>Ga0302233_10001780_pt1 | contig 14352 bp, 17 predicted proteins | sample II_Palsa_N3_1_FD_193516 | JGI IMG/M metagenome (GOLD analysis project Ga0302233, IMG submission 193516) | Peat permafrost microbial communities from Stordalen Mire near Abisko, Sweden - II_Palsa_N3_1 | ecosystem: Environmental > Terrestrial > Soil > Palsa > Peat permafrost | place: Sweden... | reverse complement strand
CTTTGGGCTTTGCTGCCACGGGGTTTGCCCCCCCCCCCCCCCCCCCCTCTCTCTCTGCTTTCCCATGGGTCCTATAGTCAATCGCGTGCTTTTGTCTTGCCCGTGTGGTCGATCCTTCTTTGCCCTCCTCAATCCGCATGCTCCATCCAGGCAGTAGACGCACGCGCACACACAGACAAGCACACACACACGCACACTACTAGAAAATGGACGCAGCAAAGGACGCATTGACGGCGATCGTGCTGGACCCCAAGTACCACGACGTCCTCGCGCTCGTCAAGGGCTTCCGCAACGGCATCGTCTATGGCTGGAAGGTCCGCTTCCCGCACGCGCTCGTCATGACGTTCCTCTTCCGCTCGCAAAAGTACGCTCTCTCAGTTCTCTCCTTGCACCCCCCCGCCCCCCTAAGCATGCTGCACACAGTCCGCTGGGCGAGAACCTCAAGTTCATCTTTGACGCCAGCCGCACGCACTCGTTCAACCTCGGCCGCTTTGTGTTTATCTACAAGTCGCTCATGCTGCTGCAAAAGTACGTCGATGCCAAGGAGCTCAGCCACCACTCGTTCATGGCCGGCCTCATCGGCGGCTACTTTGTCTTTGGCGAGTACCAGGCGGTCAACTACCAGGTACGTGGGAACGGCAATGTGGTGGTAATTCGTTGTCCGCGTCCTAGATTGTCCTCTACCTCTTCTCGCGCATCCTCATAGGCCTCGCCTCCATGAGCGCAGAAAAGGCACAGTTCAAGGCACCGGCGCAGACCTATCCGGTCTTTGCCGCGCTCGTCTGGGCCATCGTCATGTGGCTCTTCCGCCACGAGCGCCACTCGCTCCAGCCCTCGCTGGCCGCGTCCATGCAGTACCTCTACAATGACTCGGACAAGTGGAACTCGCTGCGAAACTGGATCTATCACAACAAGTAGATATGTGTTCAGGTTAGTGGAAAAAAAATTTTTTTTTGCCGAGGTGAAGTTGATTGTTCATGCGCATGATGCGCCAGGCAGTCGCTCGACTTTTGGAGCAATCCCTACTCGCTGTCTTGTTCACTCCTGCACTGAGTTCTGCGCGTATACATACATAGCCTAAGACGACGACTTATGTTTGGTTAATTAGGTAGTGTTCGTTTGAATGGCGAGAGGCGGCGGGCAAACTCCTCGCGGATCAGACGACGCTCCTTGGACGCTCCGACCATGACCGCAGAGTTCTCCTCGGCACGGCGGATCAGGTAGGGGATGACCTCGCCCACGGGCCCGTAGGGGACGTACTTGTACACGCTGTAGCCGTTTCTCCCAAGGGTGTAGCTCACATGATCGCACATGCCCAAGAGCTGGCCAAACATGATGCCAGAGCTCTCAGGGTTCAGCTTGAGCTCGTTCATCAGCGACACTGCCTTGCTGACCGAGTTCTCGTTGTGCGACGCAATCTAAGCGACAACCTGTTTTCAGTAATCCACAGAAATAGATACTATAATAGATACGTGCCATGACTTCGCGGTTTGCGGACCGGATGAGGGACGTCATGATGTCGTTGTAGTTGGAGTGGGTCGCGTGGATCGAGGGGTGGATCGGGTTGGGACGGCCCTGTGCGGCGGCCACCTTCGCCTCTTGGATCATGTAGGCGCCACGGACGAGTTTGCCCGCAAAGATGTAGCCCGCACTGTTTGCGTGCTCGAGATCGGCCGTGACTCGTGCCTTGGAGTCGCGCAGGTAGCACTGGTATGTGTTAAATATGGTGGGGAAGCCGCGGTTGAACTCGGTCTGGAGTTTCCGCACGAAATAGTCGATCGCGGGCTGGAAGTACGTCTGCTCTGCGTCCACCAAGAGGCGCACCTGCTTGTCGCGGGCCGAGTCGGCGACGCGCCGCAGCGCCGACTCGACGTGGGCGATCGCGTCCCTATCCTCGGGCGACATACTAGTGCTAATCGCCGCGGGTCCCTCACGTGTTATTATGGTCGAAAGCCGCTCGAGCAGCTTGGGGGCGGCCAACCCCGTCAGCTTCATCGCGGCAACGCCCCGCTTCTGCTGGTTTGCGACGACCTGGATGCACTTGAGGAACACCTGCGTGTGCGCCTCGGTGAGGGCATGGCTTGATGCCGCCGCCGCCGCCGCCGCCGACGACGACGACGACACGTCCGCCTCGACGGCATAGTCGAGGATGGCTCCAATGCCCGCACGGCGCAGTGCCTCGATCGTGGGCGCAATGTCGTGCTCGTCCTCGCCCGCGCAAAAATGGCCAAAGAACGACTGCTTGAGGCCGTAGTGGACCAGCTCCTTGCCCAGCACCCGCTCCCCCAGGGACAGGAGCGCCCTGCTGTTCTTGACGAGGGCGGGAACGGCACTTGCGTGGAACACGACCAGCGCGCGCGCAATCTCGCCCGTCGACTTGCTCGTGAACGCGGAGCGGCCGTCGTCAAAGTTGAGCGGCGGCAGTGCGGTCCCCTGCTGCTGCGCCGACAGCGGCGCCAGCGGTGTTGCCGCGGGTGGTGGTGACGCACTCGCGGTTGGCCACACGTTCGAACCTCCTAGAGCGAAAGGGGGCATCACTTGGCTCGTGCCCACCACGCCGCCAGCTGTGACTGCGCTTGCGGTCGCGCTCGACATGGGCCGCAGTGCACCAGCACGCAGCGCAAGCGGTCTAAGCCAGCACGACCGGTCAGCCCATTTTGCCACATGGCGCTCCCAGAAAAAAAAACGTGCCGGGCCAAAAAAGGACATACCTGAAAAGAGCTGAAGCCATTATGTGTACTGCTACTGCTGTTGCTGTCTGCTGTTGCTGCTGCTGCTGCTGCTGCCCCTGCTGCTCTTCGCTGTGTCTCGGTACCAAAGAGCCGTGAGAAAAATGTTAAAAAAAAAACAGGTTTTGGTCGGCTGGTCACTCTTCTTGGTCGTCCATTTTCCGCAAGTTGCGCCACTTAAGCCGGGCGATGATGGAAGAGGCGCGGGGACTGCTGCTGACGGCGCCGTTCGAGCTGCAACGTGTGCGCAAGCTTGCCTCGGCGGACCAGGCACGCGATCTGCAAAGCCGAGCGGCACGGACCGTGTTCCCGCAGTGGGACGCGCCAGTGTCTGCCCTGGAGATGGCACGGCAACGGCAGCGGCTGTCGCTGGGCGACTACGGGCTGGACGGCTTCCTGGGAGGCGGACTGCTGACGCGCGGGCTGATCGAGATATCCGGGGAGAGCGCGACTGGGAAGACGCAGCTGTGCATCCAGCTGTGCCTGTCGGTGCAGCTGCCCGTCGAGTTTGGCGGGCTGGGCGGTGCGGCCGTCTATGTGAGCACAGAGGGCGCGTTTGCCACGAGGAGGTTACAGCAGATCCAGGCCGCATTCCAGCAGCGATACGACTTTCTCAACATGGACATGATGGACGCCGTCTACGTCGAGCACGCGCTCACACTCGACGATCTGGACGTGCTCTTGCAGCTGCGTCTTCCCAAGGTAATGTTTATTTAATGCATTTGTTGGGAGTAGTAATTCTGTCGCAGCTACTAGCAGACAGCAACGTGAGGCTTGTGGTGATCGATTCGCTCGCAGCGCTGTTTCGGTCCGAGTTTGACCCGTCTCAATTTCCTGAGCGATCGCGCATCCTGTCAAAGTAACTGCTACGTTTTGTTCTTGTTTTGTAATCGTGCGATCTGCGTGGCAAATAGGACGGCGTCAGTGCTCAAACGGCTCAGCGACGAGTTCGACACGCCAATCGTCTGCGTCAACCAAGTGACCGATCAGTTCTCATCCGACGACTCGTCGCCCGCGACCATCCTCCCGACCCTCGGCCTCCTCTGGTCCAACTGCGTCAACATGCGCCTCCTCCTCACCCGCCGCGAGCTTCCCTCCACAGGGGCCACATCGCGGCAGATGCACGTTGTCTTTGCGCCCCATCTGCCGTCCAACGCCCTCGACTTTGTCATCACCGCGGATGGTGTTGCTTGTGTTCCCCCGTCCTCATGACATGTGCGAGGGAACAACATGAACGAACGCCCATAAATAGACCTGGCAAAAACTGATTCATCAAAAATCTGTGCTCTGAATTTTTCGAACGAATGAACGCGTCGTCGTCGGTCGCCGGTTCCGACGTGTGGGACCCGCCGGTGTACCCGGACATAAGCCCTACGCTGTGGATCCCCCCGCAAGGTACCCCCCCCAGCAACTGAGCCCCTGCTCTAAATCCACCGCACGTAGCTTTCCTGTATGTTGTTGCGGCGTACACCGTGGCCTCGGTCGTCCAGGGCTATGTCGGCACGCTCGTCAACCTGGCTCAGCAGGCGCCGCAGCTGCTCATTGTGTGCTACGTTATTGCGGTATCTGCCGTGTTGCTGATGAACCCAACATAACCTCGTTCGGTGCAGTCGTGGGCAATGACCTATGTTTTGATCGTGATCGCGTACTTCCTGCGCCTGCCTGGGCTCATCGACCTGCCGTCGCTGCAGCTCATCCGCTCGGCCCTCGTGCTCGGGTAGCATGAGTTGTGGGCGTTCTTAACTAAACCAGATGCAGAGCCGTGTTCATGGCCCTTGGCCCGTTCCTCATCCTCATACCCACCCAGAAGATCTTTGTCGAGCGAGGCATCCTCAAGAAGATTGTCGAGGTCGGCCAGCACAAGAACACACGGTACACTGCGATGTTTGTCTATCTGCTCATCGTGGCCGCCCAAGGCTTTGGTACCATTAGCAATGATAATTACATTTACAAAAAAAAAACTTTTTTTTTCTTAGTCACCTATGCCATCTTCCAAGTGCTCAACAACATCTTTGTCCTCCCGATTCTCTACGTACGCAACAGTGTACATTTTCGTGCTAATTTGGATGGCTTTTATCACCAAAGTCGATCGGTGTCGCTGCTTTTTACGCCCTCGTCGCCGTCTTCTACCTCGCTGTGTTTTACTGCACCATGTTTAAAACGAGCATTGTGATCGGTGGCGTCAACTTCTTGAAAGAGGTAGCTGCAGCCAGTCTTTATTTATTTGTTTATTAACGTTTTTTTTTTTAATATTCATCTAGCTGAGATCAGGATTTGTGTTCACCTTTAGAGGCAAAAGCCTCGCGGTGCTCAACACCCGTGCCTATCTCTACACCTACGTCGGTGGCTTCATCGTCTTTGCCCTCACGTGTCTCGGCATCTCGATCTACTTTGTTGTCGTGGACGTGCAATAGTATATAATTCATTATTATTTTCTGATTAAAAGTCTTCCTTTTTTCTGCGTAGCAATCAAAGGGCACAAAACCTCGGCAGTGACGCTGGCATTGTCGCATTCTTCTTCGCGATCGAGGTTCTTCTCATCCTCGCCAGCACCGTCTTCTTCCTCAATGAGGCATTCACCACCAAGGAGATCGAGTACGTCGACGAGAAGCCCAAGCCGTCTGCGAAGGCAGATCGAACGGTTTCTGATGCCATGTTTGAAATGGATCGCCTCGAGATGCCCCGCAATAATGATGACCTCGAGCCTGGGGCACCTAGTGGATATAGCGGTGGCGGCGGCGGTGGCGGTGGCGGTGGCGGTGGTGCAGCTGTAGCCTTCACTGCAAAGGACGATGATGATGAGGACAGTGCCTCTGCAGCTGAATCTGATTCACGTGTGGCCGAAGCGCTCATGCAACCAAGTGCGCAAGAGGACTTGAAACTTCAACCTATGCTTCTCGACGATCTCGAGGTAACACGCATAAAAAGTACGAATTTATTCATCATTTTCCGTTCAAAGGACAAGTCAAGCAATCTGTTCGATCGCAGAGCCAGCAATGAGAAAAGCAAGAAGAAAAAGGCCTCTGCACCAGCACCGTCATCACCCGCGCGGGCACGAGCACTGGCAGCATCGGCACCAGCCCCGGCACCAGCTTCGGCAGCACTAGCAGCAAGAAAGGACAAGAAAAAGGAAGACGCCCCGCCTGTGATAATTCAAGCCCAGCCCATCAACCCTCCTGAGGAGGAGAGCAAGAGGAAGAAAGAACAAGCCGCCCCAGTGGTTCCTCCAATGGCCCCATCAGCGGCCCCATCAGCGGCGGCGCCCGCCCCACCCCGACCGGCGCAATCGTTTTCTCAGCCATCACCACCTCCACCGCCTCCACCACCATCTCAGCAGCAGCAAGCTCAACAGCCGCCTCCGCGAGGCTCGCCACCGTTTCAAATTCCACCCATGCCAGCGGGCGGGAAACCCACGGCGTCATCTTCAAACATTGCCAGGTACAGTGAACGGTCATCGTCGGCCTTCGATGGACTTGCTGCCTCTCTTTCGGCTGCCTCTCTTTCGGCTGGCTGGTCTGAATCCAAGGAGGAGGACAACGAGGAGGCCGAACGCGAGGAGACCGTCGGCTTTCTCAGCCCCCAGGACCAGTTGGTGTCGATTGATCTGAGCCCGCCGGACTGGACGGGCACCAGAGGCTGGAAGGCCTGGACCAAGCTCGAGCACATCAGCGTCTCCTTGGCCAACCCTTTGACAGCAATCGCCCGAGGTCCCGAGGCCGACGTTGCGTTCGCCGACGCCGTCGTCAAGGAGGTCAAGCTCAAGAGCGATCCCTTTGCCCGCGGTGGTCGTTCTCTCGTCTTCTATTGCCTTGTGAAGAGCGACATGAAAAAGTACGTCCTCAGGAAGCTTGTCGATGCAAACCTGCCGTACAAGAACCGCGACGAGGCGCTCAAGGCCATCGCCAGGGACTTGGTCCGCATCCAGCTCCTCGCCAAGCAAGCCGCCATCGGGTTCATGAACAAGGTTCGATCCACAGGCGTCCTAGGTGGTGGTGGGCTTTCGTGCGAGTACATCGACATCGAGGTGGTACGCGACAACACCACGTCCGACTGGCGCTACTGGACGATCGAGCCGCTTCTCGAGGGCGCATGGGACAAGTACAACGACAACGCCGGCAGTGTGTCCACTTCCCCGCACAACGACTTTGCCCAGGCCCTGTCCCACTTCTCGTACGAGTACTTTAGCAAGCGCATCATCCTCGTCGACGTCCAGGGCACCCTTGCTAACCAGCACTTTGCCTTCACACGTCCTTCGTTCCACTCGGTCGACTCTGCATTTGGCCCCACCGATCTCGGCGCCAACGGCATCGACACGTTCTTCGAGACTCACAAATGCGGCGCTACGTGCCAGGCACTTGGCTTGCCCAAACATCCCAAGCAGCAGCAGTGAAGGGCTAATAGTGTTTGTTTGTTACTCAGTGTAATGATGAGAAACAACCGGATAAAACTACTACGTTCGCGAGCATGTACAAAAAGACAATCCTTTTTTACTTTCTTTCAGAGTTCGTCCTTGGCGCCGAGGGGCTGTGAGGGCGGTGACGCCGTCGTCGTCTCCCCCTCTTGTTCCTCTTCGTCGTGTTCTTCGACGATGACTAGTTCACCGTCCTCGTCCGTAATGAAAATTTCGATCCCCTCCACGGCGGGGCCCTGTTCGTCGTCCATGAACGCTGCATCGATTTCCTCCTCGAGTTGCTTTTGCACCTTTTTGAGGATTTTGAGCAGCTTCTCGTCCCTTGAAAACAATAGTATTTAATAAGACAAATGATGATAAATGATGTACTTTTCGGAATCAACCGGCTCCTTGGCCTTTGCGGCGCTCTCCACCTTTTTCTTTCTCGACAGTTCCTGTTGCGGCTGCTGCTTTTCCTGCTGTTGCTGCTGCTGTTGCTGCTGCTGTTGCTGCTGTTCGATGATCTGAGGAAGCTGTTGTTGGAGTTGCTGCAATAATTCGATCGGGATTCCCCCTTGCGGCTGTTGCTGTTGCTGCTGCTGCTGTGCGTGGGCGGCAGGAATGTCGTGCTCGTCCAAATGGAGGCCAAAGATTTGCGGGGAGTGTTGCTGTTGCTGCTTGGGTGCACTGGCTGCACTGGCCTTCCTCTCTTCGTCGTGCTTTTGCCATGCGTCGTCATCCTTTGCAGTGAATATCAGCAAACGTGTAGAAAATTTAAAAGAGACTCGTACGAGAAGCTGATAGCACTGGATCGGGTACGCGGCCGTCTCGGCCGTCTTAAAGTCTGGATGGTGGCAGAGCCGTGGCGTGCTGATCACCATCAGGTACTTGCACGTGGTCGTCTCCTTGAGAAACAGGATCTGGTCCTGCGTGTTGGGGCTGCACTGGAAGCGCACCTCGGTCGAACGCGCCTCGCCGGTCACGTCGCACACGGTCCCATCCCGGTACTCTTGCGAAAAGTACAGCTGGGAGCCATCGCTCTGCTGCTGCTGCTGCTGCCTGTTGCGCTCGTCGTCGCTCTGCGCCGTCAGCGATTGGTAGTGACCGAGCATGTACTGGACGCGCGGGACGTTCTTGTCCGGTTCCTGTGGTGGAACGCGGGGATTAGGTACAAAGGGGAAGGACCAAGGGAGACACGCACTTCGTGGAACTGGCGGATATGCTGACCAAAGCAAAACTCGTAGATCCACCAACCCGCAAACTTGTACAGACACTGGGCGCGCATGGGCTCGAGCAGGTCCGCCACCTTGATCACCGGGGATTGCTGTGGACGATCTTAGAGCACAAGAAACAGCTAGCCCCCTTGTACCTTTGTTGAATCAGCACCTTGGCCATCAGCGTGCGAGTCACTGCCGCTGTTGTCGATCAGTGGCAGGTCGCACACGTAGCTCTCCCCCGTGGGCGCCGTCAGCTGCATCCTCCGCTCTTCTGGCTGTTTTGTGGGTGTCTCGTCAGCTCCCCCCAAAACCTTAGCCTCACGTTCTTCATACCACGGTCGCCTTGTCGGCATCGACGTCGCTCTGCTTCTTTGGTGCGTCCACAAAGAGCATCATGTACTTGGGGTCGGCAAACATGTCGCGCAGCAGCTCGGCAGCGGGGCGGATCACGGCAGCGGTGCCGCCTCCGGGGTGGGGCGAGGCCACGTTGCCGCTGCTGAGGGCCAACGTGGCCACAGCAGTCGCCGCAAGCAACGTCAGAAGGACCTGCGTTTGGAACATTGAAAAACAGTCCTCTTTTCTGTACAGGCGTTGGCTTCTTTTTGTCGTCCTACTGCTACTGTATCGATCAGTCGTCCTCGTCGGCGGTCTCGAGCCACTTGATGAACGGTTGGATCTTGGCTCGGAAAGGGGACGAGGGCGAGGCTGCCAGCGAGAGATCGCTCCACCACGCAAGGAACACGTCCTCCTCCACCAGGTCCTGCTCGTACAGCTCCTTGACGACGTGCAGGACCTGCGAGGGAAGGGCCGGCGACGTCGACGAGCGGCGGTTGTAGTAGGTCTCCCACGAGCGGAGCAGCAGCAGCTGGTCGTTGCGGTTGTCAATGAGCTTTTTGACCAGCTTGCCACGCTTCTTGAGCTTGCCGATGATGTCGTCGCCCTGGAAGAGGGCGGGCACGACCACGAGGAAGACCTGGTTCTTGGGCAGGTTGCTTTTGATCTCGAATTGGATGAGCTGGTGTTGGCATTACTGTGAGTGAAGAAAATAGCAATGAAAAAAAGAAAATAAAAATTACAGCTTTGGTTTCGGTGGTCTCGTCTTGCGAGGTCGCAAAGATCTTGGCGAGGTCCTGCTCAATCAGGTCCAGTTTGGAGGGCTTGTTGAAATCTGACTCACTCGCACTGTTGCGCACGCCAGACACGCCCGGTCTGGAAAAAAGTTTTTTTTTTTTTAAAGAAACAAAAAAGATAAAATAAACGTACATGATCGGCTTGGACAATACTTCGCGGATTTCGCTCAAAGAAACAGACTCCTCGGCACGTTTTACGTGCGGCGGCTTGTACGCGTTGGGTTTGCGCACGGCTTCACCTGTTTCCTTGAAGCGATCGTCGCCGCCCTGGGGGGCCTGTTGAGGCTGCGAGGGGGGTTGCGGTGGCTTGTTGCGCACATAGGACGGCATGAGGTTCTGCGTTGCTTCACTGTGTTCGTAACGAGGGCCAGGGGGAGACGACGACGCGCTGCCGCTGCCACTGCCCTCAAAGGGCGGGATAGTCGAGGGGCTTCGCCACGTGTCGGCCGTAGATCCGCCGCGGTTCCAGCTCTTGTACGATTCTCGTGGTTCGCCCCGAGGCTCTCCGCGAGGTGGCTCGCGGGCCTCCCGCTCGATGTTGATGTTGCTGCTCCTTGGCGGGAGCTTGCGAAGCTCCTCTTCACTGTGAGCAAAATGGCATTTTTCACCAAACTGCTTTCGCATTCAGTAAAATTTGTCAACCTTCCTGTACTTAAAATATTACCCTGCACTGGCCCGTCTCCTTGAGACGCTCGCACATGATCGTCTTGTACTTTGGATGGAGGGTTGGGTCAGCGGCCAAAGCAGGCGATCCTGCTGGCGTCGCCGGTAGCACCGCCACCGCTGGCGCAGCAGACTGGGCGGGGAACGCAGGGTAGTCATCAGTGGCGCTGTGCAGCATCGGAGGCAAGGGAGTGGCTGTCGACGTTTGGGACTGCGAGGGCGCGGCGGGGCGGAGGCGTAGTTCACCGTCACCATGGGCAAAGATGCACTTGCTGCCGTATGTGCACGACCCCTCCTTTAGGAAGGTCTAAAGGAAAATGGCAAGTTTATCAATACTGAAAAAGAAAGGGTGGGGTGGAATACTTCGCAAAGCTTGGTCTTGTAGAGTGGGTTGTCGAGCGCATTGCGTGGCGCCAGCGATGAGGGACCCTCTGCAGCGATCGCACGCTCTTTGCCTACACGCGGGGCTTTGGCAGAGCCACTGCCGCCAACAGCAAAGAGCTCGTTGAGAGAAGAGGATGACACCGAGGAACTGTTGTTTCCGCTGCCGAAGCGGTCTTCACGGGGCTCTCGCCGTTGTCCGCTAGAGGCAGAGGGGTTCATACCAGCGTTTGCACTGAGGGAGACGGTGGGTGCACTGGTGATGGCGCCGCCGCCGCCGCCGCCGCCGCCGCCGCTAGTGGTGCCATCGCGCGAGCTCGATCGAAAGGGACGGTCTAATGTGGTCCAGGTGGTTGTCAGTCTGTTGCATCAGAGAGGAAGAGAGAAAGAGGGATACCCATGCGTGGCGAGGCAGGCTGCTGTTGCGGCTGGTTGTGGTTGTGGCTGTGTCCGTGTCCTCCGTGGCTGTGGCTCTGGTGGTGCGGGTCCATCTGTCCAATGGGGATGTTGTTTGACACGGCCACCGTGCCGAGACGGTGTCTGGCCTGCTGGAGGCTCTTCTCCACGGCCTCGAGGGCAGCCTTGAGGGTCTCCTGCATGGATCGGTAGATGACCTTGTCGCACGCCAGCTGCAGCGGCAGCCAGTCGTGTCGCAGCCCCTCGCTCGAGGGCACAATGCGTCCATGGTCGCTGATCTGCGCGAGGTAGTACACGACACGCTTGGGACGGTCGGTGTCGGTGGCAATGTAGCGGATTTCGCGCTGGAAGTTGGGCTCGACGTGCAGGTCGCGCGAGGACAGTCCTATTAGCTCCTGGGTCTCACGCAGAGCACACTTTAGATCGTCTTCCTTGGGCAGGACATGTCTAGTTGAGCCACCAGGGTTTTAACGAGGGAAGGAAAGGGAAGGCGGGGGAAGTGGGCGTTTACCCTTTGGGCGGAGACCAGTGCTTGTTATTAGAATACGTATCGTGCAGAAGCAAAAACTCGGGCGGGTTCTGGACTCGGTAGATGATCAGCCCGGCAGCGTTGTCCATCCAGTTGGTGCTGCTCCGTCTGCGTTTGTTGACAAATGGGAAAGGGCTGTTTGATGGCGCAATCATGCCAACGTGTGTCTGGTTAGATTGTTCACCTCCCCCTCCTCCCCAGCAGGCAGTACACAGAGAGGTGGCAAGTACAGTAGGCGATACTGCGCAGGTAGGGTCTACTGAGTAAGGGGAGAGGAGAAAAGCGCACGGCGGTGGAGTAGTTTTTGCCGTTTTCACAGTCAAACGAAAATTTCCGTGCGATGACCGCTTTCGGCGCGATCCTCTTGCATCAGTAACGTCGGTGACACGAGTTTCAAGGATCGGCGACGGGCGAACGTGATTGATGGGAGCCTTCTTCTCTGCCTTCTTCGAGCCCACCAGCTCGTTCTGAGTCTCAAAAAAGATTGTTGATAAGCATCGAATGGCATCGCACATCGTACAAGAAATACATACAGCACATCACAGCGAGGGGGATGAGGAGGAGGGGGAGAAGAGAGGAAGACAAAAAGGATAGTAAAAAATAGTCATATTTGAAGAAGAAGAAGAAGAAAAAAATAAGCAGTTTTTTTTTTTTGAGAGGGTTGCTGGTTTTGTATTTACACAGTGGATTTAGGGGGCTCACGCAGTGGCTTGGGGGGTCGCAGTAGGGGTGGGGGGAGGAGGATTGCTATTTGGGGCGTCCGCGGCAGTGGCAGAGGACGTCGTTGTCGTGGCTCGCATCTTGCGGTAGTCACTGAGGGACAACTTGGTCTTGCTGACCTCCACCATGGGCACGGGTGCCGGCGCCGATGACGGAGCAGGCTCAGCCGGGATCGGGGCTGGTGCAGTAACGGGTGCCGCAGAGGTCTCGAAGGCAGGAGGAGCCACACTCGTCGTCGCCGTCGTAGAGGTTGAAAACGACACGTTGAACCCGGGCACCGATGGAGGCGTTATCGCCGTCGTCGTGGGGAGGAGCGAGAACGGGTCGGGCAACGGGATCGTCAGCTGCGTAGGCTTGCTCGGTGGCGAGTCAAAGGACGGCAGCGCGGAATGTGGCTGCTGGTGCTCAAAGGGCGCTGGCATGAACCGCGGTGGAGGCGAAAACGGCACGTTCGACATTGGCGGCACAAAAGGACTCGGCGCTGGATCTTGAGAAGCAGAAGGGGCGGGCGTCACGAGTGCGGGCGCAGGGGTCGGAACCGCAGGAGCATCGGCCTCGAGCATCTCGTCCGTGATCAGGGCCACCATCTCGAGGACGTCGTACTCGACCTTGGATTTCGGCAGAGGGGGCAGCGGCCGAGGAACGATCGGAGCCGGTAATGCGGTTGTCGCCGAGGCAGCCGATCCTGTTGCATCCGCAACCGAGCCGTTGCTGCTGCTGATGCCGTGCATGGCGTCTGCATCACTGCCAAGCGACGAGGAGCCGTTGAGCGTAGGCGAGACACCGTTGGCGGACACGGCCATGCCCTCAAAGCCCAAGCGTGCCGGTTCGAGGAACTTTTTCTTCATCAAAAACTTGGCGGGCAGCGCCGGCGAGAGCCCGACGGCATCGGCCACAACGGCAGTGGATCCGGAGGGCTCTGCCTTGACCGAAATTCCGTCCATCTATGAAGAACAAGAGATCCCCAGTTAATATGTTTATTCCAAAAAAGAAAAAGAAAGAAAACAAAGGTACCTTGTCGTTTCCATTGGTGTTGCTGCTGTCCATAAACGCCTTGAGTATCCACGCCTTCTTGCCTTTGATCGGTGTCCCACGATCGTCGTCCGCAAAGCACGCGTTGGCGTCGGACGGGCTGTTCATCGGGCTGGGTGATCTTGACGCGGACGTCCTCCTCGAGAGTGGTGAGAAGAGAGACGGCATGTCGGTGGGCCTGTTTTGAATCGCCAGGTGGGGCACACTAGGCTTGCGCACAATGGCCCTGGAGCGGTCGCGGGGAACAGGCGAGGACGGCAGGGACGAGCGAGGAGTTGATGAGGAAAGGCTGCCGCCGCGGCTGCGCTTGGCCGCGGATGAAGACGACGTCGACAAACTGGGCGGTGGCGAAGGGGAACGAGAGCGCTTGCCAGACTCTTCCTCGGGAGCAACCTCGGGGAGCCGACGCCTGCTGTTGTTGCTGCTGCTGCTAGCTCTGTGGTTGTGGCTGTGGCTGCCGTGGTGGTGATGGTGCTCCTTGGTGCTGTTGAAGGAGGTCGAGGTCGACGAATGGTGCTGATGTTGATGGCTAGCATAGGTCGTGGTCGTGGTGGTGGTCGTGAACGACAAAGAACCAGTCTTGTCTGTGGCCGACAGGATAGGCGTGGACGGGACAGAGGGCGAGTGCTCGGTGACCGTGGCCTCGGCAGCCTTTTTCCTGCGAATCTCTTGCTTCTCCATCTTTTGGAACAAGTGCATGGTCTGCTGAAGCTTGAGCTCCTCTCGGGTCAGCGCCTTTTTCGCCGCAGCATCGTCGGAAAAGCTGACTGTTCGGTTGGCCGATGCCGTGCGCGACGACGCCGCTGGCGATTGGCCAAAGTGCTGCTGCTGCTGCTGCGGCGGCTGCTGCTGCTGTTGCTGCAGGTTGGACGAGCTCGATAACCGAGACGACGGCACTGCTAGCTGGGCTGCGCTGTGGCTCAGAGGTGCTGGTGCCGCGTGGGCCGGGTTCAACGTCGTCGCCGTAGCCAGGGCCGCGGAGAACGTGGGTGCATCCGACTCCATCGAGTTTTCCGAATCGACGCTGGCCACAGTCGGACGATGACTGCTGCCCGAATGCTTGGCTGCCGCCGCCTCCTTGGCTTGCTGTTGCCGCCGCTCTCGTCTCCGGTCGCGCGCGCGCTCCTTGGTTTTACGGGAGCGC
>Ga0302233_10001776_pt1 | contig 14370 bp, 29 predicted proteins | sample II_Palsa_N3_1_FD_193516 | JGI IMG/M metagenome (GOLD analysis project Ga0302233, IMG submission 193516) | Peat permafrost microbial communities from Stordalen Mire near Abisko, Sweden - II_Palsa_N3_1 | ecosystem: Environmental > Terrestrial > Soil > Palsa > Peat permafrost | place: Sweden... | reverse complement strand
AAAAAAGGAGAGCGTTCAGTGTTTTTTTTTTTTCTTTCTTTCCATCGACGAATGCACGTACTGCGTCCGGACGAGCTGGCCGCGCTGCTGAGGGACGCAGACCAAGACGAGGAAGGGTACGAGTACGGGTACGACGACGACGATAACGACGACGGCGGCGGCGGCGGCGGCGGCGAGTACCAGCAGCAAAGGAATCAGCAAAGGAAAGAGGAGGAGGACAAGGAGAACTCGTTTGACGACGACGACGACGGGCCTGGCAAGAGCACAAAGACGACCGTCGGCGAAAGAAGACGGCTCTCCTTTCAACCAGAGGAAGACGTACAGGACCTGGAGGACGCGGATGACATCAACGAAACCCGCGTGCTGCTCGAGACGATGAAGCGCCACGTACGCCGTTGGAGGACAGGTTTTTCCCTACTTACATTATGTGGCACGTGTAGCTCAAGGAACTGCGTGAAGACTCGCACCACCTGCACGAGCTACACGGGCTGCAGCAGCGATTGGACGACGTTGTCGAGCGCAAGCAAGCGCTGCTAGTCCTGCTTCAGAAGGCCGAGGGCGGCGGCCGGCAAAACCGTGGTAACCGTCGATTGCCCTCGTCGTCCTTCCGCAGCCGGCACCATCGCTCCACCCTAGCCGCCACAGAAGCAGAAGGCAGCGTGCAGCGCGTCGACTTTGGGGGGCGGACTGTGCCCTACGGTTTCGTCAAGGACGGCGGCGGCAACAGCATCGTCGGCTCGTTTGTGTCGTACTGGCTGCAGACGCGTGTCTACGCTGTCTTTGGCATGTTTTCGGTTCCGCTCTTTGTGGCCGTAGGCATCATCATGCTTCAGCTCCTCTTGTTGTAGGACCTCACTTTTTTTTTTTTTTTTGGGGTTTTACTCGAACAAACGCGACGGGAATGCTTGTCAACATCAAGGCCTTCAACGACACCAAGTTTGAGGTGACGGTGGAAGGTAACTCGTCAACGGGATCACACTCTGTGAAACGGGAAGTGAGTGGGAGAGAGAGCAAAAGGAGCCGGCGTTCGTTCGTTCGTGCGTTCGTGGTGGTTTTGGTGGCTGACGTAGCACCCTACGTAGACAACGCCAACGTATTGCAGCTCAAGCAGGCCGTGGCCGCGTCCGCCAACGCCACGCCGGTTGAGCAGCAGCGCCTCATCTTTAGCGGACGTGTGCTCAAGGACACGGACACGCTCGAGTCGGCCGGGATCAAGGAGGGCCACACGGTCCACCTCGTCAAGAGCAACATGCCCACTCGACCCGAGGCTGCCGCTGCAGCCGCACAGGCCAACGCTGCTGCTGCCACCGCCGCCGCCCCTGCTGCCACGCCTGCTGCTGCTGCTGCTGCCCAGGCCAACCCCTTTGCCGGTCTGTTTGCCGTGCCCCCCACGGGCCAGGCGCAGCAACCTCTGCCCGCAAACCCTTTTGCTGGCCTCTTTGCTATGCCACCGAGTCAGCCTGTGCAGCAGCAGCAGCAGCAACCCAACCCGTTTGCTGCGCTTGGCGGTGGCGCCGGCGTCGGCGGCCCGGGCGGCATGGACCCGGCCACAATCCTGCAGATGATGCAAAACCCGATGATGCAGGCTGCAATGACCCAGATGATGCAGGACCCGTCCTTTGTCGACATGATGACGGCCTCGAACCCGACCCTTGCTGTATGGGGGGGGGGATTACTCGATCTCTTTCCTCACGGAATAACAAATTACTCACAGGGCATGATGACCCCCGAGATGCGCCAGCTCTTCAGCAACCCCGAGTACGTTCGGCAGATGATGAACCCGCAAAACCTCCAGACGATGGTGCAGATGCAGCAACTCTTTGGCCAGCTGCAGGCCGCCCAAGGCCTCACCTCGCCTCCGCAGCCCGCCGCGGCCACGCCCACGGCTGGTGGTGCGCCCAACCCCATGTTTAACCTCTTTGGCGGCGTACCACCTGCTGGCGCCGGCTTTGGCGGCTTTGGTACCGGCGCGCCCGCGGCTACTGCCGCTGCCCTCCCTCCGCCAGAGGTCCGCTTCCAGGTCCAGCTGCAGCAGCTGCAAGACATGGGCTTCTATGATCCCCAAGAGAACATTAACGCACTCCTAGCCTCTGGCGGAAATGTCAACGTTGCCATCGAGCGGTACGTATCAGCTTCCTTTCTGTTTTGTTCTGACGTGTTGCCGATTTTGTCCTTGGCAGATTGCTGTCTGCACCGCGCTTCTAAAGAGTAAAATGGATGGCGTGTGGAAGAACAAAAACAAAAAAACAAAATGGTGGACATCTTTGAAAAAAAAAAGAAAAAGAAAATTTGAGTTGCTTTAGAATGGTGAATTGATCTTGGAGACTGGCATGAGGGTGGCGGGGAGCTGGCCTGGCAGTGGCAGGCCCTTGTTGACGAGTTTTGAAAGATGGATAGCGACAATGAACTCATCCATGTCCAGCTGGCCATCCTTGTCAATGTCCGAAAGGAGCCAGATTCGCTTGAGCACGTCCTTATCCAGCCCAGACTTGACGAGCTCGTTCCTTGCCTGTCAATAAGGAAAAAAAAAAAGCATTTCTTTTAAATAAAAAAAAATGTTGGGCGACCGCTTTAATTGGTACCTGCTCTCCTGTCAAAAACTCGTTGTCGCCGGCAGCCTCCAAAAACATTTGCTTGTACTTTTCACGCAGACCGTTCGAGATGGAGTAGTCTTCGTCGCTGGCATTGCCGCCCTTGCCAACGCCCTCCAGCATGCCCGCCTTGGGCTTGTCCTGCGGGAATCGCTGCATCAGGTCGGGGAGATCCTTTGCCAGGACAGAGTCCATCGACTCGATCATCTTCTTGTCGAGCGGCTTAAAGTGCTTGGAGAAATCAAAACGGCCACAGTTGTCGCGGAAGCGCTGAATGTCAGGGAAGTCTCCCTGCAGAACCAAAAAAAAAAAAAAAAAAAAAAAAAAAAAAAAACATTGTTTGTCTCGTTTGCTTGGCCATGATAAGGAGTAGTAGTACCGCAGGGAGATTGTACTGGCGCGAGACCGTCTCAAACACGTTGGGCAGCGTCTTGACAATCTCGTCTTGCTTGGCCTTTTTGCCAAACATCGAGGGCATTTGGCCGGCAATGTAGGAGATAATGTACGCGTGCACCTTGGCAAGACGAGAGCGCTTGACGAGCTCATTGACCTTTCGGATGGTGGCGTTGGCGGGCATGTTGCGGAGATCACGAACCAAGTCTGCTTGCTCGGCCTATACAAGGAATGTGAAAAGTAGTTTTTTGCGTGTGCTGTACCTTGAAAAGGTTCTCGTTGTCCTTGTTTTGGTAGGGCTCGTTCCAGAAGGATCCAATGTAGACACGCATGACCTCGGGCGTCTTGATGACCTTGCCGAGCGACCACATGAGTGCACCGTACACACGCATGAGCTGCTGGCTGTTGACCATGTCGGCCTTGTTGAGGACGAGGCGCACCTTGTCGTCCTGGCCCTTGAGGGTCTCGATGGCGCTCTTGAACTCGTCCGAAATATCGAGCTTGTACGCGTCAAAGAGCAGGAGGATCATGTCTGAACGCTCCGCAAACCACTGGATGACCTTGATAAAGTCGTACGAACGCCCGATGCGCTGCTTCTCACCAGAGAGCACACCGGGTGTGTCGATGAAGATGATGTCCTCCAGCAGGGGCGCGGGCAGCTCAGAGCTCTGGAACTTGCTCAGGAAAGCCGTGCCAAACATCTCGAGACCCTTGAAGGGCTTGTCGGCCTGGACGGCGAGTGCTGGTTGCGCAATGTTGCGGTTAGGAGAGGGAGGGGAAAGAGATCGTCATTCTTACCGTTGCCGGGCGTGACACGCTCCTCGCGGTTGTGCATGATTGCCATGAAGCGGTCGGTGGTCGGCTCTGGGCCGATGTGGGCACCTAGGGGGGACGCACGTTTTTTTTTTTTGCACGGTCAAAAAACAAAAAAAAAGAAAGAGGAGGCATCGGCATACCAGGAAACTCGCGCTCGAGCAGGTAGGTGATGAACGTGGTCTTGCCCGTGGAGTACTGTCCCAGCAGCAGGACCATCGGCTAACAGAACAGAAAAAAAGAAAGAAAAAAGAGGCGTTAGAGCAGACCGCCAGCACAGAGGGAAACGTTGCTGTTACCTTGGCATCAAAGTCCGAGTCTAGTGGTCACAGGCAGCGGCGAACGGCGAGAAACGAGGCAGTCCGGGAGGAGACAAACAGAAAACAAAACAAGCAAAGCGACGAAATTAGGCCGCACACCAGAAATCAGCTACAATAGAGCGTACCACGCAAAAGGGGCGAGTAAAAGTCGGCAAAGTGGTAGCTGCAGCACCAAGGGCAGGTCACAGTCGTCGTGTGTGTTTTTTATTTTTTTTTTGGGGGGGGGGGAGGGGGGAGGGGTTTGGCAAGCAGTCTGTCAGACAGAGCACACACGCGCACGTTTTTCTGTTTCTCGCTTACACTTCCTCGAGGGGTCGCACCTTATTGGCGTAGATGGCCTTGAGACCGTCCACGACCGAGCGCACCACCTTGGTGTCGACCGGCGCCTTCTTGCTGCTGCTCCCAAACATTTGCGGTGCTCGTCACACTGGCAGGGGGAGTTTTTCGTGGAAATGAAACGGGAGCGCACTTTACGTAATCATGTCGAAGGCCAAGAAGTCCGCTCTGGCCAAAAACGAGCGGGTTCAGCAGCGCGTGTCTGCACGCATCCAGATCGAAAGGCACGCACAAGATGTGCAGTTGACGCTGCTGGAGGAGAACGTGTCGTACGATCAACTGGACGCAGTGGTACGCACGTGCGCAACAAAGGAACAGGGTGAATGAACACTCGTTTTTCGGTACTTAGTCGCGATGGATGCAACCGCCAAACTTTGACGAGGTCGTGGAGGAGCGTGCGGCGCTGAACATGTGCGGCCTGCCGACATGCACCAATTCGATCAACTTCCAGCACAATCAGTCGATCGTGTACTTTGACGAGACCACCGAGCGCAATTCGGTCTACCAGGTCATGCGGCCGTTCTTCTGCTCAAAGACGTGCCTGGTGTCGGCTCTCTACTTTCGTGGACAACTGTCGACCGAGCCCATCTACATGCGCAGCGAAAAGTAAACATGCGCACAAAGGAGGATGATTAAGAACAGGATGTGCAGGTACCCAATGGCGAAATGTCGCAGGCCCGACTCGGAGGTGGGGGAGACCGGCGAAGGCTCTGCAGCAGCAGCAGCAGCAGAATCGTCGTTCCATGCAGGACTGCGTCTGTTTGAGGTGTCTGTGGCGAGCGTCAAGGAACAATTGCCCCCAGTGCCGTTAGAGGCCCTCAATGCGCTCTCGATCAAGGAGACGGTCATCAGCAGCCCAACAAAGAAACGCGTCTCCTTCCACCCTGACGTCGACAAGCAGCAGCAGCAGCAGCAGCAGGAGCGACCCGCCGAGAAGCCCGTCTCGATCTTTCGCAAGCAGCTAGAGCAAGCCTCGTCAACGGCAGTGATTTCTGCACCGGCACCACCAACAACCGCGACGTTAAAGCGTCCTGCAGTTGCCCTTCGTCGGGCAGGGGCGGCTGCGGCGGTCACTCCATCTCTCCAAACAAATGAAAAGGTCGTCATTCGAGACGTCGTACAGCCTCCTCCGCCGCCGCAGCAGCAACAGCAAGAGATCGTCATCCTGGAGGTCGCGCCACCAAAGACAAATCCAAGGCCCAAGGCGCCAACGATGCCACCCGCAGTGCCACAACCCCCCAGCGTCGTGGAGCAAGCAGAGCTCGAGAGCGAGAACGACTCGGGCGAGGAAGACGAAGTGGGTGACGATGACGATTCCGGCGACGAGTTCACGGTCGACGCACGAACCGACGAGCCGCTGTCGTCGCAGGATAAACGGTCCATCTACTTGCAGCTGTCGTTGTTTGCACGGACGTGGGGTTTTTTCTCAAGGGCCGTGACGCCCGAGTCCATCAACGTTGTGCACGGTATCCCGAACGTCACGACATCAGTCCCCAGACTAGTCGGCGACGACGGCAGCGACTTTGTGATCCATAATCCAGAAAAGCATGACCGGCAGCGAGTGTTTATGGAGCTCGTTATGAAAGGGTAAGTGCTCGACTTTTTTTATTGTTGTTTAAAACTATTTTATTTCGCTAGCCTGGGGACCCTGCGTCAACCACTAGGGATGGATCACTCGGTGGATCATCTCTTTATGGAGCTTGTCGATACGTTTGAGCTCGCAAACGACGTCGGCAATCTACAGGCCTCGGAGGTCCAAGTCATCTGCATCATTGCGTTGCGGGTGTAAGTGCAACGTGGTCTGAGAAAACTGAATTATTTGTAATGCGCAACAGGCTCGTGCCCCAAAGTCCACTCTTGCAACGAATTCTTGCGGAAAAGGGACATGTCATCTCGCAGATACTCGACACGCTCAGGATTACACCCGATCATGTCCACCAGTACCTGCGTCTGTTTCAACTGACCCCAAGAAAATGAGGGAAAAAAATTATGTATATGCTGGAACAAAAACAAACTATTGAATCATCTAGTGATGGAGGTCGCTGGCAGCCTTTGGTGATGTCCACGCCCGGTGCCATTCTGTGCTCTTGCTGTCCGGGGGGACGAGGTGGCCGCCGGTCAGGTCGACAGCGACGGCGGCAACGCCGAGGATGGCCGCACAGCCAAAGCCGATCTTGGGGCTCTGCGCTCGCACACCAAACAGGGAGCCCGCAGCGGCACCGGCAAAGAGCGAGTTGATCCAGTCCCTCTCGTTGCGCACGGCCTCGAGGGCGCACTCGGTGCCCGTGTATATAGCACCGACGGCGGCTTTAAAACCGGGTGAGAAACAAAGAGCACGCAAAAAAAAAAAAAAGAGCAAAAAGAGGGCGTTTGGTTACCGAGCACGGCCATGTGGTTCTTGATCAGGCTAAAGGTCATGCGCAGCATTGGTCCAGACTGGTCCTTGACCTGTGGGTTTGTGATCCAAGCGGCCTTGATCGCGCCATAAACACCACCTTTTCCAAAAAGACGAGAACAAAAAAACAAAAACAACAGCAACGTGAGCACCCACCGCCACTCCTTCTTTTCCGCGTACCAACAGCCGCGCTGGTCAGGCCAGCGCCCACCGCCTTGGAAAGGCAGTCGCCCCCGACTACATTCTCGTCGTGCCCACCCATGTCCGGGACTTTTACTCGTCTAAAATGGCCGCGGCCGTGGCCACGTGGGGTCGTTTGAGGGCTCTTGGCGCGCGGCCTGCTCGTGCCGCGATGCTGTCGACGGCGAGCCTTCCATCGAGAGCGGCAGCAAAGGAAAAGGTGTGTCTGCAGACTAAAAAATAAAAATAAAAACGTTTTGCAGAAGAAAATGTATGTCGTGCCAATGTTCCCCTACCCTAGCGGCAAGCTGCACATGGGCCACGTCCGCGTGTACACGATCTCGGACGTGATCGCACGTGCTCACCGTATGCAAGGCTTGCAAGTGAGCCACCCGATGGGATGGGACGCGTTTGGGCTGCCGGCCGAGAACGCGGCGATCGACCGCGGCGTGCCACCCGAGCAATGGACGGTCGACAACATTGCCCAGATGAAGGCGCAGCTGCAGTCGATGGCCACGTCGTTTGACTGGAACAAGGAGGTGACGACGTGCTCGCCCGATTACTATAAATGGACTCAGTGGCTGTTCCTCCGCCTGCACAAGGCGGGCCTCGCGTACCAAAAGGAGGCTGTCGTCAACTGGGACCCTGTTGACCAAACCGTCCTCGCGAACGAGCAGGTTGATGAGCACGGAAGATCGTGGCGTTCGGGTGCACTCATCGAGGCCAAAAAGCTGCGACAGTGGTTTTTCAAGATCTCTGATTTTGCAGAGGTAAGAGTGGGGGAGCGTTGCGTATTTGTCTCACGGCTGCAATTAGCCGTTGCTCAAGGGCCTGACAGACCTCAAGTGGCCCGAGCACGTAAAACAGATGCAGTACAACTGGATCGGCAAGTCAGAGGGTGCCCTGGTCAAGTTTGAGCTCGTCGGAAAGCCGTCGTCGTCGTCGTCGTCGTCGTCGTCGTCGCTCGATGTTTTTACAACGCGCCCAGAGACCCTGTTTGGCGTGACCTTTGTTGCCGTGGCTGCAGATCACCCCATCCTCGAGAGCTGTCTGCCATCCAGCAAGTGGGAGGAGATTGCCGCGGCAGGGACACTGTGGCAATCACAGGCGCTTGTGCAGCAGCCAGAGGAGGCCGCACAGGCCCTCAAAAACGCCGAGGGCATTAACACTGGCCTCGTCGTCAAGCACCCGATCACGGGCGAGCACGTGCCCGTCTTTGCAGCCTCGTATGTCCTCTCTGATTTCGGCGCCGGTGCCGTGATGGGCGTACCTGCCCACGACGAGCGCGACTGGAGGTTTGCGCAAAAATACTCGCTGCCAATCAGGCACGTCGTCCATCCCGTGGTCAGTGATCCTGCAGCAGCGCCGTCGCCGACCACCGACCTGTTTACCAGTACCGACGGCGTCGTTGTCAACTCGGACGAGGGCTGGAACGGCCTGCCGGTCGCTGCAGCCCGCAGCCGCGCCCTCGGCGATCTTTCCAAACGCGGCATAGGTGCGGCTGTGGCGACGTATCGCCTTCGCGACTGGCTTGTCTCGCGTCAGCGCTACTGGGGTGCCCCGATCCCGATCGTCTACTGTGAATCAAAATGTCCCAGGGTGTGTCTGTTGCCTCCAATGAACGTGTTTCTCAATGTGTTTTGCTCATCAGGATGTCCCAATCCCTGTCCCCGAGGAGGACTTGCCCGTGCGCCTTCCTGACAAAGTTGTTCTCAGTGGACGAGGTGCATCGCCACTCACGACTGCTCACGACTGGCTCCACACGAAATGCCCTCAGTGCGGGGGCAAGGCGCGGCGCGAGACAGATACGATGGACACGTTTGTGGATTCGTCGTGGTATTTCTTGCGGTACTGCGACGCCCAAAACTCCAAACAGTACGTTATTTTTTTTTTTATTTTCTTCCTTGCCTCCTTTTTCTGAATCGGAAACGTGCGTTAGGATCTTTGACGCCGCCAAGGTCAACGACTGGATGCCGATGGACTTGTACGTGGGCGGTGTTGAGCACGCCATCCTCCACTTGCTGTACGCTCGTTTCATCACCCACTTTTTGCACGGAGAGGGCATGGTGCCTGCTGCCGAGCCCTTCTCGTCGCTGCTGACGCAGGGGATGGTGCACGGTCGCACCCTCAAATCCAGCGTCTCGGGCAAGTACCTTCAAGCGCACGAACTAAAGCCAGGCACGATCGACACTGCCGTGCCTGTCGAGCTGGCCACCGATCTCCCTGTCGCGATCTCGTACGAGAAGATGTCCAAGTCCAAGCACAATGGCGTGGATCCGCAGGCAGTTATCGACGAGTACGGTGCTGACACGATGCGACTGTTTATCCTGTTCAAAGCCCCCGTCGAACTCGTCCTCGACTGGGACGCCAACGCAATCCTCGGTCCTGCCCGGTGGCTGCGTCGCCTGCGCACGCTTGTGAGTGATCTCTTGGCAGCCCGGCCGTCGCCCAAGCCCCACCAGCTGACCGATGCCGACGCGCTTTTGCAACAACGTGTGAACCAGAGCATTGAAAAGGTAAAAGAAATAAATAAATAAATAATAATAATAATAAATGGTCGCATCCGACGCGATTTTCTTCAAAAAAAGATAACCAAGGACATCACCGTCACCTACTCGTTCAACACGAGTGTGTCCGAGCTGATGATTCTCAGCAACACCCTTGCCGACGCCCTAAAATCAACCGGCTACTCCCCCGTCGTCGACAATGGTGTGCAGGTCCTGCTCAAGCTGCTTGCGCCCCTTGCCCCCGGCATCTCGGACGGTGAGCATCCCCCGCACCCCCAAAAAAGAGAATAAATTAATATCATTATTCTAGAATTGTGGTCCAAGGTCGTATCAGGGCCATCGTCGTCCGTCCACGAGCAGGCCTGGCCTCAGCCAGACAACACCAAGGTCGAGTTGTCCGAGCGGACCATCGTCGTCATGGTGGATGGGAAGAAGCAATCGCTCGCTCGCGTGCCCTCCAAGATCGCCCTGGACGAGCATGACCTCAGATCCTTCATCCAGGCGTCTCCCGAGGGAATCGCGGCCGTCAACCGGCGTGCCGTCCAGTCGACCATCGTCGTCCCGGGCAAGCTTGTAAACTTTGTCACATCGCAGAAATAAGTTTTTTTTTTTTTTTGGGTCATGTCGACGTCGTCGTCCACCTGGTCGTCCACGTCTTTGAGCGCGTTGTTCCAAAGGGCAGCGGGCGAGGTGCTCGACCGGTAACGGACAGGAGGAGGGAGGGAGGGACGGAAGAGAAGACTAACCGAGCGGGCGGAGCAGGTTCTTCTGGCTGTTTGGCGTGTTCCTGCTCGCGTTTGCTGCGGTGCTGATTGGCTTTTGCGTCTGGGTCTACTACTACTTTACGCTGCCGTACCTGTTCCCGTCGCTGTCGGTGGGCCTCGTCCTCAACTTTGCCGTCAGTGTGTGGCTGCTGTCCAACCTCGTGTTCAACTACGTGACAGCCGTGACGACGTCGGCTGGTGAGCCGCCCAAAGCTCCTGTACGTAGCAGTGCAGGTCTGTTCGTTGCTTCTGATTTCGCACTCGTCAGGTCCCCAATGCAGCAGAGGCACCGTTCAAAGCACCATCCGGCACAACGATATGTCGCAAGTGTATGTGCTGCTGCTGCTCCTCCTCCTCCTCCTCATTTGTGAAGTGTGTCGTTTAACGGTTCCTTGCAGGCAGAGCGATACGACCACCACGTGCGCACCACTGCAGCATCTGCAAGCGGTAACGAGTGTCCCCTTCCCTGGCCTCTTTTTTTAAACCCTTGTTCTTTTTCCCTTTCCCCCCAGGTGTTACCATGGCTTTGACCATCACTGTCGTATGCATGCGCCCACCCTTTTGTGTACTAAATCGGCGCGCAATAGCCTGGATGCACAACTGTGTCGGCCACAACAATCGCCGATACTTTGTGTTGACGCTCGTGTACCTGTGGCTCGGCTGCGTGTACTACTCGCTCTTCACTCTCACACCCTTTTATCAAATCCATTTCCTGGGCCGTCTGGATGTACGTCTCGTGCTCACACTGTGCGATATTAAGGGGCATTATTGCACATAGCTTGGGAACGTCGCAGGCAACCCCTCGATCATCACGTTTGTGTTTGTGATGGCCGCGGCAATGATCCTGGCCGTGGGAGCGCTCATGTTTTGGCACATCTATCTCGTTTGCACGGCCCAGACAAGCATTGAGTTTTACCTGAACCACTACAGTGCCGAGGACATGCGGATGGAAGGACAAGTATTTGTGAACGAATACGACCTGGGGATCCGATGGAACTTGATTTATTTCTTCAACATTGGCGAGCGATAGTACGCCCTTTTTTTTTTTTTCCTTTACTGAATTGATAAATAAATAAAAATTTTTTTTTTGCTAGTCCTTGGTGGCTCATCCTTCTTCCCGTGCGAGTACCACCCATCGGCGATGGCTCCACGTTTATCACTGTGCGTGATCACATTGACTACACCAAGTCCATGCAGGGACTTGCCACCGCCAATGTAAACAAGATTGTTTAAAAGGCTTGTACACACACGATTTTCCCCCTCTTCTCCTTTTATTTTTTATTAACAAGCAAACTGTATAAAACGTCTTTTTCTTCAATTTGCAAACAAATATACACACAGACATGACTTTCTTATTTTTATGCCGCGACAGTGGGTGCTGCCGCTGGATTGGGAGCATCCTTGGCAGTCTTCTTGGCGGCGGCTTCGATAGCCTCGGCAGCACGGATGGCCCTTTGCCTGGCGAGGATCTTATTGTTTGGAGTCCTGTGGGTCATGACAAAGGCCCGCTCCATTTCCGCGACCATCTTTGGGTACGTGGGGCTGTTTTTGTCCAGGAAGCGGGTCCGCACAGGCAGCTTGAATGCGGCCAGGCGGAAGGCGTCCTGCGCAAGCTCCTTGGGGACGCCGTCCAGCTCAAAGATGACCTTGTGGGCCTTTACGCGCGCGATGTAGTGGTCAACCGCACCCTTACCTTTCCCCATGCGCACCTCTGTGGGCTTCTTGGTCACGGGGATGTCGGGGAAGACACGTGCCCAGAGACGACCCAGCCTCTTGATTTTGCGAGAGATGGCACGGCGCGCGGCCTCCAGTTGGCGAGACTTTAGGCGGACAGGCTCGAGGACCTGGATGCCATATGTGCCGTACACGACCGTGTAGCCTTTATGTCCTCTTTAGAAGCAAGTAACAGCAACAGCAACTCTTTACCATTGCTCGCGTAGCCGCGCACGCGGCCTTTAAAGTGCTTGCGGTGCTTGACGCGCTTGGGGATAAAGTTGGACGAGGCGTGTCGGACGGGCATGAGCAGAGCCGGAAAAAGAGCGGGGCGGCGCATCGTTGCCGCATTTCCGGAGGCACGAGCAGCGGCAGCAGGGAGCACCGACGGTGACGACGCCGACAGGGCAGTGCCCGCCAGCAGCGCGAGGCGTCTGTGCAGGCCGATTTAGTAGGTGCCCTTTTTTTTTTCCCTCCACCCAGTGCGAACCTTAGTGCCAGTGCCATATTTCTAACTACGGGTATTACACTTGCGATTGCTGGCCCCAGAATGTCGGTCACTCTGCTTCTCGGGATGCTGCTGTGCATCCTGCTGCCCGGCGGCCCACTGGGCGTGCACGGCGTGACAGAGATCGTGGCGACGGGCGAGTTAATACAGGACCGCGCGGCTTCGTTTGGCCCCTGGCTGGATGGCAGTGGCGTGACCGGCGGTTTGGTGCCACTGCTCGCCTTTGCCAACGAAGGGTACGCGGTTCTCCCTCTCTCACTTGAAAAAAAAAAAAACTGAGCGCGATGCACAACAGGGGCTGCGATATATCCGAGCTGCCAGAGTACATAAACGGCACATGGGTAGCACTCGTGCAGCAGTCGACCCTGTGCGATTTTGAGTCACAGGTATCTCTGGTGTTTATTTTTCGTGTTTATGCTTTTTTTTTTTTTTTGTGTCTTTGCAGGTGCGCAATATGCAAACGATGGGCGCTATCGCGGTCATCGTGGGGTCCAATACTGCTGGCGCCCCCTTGGTGACGATGGAGCCAACGTCGCTGGACCCGTCCAACATAACCGTGTCTGCCGTGTTTGTGACTTTCGAAGACTACACCAAGCTGGTGCAAAGGTCCTCCGATGCCCTTGCCAGCTTTCCGGCCTTCAAGGTATCTACTCTCGTTTTCTTCTTGCTATTAAAGTTGTGTTCCTGCATAGGTCCGGATATACTTTTATCAGACGTCGTATTGGCCGCTCGTCAACATCATCATCGTCCGAGTGGTCGCGCCAGCCATCATCATGATATTCCTCTACTCGCTTGCCTTTCGCTTCCGCTCAAGACAAAGGATACGACGCGAATGTGCCAACGTAACTCTTCTAAAAGATGTACACACAACTGAGACGCCGCCACAGGAATCTCTCGTCAAGGACCTGCCCACGCGCACTTACGCAGCCAAAACGGGATTATTAGGGTCCATCCAGCAGGCCGATGAGGACTTGGAAAGGCAGGAAGAAGAGCCCGACACATGCTCCATCTGCCTAGAAGAGTACCTCGTTGGCGACGAGCTGCGTATTTTGCCCTGCAAGCACGAGTTCCACACGTCCTGCATCGATCAGTGGCTCACGACGCGGTAGTACTTTTTCGTTAATAGTAATAAAAAATTTACCTTTTTTGATGTCCTTTGAAAACACAGGAAACGGTTTTGTCCCTTGTGCAAGCAGGACGCCTGTCCCGTCGAGGAGAGCCCCCTTGTCTGATTTCTTTATATATATATATTTTTTTTTGTGTTGTTTTCATCAACACAAAGTGAAACAAAGGAACGCCTCGTCACGTTCCAAAGTTTCTTTTTTGTCTGTTGAGCTGACCAGCGACGCCAAACCAGGAAGGAGACAAGCGTGATGGTCATTCGCTCAACCGCGTCGTCGTCGTCGTCGCTAGTGGCACCGCTGCTCGTAGCGCTGTTTGGGCTAGCCGCAGGTGCAACGTCGAGCACGCTCACGACGGTTTTGGAAGGTGACCAGTTCACGCTTTGGAATGGCACCACTGCTGTGTTCAGCGACCTGACGGCAAACTCCACGGCTGCCTCTGACAACTCGACCTCGTGGGATCTCAACGGTGGACAGGTTTGTTTCGCTGGTGGTGGTGGGTGGGGGTTGCTGCAAATCTAACCCGCTGGCCCTTTGTTTGTTTCTCTTTAGGTCCAGTGGTTTGCGCCCCCGCAGCCGGCGTTGCTGACCGACCTCTCCGATACATTCCAAGCTCTCTTTGCCAACACGACCCAGTTTGTCAACCTGGCCAAGATCTCGCAGAGCGGCCTGTACATTGTACCGTTTCTCCTTTTTTTTTTTTTTTTTTTTGGGTGTTGTTTTGACCCA
>Ga0302233_10001773_pt1 | contig 14403 bp, 5 predicted proteins | sample II_Palsa_N3_1_FD_193516 | JGI IMG/M metagenome (GOLD analysis project Ga0302233, IMG submission 193516) | Peat permafrost microbial communities from Stordalen Mire near Abisko, Sweden - II_Palsa_N3_1 | ecosystem: Environmental > Terrestrial > Soil > Palsa > Peat permafrost | place: Sweden... | reverse complement strand
AGCAGCTCTTTTCGTCTTTGCCACTGCTTTCATCGTACGCCATTGCGACGTCGCTATGGATTATGGTTCACGACGGTTCAGGCTGTCTGTTCTATGCTCTAGCTATATTAATTGCTTCCCCCCCAGCTTATCCCAATCTCGTCTTCTCTTCTCTTTCATCCAGACCATTACTCTTCTCTGGTTATACTCGCACATTTGATATTACACCACACCCAACCCCACCATCACCACCACTACGCGCCCACCCCCACACCCACACCCACACCACCACCACTGCCACTGCCACTGCCACTGGCCCATCTCCACCAACCCACACCCACATCTCTCACCACCGCTTTCGCCGTCATGTCTGGTCAGCAGTCTGGTCAGCAGTCTGGTCTGGGCGGATTCCACGCCGCTTCCGACGCGTACGAGCCAGCGGACGCCGCTCCCGTCAGCGCACCCGACTTCAACCCATTCGCAGCGCTCGGCTTGCAACCCGCCACTGCCACTGCTGGCAGGGTTCGCCAGGCGTACATACAGGCTATGCGCCACCGCCACGAGAGCGCCGTCGTACGGTTCCCCGCTACGGCTACGGCGTTCCCGTCGCAGGTACAGGTTCAGATAGCTTACGAGTATCTGCAGGGCCCCGGTGGGTTCGCTACGGCCAGAGCCGCTTGGAGAGGCCGGCACCGTGATGTCTTCCACCCCGAGCTTGATGTGGGCGCTGCTGGGGTGTTTGCTGGAGCTGCTGCTGCTGCTGGCCCCAGCAATACCGCTGCCAATGCCACTGCCAGTGGCTCCGGGACCGTGCTAGGCAGCACAGCTCAAACCGCGGTCTCTATCAGCTCTTCCCCGTCTGCCAGCCCCGCACCGCAACCCCGCCCAGCCGCTGCCAGTGCCAACCCCGGTGCGAGGGCCCCCGCACCCATCGTCATAGACTCTTCTTCGGACGACGACGTCTTCTATCACTTCGACGACGACGACGACGACGACGACGACGTTGTTATAGTCTCTCCCGCCCGGCCCGCTCGCCCCGCAGGCAACGTACTTGCTCGTGCCCGTCCCCGCGCTGGACCCATGGTTGCCGCTGCCACTGGCCAGGTTGCTGCAAATCGCGTTATCCGGCCGTCCCAGCGCAGTGGTGGCGGTTCTAGGCGTAATGCACCCATCCCGAACCCCGTCTTGAACGAGCGTGTCACCGTAGGCGAGTGGCGCCACTCGGTCGGTGCCACTGCCAATGCTGTCGTCGCGGGGTTCGATGCTCGTGGCCGGATCTTTTACCGCGTGGTCAATCTGGATCTGCAGGGCAACCAGGTTGCTGCGCCCACCGCCACTGCCACTCGGTTCGAGGACATTAACTTCCGGGCTGTCTATCAGAACTTAGACGCCGCGGGGTTACGAGCGGTAGTAGATACCCACTTGCGCTTGAACCCGTATCAACGCCCGTAGACCGAAAGGACGGCTAGCTAGAGCGGGCAAGAAGGAAGGAAGCAGGAGGGGTAAAAAGGGTCGAAGGTTGGATTTCAAGGGTTTAAGTATCAATAGAGATAGCATTGGCAGTGGCAGTGGCGGTAGAATAGCTTATAATATTATTATTTAAGACAATAAGTCGTAATCTTAAGTCCAAGCCGCTGGTCTTACAGCTAAGTAATAGTAGGCTCGTATTTTATAGTCGAAAGTCGAAAGTTAAAAGTCGAAGTAATAATAATAAATAGAGTAAAGAAGCTCCGAGAGGTTTGAAAGAGATGTATTAAATTAGATATAAGGATAGAAGAAGGTACGGATACAGTCTTTTATAATAAAGAAAGAAGAGTAGTAGAATTCCATTAAAATTTCAAGTCTAGAATCAAGTATATAGCAGTGGCAGTGGCAGCGGCAGCGGCAATAGCAGTAAGACGATCTTCTAACCCCCGCGCGAAGCGCCACCGTCGGAGACCATGGCCGAGAATAACGTAATATAAGAGTATAGATTATAATATAAGAAATTTAATTCAAATACGAAGAGTAATTAATTAAAGACCGAAATAAAGATATAAAATTATTAGAAAAAAGGAATTTAAACATAAATAAAGTTAAAAAGATTAAAGAAAGGTATTATAAAGATATAGAATTAAAGGAATTAAAATTAAAGATATAAAAGATAAAAACGAACAAAGTAAAAGTTAGTAAAAGTAAAATAAAATAAAAACGAAGTAAATAAAAATATAAAGAAAAAATCAATTAAAAGATATAAGATAGAAATAAATTAAATTTAAAATAATAATAAATAAAAGATAAAGATCAAAGAAAAAATTAAATATTAAGAAATATAATTTATAATAATAAACATAAGGATTTTTTTATAAAGGTAAGGATTTTTAAGGTTAGAGTTATACGAAAGGTAAGGATTTCAAAGTTAAAGTATATTTAAAAAGTAAGAATTATATTTAAAAGTAAGGATTTTTAAAGTTAGAGTTATATTCGAAAGATAAAGATTTCAAGGTTAAAGTATATTTAAAAAGTAAGGATTATATTCAAAAGTAAAGATTTTTAAGATTAGAGTTATATTCGAAAGGTAAGGTTAAATTATAATATAAGAAATTTAATTCGAATATAAAGTATAATTTATTAAAGATCGAAACATAAATATAAAATTATTAAACAAAAAGGAATTTAAATATAAATATTATTAAAAAGATTACAAAAAAGAATTATAAAGAAATAGAATTAAAAGAATTAAATAAAATATATAAAAAATAATAAAAACAAATAGATTTAAATAAAATAAAAATAAAATAAAATAGAAACAAAATAAATAAGAATATAAAAAAAGAATTAATTAAAAGATAAAATATTATTTTTATTAATAAAGGTAATTAAAATAGAATAGATTTTTATATTTTAAAGAATTAATATAGTTTCGAAAGAAAAAGACCGTAATAAAATTAAATATTAAATAATAAAATAAAATAAAAGATTAAATAAAGAGAAAATCGATTTAAATAATATAATATATTATTATCGATTTTTTAATATATTATTAGATATTATATAAATAATATTTATATTTCGAAGAATTAATATAATTTAAAAGAAAATAAAAAGATATTAAAAGTTAAATATTAAATTAATAAAATAATTATTAATTAATATAAAGAGTAATATAAAAAAAGGATTAATTAATATATTAGAATAAAAAGATTTTTAATAATAATATAAATTAGAAGATATAATATAAATTAGAAGATATAATATAGAAATTATATTTAAAGTTAATATAGTTTTAAATAAAAAATTAAGATCGAAAGATTAAAATTAAATATTAAAGAATATAGTTGATTAAAGGATTTAAAAAAGTAAATATTAATTTAATTTATATATTTATATTATTAAGAATTTTTAATAACGAATTCGATTTATAATTATAATAGAAATAATTTTATATTTAAATAAAATAATATAGTTTCGAATAAGAAGTAAAAAACAAAAAATATAATTAATATAAAGAGTAATATTAGAAATAGTTTAATATATATATTAGAGCAAGATTAGATTTTTAATAATAATATAAATTAGAAAGAATAAATTAGAAATTATATTTAAAGTTAATAAAGTTTCGATATTAAAATAATTAATTAACAAAGAATTATATATATTAAAGAATTAATATAGGTTTAAAAGAAAGAAAAAGACAAAAGAAAAAAAAAGATTAAAGAATAGAATATTTTCGAGTTATTTATATATACGAGTATAGATTAAATTATTTTCAAAGGTTTAGGATATTTTTAGAGATTAGAAATAAATTTAAAGTTAGAATAATTATTAAGTTATTTATAAGTTAGAGTTTTATTTTATTTATTTTTTAAGATAAAAGATATTTTTAAAGGTTAGAAATATTTTTAAAGAGTAAGGATAATTTTCGAAGATTAGAGATATATTCGATAAGTAAGGTTATATTTAAAGAGTAGAGATATTTTTAAAGGGTAGGATTATATTCGAAGGGTAGGGTTATTTTTGAAGGGTAGGGTTATTTTTGAAGGTTAGGGATATTTTCGAAGGACAGGGATATTTTTAAAGGTCAGGGTTATTTTTCAAGGGTAGGGTTATTTTTCAAGGTCAGGGATATTTTTCAAGGTCAGGGTTATTTTTCAAGGTCAGGGTTATTTTTCAAGGGTAGGGTTATTTTTCAAGGACAGAGTTATTTTTCAGAAGGATAGTTAAAAAGGAAAGTTAAGAAATAGAATATATAAGGAAGTAACCCGGGCGCGAAGCGTACACCGTCGGAGACCGGCGCGAGGGAATACGATATGCAAGGGAGGGCCCGGGCGCGAAGCGCAACTTGAAGCTCGAAATCGGGGTCCGGGTCAGGACGGGATTTGCGTATTTCAGGTATGTCCCGATCCAGAATCACTCGGGACTAATGCTCCAGGAATCCGCTTAGCTATTGAGACGTTGTAGCGGGAGATATGGCCGATTAAAGATGGGTGATGTTAAGCTGCTTTCTCGATTTGGCGAAAACCTGGAGATATTGCCCGCCCTGACCGCTTACCGAATCGAGGTTATTTTCTAGTCCTACTTCAATTACCTTTAGCATAATCAATTATTAAAATAATAAAGAAGGTAAATAAAGGGAAATACTCTAATTATAAATCTATAATCATATCTAATAGTTTTTAATTTCAAGAATAGAATTGGTTGAGTTATAAGCTTACGTTCCTTGTATGGAAATGCTGAGGCGATGCGCTAACCGAATCGGGGTTATTTTCTAGTCGTGGACGACCACTTCAAGAGCTGCTTACTTCTTTACGTTTAATCCAATGGCTCCCAACCAATCTCCAAAGAAACGCGGCGGCAGACCTAGAAAGCATGCTACCGAGACAGATGCAGCAGAGGCAGTGCGACAGAGCAAGCTGCGTTCATATCACCGCGCGCGTCGGCAGTCGCGTCAACCCAATGGTCCAGCTGACTTTATTGCCTACGAGCCTCCACTCCACGGCGATGTCCCAGCAGATACCCCTCCCGAAACCGGGCTTCGAACGAACATCCGAATTCCTCAAGACCCCAATACCCAACAGGACAATGCTCGACCGAGGCCGCCGCCAGACCCCCAGCCGTCTGCGGAACAGCCTACTGCAGAAGAAGACGCGGAAATCAACGAGCAGATCAGGCGCATTCAAACAAAGGAGCAGGAAATGAATACTGAGCAAGCAGAGCGTGATGCAGAAATCGCAGAGATCTTGCTGGGAATGCGAGCCGCCGAACAAGCAGAGGACATTGGTGGGGAGGAATTGGACATGCCAGAATCAGCGAACGAAGCAGGAGCTGCAAATACCCCGGATATATCAGGCTTGCAGACAGTTGCAACGTTTAGGGAAGAGAGAATAAGCGAGGAAGAGTCCCAGGGTTCTTGCCTTTTGAACTTTAGCGATATAAATGAGCCGATCATAGAGGATCATAATAGCATTGGTGCTTCGTACGCTTCCAACAGATCAGTCGATATCCAAAGGTCAATGGAGAGTAGGGTTCCATCTCAAGCACCGGCTCGGTACAGCTCACCATCTTTGCAATCGTCAAATAAGAGCAGCACCAGGAAAGGCACTAGCAGACGGAGCACGCCGTTCCCAGCACAGCGGAACAACCTCTTGTCGTGGGTGAAATCTCTACCGGAAAGAACACCAAGCAATTCATCTTTCCATGCACCTACGCCAACACCCATTCGCAATGCTTCGCCTTCACCCTTCCATCCTATTGAGAATTTCGTCCCTTCTACACCGGCCCAGTCTGTACGTGATGCGTTACCAGCCCTCGCAGCCCCAACCCGCGCTTCTGTCCCAGCTGCATCAGCCTCTCCTGCACCAGCTGAACGTACTGCATTTAAACTAGCCAAACAGCTTCGGAATTTCCAAGGTTGCACTCATGAACAACACTATGAAGCTGACCAATTACATCACGAGAACCACCAACGACCTGATGTGCATTCTGAATGCTCGTCTCTGCAGCAAATTACTGCTCTTCTCAGTGGGGGTTATGGCGGTGGAACGCCTCTACCCAACGTCTTGAGCAGCCCTAAGTTGATGAAGCCGGGAGATTACAACGGCTTAGACTGCCAAGCGGCATTTGAAGGTGCGAGTGTATCAGCTGCTCCTGAAGACGTCGGGACGCGGAATGAGAATCTGCCCAAGAACTTGTGCTTATCACAGCACCACATAACCAGCAAGAAGAATCGCCGTCCCAACGTAACATTTGACATTGACAGCACTTGTTGTTTTCCTACCAGCTTGGCATTTGCGAGGCGCGGCATCAATTGGATGCCCAAAGCCCACCCCATTCTCAACCTAGCGGCCGATATCCACTTTGGATTGCAGGTTCCGGTGTATAATGGCCGCGATGTGTTAACGCAGAAATACACCCCTCTCCACAAGATCCCCCACTACTGCTTTGGCACTGTAGTCGGCATGGATTCGCTCTCTATTCTTATCTTCTTTCCCGCTCTCCACCTAGAGAGTGACTATGAGCATTCCACCTACCTGAGCGAGGAAGACGAACAGCTCCTGTCTGATGCTATTATCCTCCCGGCATTAAACAAGACAATCGAGTCTTCTAACATCATGCAGCATTACCCTGCGTCGGCCGATATTGCAAACTTGGATTCGACCGCGATCTCGGCAGAGGGCCTTGCCCGGAAACAGTCCGCGAGAGAACAGCTTATTAAACACGCCATACAGCCTTACTACCTTGACTCACTCTGGCGTCTCATCCTTCAGACCATCGACGAGAATCGCGGCTTCGATCGGTTCCGAGGTGCAACCCTGTTTGTTCATGCGAAGAATACCAAGCTAGAATTCATGGATGCTAGTCTGACTCAAGCGTATGACAGCTGGCAGGCGAAGTGGTCTGAGGTGGCCGACCCACAGTTCTACAACAAGGACCGGACATTTGTCGATCTTGCAAAGCAGGTAACCTCAGAAGATAGTGCCCTGCCGTACGACAATATTCCGGAAGACCACGAAGCAGAAGTGTTTCTCTGGAAGAAGTGCTGCCTCGAGGCGTATGCCAAGAGCCGGGTGGTTCTCAATGCGGACGGGAGCCAGGCAAAAGGGAACCCCAAACGCACGGTATACCCCTGGGCGATGATGCGGGACACGGTGGGCCAGACTATGTTTGCTTCCCCACATGGGCAAGAGAGCAGAGACGGGCTGATCTACTCTCAATTCTACGGGTTGATCAAGACTCCCTTTGATTCGTCGAAAGTATACGTCTTTGACAATGACTCTGTAGAGAACCTAGCCCTAGACCCCGGATACATCCGGTCACTACAGCAAGAAGGCGGCGGAATCACCTTCTCCAAGGCTGTTTGTGAGTTTGGCTACCTACACAGCAAGAAGCGGGCCTACGCAAATCTTGTTGATAATCGTGGGAAGTCGTACGGGATTCGAGAAGAACACCGTATCTCTTTGACGATAATGGAAGAGATCTATCAGCAATGGCACCAATGGGATCTGTACGATGATGAGGTTGATATTGGCCAGCCTGTACTCCCTTATTACATTGCCACCACTCAAGAGCTGCTTGATTTTCTCTCTGCTCAGATTAACAAATACTGTTTCCTCTTTGAACATGTTCTTGCTCACACGGCCATGACATACTCGCTGCCCGAGACAATTGTTATGGTCACGGCTTTGAGGGCCCTCCGATTCTGCTACGGCAGTAACCTGATCCAGCGGGAGTCATTATTATACAAGGATCGCTGGGAACAGACCCGCAACCAGAAGCAGATTGTGAAAGAGGGCTTAGGGATGCGGGATACGATGGAACGGTGCGGACTTGGCTGGTTCCTACCCAAATTCAACTGGGCTACGTGGCGTCTAGCACCACCGCATGGGGAGAATATCCTCGTTGGGAACATGTTGATGCATGAAGAGTACAAACGCAGGTGGCGCGCGGTCAAAGATCTTCGGGACGTCTATATCCGCTTTAACCAGGCTGAGTGTTGGTATGATCGGTATAATGTCCAGCATAGCAGACCTCTTTTGGGCAAGTGGCTGGAATACCTCCATGCTCTGAACCTCGAGCAGTTTGATATAGATATTTGGAAGGCTATGCTTAAGTCCAACAAGCGTTGTCCTGAGCTGACACCAGATGCAGTCAAGCAGCAAGGCGAGATCCGGTTTTGCTACGATGGTATGAAGCGAATGTTTCGAGTCGATCGAGTTCCTTGTCCGCCCCATTTTGTAACGGGGAACAAGATGCGGTTCGAGAGGGTCGGAGACCTGCTGAACTTTCTGTTTTTGTGGGAAGACGGTGAAGACCGCCCTGGGTGGGGTAATAAGCCATACCGGGCCATCCTCCAGAAGAGCTTTGAGTTGATCGAGCGACGTTTGGGATATCGGAGAGCAGACAAATGGCTGGATGAGTTCTTCCACCTCGTCCGACTAACGCATTGGGTCCTCCCTTACCCGTCGAATGCCGCCTTCATTACGACAACCAAGACGAGCCGCAACCAAGGCCTGAAAGGGCGAATGATGTGGTTCTCAGCTGTCTATGCCGATCCTGAGAAGGTAGAGCTTCCTTACCATGCCCACCCTTGTACTCTGTATAGTATCTTCTGGAATGCACGGCGGCAGGCATTTGGTGACAGCCGGGACCAGTATGCGTGGAGTACGTCCCAGCTGATCAGAGCATGTCGGATTCAAGGGCTTAAGATGCATGGCCAAGAAGAGACCGCTGAGCATTGGTTAGTTGGAAAGAGGAGTGCCGGGCTGAAAGGGTTTCTACCAGTGTGGGAGCGGACGCAGCCACCAAGGCTAAAGATGTTAGAGCAGACCAAGAGCAAGAGCTTGGATGAACTAGAGGACTTAATGGGTGGGTTCAGCCGGGAGCACGCTGATGATAACATTGAATATGACGGTTCAGATACTGGTGATGAGCTCGGAGCAGAGGTTAGGGTTGACGAGCGGGACAGTAGTGGCCGACGTCAGTCTCGATCTGCTGGAACTGGCAGGAGTATCATGGCCGCTTTTGCCCGGAAATCGAATAGTCAAGGCAGTGAGTTGGATGAAAGCGTTACGACTATAACAGTTAGCAGTGGCAGCGTTTTTGTACCGTCAGAGGTCTAATTATCATTGGACTCGAGTTGGTTTTATAAAATGTACAGTTCTTTACGCTCAGAGTTAATATAATATTAGGATATCTTTTGTAATATAAATAAGAACCTCGCGGAAAAGAGTTTAGAAGGGGTAGTCTGGTTTTCTACCGGTTTCCTTGTTACTTTACTTAGGCTAAGTAAGCTCGATTTCCATCCCGTATGATACATTGCTGGTAAGGTGCTCCGTCGTTCGGTAGTGGGGCCCAGTACCATTAGCGAGGTCACGTGAGGGCGACACGCGCGAATAGTATTAGGGCCCAATACCACATTCTACTGCACCTCACATAACGCGTTCCAATATGGACGACCAGCGCCCCGAAGATATCCCGTCCGAATTGACACACTTGGTCCAGCTGAACATCGCGTATCGAGTGCTTATCTGCCCGCACAACGAGTGCTGCAAGGCGGTCCAGCCCCGCGCGTTCAGTGAGCATTTACGCGTCCAGCATCAGACCCCACTTCGTGATCGTGAGCGAGTACAGGAGTATGTAAGCATATTCGGTTGGGATTACGATTTTTCGTCCATCCAATTGCCCAGGGATGGGTCCGGGCCACAGCCAATCATCCCAGTGGTCGACGGGTTCCAGTGTCGGACGTGCCCATTCAAATCCAGCAACCGGAAGAGCATGAAGGTGCATGGGAACAAGGAGCACAAGCAGCAGAGGGTGGACGATGATGAATTGTTTGAGAAGGTCCGCTTGCAGTCATGGTTTCAAGATCATCGACAGCGGTATTGGGTGGTGGACGAGAGCGAGAGGGGGGGTGGCCGTGATCAGGAAGAGGACAGCCCAGGCAGGTCGAGGTCGAGAGGGGACGAGGATGTCGCAGATACTAGCACCGACAGAGGGAGCGGCGCGGTTAAGGAGGCTATCGTGATGGATGCCGGAGACGGGGAGGTTGCCGAAGCGGTGGTTGATAAAGAGATTAGCGAGGTAGTGGTTGATGATGGCGAGGAGGTATTAAGTGATTTTGAAGACAGTGGGGATGAGGATTATCGAGAGAGCAGTGAGGTTGCGGCCGACCAGAGTGATGACGAGGATTATGAGGAGAGCAGCGGGGTGGCAGAGAATGACGACGAGGGATTGAGCGAGGTTAGGGTTGATAGGAGTGATGACGAGGATGGGAGCAGTCGGGTGGCAGATGATGACGGAGAGGTGATTGCAGTTCGGCCCGGTCAGAGTAAGGGCAGCAATCCCAGGAAGCGGAAGACACAGTCCAAATGGAAGGATGGTAGGGTAGGAGGCATTGATTCCGAGGATGACACATATCGGGATTTAAGTCCAGGGTTCAGGGGGAGGAGACGGAGGGCCACGAAGCGGCCGAGGTTTGATGACAGCGGAGTCGTAATGGGAAGCAGTCAGGATGACAGCGAAATCCGGCCCAGTAGCCAGCATGACGGCATCGTGCCGCCCAGCAGCCCACCCGTTCCGGCATGGATGATTGGGAGAAGGCAAGGGGTGGTCGATGACAAGTTGAGATTTCCGGGGTCGCCCAAAACCATGACCAGGGCCGTCCACGGTGGCGATGGTGGAATGGTGCAGTGGAGGTTAGACCAGTTGAGGAAACGGTTGGAGAAGTGGTGTCGGACGTGCCCGGCATGTCATTTGGCCGGGGATTTCGGGGGCGAGACACACCATATAACGGATTGTTGGCGGCGTGACACGGTTGAGATTATCGAGCAGGCCGTCGTTATGCAGCAGCACGTCGAGAGGGTTGGGGGGTTTCGGGGTAGGGGAGGTTGTTCGCGGTGTGGCGTCCCACGGGCAATTTGTCAAGGGTGGCAAGTGAAGGCAGACGGGGATTGGGAAGAAGTGCCAGGACAGCAGTGTCAATACACGGGGATGTTGATCCCGGCCGTGGTTACGATGTTGATGGATGGGTCCAACGAAGGGTGGGCGGTCGTCGAGAGTTGGATGGATCGGGATGGGGTGATAGGGACCAAGCCAGCCGAAGCATTCGAGTGGTTCCGGCAGGGGAGGTGGTGGGACGATATGGAAGTGGAAGCGGCGCAGATCGTGCGCGTGTTTTACATGTTGGTAAATAAGAATAAGGGGGTTAGAATAAGGGGGTTGGCCGAGCATAGATAGGCACGGTCCCGAGGATTGTATGCATTTGTAGGAATACCCAGAGATAAAGCCCAGTTGTAGCAATATATATACATCGTATTGAAGAATGTATTTAGTATTGGATTATTAAGATATTAACGGCCCCAATCCCATTTGAATACCACATGCCGAATAGTATTAAGGCCCAATACCAATGGTTACGTCACGTGGTGCAAATGGTATTAGACCCCAATACCGTCAAGTTGGATGTACGAGCGGTATTAAGGCCCAATACCAATGGTCACGTTACGTGGTACAAATGGTATTGGACCCCAATACCGTCAAGTTGGGTGTGCGAGCGGTATTGGGGCCCAATACCGAGGTGTACGACGCGCAGAATCAATTTAAAATGTAAGTATAAACGTAGAGTGGATTTAGAAACATAACGTATAAAGGTTAGTATGGATTTGTAAATATAAGATGCAGAAGTAGGGTTTATTTCGAGTATAAAACGAAAAGTAGAGTTACATTTCGAAATACAATATACAAACGTAAATGTATTTGAGAGAAGAGTAAGCATTAGCGTAAGTATGAGTTAAAATGAATAGAGAGGCAAGGGTTTGTTGAACGAAGAAGAGAATAAGAAATGTTTAAACATAAGTTAAAAGGAAAAAAAGGAAAAGTAAAGGGGTTTTAAGTAGAAGCATAAAGGGAAGTAGATGTAAAGAAAGTAAAGATAACGAGGGTTAAAAAATAAAAAAGAATAAAAGAGGGGTATTAAGAACGAAGAGGTGAATTGAAAAGTAAATAAATTAAGAAAGATAAAATAAGAGAGAGAGGGTAAGAAAGAGGATAAGTTGAAAAGAAGGTTAAAAAGAGTAAAAGAGTTAAGAGAGAAGGAGGTAAAATTAGAAGAGGATTGTAAAGACAATAATTAAGAGGGAGTAAGAAAAAGAATAGATTAAAAAAGTAAGGTTGAAAAAAAGAAAGAAAGAAGTAGAGTTATAGAGTAGATTAGAAATAATAAGTAGAGGGTTTAAAAAGAAATAGGAATTAGAATTGAAAGAGAAGAAAAGAAAGATAAGAATGAGAAATAAAAAGGGAGGAGTTAGAATAGAAAAAGAAAGGGAATATTAGAATTAAGAAGAGTTAGAAGAAAAAGTAAAAGAGTAAAATTAAAAAGAGAGTAAAAAGAAAAGATAAGAAGTTAAAGAGAAAAAGAAAGAAAAAAGAATTAAAAGAGTAAGAGTTAAATAAGAAAACGATTGAGGAATAAATTAAAGAATAAGTTAAGGAATAGAAAAAAAGGAAGAGTCAAAAGTAGAATTAAGAAAAAGAAAAAGGTTGTAAAAAATAGAATTAAAGTAGAAAATAGAATTTGGAAGAGTTGAGTTAAAGTTAAGATTAAATAGAAAGAGGGGTTGTTAAGAAGAAGAAGAAGAGAGAGAGAGTAAAAAGTAAAAAGGGAAATAAGAAGGAGAAAAGGTTAAGAAGATAAGAGTAGAAAAAGGATAAGTAAAGAGTTAAAAAGGGGTAGGATTAGAGAGAAGTAAAGATAGTAAGGAAAAAAAGGAAGTGTTAAAGAGTAAGTTAAATAAGAGAAGGTTAAGAAGTAAAAGTATAATATAAAAGTAAAGAAGAAGAGTAAAGATAAAAGAAAGAAGGGAGGGAAGGGAGGGAAGAGGATATAAAAGTTGTGAAAAGAATTAGAATAAGTTAGATAAAGAAAAGTAAAGTAAGAGTTAAAAAAGAAAAGAGATAGAGTAGAAGAGAAGTAGAAAAAAAAGGTAAGAGAAGAAGGAAGATGAAAAAGGAGATAGAGAAAAAAAAAGGAGTTAGATTAAAAAGTACGTTAAAAGGATAAAAGAAAGAAAAGAGGGTTAGAGGAGGAAGGAAGTAAAAAGATTAGTTGGAGAAGGGTGGTTGGAAAAGAGTTAAAGTAATAAGTTAGAAAAAAGAAAGGTTATAGTGAAACGAGAGAAGGTTAAAAGATAAGTAATAAAAAGGAAGGCAGGAAGGTTAGGAAAAAGGGGGTTTAAAAGAAATAAAAAGAAGGAGGAGAAGTAAAAGGCAAGGAAGAAAAAGGAGGATTAAGTAAAGAAGTACATGAAGAGTTTGAAAAGTTAAGAGAAGGTAGAAGTAAGAGAGGTAAGATTAGTAAATAGTAAAAAGAATTAAAGAAGTTAAAGAAAGGGTTGAAGAAGAGAAAAAGATAAGAAAGAGTAGAAGGATAAGTTGAAAAGAGGAAAAGAAAGAGGTAGTAAAAGTTAAAAGTAAAGTTGAAAGAAAAGATTAGAATTAAAGGAGTAAAGAGATAAGATGAAGTTAAGAAGGAAGTAAATAGAATAAAAGATTAGAAATAAATAAGAAAGTAAAGAAAGAAAGAAGGAAAACGAAAGAGTAAGTAGAAGTAAAAATTTGAAGTAAAGAGGTTTAGTTAAGAAGAAAGATTAAAGAAAGTTAAGAGTTAGTAAAAAAGGAGTTAAAAAGAGAAAGTAGAAGAAAAATGAAAAGAGAAGTAAAAAAGAAGTATTGAAAAGAAGAAGAGTTAAGAGAGAAGAGAAGGTTAAAGAAGAAGGAGAAAAAAAGAGTTGTAAAGAAGAAAGGGTTAAGGAGAAAGGAAAAGAAAGGTTAAAGAGGGGAGTAAAAAAGAGTAAGAGAGGGGGAAGGAAAAAGAGGGGATAAGTTAAGTTAAGTAAAGGTTGTTTTTAAAGTTAAAAGAAGGGTAGAGTTGAAAGAAGTTAGTGAGAGGTTAAGTTGAGGAAGAAAAGGAGTTAGAAAAAAAGAGAAGAAAGAGAAGAAAAAGGTAAGAAGAAGAAAGAGAAGAAAAAGGGAAAAAGTTAGGAAGAAGAAAGAGAAGAAAAAGGTAAAAAGAAGAAAAGAGTAAGAGTTAGAGTAAAAGTAGAGTAGTTAAAAAGGGAGAGGGAAGAAAGATAAGAAAGAGAGGAGTTTTTAAGAAGTAGTAATAAAGTAAAGGAAGTAGTTGTTAGAAGAGAGTGTTAGTTAAAGTAGAGAGGGGGTTTTAAGAGAGGTAAGAAAGAGAAGGGGTAGGAGAGTAGAGTGGAAAGGGAAGTTGTAAGTGAGGTTTTGGGGTAAAGGGTGTAGGGGGGGTTGGTTTTTGATTGAGAATATGCAGGGGGTTGGGATTGGCGAAGGGTTAGGGTTAGGGTTAGGGTTAGGGTTAGGGTTAGGGTTAGGGTTAGGGTTAGGGTTAGGGTTAGGGTTAGGGTTAGGGTTAGGGTTAGGGTTAGG
>Ga0302233_10001770_pt1 | contig 14412 bp, 15 predicted proteins | sample II_Palsa_N3_1_FD_193516 | JGI IMG/M metagenome (GOLD analysis project Ga0302233, IMG submission 193516) | Peat permafrost microbial communities from Stordalen Mire near Abisko, Sweden - II_Palsa_N3_1 | ecosystem: Environmental > Terrestrial > Soil > Palsa > Peat permafrost | place: Sweden... | reverse complement strand
TGCGGCGCCCCGTTGATGTTGTTGCGCTACTTGTTTTGAGTCTTCTTGTTTCTTCGCTGCGGGTTGTTGTTCCTGCTTCACCGGCCGAGCCGCGGGAGTTTGCTTCGAGGCATGGGTTGGCTGCGGAGTCTTTGCAGCGGGTTGCTTTTCAGCCGTAGCTTTTTCTTCCTGTGCGGCCGGTTTGGCCGTGTGCGGAGCGGACTTGGTCTGTGCGTGCTGCACCGGTTTTACGGCGGCCTGCTTTTCGGGTTTGGGTTGCTCCTCCTGCCGGGCTGGTTTCGCGGCCTCTTCGTGTTGAGCCGGCTTGGCTTCTTCTTGTTGGGCTGGCTTGGCCTGCTCTTCATGCTGAGCGGGCTTGGCCTCTTCGTGTTGCGCGGGTTTTGACTCTTCGGGGCGATCCTGCGCGAAGGCCGGGACAGCGGCGCCGAAGATTACGAGCAACGCTGCGGTGCTGATATTGCGGAATGCTTTCATGAGTGATGCCTCCATTGCGGTACTTTCCGATACGAAAACCTTATGCGCGGGGAACTAGCCCCCGACGCGCATGTGCGAGAGCGAGTGGAACAAGCCAAAAATATTTAGAAGCCACAGGACGACGGCGATAACGACGACGTACGTGCGACGGTTCTTAAACTTCATGCACCGGACTCAAGCGTAGAGGAATGGAACAAGCGCGTCTGTTCACTAGTGAACACTTTGCTGTATAAGTAGCAGCGCGAGACAGTCGTGCTACGATGCAGGCATCCGTACGTATGCGTACCAAGCCCATGTCTTCCAGACGACGTGAAAAGGCCAACGGCAAAAAGCCATTCGACGCGCAGGAGTTCCTCGAGTCGGCGGGCGTAGCGCGGAAAGTGGTCGAGTTCAAGCGCAAGGATACAATTTTTTCGCAGGGCGATTCTGGCAAGACGGTGCTGTACATCCAGAAAGGCGGGGTGAGGCTGTCTGTGGTGAACCAGCGCGGCAAGGAAGCGGTGGTGGCGGTGCTGGGGCCAGGTGATTTTTTCGGAGAAGGATGCCTGGCGGGCCAGCCGCTGCGAATTGGGACGGCCACGGCGGTGACGGCAACGACGGTGCTGATCATCGACAAGAAAGAAATGAGCCGCGTGCTTCATGCCGAGCACGCATTTTCGGATCGGTTTATCGCGCACATGCTTTCGCGCAACATTCGCGTGGAAGAAGATCTGGTCGATCAGCTTTTCAATTCCAGCGAGAAACGGCTGGCCCGGGCGCTGTTGCTTTTGGCGCGTTACGGCAAGGAAGATACATCGGAAAAAGTGCTGCCGAAGATTTCGCAGGAAATGCTGGCCGAGATGGTCGGCACCACGCGTTCGCGCGTGAATTTCTTCATGAACAAATTCCGCAAGCTGGGCCTGATCAAGTACAACGGCGGCCTGGAAATCTATAGTTCACTCCTCAGTGTGGTTCTTCACGACGGATAACCTCGCAGAATTGCATTTACAAAGCAGTTTGCAGCGTGCAGGCAGCACTCGATGCCCAATCCAGCGACAGTCGCTGCAATTGTGTGCAGAAGTGAACAGCTTTCTTCCCGTGCCTCTCCTATGCTAAAGCCTCCCAGCCATCCCAATCCGGGATTACACGCGGCTCAGATTCTCTTTCCGAATGGCCCCGTTTCGCAAGACCAAATGGGTTAACACCCGGTACGCTTCTAGCCCGGCGATTTGATTTGAGGTGCTACGTGTCCGAGAACCAGCCGTCCCTTCAACCAGTTTCCGTACCGCCCAAGTCACACGAGATTTCGTCGTGGCAAACGGCGTATGAAAAAACCATGTGGGAATTGGACAAGGAGAAACTCCTTACGTTGATTCACGCAACGGAGCAAGCATTGATTTTTCGCTGGCTTGAATTGACGGATGAACCAAAGCATAAGACGGAACGCGAGGCAATGGACCACGCTTGCAATGATCTATTGCGAATTAAGATTCACAAACTCGGTTGGCCTGAACCGCTTGGGTTATAACGATGGGAGTCTTTCGTGCATTAGTTGTCGGCGTTCTTATGGTGATTGGATCAACCGCGGTCTACATCGCCTCGGTCTTGCATTCGATCGCCCAAGCTGCACTCCCAGGAATGAGCCCTCTCGATCTGGAGAACGTCATCAGGGCTTCGACTATTCACAGTCCGGCCTATTGGGTCATGGCTGTGATTTTTCTAACTTCGGGATTCGTAATTGTGTTGTTCCGGCTTCGACCGACCGCGTAGCGAAGTGGCGAGACGAATGGCCGTTCTGAGGTGCTGAATGCCAAACGATGATCGAAATTATCTGCAACTCGTTCGCAACTGCGACGACTTGATGAAAAATGCCAAACTCTCGCTCTACGAAGAAGTTGAACTGATTAAGCGCGACGCGCAGAAAGCCCAAACGAACGTTGGGCTTTTAAGGAAGTTGAGAATCGACCTTTCTTTTCTAATCGACCGCCTGTCGACCACGGAGAAGGTCGCTTACCTCCGCTGCTGCGAGAATGAGCAGGAAACGAGGATTTGGGATTCAACTGAGCCGTAGACACCAAAACTAAAAATGCACCTGGGTCCGTTTGGGGGAATATGACAAATCCCGGTGGTGCGAAACAGCGGTGGCAGGAACTCTATGAGGCGCCTGGGCGAGCGTGTCCACTCCGCACCCAATGCCACCATCGACTTTCGAAAGTGTGCAAAACCGCACAGTTTCGGCGTCCACAATCGATTTAGTCTTAGCGACTTCCAGCAGATGGTCACGACGACTCTGCGACGAAACCTTTCTTGAACTGGGCGGAGGAGTTTGATGGCACGGGTCGCTATTTCAACCGCCTTAGGACTGCTGCTTCTGGGCAGTTTCCTGTCGGCGGCCCCATGGGCCCAAACCCAAGAAAAGCCCGCTGCCACCGATAAAACTGTCCCAGTGGTTCAGGCCAAAACACCCCCGGCAACTTCAGCGACAGGCCGTGCCGAATACGTGGGCGCAATCGTTTGCAAGACCTGCCACGAAGACATCTACAACAACTGGGAGAAGAGTCCGCACTGGAAGACAACGCTGGATACCAAAGGCGGCCCGTCGCACCAGGGATGCGAAGGCTGCCATGGCCCCGGCTCCGCCCACGTGGCTGGCGGCGGTGACAAAACCAAGATTTTCGTATTCAGCGAGCACTCCTCCAAAGAAATCAACGCCCAATGCCTTACCTGCCACGCCGGCGGCACGCAGCACATGAACGCCATCAATTCGGTGCATTCCAAGAACGACGTCAGTTGCACGTCTTGCCATTCCTCGCACCATGCGGAAACGAAGGAATTCTTGCTCGTTAAAGCGCAACCCGCACTCTGCTACTCCTGCCATCTCGACAAAAAAGCGCAATTCGCGATGCCGTTTCATCATCGCGTCGATGAAGGCCTGATCCAATGCAGCGATTGCCACAACGTTCATGGAACGGTGGGCCCGAAGCAGGTACGCGCTTCGTCCACGCAAGACGCCATTTGCTTTACCTGCCACATCGACAAGCAGGGACCGTTTGTCTACGAACATTCGACGGTAAAAGTGGATGGCTGTCAGTCCTGCCACGTGCCGCACGGCGGGCCCAATCCCCACATGCTGAAACTCAGTAACGTCAACTTGCTCTGCTTGCAATGCCATACCACATCATTCAGCTCCGCGCCGGGAGCGCCATCGTTCCACAACCAGTCCACCTTCTTTCAGGCGTGCACTTTGTGCCACGTCGAGATTCACGGCTCGAACTTCGATGCCACGTTCTTTAAGTAGTGGAGTCTATGACGGTGCGAATTAATGCGGACCTGAAGGCGAATCGCTGGCAGGAAAACTCACGTTCCGCCGCCCTGTGCTCCAACGTTCAACGACGGGGTTTTGCCAGAGTCTTTCCGGGCCTCTCGATCCTGAAGATACCCGCGTTGGCGGCGCTTCTGATGAGTCCAGCCGTCCTCTGGGCTCAAAGTGGATCTGGGGATAGTCCGGGAATTAACTCAGGCGATTACAACATCCACCAGACCATCGAAGCGGGCTACCGGGCGAATTTCGTCAACGGCAATAAAGACACCTACGACACTTTTGAGAATCTCGGCTCGGGACTGCGGCTGTTTAATTATTCGTTCGAGATGCGCTCGCTCGATCACAAAGGTTTTCTATTCGATAGTCTTACCTTTAGCAACTTCGGCTACGGCGGCGACCCGAACGATGTAACCCGCTTACGCATCCAGAAAAACAAAATCTACGATTTCAGAATGCTGTTCCGCCGCGACAAGAACTTTTGGGATTACAACTTGCTCGCGAATCCCTTGAATCCCGCATCGCTGAATCCTCCCGGTTCGCCGAGTTCAGGCTGCTACGCGACGACCGTAGGTACGCCTCCGGTGGTTGCGCCGGTCGTTTGTTCCAGCCCCGCGGTGGCCATCAACAATTCTCCTCACTCGATGGATTTAGTGCGACGCATGCAGGATTACAACCTCACCCTGATGCCCCAATCGAGAATTCAGGTTCGCCTGGGGTACTCGCGGAACCGCGACGAGGGGCCGGGTTTCTTTACCACTGACGGCGGGACCATCTCGGATTTCAACCAAAACTACAGCTACACCACGAATGCCTACCGCGCCGGAATCGATTTCAAAGTCTTGCCGCGCACCACGATCTCCTACGATCAGTTCCTGAGCTATTTCAAGCAGGACAACGTCGTCACGGACAACCCGGCCGTAAATCCACAGAACTTCGGATACCAGCTCGCCAATCCCACCGGCAACGGCACGCCCAATGGCGCGCCGGTTGACCTCGGCATCGTTTACAGCACCCAAACGCCCGCCGAAGTGCTGCCTTGCGCGGCTCCGATTGTCACCGGCACCACCAACACTGCGAACCCCACCTGCAACGGCTATCTCTCTTACAGCCAGGTGGGCCGTCCTCGGAATTTTATGCCTACCGAGCGCGTTCGCTTCCAATCCGATTACTTCAAGGATTTTGAGATGTCGGGCTCGCTCGGTTACAGCACCAGCGACAACGTGATCCCGGATTTCCAGGAGAACGTGAACGGCTTCACCGCCCGCACCGGGGAGCGCGGCAGCACAACCAGCGGCCCGGCGAATGCGAAGCGCGTATCCGTGAATGCGAATTGGTCTGGCGTGTACGCCGTAACCGCGAAACTGAGCATCCTCGATCAGTTTCGTTATGACAACTGGCGCATCCCAGGGGCGTGGGCGCTCGACGAAACGAATGTGTTTGGCACGGGCTATGCCGGTTTGGCGGGCTTGCAACAAAGTGAAGCCATCTTCAACGCCGCAAATTGTCCGCTAGGTTCCAACGCCGTGACCTGCCCGCAGCACACGACCACCTCCGCGGCGGACGTTACCACCGGGCTGGCTTCCACCTTTCTGGGCCAGAACCTGAAATCGAATACTTTGGAATTGCAGTATGACTTCAGCAAACGATTGAGCGCGCACGTCGGCTACCTCTACACCAACCGGACCATCTCGCAGTTCAGCGATACGAATGACTCGGGGCTGGTCTATTTTCCCGGCGGCGCAACGGCCAGCGCAACCAATGACTTCCTCGCAGCTCGCGGCAGTTGCACCGAGGTGGGCGGCGCGCTACCCGCCGGTTGCACGCTCAACACGGATGGGTCGGTCAGTTTTGTTGCTCCCGTGGCAGCAGGCCCCACCCGCAGCCTCACCACCATCAACGAGAACGCTTTGCTGTTCGGCTTCGTGTACCGGCCCATCGACGCCCTGCGCATCACTAGCGATTTTGAGTTTGGCTACAACGACAATTCCTATACCCGGATCGATCCCCGCCAGGTCCAGAGCTACAAAATCCATGCCAGCTATAAAGTTAAGACTTGGGCGACACTCGATGGCGCGGTTGAGATTCACGAGAATCGCGACAATGTGACCGACATCAACAACCTGGAACACGATCGTACGTTCAGCTTCGCCACCATCCTGATGCCGAATCAGCGTATCTCGGTCGATTTTGGTTACAACTACTGGAACGTCTATACGCAATCCCTGATCTGCTTCGCCTACTCAACGTCCGTCACCAATCCCGCGCCGCCACCCGCTACGCTGCCCGTTTCGTCTTTCCCCATAGGTGTTCCGATGCTGCCCACCGGCCCGGCATGTCCCATCGCGGGCGCCTCCTCTCCACTGGGCGCACTCTCGACCTACTCGAGTAACGACCACTTCGCGCACGCCGGTATCATCTGGAAAACGACCAAGCGCGTGACCACCATGGTGGGATACGGCGGCAGCTTCGTTCGCGGCAATACCATCTTTCTGAATCCGCTTACGCCGTCCGGGACTCTCGATTTCAACTATCAAAAGCCGTATGCATCCGTTGTGATCGAACTGTACCGAGGCCTCAGCTACAAGATGTCTTGGGACTACTTCGGCTTCAACGAGACCGGCGCCACCAACCCATTCGGACTGGCCGCGATTCCATTACAGGATTTCAACGGCAGCAATGCCACTTTTTCGTTCCGTTATTCGTTTTAGCTTGGAGCCTGAAGCGGCGGGTAAGCGAACCGCTTAGCTCAGGTAAGGAGGAATTGCAAAATGAGGTCTTTCATACAGGCAAGCGTTGCGAAGTTCATTCTCGCGTCTGTTCCTCTCGTTTTCGTTTTTAGCGCAGCAGTCCGAGCCGATGGTGCGGGTGATTTCAAAGCTAAATGTGCCATGTGCCATGGAGCGGACGGAACGGGCAGCACCGCCACCGGCAAAGCGCTAAAGGTCCGGGACCTTGGTTCGGCCGGCGTGCAGTCCCAAACCGACGCGCAACTCACCGACATCGTGACCAACGGTAAGGGCAGTATGCCCGCGTACAAAGGCAAGCTGACCGACGCGCAAATTAAAGAACTGGTTGGCTTCGTTCGCTCACTCGCCAAGAAATAGTCAGCCGTCACCGGGGAAAATTAGGGCGGCTCGAACTCGCGGAAGCGGCCAGAGGAGGTTAGGTGGTCGGGATTCTCATTGGTCAGATCGCGTTCAGCATCGTGCTGGCTTCCATCTTTTTGTTTCGTCCTTCACTGACCAGCGCGGCCGGCTGGAAAATCGTTGCGTTCGTTGGATTGTGCGTGCTTCCCGGTCTCTGCCTGGTCGGCGGGATGAACACCCATGTGCAACGGTCCGAAACAACGCGATTCTGCACGTCATGTCACGTTATGGTTCCCTTCGGCCAGAGTCTTTATATTGATGATGCCAACCACATACCCGCCCAGCATTTTCAGAACCACCGGGTCCCGGCAGACATGGCCTGCTATTCCTGCCACGCGGACTACGGCATCTATGGCCCGCTGGATGACAAGCTCCGTGGGCTGAAGCGAATCTATTTGCAGTACGTCACCACGCCACCCGCCGCGGCGGCCATCCGCATCCCGGGCGGATTCAAGAATGCACAATGCCTGCACTGCCACGCCGGCGCACGCAGCTTTGAGGAAAATCCGGTTCACACCGCGCTGATGAGTTCTCTCACATCGAATCAAGTATCGTGCCTGGGAAGCGGTTGCCATGACACGGCGCACGACATTGCCAATCTCGAGCACCAGAAATTCTGGAAGCCCATCCAATGAAACTATCTGGAATCGGAATTCGGCGGCTGTTGCAGATCTCCAGCGGGCTCGTGATCCTCGGCCTGCTGCTCGAAATTGTCAGCTTGCTCTGGTTTCATCCGCTTTCGTTCGTCTTGTTTGCCTTCGTGGCCGCTGGACTGATCGGGCTGGGCATCCTGGTGTACCTGGTGTCGCTGGTTTTTGTCGCCGAGCCGAGCGAAAGTACCGGCCGTTGACCGCTGAACGATTATCGTAAGAGGGGTAATGCGGATTCAGGAAGTCAATCGCGAGAAAAGCTTGGAGCTGCTCGCCAACCTGCGCCTTGGCAGAATCGCCTGTGCCCAGGCGGCTCAGCCGTACGTTGTGCCATTTTATTTCGCCTATGACGACGGTTACCTCTACAGCTTCTCCACCGTTGGTCAAAAAATCCGCTGGATGCGCGCCAATCCGCTGGTCTGCGTTCAAACCGACGAAATCGTCAGCCTCGAGGAATGGGCCAGCCTGGTTATCTTTGGTCGCTATCAGGAATTGCCGGACACGCCTGAATTGAAAATGGAACGCGATTTGGCTTTCAGCCTACTTCAGCGAAAAGAAATTTGGTGGGAACCCGGCTACTCCAAAACCATCGTGCAAGGGGCCGAGCGGCCCATGGTTCCAGTCTATTTTCGAATTCAGATTGTCCAGATCACGGGTCATCACACCGCACCCGAACCCGGCGAAGCCGTGGCCCACAAAACCGCGCCGATCGAGCAAACAGCAAAGCACCCGCTTCGCGGAATCTTGGCGGATCTTCGCGCCAAGCTGTTTTCAAAGCAGGCGTAGGCAGACTAGGTGCAGCGGCCTCTTCGCGTGAAGTTCTTTGCGCACACTTTGCATGATTCGAAAATCAAGCGCATCCGATTACCAGAAACGCCTTGACACGTTTCGTGACACCAGACTAGGGTAATCCCGTAACATTCCGTCCCGGATGGTCGTTGCTTCGGATTCCAGGTCTGTTCCGGGTTTCAGTGCTTCCTAAGAATCTAAATGAAAACCAAAGCGAAGAGCCCGTTCAATCCACAGGTGTATCTCGAATCGGTCGGTGTTTCGAGAAAGGTGGGAGAGTTTCGCAAGAAGCAAATCATCTTCGCGCAGGGCGACGCGGCCAACACGGTCGTCTATGTCCGAAAGGGCAGCGTGAAGTTCACCGTCGTCAATGCGAGCGGCAAAGAGGCCGTCGTGGCGATTTTTGGCGCAGGAGACTTCTTCGGAGAAGGAACCATCGCTGGCGAATCCATTCGCCTAGGTACCGCAACCGCTGTCGTGCCGACCACTGTTCTCATCATTGGAAAAAAAGAAATGATCCGCGTGCTTCATGCCGAGCATTTGCTCTCCGATCGGTTCATCACCTATATGCTGGAGCGCAACCGCCGGGTCGAAGCCGACCTCGTCGATCAGCTCTTCAATTCCACCGAGAAGCGATTGGCGCGCACGCTATTACTCCTGGCCCGCTACGGGAAAGAGGACCATCCCGAGAAAGTTCTGCAAAAAATATCGCAAGAAACACTCGCGGAAATGATCGGCACCACCCGCTCTCGCGTCAATTTCTTCATGAACAAATTCCGGAAACTCGGTTTCATCGACTACAACGGCAAAATCACCGTAAACAAGTCCCTCCTGAAAATCGTCCTCCACGACTGACCCGTCCATTTCTGAGGTGCAGGGTCCAGTCCGAGGTGAAACCCACCATTGCTTCTGCGTTCCGCCCCCTGGTGAGAGCCTGATTAACGCCGTTATCGGACACGTGGATTCGTGAAATTCGAACGGTCCTCGACGCGAACAGCACACGAAGATTGGACCTAACAACGCAGTTCGATCACACAAGAGGGTGAGAGCCGTTCGAGAGGTGCCAGAATGCCGTCTGCGACCGAGAAATCCGCCTTTTGCCAAGGCGTGATTTTTCCGGTCGAGTCGGTGGCTTGAACTTCGAGGCGATAAGAGCCTTCGGCAAGATTGCGAAGGTCGATGCCGCGCGTAACGGTGACGAACGAACTGCCAGGTCGGGCATAGGGAGCCACATTCACCTCCCGAAAATCCTGAACGATGTTGCCAGTGGCGGCATCCACGATCATCAGATGCGCCTTCAGTGTTACAGGGGGCTGGGCGGTGAGCTGTGGAGCGTAAATTTGAAAATAGGGATAGAGCATTTCCGTGTTCGAGAATTGAGCGCCTGTGCCCGGAGTGAACTCGACGCCTCTGCTGACGAGCGGAACGTAGCTGCCCGGTGACCCGGCCGGCACCTTGGAAGAATCGGCGGAATCTTTGCGAACTCGTGCGCAGAGCGCAAGGGCACTGATGGCCAACTGCTTCTGAGCGTAGTCCTCGACGATCAAGGGGACTCGGGCCGCTCCGAATTTTTCGCCGTCGCTGAGAATCACCTGTAGGTTGTATCCGCCGGGAGGCAAATCAAGCTGGGTGTCGTAACGGCTGGGAATCATGGTGGAGGCCTGGCTCGGAACGTTTTTTCCTTTGGTCGCGCTGGAGGAATCTTTGGTTTCGTTACCGTACTCGCAGCAGGCGAAATCACTGAAGCGGGCGACGGTGTCGCCGTTTTTGTTGGAAACGATTCCGAGAGCGCCGATGGAGGCGCGCAGGGTGCCATCCTTAAAATCATACTTGAGCGAGTTCCAGGGGAAGGTGAGCTGGATATTGACGCGAGCGGATTGAGGGTCGGTATAGAGGGCGAGAGTGCGAATTGCCAGGTCGATTTTGCCGGCCGTGCCCGAGGCGAGGTCGCGCTCCATTTGCTCGCCGAAGTTAGTACCGAGCAGCGGGTCAAAAGCCGGATGCGGGGTGTTGCAATACTCACTGCGGGCCCAGACGACGAAATTGGCATGGCCGACGGTGACTTTAATCTGATGACAACTGCCGACGGGCGAAGTTGAGGGGACGTAGGCAATGACGTACTGAGGCCAGGGGAGCCAAAGACTGTGATCCGAGGTGGACAGATCGGGGTAGGTCCACTTTCCACCGCCGGAACCGATCGTTTCCGGATGTCTTCCCTGATTATCGGTGACGATGGAGGCCGTGGGGGCTTCAAACGTGGTTTTTAGGATGGTCTGTTCATTGCCGTCCTCGAACAGGTGGAAGTCCCGAGCAGTTAAGGTGCGTATGGCAATGGTGTCCCAGAAATGCGGGTCGCGAGCAATGAGTTCACTGAGGGGACGATTTTGATGATTTTTGGCAGTTAAGGCGTAGAGCTTTTTGTTGAAGACCACGACGGGAACCAGCACCTGATTAGATTCTACGCGAATTGCGCCACTTTGAGCGAAAGCGGACGGGAGCAACACGGAGAATGTCGCACTGACGAAGAGCAAGACGCAGGCGAGAGTGTACCGGTTCAACATGGCCTCTTTTCCGGTGGCGGCGCGCAATTCGCAGCAATCCCGTCAATTGCTCCGGCGTGAGCTTCTGAAATTCGCACCGTTTGAACGAAGCGCTTTGAAAAGATAATCCTTCGAGAGTATCCGGAAAAACTTTTTTTTAACAGTCTGCGGAGAGGGCTCGATGAGCGTTGCGTGTGGGTTCCGATCCAATTGATATGATGCGCCCGTGACATTGCGTTCACCAGGACTTGAACAATGAGGGTGTGGTCGCGCGAAATTGCGAGTTACTTTTGAGCAGCGAAGCATGCCACCACAATACGACAACGACGAAGCCGATTGAGCTGGCAGGGTCCGATGATCGGAATTGCGTGACGGAATCCGTTATCTGCGGTAACCTGGGCGCATCGTAGTCGCACTTCAGGCCCTTCGTCCCAGTTCGGAGGGTGGTTTGCGTGCTTCGGGCTTTTCTTTTGCACTCGCTCTCATATGGTACTTCGGTCTCGCGGTTCCCGTAATCTCGCAAACCGGCCGCGAGCGGCGTGTGCACGTTTCCCTGACCAAGCTTTGCGTTACCGAAGGAACGATCACGGCTTTGCCCGCCCACCGTCTCTTGGTCACCGACCCGAACGTGCACGCTACAATGAATCGGGAAACGCCGCAGGATATTGAAGCACATTTTGTCTATCTTGGGCCCAGCGACGACAGCAATACGCTTTCCTCTGGTCACAGCCACCATCAGTTTGGTTTCGAACTGTTCGCCGCGGACGCCTGCAATTTGGTGTACGTGATGTGGCGCCTCGAGCCCGAATCGAACATCGCCGTCTTGGTCAAAAGCAATCCCGATCAGCATTTCCACTCTGACTGCGGTAGGCGCGGCACCACGACCATCGCGCCGGAACTTGCGCTGCCTTTGCCCGCGGTGCGAGCGGGAGAGCGCCTATCGCACAATCTTCACGCCGAAGTCAGCGGTTCGAAACTGTTGGTCTTCGCCGATAACGTGAAGGTCTGGCAGGGAACGCTCCCCGAGGAAGTGATGCGCGCTCACGGCCCCGTGGGCATTCATTGCGACAACGCCAAACTCGAACTGGTACTCACCGTCGCGGCTCCAGCTGCTGATGCCCCTGTGCTCCCCTGTAAGCCCACCGCGGAATCAAATCAGCAGTGAGCGAAAATCGTCCCGGGAATTCGGCACAAGGTGCGACGCCTTTGACGACGCAACTCATCGTAAACCCAAGGTATATAGAGAAGTCGCAGGGAAATCGCCGTCGTCGGTGAAATTATCCCGCAATAAAATCGAAATTTCGGTAGCACCAAAACTCGCCTCAACCCCCATCGCCAACCCCCACCGGCAACGCTCGCGCGGATCGGTGAAATTGTCACGCGATTGGTCGCAATCTGCGACGACGATACCGTCGTTTTCGTATTTGTATTGCCGAAGGAGTCGGCTCTGTGTGGTCTTTTGGGGGTTAGGTAGAGAACCCCCACCCGGCTTTGACTCTCAGCCGGCGAATCTTTAGACTTATTCGCGGTGCGCACCTTCTCACGTGGTCCCGGTTACCGCTACGACCTGAGCGGATATTTTCCTCCCGCCATCAAAGCCATTTGTATTGCCTGCATCGCCGTCTTCACCCTCCAAAAATTATCTGAATTTATGTTTCACGAGGCAGGCGCTTTCTGGTGGCTGAAGTGGTTCGGTCTATCGCCCTATGCGGTCCTTCACGGCTGGATCTGGCAGCTCTTCACCTACATTTTCCTGCACGCCACCATACTGCATATTCTTTTCAATTTGCTCTATCTCGCGATGTTCGGCGCCGACCTCGAACGCGCCTGGGGTTCGAAAAAGTTTTACACCTACTTCTTCCTCTGCGGAATCGGCGCGGGCGTCATCAACGTCATCGTGAAGGAGTTGATCGTCCTGTTCCACGGCGCGGGACCGGATTCCTTAATCGGCCCAACCATCGGAGCGTCCGGCGCGATCTACGGTGTGCTGCTGGCCGTAGCGGTGGTCATGCCCCACCGCCAGGTGTACCTTTTCCCGCTCCCCGTCACGGTTTCCATGCGCATGCTGGTCATCGTCCTCGGCGCCATCGAATTCTTCGGCACCATCGGTTCCACCGGCGACAACGTCAGCCACGTCTGCCATCTCGGCGGCATGCTGGTCGGCTACCTCTATCTACGCCGCGGGTCCTTCGGCTACAACCTGCGCAATTCCTATTCCGACTGGCAGCGCCGCCGCCTCAAGAAAAAATTCGAAGTCTACGTCCGCGACCAGCAAGACAAGCCCCCCTCCCGCCCCGGCGACTGGCTAAATTAACCCCCAACCCGCGATTCTGCCGCCGCGCCGCCTGTCCCGAATCAGCGCGCTTCCGCCGTCCGCGCCCTACCCGCCAATCCGCAGCAACCGCATCAAATTCGTTGTCCCCTGCGTCGCCAAAGGCGTCCCCGCGATAATCCCCACGATGTCGCCCTTCTTCACCAATTTTTCTTCCAGCAGCCGTTTTTCCGCCGACGCCGCCAGCGTATCGATATCGTATTCGCGGTCGATGCTGCGCGGCACCACATTCCAAAGCAGCGCCATCCTCCGCCGCGTTTCCCGCACGGGCGAGAATCCGATAATCGGCGTGCGCGGCCGGTATTTCGAAACCAGCGCCGCCGACGATCCCGACTCGGTAAAAACCGCGATAGCCTTCAGCTGCAATTCTTCCGCCGCGTGGCAGATCGCTTCCGCAATCGCCTCGTTGATTTTCAAATCGCCCGAATGTACCGGCCGCGGCAGCGCGGTGACGCTCGCTTCCGCCTCCACAATAATCTTGCCCATCATCTCCACCGATTCCAGCGGATACAGCCCCGACGCTGTCTCGCCCGATAGCATGAGCGCGTCCGTCCCGTCAAACACCGCGTTCGCCACGTCCGACGCCTCCGCGCGTGTCGGCCGCGGATTCTTCTGCATCGAATCCAGCATCTGCGTCGCCGTGATCACCGGCACCAACGCATCCCGTGCTTTCAAAATAATCTGCTTCTGCACCACCGGAACTTTTTCCGGGTTCATCTCCACACCCAAATCCCCGCGCGCCACCATCACCCCATCCGCGATCGCTAGAATCTCGTCCAAATTGTCGATCGCCTCCGGTTTTTCCAGCTTGGCGATCACCGGCGTATTTTTACCTTGCCGCGCAATCGCGGCCTTGGCCGCTCGCACATCCGCCGCACTGCGCACAAAACTCAACGCCACATAATTTGCGCCGATCGCCAGCGCATAAACCAGGTCCTGCCGGTCCTTCGGCGTCAACGAAGGAATCTTCAGCTTCGCCCCCGGCAAATTGATGCCCTTGTTTTCGCCCAGGTCTCCGCCGTTCTCGATCTGCGTAATCACTTCATTCGACGAAGTGGAAAGCACTCGCAACGCAATATCACCGTCGCTCAGCAAAATGCGGTCGCCCTTGCGCACCGACGCCGGCAGCGCCGCGAACGTCGTGCTCACCCCCGCTTCGTTGCCCACCATCGTCTTGGTC
>Ga0302233_10001768_pt1 | contig 14425 bp, 23 predicted proteins | sample II_Palsa_N3_1_FD_193516 | JGI IMG/M metagenome (GOLD analysis project Ga0302233, IMG submission 193516) | Peat permafrost microbial communities from Stordalen Mire near Abisko, Sweden - II_Palsa_N3_1 | ecosystem: Environmental > Terrestrial > Soil > Palsa > Peat permafrost | place: Sweden... | reverse complement strand
TACGCTGGTTCCTGCCCCCCCCCCCCCCTTCGGTATCCCTATGTTGCAGTCGTCTTTGTGTTTGTCCGCGCACTCCCGCTGACCGACGTGATCAACCTTGCCGTCCTCACCGTGCTGTACGCCGTCTCCGTGGCCGGCCTGTTCCTCTCGTACCACAACAACCTCCAGAACAAGAAGGCGACGTAAGAGCTTGTCCATTCTTCTCATTTCGTTTCATGCTAACCGCTTTCGGTATGTAGCATCGCTATCACCAAGGCCGCCGACAAGAAGAACCGAAAGGACCTGAACAAGGCCAACCAGGTACATCATACTCTGAATGGCCTGTGCTGACGATGCCAGCACACAGGACAAGGAGAAGAAGGAGACCGAGGAGCTCGCCGTTTCCTACTCGCTTGGATGGACCAACACCATTTTCATCGGCTCCTTCATCGCCATCCAGGGTCTCTTCAGCTTCCCTCCCCTCTAGTACGATCCCTTGCGTTTATTTCTTTTTTTTTCCTAATCGATGCCAACGACAAAAAAAAAAAACAGCGAGTACATCCTCTCTGTCATTGCCGCCACCGGCGCCATCTACTACATCTCGGGCGTCGCCACCAAGCAGTAGCGCCCAGACCCAACTTTTTAAAAAATAAGAAAAGGGAGAAAAATATACACTGTAGCTTTCAAACAAGTCGATGTCAAAACACTCAGAGAACAGCAAGGGTCGGGCGGCCCATCGGATTTGGCTGAAAAAAAAACTGAGGGAAAAAAAAACTGAATTCAAGTCTTCACACTCAGCACTTTTCAATGTCCTCGACACCGACAACGTCCAACAACAGTGGGGCGCGTCGACCGCGCCCGCCATCTGCGACCGGCACGAAGAGCCCCCGCCTGCGCTCCCTGATGCTGTCGACCTCTGCGGGCGGCGAAGCGCGCCGGCCCAAGCGAAGTCTGTCGATGGACGGGACGGTCGACGGCGTTTCGGGGCTGCTGCGGCGCAACGGGGGCGGCGGCACCAGCAGGACGCCCCAGGACGATCCCCATGGCGCTGGCAGGGGCGCTGGCAGCGACAACGGCGGCGGCGACGACGACGACGACGACGACGACGACGATGGCGATGACGATGACGAGGACGAAGACGAGGACGATGACGAGGACGACCGGGATTACTACAACGAGGAAGAAGAGGACGATGCTGTCGTGCCCTCGCTGGTACTCGACCCACGGACCCCGTCGCCACAGTCGCCCTCCACGCCGCCACCCCTCGTGACCGTTGTCAAGGCACCACCGCCGTTGCTGTCGGCTGTATCGTCCTTTAATGTGAGCGAACTGGAGGACCACGACCCTCTGCCGACACCGATGACGCCGGCGTATCCGTCCTCTGTGCGGAGCGTATTTGTGCGCAGGACGTCTGAGGCCATCTCTGTGCTGCAGCCCATGACGCCTTCAACACCGGACTCGACTGTGTCGACAGCACTGGATGCCGTTAGCAGCGCCATCACTCCGTCCACTAGTGCAGCCAATGCCACTGCGAACGCATCGACAGCAGCGGCGTCCGCGACAAAGACCATTATTAGCGAGCTAAGGACCAGGACGACCTTTGCCGAGTTTGTGCGCGGCGAGCTGACCAACGACGAGTTTGACGACCTGGACCGGATCAAGATTGAGCGCATCTCCAACATCCTCCAGATCCCCGTGCAGTTTGAGCAGTTTGTGGCCTACAGCTCGCTCGTGTGCCTGGACGTGTTTCTGTCTTTATTCGGGCTGCTGCCGCTTCGGTTTGTCATTGCCCTCGTTGCCTTTGTCCTGCGGCTTGTCCGTGTCACGTAAGACGCAAAAAATCCAATCGATTTCCGTGTGGTATTGACGGTTTCTCTTGCAGTGACCGGATGCGGTCGTCGCACAAGAGCGACCTGCTCAAAGGCATGATATTCATCGTGTCGTGCGTCGTCGTGCTCAACATTGACGGCTCCAGACTGTACCACATCATCCGCGGGCAAAACACCCTCAAACTCTACGTCATCTACAACGTCCTTGAGGTCCTCGATCGGCTGTGCAGCGCGTTTGGCCAGGACGTGATGGACTCGCTCCTTTCCAAGGCGACGATCTCGGCACTCAGGCCACGCTACCAGCTGCAGAGGTTCCCGCACGTCCTCATCGCCGTTGGCTACATGTGTACGATGCAACTAAGTTTTTTTTTTTCGTTCTATTTTGCATTGAACCATGCCGTCCAGTCGTGCACTCGCTGATTATTTTCCTGGAACTCGTGACGCTCAACGTGGCGGTCAACTCGTTCAGTGCGTCCCTCCTGACGGTGCTCCTCTCCAACCAGTTTGCCGAGATCAAGTCCAACGTGTTTAAAAAGGTGACCAAGGAGAACCTGTGGCAGGTCGCCTGTTCCGACACGGTGGAGCGGTTCCAGCTGGGCGTCTTCCTCGTGCTGATCTGGGTCCGCAACTGGGCAGAGATGGGCGACTCGTTCGACTACAACTACATCGTCTCGGACTTTCTCCCCCAGCTGCTCGCACTCTACTTTTCCGAGGTCATCATCGACTGGCTCAAGCACGCGTTCATCACCAAGTTCAACCGCATCCCGGCCACAGCCTACAGCACGTTTTCCGACATCCTCTGCCGCGATCTCGTCGTCCAGCGTTCGCCCAACCTGGGCTCGTACGATCAGACCCCCTTGGTCGCCAGGCGTCTCGGCTTTGCGGCGATGCCGTTGGCCTGCGTCGTAAGCCCAAATTTATTCTTGTCCTTTTTTTTTCTTTCTTTTTTTAATTTTTTCCCCTTCTTCCTTCAACAGACGGTGCGAGTTCTCACCGAGGTCCTAGAAGCCTTGAACTTTAAGCCGACATGGTACCTCGCCGCGGTTGGTGCGATGCTCTTTGTCTGGTATCAAATTTTTTTTATAAATAAACTCAACGTTGTTTCTTTTTTTTTTTCTTAGCCTGTTTTTGCTGAAGCTCATCCTGGGCATCGCCGTCCTGGGCGTCGCATCCCGGCGCTGCCTCAACTCGGACGTGTTCAACGTCGACCTGTACGCCTCAAAGTACGCCTTTGCCGACGACCTGGTCGATCGCTTCACCCAACAGGGTCCTCCTGCGGCGCCCAACAAGCGGGACTACTGAAGACGGAGGCCTTATCACTTGTAGTTTTTCATGATAAAATTAACGATGAGTTCAAAAATAATGGAAGAATCGTCGGACGATTACGAGCGCCAACGACAGGAGAATATCGCTCGCAACGCCCACATCCTGAACGAGCTGGGGCTGGCAGACGGCCATCGGGCCCTTAGTACGCCTGGCCGTCGTGCGCCCACCACTGCCCGTGCCACACCGTACGCGATTCGCCACAAACGAGGGGCCCCTAAAACGTTGGCAAAACAGACGGAAAAAGACGGCCGCTCTTGCGGCTGCTCAGGACGCAAAGAGCCCATCGCGCCAGTCTGCCCGGTTACGTGGCCTGAAGACGACCACAGCGGACAACGAGGGAGAGGAGGACACGCAGGCCACCGCCGATGAGCCCGAGTTTGACGCCAGCGAGCTGCTGCCGGCCGAGCGGTTCTTCAGCGCAGACGTGCTGGCGAGTGCGATCGTGGTGGACTCGCACTTTACGGGGTGGGTCAACCCGGCCGTGTGCGCCAAGTTTGGCATCGAGGACAGCGCGGACAAGGCGTGGGAGGCGCACGGCGGTGGTGTGTTTAACCGTTACGATCCTGCATCGACCCTCCCATCAATGGGTTCTTCGGCCTCAGACTCGGTAAGCCACAAGAGCAAGGCCGCAAAGAAGAGCAGGACAAGGCTCGTGGGTGTGCCCAGCGGCTGGTCCGATGCCAAGTTTATCGCGCACAAGATGTTCCTCAAGAACCCAAACATGTACTTTTATCGGCACACGGCCCCCGATCAGGTACGTCCGTCCATTCATGTGCGCCGCGTTGCTGAAACCAACTGGCTGGTTTAGGAGCACCAAACGGGCGAGTGGACTGACGAAGAAAAGGCGCTCTTCCTCGATCTCGCTCGCAAGTACGGCACAGGCGACAAGTGGGGCCTGTTTGCGAGCTACATCCCCAACCGCGTGGGCTACCAGTGCGCCGCGTACTATCGCAACGTGATCCTGCCGCAGGGCCTTATCGTGGACGCACAGTACGCCTTCACGCCATCAGGGACGGCGGTCTTTGTCGGGCACCGTAGTCGTCCAAAGCAACCATAGCCACCAAAAGTCAATGCATCGTATGATAGAAACAAAACATTGCACAACAACTGAACAGACATCATCAAAGGCTAAGATTTTGAAGATGGACAAAACTCACAAACGAATGAGCTGAGAGAAGAAAACAAACAAAACTGCAAAGAGCCGAAGTGGCTGCTGCTTAGCCGGCTGCTTAGAGCGAAACGGCGAGGAACGTCGCGACGGCGATGAGGATGGCAAGGATGCTCGCCGAAGTAAGCGAGGCAGCGCTGCAGAGAGTCAGGCTGCTGGTGTAGACGCCATCCACGCCAACCGAGGCGCAGACACCAATGCTGCTGACGTTGGTCGACGTGGTGGGTCCGGTGCAGTTGTTGGTGCTGTACTGCGTGTACGAGGTGGCGCCGCAGCTGCTCAGCTGTAGTAATTAATCAGGAAGATAATTCATGAGATGTTTTAGTTTGATTTTCCTATTTTTAGAAAAAAAAAAAAGAGGAGAAAAGAAAACATACGAAGTAGGAGCCCGAGCCAAAGGAAGCACAAACGCCCGTCTTGAGGAACGTGGCCAAGTTGGCCTGGGTGGGGTCGCAGGAGGTGTTGCTGAACGAGACCTGGCCACCGAAGCCGCTGGGGGCCGCGGTAGGGTACGAGGTGGGGCACGAGAGCTCGACGTAAAAGTTGGTGAGGGGGAGGGCGGTGCAAGGCGAGGTAACGCAGGCTCCAGCTTGAAGTACAGCGATACAATAATCAATGGTTTGGTTCGGGACGGGAAAACAAGGCATAAAAAAAGCAAAAAAAATAGGAGGGGTAAAAAAAAAAAAGGGAAAACAAAAACAAAAAAAGGGGAGCAAACGTACAGAGGGTCTCGTACAAGTACGACATGGGGCTCGAGCAGTCCGAGTTGGTCGAGAAGGTCTCGAGCTGGACGCTTTGCGCCGAGACGGCGGAGGCGAGGACGGCAGCGACGGCGACAGCGAAGAAGGCCTTCATTTTCTGGAGAATTATCAGCAGGAAAAAAAACGCGTGCGCGCCAATCCGAGATCTCGGAATGTTGTTTCAGTTTTGTTTTTTCCCTGAGTCATGACAAAAATGGGGATTTGGTGAGAACTTGTTTCAGTTCTCGCGCCGGGAAGCAAAGAGCCAAAGGGCCAAAGAGCCAAGGAGCCGAAGAGCCAAGGAGCCAAAGGAATCGGAGTGTTTTGGGGTCCCACCAATTTGAAAAAAATTGCATCGGCGCCACCATTATGCAGTACATGGCCCAGCACGCCAGGGAATTTCCCGGGGAGTTTCCCCAACACACACACTGACACAGACGCAATGCCTGCCACTGCTGCCGCTGCCGCTGCCGCCCCCTCTCTCCCTGCCGTCGAACCGCTGGTGCTCAAGCGGGGCTTCAAGCACCACGACACGGCCGACCTGACGCACGCGAGCGACATTACCGTGGGCGATATCAAGCACAAGTCGACCGTTTGCCTGACGAGCACGCATGGGTCCGTGCTTGTCACGGGCAAGGTCGTGCACGGCGCGCACCTGACCGTCCTCGCGCACAACGGCACGGTCGACATGCGCGGCCGCAAGATTGCGCACCACTCGACCGTCTACATCTACGCCGCGGGCGACGTCAACATCCACTGCAACATCAAGCACGGCTCCCAGGTGTTTATCCGCACGGCCGGCCGCGTCGTCCTCCACGGTCGGCTCGCCCACCACGCCGTCGTCAACTGGTGCGCCTCCGACCTCACCGCGATCAGGGGCATCGGCACAGGCTGCATGAGCGCAGGCGTCAAGTGCATCGAGCGACAGTGGAACGACCCCGTCTTTGTCGACCCCCGCTTCCCTGCGTGCCAAACGGCCCAGCGACAGCAGCAGCAGCAGCAGTACGTCATGTACGCCCAGCAGCCACAGCAGGTCTACATGCCCATGCAGTACAAGACCGTCGACGGTCCGACGCCGCAGTACGATCAAGTCGCCCAGGTGCCGATGGGCATGCCCCCGGCCTACAGCGAGATCAAGGCGATCAACTGAGTCGACCAGTCTTTTCTCCAACGTCGTGCTTGTTGTTTCTTTGTAAATAAAACAAATGCTGCGCCCAAAATCATGGATAATTTAAAAAAAGGCGCATTTCATCCTTTCTGAAAAAAAAAAAAAAATACAAAACAAAAGGGACAGGAGCTCTCTCAGGCTACGTAGTAGTGCGCGATGTCTTCAGAAGGAGATGTACTGCGGAAGGGCAATCTGATAAAAAAAATAATAATTACATACTAAAACGACTCGCCCCTCCCGTCCGTTTGTTTACCTTGGCCACGACGTAGAGCGAGATGCCGAGCGAGGCAATCTGGCCAAACATGCCGTATCGACCCGCACCGCGCTTGCTGGGATCGCCGGTGGCGTAGCCGGAAGCGTACGACGCACGGGAGATGACGTACAGGAACAGCGCGCCGGCATTGGCGTAGGTCACGTTGGCGTTGCCCGAGAGCGAGCCGATGAGGAGCAGCGCCAGCAGCGAGGGCAGGTTCTCGAGGTAGTTCTGGTGGCCTGTCGAGTTTCTCGCTTGTTAAAAAAAACACAAGGCTGGCTGACGTAGTACCTCGCTGGACACAGTTGAACATGTGCGCGTCGTCGGGCTTGTTCTCCTGGGGCTTGTTGCTATCGTACTTGCTGACGGCGTACAGGGTCTAGTTACGAGGGAGGGGTTAGCACCCACGGGCGAGTAAACGACTGGACGGCTTACAGGATAGGGCACCTTGTACTTTTTGCGTGCCTGACCAACGAGCTCACCAAGGTAGAGCGACATGAACGAGGCGGAGATGGCGACCTGTGTGTGATGGCTGTTAGCTCACCAGGGAGGGACTGGGTTGGTTGCCTACCGCGAGCGGGGCTGCCAACTCTTGGCCGAGTGTGACGGTGGACATTTCAGTGTCAGTTTGTGGTTGAAGGAAATCAGATGTGCTGACGTCGATGCCCAGTCAGCATGTTTTTTTTTTTTTTTTTCATTCGCAGACCAGTCCGTGTTGGTTACGTATTTCCATTGATCAAAATCATTACTTCTAGAAATACTCTAAAACTTGAATTTAGGTGCTTTAGAAGGTGACGTGCTGCGGGAAGGCGATCTGAACGAAAAGAAACAAAAGTGTCGTGTTAGCGAGTCCGAGAGAGCGAGCGATCATCCTACCTTGGCCACGGTGTAGAGTGAGAGACCAAGCGAGGTCAGCAGGCCAAGGTAGCCATAGGTGCCGTTGGCGCGCTTGCTGGGGTCACCGGTGGCGTAGCCGGCGGCGTACGAGTAGCGGGAGAGGATGTAGAGGGCCAAGGCACCGGCGTTGATGAGGACCAGGTTGGCGTTGCCGGAGAGCGAGCCGATGAAGGTGAGGGCAAGGACAGTGGGGAGCTGCTCGAGGTAGTTCTGGTGGCCTGTTTTTTTTTTTTTTTTTTTTTGCAAGTTCACAATTTAACCACAATTTTGTTTTGTGGCCATCCATCCATACCACGCTGGACGCAGTTGAACATGTGCGCATCATCGGGCTTGTCCTCGGCCTTGTTGTCGGCCTTGCTGCCGTCGTACTTGCTCACGGCGTACATGGTCTAAGGGTCAAGTCGTTTTAGCCAGGCCGGTTCAAGCTCTGCGTTGTCATACGGGGTAGCTGATCTTGTACGTCTTGCGGGCAAGGCTGACCTTGACACCGAGGGCGGTGCTGGTGATCGCCGCGGCGATACCAACCTGACATGCACATGAAAATTAATTAATTGCCCGCAAGCGAAATTTACGGCAAGGGGAGCGGCAAACTCAGGACCAAGGGTGAGGACGACCATTGTTGGTTGGTGGGCTGGGAGGCGGTGGTGGCGGGGCCTAGTGGAAACAGAAAAGTGAGAACAGGGAACGCCGCTTAAAGAAGGCAAGAGAAGAGAACACCGAAAAAGCATCTGACATGCGTATGCTGACGTGGACCATGACCACCTACACCAAAGCCCCACACCCCCACACTCACACGGTTCGAAACCAAGCGCTCCATCAGATGGCAATCCCCCTGCAAATGAAAGGGAGGTTGTGGAAGGAGAGAGCGCCCGCGGCTATTGCGGCAAACGCCGAGCCGCGCGGCGAACAAAGGGGCAGCCCGGGGCAGCGCACTTTGGAAATCAGGACAACAAAAGATGTCGAAGACCACGTGGTCCGTTCGCGCGTCCAAGCGAGCGCAAAACATGACCAACCCGATCCGCGCGATCGTGGACGGGATGAAGCTTGCGCCGCATCCGGACAAGCCGATGATCAGCCTGTCGATCGGTATGAAAAAAATATATATTGTTCCCCAACGCGAAAGCCAAACGTAATGTTGCAAAAACGAAGGTGATCCCACCCTCTTTGGCAACTTCAAGGCGCCCGAAGAGCTCGTGGGCAAGCTGGCGGAGAACATGGCGTCGTTCAAGTTTAACGGGTATCCCCCCGCGCACGGTAACAGACACCGATGCTCCGCGTCCTGACTGGATAACGTTAGGGTACGAGTTTGCGCGCGAGGCCATCGCCCAGGCATACGGCTCCCCGTTGGCGCCGCTGACATCCAACGTAATCCCCCTCTGTCTTTGTGTGTGTCCCTCTCTCTCTCCGTCTGACAAACTAAAAATGCTAGGATGTGATCATTGCCAGCGGCGCGTCGGGTGCTCTCGAGATCGCCATGGGCGGCCTCGCCGATGTCGGCAGCAACGTGATCCTGCCCCAGCCGGGCTTCTCCCTGTACGAGTCGTTGGCAAACTCGTTTGGATGGGAGGTGCGATACTACAACCTCCTGCCCGAAAAGGGCTGGGAGATCGATCTTGAGCAGCTCGACAAGCTTGTGGACGACAAGACCGCCTTTGTGCTCATCAACAACCCCTCCAACCCGTGCGGATCAGTCTTCAGCAAGCAGCACCTGCTCGACCTCTTGCAGGGTAAAAGCAAGGAGAGAGTAAGAAGGGGACTGAAACGCTGATATAATAGTGGCCGAGAAGCACCACGTCCCGATCATCTCGGACGAGATCTACGCCGACATGGTCTTTAGCGGCAAGACGTTTGTGCCTCTGGCGTCGCTGTCGACCACGGTGCCGATCCTGACGACGGGCGGTATTGCCAAGCGCTGGATGGTGCCCGGCTGGCGCGTGGGCTGGATCCTCGTCCACGACCGTAACGGCATCTTTGCGGAAGAGGTCCACGGCGGCCTGATCCGCCTCTCCCAGAGCATCCTCGGCTCCAACTCGCTCATCCAGTCCATCCTGCCCGACATGCTCCTCAAGACGGACGAGAGCTACTACAAGTCGTGCCTGGAGCAGCTCGAGGGCAACGCAATGTACACGTGCGAGCGCCTCAGCAAGGTGCCTGGCCTCAAGGTCATCGTCCCCGGCGGCGCAATGTACGTCATGGTCGGCATCGAGAAGGACAAGTTCAAGGACATCAAGGACGACGCCGACTTTTGCTCCAAGCTCGTCCAGGAGGAGTCGGTCCTGTGTCTCCCCGGCAAGGTGAAAAAGAAAAAAGAAAGAAGCAAAATAATTTTAAATAATGATTAAATAATTTATTATTATCAGTGCTTCCGTTGCCCAGACTATTTCCGCATCGTCTTCACGCCCCCCAAGGATAAGCTCGTGATCGCGTACGACCGCATTGAGGCGTTCTGCAAGAACCACGCCCTCTAAATTCATGCTTTTTCTTTTGTACATTGCACGGTTATCAAAAAGGACTTGGAGTGCACGTCGAGCCGTTCGTTATTCCAGCTAAACTCTGCCTCCGAGACTTTTGCAGGTGGATGCTTGCACCAGGCGACAAAACGCCCCGGAGATCTGAGCTGGATAGTAAACCGGTCCGCTTCGTGCTGTTGAAAAGACACAATCGCACCTGCGCTGTTGAACTTGTCGGCGAGCCCGATGGGGACAAAGACGATGTCGTCGCTATCGATCATGGGCACGATCGTGAAGATCTCGCAGGCGCAGTTGCCGTCGCTCCATTTTTTTTTTAAGAAATAGTGCATTCTTTGTATTTTTGTTTGGATGTTACACTGAACGGCATGAATAAAACCCTCCCTCTCTGTCTCTCCTCCACTCTAGGACCAATACGGCTCGAGCCCCACTATCGAATGTTGCTGGAGAGGTTTAGCTTGGAGCGGGGAAGCAGATCGGCGGCGGCGTTCTGTGAGGGGCTCCCGCCGCCGTTGTAGTTGTGGTGGTGCAGCTGGCTCATGTTGTTGTAGATGGGCAGGCCGGGCGACCCGGGCGTGCCTGAGGTGGCCTGGTCAACGCCAAAGCTGTTGGTGGCGCCGCCGATGGATGCGGGGATCGAGAGGCTGCCCTGGAGGGGACTGCCGGTTGCCTTGGTGATGCTGGCGGCTGGCTGCTGCTGGCCGTAGATCTTCTCGGGCTCGCTGTAGAGGAAGACAGAGATGATCACAACCGACGCGCCGACAAAGAAAATGACGTCGACAGAAAAGTCGAAAAAGGTCGCCGAAAACACGGTGGACACGAGGATGGAGATGGACGTGGCAAAGCCCTTGGCAATGTTGTCCGTGTACTTTACGACGACGGCGATGAGGAGGCCGCCAAAGGCGCTGACGTTGATGATGGACCACACCGTGGCGTTGTAGCCCTGGAAGAGGCCGCCCTCGGCCAAGGCGTCCCAGTCGTTGTAGAGCATGCCGATCACGCTAAAGACAAAGCCCCAGAGGGCGAGCTGCATGTTGCGCGCAAAGACCGAGAGCGTCTTGGAGCTCTTGACAATCTTCTCAAAGTAGACGCCGGCAAAGCCCGATGTCAGGGAGATGGTGATGACCACGACGAGGCCGAGGAACAGGTTGCGGTGCTGGCTGATGGCGGCTATGTCGGCCGCCTCTGCGCCCGCCCTCTGGAGGGCCTGCTGTTCGCACGAGGGGTTCTGGACGAGGACGACGCCGAGGACGAGCAGCACGAGGGCGATCCACTGTGTGATGGACAGGCGCTTGTTGAGGATGCTGACGGAGAAGAGCGCGGTCGTGATGATCTTGGACTGGTACATGACCTGGAACGTGGCCGCGTCCAGGTTTGCCAGCGCGATGAACACGAGGTTGTTCTGCACGGCGTAGATGAACGCGGGCACGATCGAGTGCAGCGAGTCCAGCAGGAGCGACTGGGCGTAGCTGACGCGCGTGCTCCAGCTGACCTGCGAGGCCGAGGCGGCCGCGGTCGTGGGCGGCACCTCGTACATGAGCACCATCGCCAGGCTCACGGCAAACTTGATCACCTCGCACACGACCACGGTCGAGCTGGGCAGGTACGACGACGCGCCCAGCGTCTTGGAGTACCGGATGAGCAGCGCGTGCGTCGACGACTGGAAGATCAGCAGCAACAGGCTGAACCACTTGAGCGCCGTCGTCCGGTCGCTCGCGCCGCCGAGGCCGGGTATTCTCACACCAAGGATACTCGACATGGTGGTCGTGTGGGCAGGTGTGCGCGCGTGTGTGTGTGTGGTGTGTGGGCAGGTGGGCGAGAAAGAGCACCTGAAAACAACTGCGTGTAAGGCACGGGTAGGACACTTTTAAAAATATTTATTTTCAACACGTCATTATGAGCTCAGCTGCTGCAAAGGCGTTGCTCAAGCAAGCTCGCGAGGCGCTGACGGCGGGCAAGGCTGCCGATGCGGCTGGGCTGTGCCAGGTACATCGATTTGCACCCGGCGACACCGCGTTTTGCCTCTTTAACGGCGTTTCTAGGAGCTGCTCAAGGACGAGCCCGCAAACTACAACGCGCTCGTGTTCCTCGGCAAGGCCCAGGCCGATTTGGGCAAGGTCGCCGAGGCCGAGAAGGCGTACCGGCAGGCGGCGGCGGCGGCGGCATCGGATCAGCCGTTGGCGTGGCAGGTGAGCGGCTGGCTTGGCGAAGCCAGAGATGCTCATGGGAATGAATAGGGACTGGTCAGCCTGTTTGAAAAGCACGGCTCACAAGCACAAAAGGCAGCGAGCCTCAAGGACCTGGTCGAGTTTTATGCGAAAACGTAAGAAAGATGCGCTACCGTATTGATTTTTTTACTGCCTGTGAGCAGCGAGGGAAGCGACAAGAAGAAGACGGTTGAGGCCATAGCCAAGCTGCTGGACGTTTGCGCGACACTCTCGCCGTCTGAAGTACTCCTCCTTGTCAAACCAAATTGCAATTCTTACTCCATTTGCCTCTATCTCTCTCAGGGTCTGCCGATTTACATGGCGCTGACGAGCGCGCCGGTGGGAGCAAGCATCGATGGCAGCAATGGGCTGCCAACACTGTTTGGGCTGTTTGAAAAGTGCGTCGCAACGGCCGAGATCGAGGAGAAGCAGCGCATTGACCGGATGGTTGAGAGCGAACGTCGGTCCATTCGCAACACGGGGACGCATGCTGAGCTCGTGCGAAGGGTCCAGACGCAGGAGATGGTAAAAAGACAATCGATTCTTTCTTTAGTTTTTTGAAAAATTGTCGTCGTAGAACAACGTGGTCCTGGAGCCTGTTTGGTTTGGATGGCTAGCTGCGGCACAGGACAACGTGCAAAAACTGAAGGCGCTGTCGGGTCTGGTCAAACGACTGCGCTTCAAGTCGTCCACAACCGCGGACAGCAAGCAAAAGACAATCGTTGAGGCCGATCTCGCAACTGCCTGTGCGCAGTACGTCGACCTGCTTGAGGCCAACGCCGACCTCACGGCAAACGAAGAGGCTCAAAAGCTCATCAGTCATGATGCCTTTGAGGCCACGCTCGAAAAGCTGCTGATCACAGAGTAAACAATAAAACATCTACATGTCAAATACCAAAGTTTCCTTCCAGGGGGATCTTTTCGCCTGCTGTAGCATCCTCGCTAGAAAAAGCATTTGTGCTCCTCAGCAGACTTCCCGAGCAGCAGCAGAAGACCGATAGCCCTTTGATCGTGTTCCTTTTTGCGATTCAAGCACTTTTGCGCTGTGTGGCCGAGGAGGGCCTTGTGACCGCACAGGCAGAGCTCGCCGACGCAGCCACGCTCACAAATGCACTGTCCTCTCAGCCCAACCAGTCGTCCCTCATCGTGCAGCTTGCCCTCCTAGGTTTGGCTGCAAATAAAAACAAGGAATATTTCTAAAATGTATTATGCTAGAGTTGCAGTGGAGATCCAACCTGCCACCTTGGTCTGTCCTCTCCGGTCTGGGCGACATGATTCTCAAGAACATTGCGACCGTAATGGGCGTCACCGAGGGCGAGGTCGCCCAAAAGTCCGTCCTGGCCGTGTGGGCTCACATTCGTGCCGCGCAAAATCTGTCCAAGCTCAAGATCGCCAACGTGTTCTGGGCCTCTCGTCGCCTCCAGACTGCCGTCTCCTCTCCTGTTGCCACTGCGGCCCTTAAATACCAAGGTACGTCGGTTTTACTAATTGATCTGTAAACTCTCTTTTTTATTTAAAAGGTTTCATGCAACTCGCTCGCTTTCAACTGGAACAAGGATTGCCAGAAGCCGCCGACAACAGCCTCAATGAAGCGAGCGCCCTCTGCGAAGCAGGATCGTTCAACAAGATCGTCGTTGCCGGCGAGCAAGCGTGGCTTACGGCGATCGGTGTGGACGAACTGCCGGCATTGAAAACGGCCAGCGATGAAGCGTACCAATGGCCCTCACGAACCGTCCTCCAGTCGCGCGAGGCGGCCATCCTCCGTCTGCGCCTGGGCAAACTGTACTGGATCCTCGGTGGCGAGTACCGAACAAGCAAGGAGTTTTGCCAGACCGCGTGCCTCCAATCGGTGCAGCTCGATCCCTCGCTTGCCGGAAACTACACCCAGCTGGGCCAGTATTATCGTCTGCTTGGCGACGGTCCCCGTGCTCGCAAGTGTTTCCAGAAGGCGATCTCGCTCGATCTAGAGCGTGAAGTGGCCGCCGCTCAAGAGCTCGCCGATATTCACATGGAGGCCAGTGAAGTCCAGGAGGCGCGCGCCCTCTACGAGCAGGTAGCTGCCCTGCTATTCATTTTGTGGGTTTCATTCCTCTCCCTAGGTGGCAACGTCGAGCCCGACGATGCTCTGGGGCCACAAGCGACTGGGCTTGCACCGACTGTCGATCGACAAGGACTCGATGGCTGCCCAGATCGAGCTTCAGGCCGCCCTGCGCATCAGCGAACAGGACATCGAGTGCTGGCTCGCGCTGGGCGAGGCGTACCTTGACCAGGGCAAGCACATGGCAGCCCTCAAGGCCTTCCAGCGGTGTGTCGAGCTAGACGGCACCAATGATTCGCGCGTTGCGATCGATGCGCTCTACCGTATTGCCGTGACGCAGCACGCCCTCGGC
>Ga0302233_10001765_pt1 | contig 14436 bp, 11 predicted proteins | sample II_Palsa_N3_1_FD_193516 | JGI IMG/M metagenome (GOLD analysis project Ga0302233, IMG submission 193516) | Peat permafrost microbial communities from Stordalen Mire near Abisko, Sweden - II_Palsa_N3_1 | ecosystem: Environmental > Terrestrial > Soil > Palsa > Peat permafrost | place: Sweden... | reverse complement strand
AAACTTCGCAGCAAGTTGCACAAGCCGTGGGGCCGCCGCGCTTTCGATCTGACCGAAGCTGGGATCTTCTCTCTGTCCGTCTACCGCTGCGGGACCATAGAACTGAGCATGATTGAAGACGTTGAACGCCTCCGCACGAAACTCAAGCGATTTCGCATCAGAAAGGCGTAGAACCTTTTGAAGCGTCATGTCGAAGTTTTCAATTCCCGGACCGTAGAAGTTTCGACGTTTCGCATTCCCTAATTGACCGAGAGTTTCCTCAGGAAACAAAGAGGTATTGAAGGCCGGCTTACCATTGCGCCCGTTGGTGTTGATCTTAAGAGACCCCGGCAGGTATTGCGGAGTGTCGAGCAGATAGTTATTTGCGCCATTGCCCAGCGTGCCAAGCAGCGAGTTATCAGTGTTATCGAACAGCGTCACGGGGAAACCGGTTGTGAAACGGGCCGTGCCGGAAAGACTCCATTGTTCTGTCAAACGATTGCTTTTACGTAAGAGTGTGCCAACGGGCAGCGCCAGCGTATAGCTCCCGACGAAGGCATGCTTGAGATCCCACGCAGAGATAGCGCGGCTTTGTCGCGGATCAATCGGATTGAGTTGTTCCCCGAGGTTTGAACCCTGATCGATCGACTTCGCGTAGGTATAGCTCAACAGAAACTGCGAGCCGTCGTGCTGATAACGAAGGGTGGTCTCGAGCGCATCGTAACTCGAATTAGCCACCGAGCTATCGGACGTATTCTCTCCATAGTTCGGTCCCTGGCCGACGCGGGTTCCCTGCACCGTTTGTCCTGCGCTATTGATATAGGGCGAATCCTCGCCGAACGGGCCGCACCCAGGGAGACTCAGGCAGAGCGCAGGATTGCCGGGGTTGGCCGAGACAAGCGCGAGAATACGGTGCCCCTGATTGCCCACGTAGCTAACGGTTAGCAAAGTATCTCTCGTAATTTGCCGCTGGACCGAGAGCATGTAGCTGTCGGTGTATGGCACACGATTGTTGTGGTTAAAAAATGGGTCGGCGGCAAGGGGCAGAAAATTGGCCCAATTAACCGAGGTGTCCGGATTGAATGCGGAGACACTGTGCGGCGGAAAGGGAAAAGGAAACCTCTGTCCATTGTTGACGCCCGTAGCAGCCGTAATGAACGGTGTTGCCAGCAGCGGCGGTCCTGGACTCAGATAGTTGAAACCGAAGGGTGGAACGGAGTACATGATGCCAGCCGACAGTCCGGGAAATGCAGTGTAAAAGAGACCGTAGCTGGCACGAATGCTGCTCTGTCCGCCTCCGCCGAAGACCTTGCTCCAGAATCCCTGTTTGAATTGTGGCGAATAAGCAAATCCAATTCTCGGAGCAAAGTTTGTATAGCTGGTGGAAGCAATCGTCTTTGGAACTCCAGGATCGCCGGCCACAACCAGGCCAGCAGGCGCTCCAGGATAAAGCGTGGACTGTGCTCCGGCGATGTAAGTCTGTATCTGGTTATATTTCTCCCACCACGGCATGATGACATCCCAGCGCAGTCCGGCATTGATCGTCAGATCACTTCGTACCCGCCAGCTATCCTGCGCATACAGCCCGAGATAACGGTTCCGCAGATAGAACGGCTGACCGGAAGATTGCGTAAAATTGCTCGGCGTGCCCAGAAGAAAATCCGCATAAGGCGAACCAGTCTCTGTGCCGTTGATATTGAAGGTTCCGTTGAACGTAGCGTTCGGATGCTCATTCACCTCGTCGGCATGAAACTGACCGCCAAACTTGAAGGTATGTGACCCCATCGCTCTGGAGACTCCGTCGCTCAGATAATAAGTATTGTTGACCTGGGTCAGGTTTGTGATTGGAACTCCCATCACAAACGTAGGAAACGAAATATTCTCCACGCCCTCAAACTGAGGCGCCTGCACGTAGATGCCATCGGCGCCGGTACTGAAACCCTGCGACGCCAGGCTGACGCCAAGTCCGCCCTTCGGCTGTCCGATGATGTTTGCATTGCGAAGATAGCCCACATGAAATTCGTTGACGGTATTGGAGCCAATGACCTTCGTATCTCCCAGAGAAAATAGCTGTGCTCGACCGATGGTCAACGCGTCGAAGCCAGGAATGCTCGCTCCTGCCACAGCGCCCGGATAAGGATTGTCGAGCCGATAGCCGTCCAGAAAATAATAAGCAGACAACTGACCCAGCCTGCTGTTCCCATCCATGCGCACAGAACCCTTATCATCCCGCACCGTCTGCGAAAACGCCGACGTCGAAAACTGACTCGAACCGGAATTAGGAGCAGGAATATATTGCAATAGATTTTTCGCAGGTGCTGACCACGCACTTTGCGGAATTACTCCATTCGGAAAGACTGCGGAATACGCCTCACCCGCAGTAACTGCGTAGCCAAGCTCCTGTGTAAGTAACGATGCAAGGTAAGGGCCGCTAACATTTCCGGTGAGCGTACTTAACTGCGTGCCGGCATCGAGAAAGTTGCCATTACGTTGTGCGACCGTAGGAACAGATATATTGCCGGTGGAAATCCCCTGAGTCGTCCGCGTTCCCTGGTAGTCGGTGAAGAAGAAAATCTTATCGCGTTTGATCGGGCCACCGATGGCACCCCCAAACTGGTTCTGATTGAAGGCAGACCGAGTAGGGTCAAAGTAGCCTCTCGCATCCAGATGAGTGTTGCGAAAAAATTCGAATGCCTTACCGTGAAATTGACCGGCCCCTGACTTACCGACGACCGTAACCATTCCCCCGTTGTAATTGCCGTATTCCGGATCGAAGTTATTCGTCAGCACTCTGAACTCCTCAATCGAATCGAGGTCCGGAATAATGGAGGTGCCTCCATTCATGTGCTCCTGCACGTCGATTCCGTTCACCATGAAACCGTTCGAAGACTCGCGCTGGCCATTGATGGACAGATTGCCAGGATTCAAATCACCGGATGGATCAATGCCACCGGTAACGCCTGCCATAATGACGGAACTCGGCAACAGAGTCGAAATGGGCGCTACTCCCGGCTGAATCGCCAGCAGGTCGGTGTAGCTGCGTCCATTCAGCGGAAGCGCCGTCATCTGCGCACCCGATACGACCTCGCCGAGGTGCGTCGCCGCGGTCTCAACCATCACTCCTGCATCGCTCGTCACCGTCACGGTATCCGATCGCGCCCCGATAGCAAGGCTGACATCCACCCGGACAGCCGAGTCTGTATCCACTGTCAGACTTTGCTTCCGCTGCGGTGTAAATCCATTGGCTTCGATGGTGAGATCGTAGTGACCGACCGGAAGATTGGGGAAGGAATAGAGGCCCTGACGGTCGGAGACGACGTGATAGGTCGTCCGCAATGCAGTGTTGACGAGCCTGAGGGTTGCACCCGGCACCACGGCCCCGCCCTGATCTGCAACCGTGCCGAAGATGCTGCCGCCAACCGCTGCGTGCAGACACACAACTGCAAAGAAGAGAAATGCGATAACCAGAAGAGAGAGACGGGTTTTGGCATCTGGAGCGAAACGGATCGACTTCGGCATGAACAAATGCGCCTCATAAATAGCGGGAAACAGGGCACAAAAGCTCAGGACTCATGAGCGATCGCCCCGTTTCCTCGCGGGGTAGAATCACAAATTCATCCTGGGTAGGTCTCCTGACTTACAGGCGGAGCTTGTGTTGCCAAGCTCCTGACTCTCCGCCTTCCCCGATGCAAACCGAGTGGCTAGTGGAAAGTCATTTTCCTGCTTACAGTGGCGGGACCATGCCGGACTTACACCGGCTTCCCTTTTATGCCCTCGCGGGCACCCAGAATCTTTCTTGAACGAAGATAGCATAACGCCAACGTCGGCATATCAGCGAAAGTCATTCTGCTTGTGAACAATGACATCCTGCCAGCTCTCCGTTGGTAATCATCATTTGCCGACCAACGGGAGGCCCCATGCAAGTCATCCTTGCAAGACAAGGTATGCAAGTCACGAAGTGACCGCCCTCCGCGCAGGAGGCCCGTCCGGCAGGACAAGGTCTGAGATCGCTCCTTTGCTGTCAAGCCCCCAAAGCGCAAAAACCCACGCCAATCAAGGAGATTCGCGTGGCGTAGTAGTTATGCTCCAACTGCTAAACTGGATATAGAGATAAAAACAGCCCACCGAAAATATCGAGACTATTTTGGGTAGTTAATTTGTCTTTTGAATGTAACTCGTTTAGATAGAATATTTTACCCGCAACCCATTTGGAATGAATATTTTGCGGGCACATGATTTTGCAAACGCCACAAAACAGGCAACTTATGATGGGGTACCCCCTGGGGGGGACCCCATCAATGCAGTCAGAAGCAACGCGCGAGGAGTTATTTTTCCAGCGTGAGCGGAGCAACCTGGTCAAGTTCCAGGTTGAGCTGTAGGACGTTGACAGTAGGCTCCCCGAGAAAGCCAAGTTGACGGCCATGGCTGTATTGAGTAACGAGCTTGCGAACGGCGTCTTCGGAGAGATGGCGTTCCCGTGCAATGCGCACGACCTGGAACTCCGCAGCAGCAGGGGTAATGTCGGGATCGAGACCGGAGCCGGAAGCGGTGACAAGATCGATGGGAACATCTGTGCCGGGGTGATCTGTCTGCAAAATGGCAACATCGCCAGCGACGCGATCGATGAGCTTTTTATTCGTAGGCGCGTAGTTGGAGCCTGAGGAGTTGGCAGCGTCATAGCCATTGCCCGCTGCTGAGGGACGCGAATGAAAGTATCCCGGAGCAGAGAAGGGCTGACCGATAATGCGGGAGCCGACGAGCTGTCCGTTATGCACAATAAGCTGCCCATTCGCCTTGTCTTTGAAGAGGAGCTGCGCGATACCAGTCACAGCAAAGGGATAGATAAGACCGAAGAGAACGGTAGTAACGACGGTGTAGAGAACGGCGGTGATGAGATTGCGGCGCATAGTAATGTCCTTCAGGCCAGGTGGATAGCAGTGATGAGGATGTCGATGAGCTTGATGCCGAGGAACGGCGCGACGATACCGCCGACTCCGTAGAGGATAAGGTTGCGACGCAGCAGCGCCTCAGCCGACATCGCCTTGTAGCCGACGCCGCGCAACGCCAGCGGAATCAGGCCAACGATGATCAGCGCATTGAAGATGACCGCCGAAAGAATCGCCGACTGCGGCGTCTTCAGGTGCATGATGTTCAGCGCATTCAGCACAGGAAAGGTTGCCGCGAACATAGCCGGAATGATGGCGAAGTACTTGGCCACATCGTTGGCGATCGAGAAGGTGGTGAGCGCGCCTCGCGTCATCAGGAGCTGCTTGCCGATCTCGACGATCTCGATGAGCTTGGTTGGGTTGGAGTCGAGGTCGACCATGTTTCCGGCCTCCTTCGCTGCCTGGGTGCCGGTATTCATGGCGACGCCCACATCGGCCTGAGCCAGCGCGGGCGCGTCGTTGGTGCCGTCGCCTGTCATCGCGACCAGTTTGCCCTCGGCCTGTTCGCGCTTGATCAGGTCCATCTTGTCCTTGGGCTTGGCCTCGGCAAGAAAGTCGTCGACGCCTGCCTCACGAGCAATGGCGGCAGCAGTAAGCGGATTATCGCCGGTGATCATGATCGTCTTGATGCCCATTGCACGCAGCTGGGCGAAGCGCTCCTTCATACCGCCCTTAACAATGTCCTTCAGGTGGATGACGCCGAGCGCCTGACGATTTTCCGCGACCACCAGCGGGGTACCTCCGCTGCGCGCCACAGTCTCAACCGCAGCACGTACCTCGTCGGGTAGGCTGCCTCCATTTTCCTTAAGAAACGCCGCGATGGCGTCGGTCGAGCCCTTGCGGATAATGCGGCCATCGAGGTTCACGCCGGACATGCGAGTAACCGCACTGAAGGGAACAAACTCCGCCTGCAGCTCGCTCAATTCGCGGCCGCGGAGACCGTACATCTCCTTGGCAAGCACCACAATGCTGCGCCCTTCAGGAGTCTCATCGGGCAGAGACGAAAGCTGCGCGGCATCGGCAAGCTGATCTTTGCTCACTCCTGGCGCAGGAATGAACTCTGACGCCTGTCGGTTGCCAAGCGTGATCGTGCCCGTCTTGTCGAGCAACAAAGTGTTGACGTCACCCGCGGCTTCAACCGCACGACCTGACATAGCAAGTACATTGTGCTGCACCAGACGATCCATACCAGCGATGCCGATAGCCGAGAGCAGACCACCGATGGTCGTCGGAATCAGGCAGACCAGCAGCGAGATCAACACGAAGATCGTCTGCGGCGCCGACGAGTAAATCGCAATGGGCTGCAGCGTGACGACAGCGAGCAGGAAGATGATGGTAAGTCCGGCCAGCAGGATGTTGAGCGCGATCTCGTTCGGCGTCTTCTGCCGCTCGGCTCCTTCGACCAGCGCAATCATGCGGTCGAGGAAGGTCTCGCCGGGGTTCGAGGTGATCCTTACCTTGATCTGATCCGAGAGCACACGCGTGCCGCCGGTAACGGCAGAGCGGTCGCCTCCGGCCTCGCGGATCACCGGTGCCGACTCGCCCGTGATAGCAGACTCATCGACCGAAGCGACACCTTCGATGACCTCACCGTCGCCAGGGATCATGCTGCCAGCGATGATGAAGACAACGTCGCCGGAACGAAGCTGGGAGCTGGGCACCTCTTCGGTCTGCCCGTCCGCGCGATAGCGGACCGCAGTGGTCTCGGACTTGGCTCGGCGCAGCGCATCGGCCTGAGCCTTCCCGCGGCCCTCCGCCATCGCCTCGGCGAAGTTCGCGAACAACACCGTGAACCATAGCCAGAGAGTAATCTGCAGATCGAAACCAAGGTTGTGCTTCTGCGCGAAGATGTCACGGAACAGATAGATGCTGGTAATGATGCTGCCAATCTCCACCACGAACATCACCGGATTCTTCATCATGGTGCGCGGGTTGAGTTTGACGAGCGCATCCACCAGAGCGCGGCGGACGATCTTCGTGTCCCAGAGGGAGCGTTTACGGGTATTTGCCATGGTTGTTTTCTTTCTGGCCTAAAAGCTTCTGCCAGCGTGCATCAGTAAGTGTTCAAGGACCGGGCCCAGTGAAAGCGCCGGGAAAAAGGTCAGCGCGCCAACGATCAGGACCACTCCCACCAGCAGCACCGTAAATAGTGGCGTATGCACGGGAAAAGTTCCAGGCGAGGGCGGCACCAGTTTCTTCTTCGCCAGATTCCCCGCCACGGCCAGCATAGGCACAATCATCAGGAAGCGGCCCACCAGCATCGCTGCCGCCAGAGACAGGTTGTACCAGTGCGTGTTGGCGTTGAGCCCGGCGAAGGCGGAGCCATTATTTCCCGTTGCCGAGGTGTAGGCATAGAGGATCTCCGTGAGGCCGTGCGGGCCGGTGTTAGCGAGCGAGGAGAGACCGAGGTTCGGCATCATCAACGCCACTGCCGTCAAGCCCAGAATAGAGAGCGGGAAGATCAGAACGTAGAGCATAGCCATCTTCACATCGAACGATTCGATCTTCTTGCCCAGGTACTCCGGCGTCCTTCCCACCATCAGACCGGCGATGAAGACCGCCAGCACAACGAAGATCAACATCCCATACATCCCCGCACCGACGCCACCAAAAATGACCTCGCCGAGCATGATGTTGACCAGCGGAACCAGTCCGCCGAGCGGCATGAACGAGTCGTGCATCCCATTGACTGCACCGCAGCTTGCGTCCGTCGTGACTGTGGCGAACAGAGCTGAATTGGCGATGCCGAATCGAACCTCTTTGCCCTCCATATTGCCGCCCGCCTGTGTCGCGGTGACATGCTGGTTTGCCGCATGCAGCAGCGGGTTCGGCTGCGATTCAGCATAGTAAGCAACAAAGACACCCGCGAAGAAGAGCACAGCCATGGCAGCAAAGACCGCCCAGCCATGCTTCGGCGCTTTGGTCATACGCCCCAGCGTCACTGTAAACGCGCCGGGAATCAGAAAGATCGAAAACATCTCCATCAGATTAGACAGAGGTGTGGGGTTCTCGAACGGGTGTGCGCTGTTGGTGTTGAAGAAGCCGCCCCCATTCGTCCCAAGCATTTTGATGGCTTCCTGCGAGGCTACCGGGCCCTGCGCGATGCTCTGCGTTGTCACCGTCTGTGTTGTTGCCTTCCCATCTGTGCCTGTTGTAGTTACAGTCTGGGGCTGCACCAGCTTTGCCTGGTCGTACGGACGAAAATTCTGCACCACGCCCTGCGAAACCAGCAGCAGTGCATAAATGAAGCAGGTGGGCAGCAGTACCCAGAGCGATGCCCGCGTAGTGTCGACCCAGAAGTTGCCCAGCGTCTTCGACTCCCTGCGCGCGATCCCGCGGATCAATGCGACTGCCAGTGCCATTCCTACTGCCGCCGAGAAAAAATTATGGTAGGCGAGCGTGAGCATCTGTGTCAGATAGCTCATCGTTGTCTCCGGGACGTAGGACTGCCAGTTGGTATTGGTCGTAAATGAGGCAGCTGTATTCAACGCAAGATCAGGCGCGACCGCGGCCAGATGCTGCGGGTTCAGCGGCAGCAAATGCTGAAGCCGCTCAATCGCGTAGGTCACCAGCATCGTTACCAGACTGAAAAGCAGCATTACGACCGAATACTCGGTCCACCGCATCTCATGCGTCTCGTCGATGCCGGTCAGCCGATAGATCAGCCGCTCAATCGGTCGAAAGATGAAATCAGCGAAGGTTCGCTCGCGCTCAAAAACACGGGCCATATACAGACCCAGTGGCTTCGCGCAAACCAGCACCAGAGCGAAAAAGAAAAATATTTGAAACCAACCGTTGGCGGTCATTGACGTACATCCTCTTAATTACTGACTAAAATTTCTCTGGCCGCAAAAGCGCATACACCAGGTACACAAGCAACGCGACCGTAACTGCACCTAAAAGCCCTGTCTCCACCATTACCTGCTCTCCTTCGACCCCAAACGATCACACCCATGGGTGTAGGTGATCGCAATCACAAAAAACAATATCCCTGCCGCAATACATCCCATGTCCCACATTGGCACTTTCCTCCTGCGTTTCCGTTCTACCTGCTACACACTTTTGCACTAACCTACGCCGCTGTTGCCCAGGGTTGCTTTGTTGATCAACTAACCGATAAGTTGCATGTCTTTCCATCGATCAACATCACACAGCTCATTCAAACAACCGCTACATAAAAAAGGTGTAGTGATGTCATAAAGATTTCGTACTCCCCCAGGATGGGGGAACAATATGCCGTAAAGCGGCAATTTATTCTCCGTCCCGATAGCAGTTTCCTGAGATTTTTGGTTGGCCAGTACGACAAAGAGCGGCCATCAAGTGGCCGCTCTTTGTATATATGGATTCGGAGCTGACTGCGCGATTGCGACGGCGATCCGACGCTTCAGATCATCGGCAGCTCTGTCTAATGCTGCTGTCGTAGGCGGCTCCGTTATGCCTGCCGTCATAGTCCCCTACTTGTCTGTTTCTTCGAAGGCAAACCTTCCCAGTGCGAACGGATGCGAGGTCGTCGGCTTGTTGTCCATCGGATTGGAGGGATATGGATCAGTCGTCCCCGTGGGGAAACCCCAGATCTTTCCGGTGCGCAGGTCGACAACCACTTTTCCATAAACCTGTCCGCTGCCATCCGGTGCGCGGAGCATCTGAACTCCGGGTTCGATATAGAACGAATGCGCAGAGGTAGATTGTGCCTCTGCTGGAGCGGGAGCTACATATGGTCGTATCGCGATTGCGATCAAAGCGATCGCAATCAGGAGCAGAAGAACGTTTGTCAGTGCGTCTTTTTTCATGGAGCACCCTGGTAAAGGTAATAGACCGAAACTGAGGTTGGCGAGGCGGGATTCTTTCGTTCAGAAGGGTGAAGGTAGCGGAAGACCCCTTCTAAATGTTAGTATTGCTCAGAATGCGCAGTTTAACACGGTAGAAGATCAGCGGTGTCAACCGCCTGTGCCTGCCACTTCCACGGTCCCGTTTGAGATCTCATTCACTCAGGCCTGATGCCCGGGAAGTTCCTGCGATACAAAATTGGAGCAATCGTCATGGCAGCTAAATGTGATCTCTGCGGCAAAGGCCCGCAGTTCGGCAATAACATCTCCCACGCCCACAACACGACCCGGCGTCGCTGGAACGTCAACCTGCAGCCCGTCAAGGCGCAGATTAATGGCGCAAGTCAGCGCATTCGCGTCTGCACCAGCTGCATCAAGACCGGCAAAGTCGTCAAAGGCTAAGTCCCGAAGAACTCCGAAAAAAGGTTGCCCCAGCCATGTCGTCCACGGCTGGGGCATTTCCTGTTTTTCTCAGACAATTACTGCTTGCTGAAGTTGAGCGATGCGCTGTTGATGCAGTACCGCATCCCCGTAGGCTTTGGGCCGTCCGGGAACAGATGTCCCAGATGAGCGCCGCACCGGGCGCAGGTCACCTCAACCCTCCGCATTCCCAGCGAATTGTCCTCGCGAGCCTCGATGGCTTCGGGCGATACCGGTAGCCAGAAGCTCGGCCAGCCGCTGCCGGACTCGAACTTCTTGTCCGAGGTGAACAGCGGTGCGTTGCAGGCCCCGCAGTGGTAGATGCCATCGTCATGGTTGTTCACCAAAGCGCCGGTGAAGGCCCGTTCGGTTCCGCCTTCGCGCATCACATGGAACTGCTCCGGGGTGAGCAGCTCGCGCCACTCTGCCTCGGTTTTGTGTATCTTCTCAACCTTTTCCGTCTTCCCTGCCTCGGCCATGTCCCAGCCTCCTGTCTCACTTCATTAGATGCCTGACCCCGAGCTATGCTTCAGCCGGCGCTTTGGCGATCACTTCAATCTCCACGAGAGCATCCTTCGGGAGTCCTGCGGCGGCGACGGTTGACCGGGCCGGGGGCACCACGCCTTCGGGGGCAAGATACCTGCCGTACACCTCATTCATCGCGGCAAAGTCGCCCATCGACTTCAGGAAGACCGTCGTCTTGACGACATGGGCCAGGTCCAGTCCGGCCTGCGCGAGCACGGCCTTCACGTTCTCCAGCACCCGGACGGTCTGCTCGGTGATGCCGCCGGAGACCATCTGTCCGGTGGCCGGATCGAGGGGAATCTGGCCGGAGGCGAAGAGCATGTCTCCCACGCGGACAGCCTGTGAGTAAGGGCCAATTGCGGCAGGAGCATCTTTTGTCGAGATCGCGGTCTTGTTTTGATCACTCATAGTTGCTGAGTTTATCCGTTCTCCTGGTGGTGCGAAAGGGTTGAATATGCAAGAGTTTGCAGGCTGTGATGAATTGATAAAAATCCTGCGGATTCCGCGCACTGTCTGAAAATCGGACATATTATTGGGGCGAGGTGAAGCACATGGGAATTATGGACATGATTCAATCTCTGGCAGGACAGACCGGTCAGGCGGCCGGAACCGACCAGGCGAAGGTTGCGGGCGGTTTTATCGAAGCGCTCACGCAGCACCCCGAAGGGATTCAGGGCGTGCTGGACGCCTTCAAGAACAATGGTATGGCTGAGCATGTCGGCGCGTGGGGCACGGGTGCCACTACGACCGCAACCCCGGAGCAGGTTGGCCAGGGGCTGAGCGGCACCGGACTGATTGAGAAGACTGCCGAGAAGGCCGGCGTCTCGCCTGCGGTTGTGCAGACGGCACTGGCAACGGTGCTCCCGATGGTCATCCAGCACTTCGCGCCAAACGGCCAGGCAACGCCAACGAGCTCGATGGGCAGCATGGCCCAGCAGCTTCTCAGCAAATTTGCCTAGCGGACCCAGGCTGGCCCGCGAGGCTGGCCTGGCAACGATTTCCACTACCCAACCATCGTCAGCGCAGGCTGACCCGAGGAGATGTGTGCCATGGCTGATCTTGACCAGTTGAAACAGAAGTACGCTCCTGTGATTGAAACCATCCAGCGGTTCGCTCCCTACGGAGCTACTCTGGACGCGGTCGAACTTGACGGCGAGAGGCTGCACCTCAAGGCCACCGTCCCCTCCACCGTGGTTGCCAACCGCGTCTGGGATCACATCAAACAGGTTGATCCTACCTACTCCGACCTCGAACATGAGATCGCCACCACCGGCGGCGCCGAGCAGCCCTACACCATCAAGTCGGGCGATACGCTCTCCGCTGTCAGCCTGCTCTTCTACGGCAATGCGAATAAGTACCCGGAGATCGTGAAAGCCAACGGAATCGCCGACGCAAATAATGTGAAGGTCGGCACCACGATCAATCTCCCGGTCCTCTGAGAGAGGCTCAGGCGTGGCGCTGGCACCCCCCTCCCCCCCTGGGGGGTAACCCTGGCTAACAGGTTTATTTTGTTTCACTTACTATTTTTGGTGTCTGCAAAATATTCATTCCAGATGGGTTACAGGTAAATTCGTCTTTCTAAACGAGTTAGCTGGTTTTAAGATGGAAAGGCCCCGATTCGCTCGGGGCCTTTCTTTTTCCTCTGTATCCAGTATAGCGGATGGAGGGAAACTGCTACGCCACGTGATTCTCCTTGATTGGCGCGGGTTTTAGAGGGTTGGGGGGTTGACAGGTTTTTCTCCGATGCGGCGACGGAGAGGAAACGGCAAGGAACAGGCAACGGCAAAAGCAAAGGCAAGGGTGGAGGTTTTGGTTGAAAAGGGATGATCGGTATGGGTGGGACAGGCTTCGTCGGGGTCCTTCGCTACGCTCAGGATGACAGCAAGAACTTAAGAGCAAGAGCAAAGACAACGGCAAGAACAAAAGCAAGAACAAAGACAACGGCAAGAGCATGAAGGATTGGGGCTGGCTAATCTTCGACAGGCGGCGGCGCTTTGGCGACTTCGGTAACTTCAATGCGGTTGCGGCCGGCCGATTTGGCCTCGTAAAGAGCCTTGTCGGCGGCGTGCAGCAGGGCGTTCTTTGAGAGGTTATGGACGAGGATCTCGGTGGCACAGCCGATGCTTACCGTCACGACCGCGTGGGGATTGCCGGAGTGGGGCAGATGGCGCAGCTCCACCGCAGCGCGGATCTGCTCGGCGACCCGTTGCGCGCCCTCGGCGTCGGTGAAGGGCAACACCACGACAAACTCCTCGCCGCCGTAACGGGCCAGAAGGTCCGCGGCGCGGTGGAGCACCTCCTTCGCTGCTCCTACGATCTCGCACAGGCAGGTGTCGCCGGCGAGATGCCCGTAGATATCGTTGTACCGCTTGAAGTGGTCGACATCGATCATCAGGAGAGAGAGCGGGCTGCGATCCCGCATGGCGCGCCGCCATTCGCGGTCTATCGCCTCATCGAACCGGCGGCGGTTGGCGATACCGGTAAGGCCGTCCACCATCGCCTGATTTTCGGCCAGCCGGAAGGCCCGCTGCAGCTCCTCGTCGGCGGCCTTGCGGCTTGAGATGTCGCGCACCACGTTGACGAAGCCCATGGGTTCGGCGGTTACCGGGTCGCGGTAGAGCTGAATGCTCGCCTCCATCCACAGGTAGATTCCGTCCTTCCTGCGGCACCTGTAGGAGAACGCCTCCACCGGTCGACCTTCGCGGCAGTCCTCCATGAGCGCCGACATCGCTTCGACGTCGTCGGGATGGACGATCTGCTCATAGCTGCGGCCGAGCAGCTCCTGCGGCTGCCAGCCCAGCACGGCGGTCACGGCAGGGGAGACGTAGCGGCGTTCGCCAAAGAGGTCCGCCAGCACAATGACATCGTTGGAGGCCTCGGCCAGCAGACGGAAGCGGGTTTCGCTGCCCTGCAGGCTGGTCTGCAAACGCTCTCGCTCGGCGATGACGACCTCAATGACGTAGAGCATCAGCATCGAAACGGCGATGAAAAACTGCAGGGCCAGATCGCGTGCAGAGGCAGACATGCCGGGAATCAGCATGACCGGTCCGCGCCCCGCGATGGTGAAAAATCCACCCACGATCGAGACGATCAGCAGGCCCAGCGCAGAACCGGCGAGGCGAAGCCGTATCCCAAGCAGGAGGAGGAAGGGCAACAACAGAAACAGCAGGGGAAACCGCGTCTGCCAGAAGACAAAGACGGTGGCTCCGCAGAGCATTGCCAGCAGGCTGGCGACCTCCAGCCGGGAGCGGCCCGAGAAGGGCTCCTGCTGGTTGAAGGACAGGTAGAGCGGCGTCATGACGGCAATGCCGAGGGCGTCGGCGGTGAACCAGAGCTTGAAGGTGGTAAAGAGCGGCAGAGAACGCGCTCCTGACGTATTGAACTGGGCGCAGAGGGAAGCCACGGCCGGGGCCAGGAGAACCCCGAAGAAGAGCAGGCTGAGCAGTTGTTTGCGCTGGGTCAGGTCCGGCTTCGGGGAGATGGTTCGATAGAGCAGGACCGCTGCCAGGCCGGTCTCGAGCATGTTGCAGCCAGCCAGATACGCCGAGACCGGGGCGGCAAAGGACAGGGCCATGTTGATCCAGAGATCGACCGCGAAGCCAACCGTGAGATACGCGGGCCACTGTCTTCGCGGAGAGCACAGCAGCACTCCGAGCAGAAGGCCGTTCGCGGGCCACAGGATCGTAACGCCGCCGCCGGCCCAGCTGTGCATGTTCAGCAACAGGGCTGCGACATCGAGG
>Ga0302233_10001763_pt1 | contig 14454 bp, 25 predicted proteins | sample II_Palsa_N3_1_FD_193516 | JGI IMG/M metagenome (GOLD analysis project Ga0302233, IMG submission 193516) | Peat permafrost microbial communities from Stordalen Mire near Abisko, Sweden - II_Palsa_N3_1 | ecosystem: Environmental > Terrestrial > Soil > Palsa > Peat permafrost | place: Sweden... | reverse complement strand
CGCTGGCTCACAAGCTCTTCCAGGTCGCGGGCGTGCGCGGTGTGTTTTTCGGCAAGGATTTCATCTCGGTGAACAAGCACCCCGAGGACGAGTGGCAGCTGATGAAGCCAGACATCTACGCAACCATCATGGACTTTTTCGGAAGCAACCAGCCGCTGTTTTACGAGCAGGTGCGCGCATGGCTCGTGTCTTTTTTTTTAAACACGTTTCCTTTTCGCAGACGGTCAAATCAGAGGAGAGCTCTAGTTTGTCGCCAGAGGACGAGGAGATTGTGCGCAACATCAAGGAGGTCCTCGATCAGCGCATCCGTTCCGTAAAGAAAACTATGTTTTTCGCTTGGGCCCTCTCCTGACGTTTTGCGTGTGCGCCAAAAAACTCAGTTTGTCCAGGAAGACGGCGGCGACGTCGAGTTCCGCTCGTTTGAAAACGGCGTGGTCAAGCTCAAGATGCAAGGCTCGTGCTCCTCGTGCTCCTCTTCTGCCGCCACCCTCAAGAACGGCATCGAGGGGATGCTCATGCACTACGTCCCCGAGGTGCAGCGCGTCGAGGAGGTCAAGGACGAGCTCGACGTTGTCACCAAGGCCGAGTTTGACAAGTTTGAGAGCAAGCGCCTTCTCGAGCGGCAGATGTCTCTCTAGATTGGTTTACCGTCGAGTGTTTAAATAAATAAAATAAAACTGAGAAGAAAAGAAGAAGGAATAATTTTGCCTCGAACCCACATGTTCCTGAGCAGACGACTGTTTTCCTCGCTCGGCTTCAAGCAGCGAACGCACACGTGCGGCGCCCTGACGGAGAAGGACCACGGCCAGCGCGTCGTGCTCAACGGATGGCTGCAGCGTGCGCGGCGGACGGGCGACGACCTTGTCTTTGTGCCCCTGCGGGACGGCTACGGGACGACCCAGCTCGTGGTCCAGCAGCAGCAGCAGCAGCAGCAGGCAAGCTTGGCGTCGTTCGAGGCACTCAAGAACAAGGTCCTCGCTCTCTCGGTCGAGACGGTCGTGAGCGTCGAGGGCGTCGTGCACAAGCGGCCATCCGATGCCATCAAGGTATAGCAGCAGGTCTCGACGGTACCGAGAGACCAATGATACCATTTGAACCCACAGGGAGCGGGCACAGGCGCGATCGAGGTCCACGTCGACGCTGTCCACGTGCTCAACGAGGCCGACAAGCAGCTGCCCTTCCAGATCGCGGCCGATGCGCGCCTGCCCAGCGAGGAGCTGCGGCTCAAGTACCGCTACCTGGACCTGCGGCGCAAGGACATGCAGCACAACCTGCGCCTGCGCTCGCACGTGTCCCGGCTCGTCCGCGAGACGTTTTACGAAAACAGCTTTGTCGAGATCGAGACGCCCGTCCTGTTTAAGAGCACGCCCGAGGGGGCACGCGAGTTCATCGTGCCCACTCGCTCGCCCAATCGGTTCTACGCACTTGCCCAGAGCCCCCAGCAGGTATTGGCGCGACGATCTCGGCTATTCGCCCCCCCTCCTTTTGACTTTGATTATTATTTAAACATAGTACAAGCAATTGCTCATGTCGGGAGGGCTCGATCGCTACTTCCAGTTTGCAAGGTGCTTCCGCGACGAGAACCTGCGTTCAGACAGGCAGCCCGAGTTCACCCAGGTCGACATCGAGATGTCGTTTGCGGGCCCGGAGCAGCTCTTTGACATTGTCGAGAGGATCGTGCGGCGAGTGTGGCTAGACGTCAAGGCAAGCCTTACGCCAAATAATTGGAAAAGAAATAATATACAAGACAGGGCATCCAATTACCCCAAGTCTTTCCAAAGATGACCTACGGCGATGCCATCAGCAAGTACGGCAGCGACAAGCCTGACGTGCGGTACGGCCTCGAAATCTCCAACATCTCCAGGCTGGTCCCTGAGTGGTCCTCCGCGACAGTGGACGTTGAGGCCATCCGAGTCCCCCGTGCTGCTGCCTCCCTCTCCAAGTCCAAGCTGCTCAAAGCCGTCGGCAAGCACTTTGACAACCTCGGCGAGAACAGCCCCTTCAAGGACCCGGCCATCCGCATCCTCAGCCTGGATCTTTCTTCGGCGTCTGCGCTCAAGGTCCACGAAGTCCAGCAGCGCCGGCTCCCAATGCTGAGCGAAGCCAGCATCGACTCGCTCCGTGCCCTCGTCCAAGACGAGGGTAAGGAGGAGGGAGGCAGCGGCGGCGATGCGTCGTCCCTGATCGTCGTTTGCTCGCCAAAGCTCGTCAACGTACGCTAGCACAAAACACAAGTCACTGACATTTATATGCAACTAGCCCGGGGGAACGGCAGCTGGCCTGGTCCGCACAGTCCTAAGCAACGAGCTGAGTGCCGCGGGCGTGCTGCAGCGCAAGACAGATCCCTGGCAGTTTTTGTGGGTCGTCGACTTCCCCCTGTTTACATCAAGCCCCTCAGAGCCCGGCGTGAACCCGCAGGCTGGTGGCGCTGGCCTTGAGTCTGTGCACCACCCGTTCACGGCACCGCATCCCGACGACGCCCATCTGCTCCTGAGCGAGCCCACCAAGGTACGCGGCCTCCACTACGATCTCGTGCTCAACGGGATGGAGCTCGGCGGTGGATCAACGCGCATTCACAATGCCGCAATGCAAGAGGCAGTCTTCCGCGACATCCTCAGGCTGCCCGAGGAGGAGACCGCGGGCTTCCGCCACCTGCTGGACGCGCTCAAGATGGGATGCCCGCCCCACGGCGGCCTCGCCCTCGGCTTTGACCGTGTCATGACCCTCTTGTGTGACGCCCCGTCCCTGCGAGATGTCATCGCGTTCCCAAAGACAAACACGGGACAAGAGCTCATGGTGGACTCGCCGTCCAACGTGGGCGACAGCGTCCTCAGGATGTACCATCTCCGGCGTCTGGCAAGCGAGCCGGCTTCATCGGTGTAAATAAAAACAACAACAACAAAAAATTATGGATAGCAGGACAATCGATCCCCAAGGTTAGAGGGGCGTGGTCTCCGGGATGTACTTTAGCAGGGCCGCCCTCCAGTCGCCCCCCGTTTCCTGCGCCTCGCAGAGTACGTTGACGACCTGGTTGACGGGGAGCCGATCGCCCCGTCGGACACGGACCAGCTCCTGGATGGGCAGCCGTGCGGCGCGGACGGCGTGCTCGGTGGCCTTGCCGAGCGAGATGCCGTGGATGGCCTGCGCGCGATCGACGAGACCGCCGATGACGTAGACCTTGGTGGGGTCGAGGGGCCCGGTGAGCACGTCGGTGGCGTCGGGCGAGAGGTACACGAGGGCGCTCCTGTCGGCCACGACCTGGGTGAAGTGCTCTGCGTGCTTGTCCATCTGCCACGAGGCAAAGCCGGCGATGGCCTTGAGCTGCGCGTCCAGCTTGCCGCCCTCCTCGAGGCTCGTCAGTACGAGCCGCGGCGGTGTGGCCCGCGCACCCGTGTCGCTGTAGGCGATCTTGAGCTGGTTCTTGAGGTTGCGCAGCTCGCGCTCGTCCATGTGCTCGCTGTAGCTCAGGTCAAACACGATGCGCAGGCTGTTTTCGCTCGCGAGCATCCGTTTGGCCTGGCGGGCCTTTCGCCGCGTCGCATCGGCCGTCGCCTTGCCCACGATCGTCACGGGCGCGGCCTGTTGCCCTGCTGACTGCTGCTGCTGCTTCTTGGCGGCCGTGTACTTTTCCTTGTTGAGGGCACTCCGAAGCAGCTTGCGCTGCTGGTTGCGGGGCAGCGATCCCATGATCGCCTCCGCCGGGTCACCGCCGGATGACCCTGTTCGCGGGACGATGAACGTGGGGCACTGTGAGGACCAGTGCCGCCCCGCCTGCTTGCACAGGTGGCACGAGTATGTCGCTGGTGGCGTCGCCATGTGTTACAAATGATTTTTACAATTTCAAAAGGGCTTGCAGCTCAGATTCGAGGCTGCCGACCTGGTTGTAGATGAAGAACGTGAGCAGGACCGAGAGGACGGTGAGGGCGAGCACGAGGGCCTCGAGGGCCAAGGTGGCCAGGTCGGGCTTGAGGATGGTGTCAGCTTCGGCGCCGTTGACCGAAGGATCGCGCACCTTGACGAGCTGTTTGGCCGCAGAGAATATGGTGGAAAAGCTGGGCGCAACGTATGTCCTGGGCTTGCCTGCCGCGCTCGCGTTGAGTGCGTCCAACGCGGCCTTGTTCGCCTTTTCCTTCTCCTTGGCAGGATCGTGGAACACGCGCGTGCGCACAAGGCGCCGTCGTCGAACGTACGAGGTCACGCCTCGCACGCCCGACCAGGTCATGTTCCAGTTGAGTGCATACTCCCAGCCCTCTGCGTCAATGCCCTTTTGCGTCATGTCTGCATGCCAGTCGTCCAGCCACTTCCAGTTCTCGGGCAGCTTGACCTCCTCCTTGCTTTTAGGGTTGCCCTATTTTACGAATAGTCAGACGGTGGACACGGCAACGAGGGGAGGCGTACATGCACGTCGCTGTAGGGGCCGCACTTGTCGGCGATGGGGATGAGATACTTGTTTGAATAGTCGCCCATGGGAAGGCTGCGCTGGTTTTCGTACACGACTTCGGTGAAGGTTTTTGAGGCGGGCTCGCCGTCGCCGTTGGCCACGGTCCCACTAGAGCTCCCTGACCCTGCTTGTGACTGTGCTGCCAACGCAATAGAGGGCAATGTAGCCGTGGCAGACGTAGGAGAGGTTGCGCCGTTTGCATTGCTGTCAGCCCCACTAAAGTCGGCGCTCTTGTCCGCATCGCCAGAGACAACGGGGGGCGTTGCGGTACCGTTGCCCTCTGCCGGTCCCTGTGTTTCTGCTGCTGCTGGCGCGACAGGAGCAGGTAGCGGGTGCAGCTCTGCGCGCAGTTGGGTCTGTTCCTTGCACAGGTCACGGATGAGCTGGATGAGCGAGTTGATCTGCGACAGCACCATCAGCCCCTAACCCCACCCCCCGCATCCATGCTGCAAGTACGCACCATCTTCTCGCCCTTTTCGACCTTGTTGATGTTTGCATACTTGTTTAGCAGCGTGAAATCGTCCAGGATGCCCTCGTACGTCGCGTCCTTGGCCACGACGATGCGCGGGCCCAGATAGATGCGGTACTTTTCTGTCGTGGCCGTGCGCAGGAACTGCTCGGCCGTGTTCTCGTACATCGACACACTGTACAGCTCTAAAAAACGAATACGATTATGCTCAAAGGCGAGTGGTGGCGTGACAGTGTTTCCGTACCCGTTTTCATGTCGTCGTTCGTCTCGCGGTTGCGCACGCCCACCTCGAGGTTGCGGTTGCGCATCTCAAGCTCCTGCGAACAGTCGTTAGTGCTCGAGAAGGCGGCCCGAGCCGACAGGCAAGTGTTACCGTGGCGGGTACCGGCGGAATGAGCATTTTGCTCGGGATGATCACTGCTGTAAATGTGGCTTCCGATGCTCACTAGGCTACTGGGGCGGAGGGCGATGGCCACCGTCCCGCCTGCTGCTGCAAGGAAGTGGTACGATCCCAACGGCTTTATCGGCAGCTCGTATCGCAAGAAAGGACAGCCGCCACCTGGCCGCGTCAAGAAAGTGCGTCTTGGGATGCCCACCGTCCTGGCAGAAGAGACCGCGGAGAAGATGGTCAGCGCTCGGCTGAGGACGGAGAACTTTGGCATGACCGCAGAGCCAACGCCCCTGGGAAGGCGTCGTATGAATCTGCGCACCTGGTTGATCGGCTGGCTAAATAAATGAAAAAATTGCTCAGACGAGGGCTACGCCAACCGCATCTGTCTGATGGCATTCAAGAAGCAGTTTGACACGGCCGTCAAGCGAGCACGGGCGCGCCGTCGTACTAGAGCGGCGTTATCCGAGGTGCTCAAGTACGCCCGTCCCGGCTTCGACATCTTTGTGATGCTCAACAGTCCTCTTCTGGACGCCAAGTTCACCGACATTGTCGCCGAATTCCGCAGCGTAACTTAGCACTACTTTATTTGTTGCGGCTCAATGAATTGACGACAAAAAAAAAACAGGCTCTGGAAGGAGGTGCCATCTACGGACGTCGACAATTTGGTGGGTTTGCAGAGAACAGGAAAGCCTTTGGCGGCGGCAGGAGCAACCAATCGGGCCATACAAGTCAAAGGACGGACATCCAAGCGGACGCCAATCAACCGACTGCAGGCCAAACCCCCTTCAGCAATCGAAAGACAACGAGCAAGGGCTCACCGAAACTGTAAACCGACTGTACATGTACTGCGCATTTTGTACAAAGCAGATAAACAACAATATGCTTATAACCCGCCGATGACATGTTTATTGAGAGCCAGCGCCTCTGACGCAAACTTTTCGCAAAAGACCACCTCGATTCCCGCACTGATCAGCTCCAAGCACCCTAGTTTTGGTTCTGTTTTGTCAGCACTCTTTGATCAAGCGATGTACCTGTGCAGTCATCGACAAACGTCGGCGGCTCCTTGACGGCCACGACGACCCTTCGCACGCCCGCCTCGACCAGCCTGCACGCACACGGCCGCTTCCCCGACAGCCTCCGCGAGCATGGTTCCATCGTCGTGTACATGACACAGCCCTCCAGCGCCCTCGTGTCTGCCGCGGCCACATCAGTCGCCTTCATCAAGCACACCTCCTCCGCGTGCGTGTTGCCGGGCAGCTCGCGGCTGTACCCCGTCGCCAGCACCGTCCCCGCCCGCTCCAGCACCGCCCCGACACAGTAGGCCGACGTCACGGGCTCGCTCAGGCGTGCCTGCTCAACGGCCAGGGCCATGTAGAACTCGTCCCGCTCCGCCTGCGTCTGCGTCGTCGTGGCCATCGTCGTGGCCGTTGTGTGCCCGTTGGCAGGCTGCGCCGGCGGCTCGTGCCGCCGAGACTCGTCGTCTGGCTGCATGGCCGAGTAGATGTGGGGCACACACGTGTGTAAAAATGGTGAAATTACACGTTTCGTTTTCTTTTGCTCTGCCTCGTCTTTGCTAGTGTTTTTGGCTTGCTCGGTCTTGCTGACTCTCATGGCATATCTATCTATCCACGTATCCGTTCTGTCCGTCCGATAAACTATGAGTTTATTTTTAATTTATTTTTTAAACAAGTTGTCACAAGCCCAATGACCACAACGCCTGCTTCCGGGCCGACCGTTGCTTCCATGGACACGGCGCCAACGACGACGACGACGACGACGACGGCGGCGGCGTCGACGTCCACCGTCCACCCGGGCAAATTCTTCCTCGTGTCGTCGCTGGTCGGGCTGCTGGACTCGAGCCTGTTCTACCCTCTGGACCTGATGAGGTACCGACTGGGAAAAACGTGGCTACATGGGTGCTAAAACAACGTGGGCTGGGCTGGATAGGTCACGGCAGGCCGTCACCGACGCGAACCCGCTTGCGAGGGGATCAGGTGCGGCGGCTGCGGCGGCAAAGGAACCACGCCTGCTGGGGCAAATGCAGAGGCTGTACAGGGTCGAGGGCTTTCGTGCACTCTATCGCGGGTTCTGGTGGTGGAACGTGACCCACATCCCCTTTGACACTGCGTACGTCAGGGCGCCACTCCCGGTTTGCCGCTAATGAACACCCCACAGGTACTATTTCGCCTATACGGCGCTGAGGGAGCGGCTCACGCAGAGCGACTGGGGGAAACAGTACCCTGTGCCGGCCCTCGTTGCGGCCAGCCTCATCGTCGACTTTGTCTCGATTGGACTGTACGTGCCATCAGACATCATCAGCCAGCGCCTGCAGGTCCACGGTCTTTATCCACAGTCGGCGGCAACGGCCACTGCTGCTAGCAGCAGTGCAACCGCGACCATCAAGGGCAATAAGGCGCCCTTGGCGGCCGTGAGCGGATTTAAGATATTCAGGGATATCGTGCGCGAGGAGGGCGCGCGAGGGCTGTGGCGCGGCATGTCGTTGACCATGGCCGTGTCGATCCCCGCCTCGTCATTCTGGTGGCTCATGAGCGACCAGTCAAAGTACCTGTACGCACCGCTGCTGGATGCGGCCCACGAGAGCTCTGCCATCCACGCGCTGTCGGGTGCGACTGCCGGTGCCCTCACGACCCTCATGTTCACGCCCGCCGATGTGATCAGGACGAGGCTGCAGACTATGCCTGTGCGCAAGCCTATCGTGGACATTGCCAAGGACCTCTGGCAGCGCGAGGGGTTTGTCGGCTTTTACAAGGGCATCCAACCGCGCCTGATCAGCTCCACACTGCGCAGTGCGCTCATCTTTACCGTCTACGAGTTCACCGTCTACTCTGCACGTGCAGACTGGTCAAACGCGATCTCGTCACTCGCCCCGCCGTCATTTCACACCGCCCTCGAGGCCAACTAATTCGTTATTGCATTGTAAAAAATTTAAATTCAAAGCCATCATTTATGAATCACCGCCCTGCCTCTTTTACACCTGTCCTCTTATATCAACCTTGGTATACTCAGAGGCCTTGGCCATGACGGGGCCCATCGACGTCTTGGCATCGAGGACAGATTTGGCCTTGGGGTCCGTGAAGACTGCGCCACACGACTCGAGGAACTTGACGGTCGCATCAGCGTCGTCGAAGGCCATCTGTTTTGTCAAAAACTCGACCGAGATGTCTGGGCGGAACGCCTTGCAGACAGAAACGAGGCCGAGGACACGGACACGGTCCATATAGTGATCCATCACATACGCTCCCATGTGCGGCGCGGTCGTGTGCAGCTTGCAGACCTTGCGAAAGTCGCCCAACTGAACAGCCGAACGAACCTACGTTTTTTTATTTATTTAAAAAAAAATAAATAAAAGAGTTGGATGGAAAAGAGATGCTCGTTTGCAGATTACCTGAAGCGCATGAGCAATCTCGGGGATCTTCTTGTCCTCGGGGGACAGCTCTTGGAGCATGATGTTGATGTCTGAACGTGCTCGAGCCATCAAAAAATAGAGCATTCGGTAGGCCATAAACTCGTTGCGGCAGCCGGGGATGTCGTCGTCGTACAGGATCTTGAGCTGCGTCTGGCACTGGTTAAACTCGCCAAGGTCTCCCTTTTCGAGCGCAATGCGGGCGTGCAGCTCGTACACTTTCACAGTAAAATCGTTGCGGATGTGCTGAACCGTCAGGTCCTGGCGCATCGACTTGAACTGGTCGCACATGTACGCGTAGTCCGCATCGGCGGCCCACTTGCGCTTGAGCAGATCGAGCGTCTTTTCGAGGGTGGTTTGCGGACGCACATTTTCGGGCTTGGGGGCAGACGTCAGCCGCAGGTACCGCTTCTCGAGCACGCTGCTCGTGCCGACGATGGCCTCAGCAGCCCACTCATCGTCACCATCCCCTCCTCCACTCGACGACAGGCCAGACGACGGTCGCTGGATCGACTTGCCATCGCTCTCGAACCGCCTTGCCCGTTTCTCCATCCGCTGTGACTGCACAGTGAGCTCTTCGTCGGAAATGTCGATTTTCCTTCACGTGTTGCTGTCAGCCCAAGAGCCAGAACAAAATATAAGACAAACGTACGATTTACGCTTCTTTCCTGCTCCCTCGCCACCGTTCTGTGCCGATGATAATTGCTTGGCCGCATAAGCGGCTGCCTTTTCTGCTTTTTTCGACATCTTTTTGGGAGATGAGTGCTGCGAGGCTGCCTGGAGGCGCTGAAGTGCGAGTTCTTGCTCCTCGTGCCGTGCATCGCTGGTTTTCAAAATCAGGGGTGTACAGAAAAAAACGAGTAAAATAGAGACTTACAGCGGTGTCTTCTCGAGCTGCCAAGGGTACGTTGCAAAGCGGCCACTCTCGAAAACGTGCAGGAGCTTTTTGTTTAGTTCACTCTGTACAAACTGTCCATCGGCTGCTAGTTTTGCTTGACCCATAGACTTCAAAACATATGCCCTGCGAGTGAAAAATAAGTAAAAGTGTGTGGCACAGAAACGTACTTTAAAGATTCAGGCCAATCTTTTTTTGACGGCGGCTGTCCCTTTCTAGATAAAAAGAATAGGCATTTCAGACACAGTAAAAAAAGAGCGCTGTTACAACGGAGCCGGGGAAGCTGGTGGCGGAGGTGCGACAGCAGCAGCTACGATTGCATACATTTCAGCCAGATAACAGCAAATATAACAGTGAAACCAATCCTGCTTACGCGTTGGGTGCTTGTATGCACTGTTGGCTGAAAGGTTTTTGGCGGCGGCGGCGCTGTAGCTCATTGGCGGCGCACTGTTTGATGAAGGAGGAGGTGGTGGTTGATGTGCTGGTTGAAAGCCCTGATAATAGGTACTACAAGAAGACCCACGCATTTTAGGATATCCAGAAAGAGTGCAAACGGGGGGACGCGCATACCCGTAGTTGGGTTTGGCGGGGGTCTTTGACGACGGGAGACCTGGCGGCAGTGGCGGCAAAGGCGGCTGAGTGGCAGACACGCCAGCGGTCCGATCATAGTAGTAGGACGGCGGCGGCACCTGGTGGTAGCCTGTCACAGCCGCGGCAGCAGTGGCAGACGGCGGATAGTAGCCGCTTTGGTGGTACGCAGCAGCAACTGGCGGAAATGCTCCCGCCCCTGCTGCCCCTGCTCCCGCTCCGGCGCTTGTTGGTGCGCTTGCTCCTGCCACGGGTGGTGCGGGTGGTGTCGCCCAGGCTTGCCAAGGACTGTACTCTGTTTTGTGGTGTGCGTTAGCGGGATTTTGCGGCACGTTACGTGTTTTTACCTTGATTAGCCATTTTTAATGTGTGGTGCCCATCATGATTTTCGTTCCGCGGATTCCTGATCCCGACGATTGCCTGGATGATTGCGCTGATGGCCTGAAAGCACATAAATAAAACACACACAGCGTCGGACAGTTTCCGAAGGAGAGAAAAAATAAATAAATAGACTGAAATAAATAGTACTTTCTACTTGGTGAGCCCAAGAAGACTCTTGGGCTTGACCATCGATTGGGAAATGTCTTGCGGCACCTGCAGGATCGTTGATTTAATGGGCGCGATATTTTTTCAATTGATACCTTGGAGAAGACGGCAACGTGTTTGATGACTGATGTGACGACGGCGACGGCGTGCTGCTCGGCCTCGGTGGACGTCAACAAGCTGCCCGTGATGCTCGAGCTGGAGGACTGCTCGAGTTGGTCGAGCTTTTGCTGCTGCGCGGATCGAGGGTAGAGGAGATACGGGGCGAGTGTCATGGCGAGGTTCTCTTCGGTCATTGCATCGGTGCTGGCCTCCCTGCCGACGACAAAGAGACGGGCGTGCTGGGCAACGCGCTTGAGGAAGGAAGCAAACACTTCGAGGACGTCGCGGTGCGCTTTGGGAAGGAGCAGTACGAGTAGGTGGATGATTTCGTTGCGGATTTGCTTGTTTTGTGATTCTAGAAATAAAAATAAAAAATATTTACAGTTTTTTTTTTGTTTGTTTGTAGTTCATACTTGTCTGCGACAGAATAAACGCGTCGTAGAGGGCAAAGGTGAAAAGCGGGTCGTTTAGCTCGACAAAGAAGCGCTTGAGGAGGGCGGCAATGTCGATCGGCGATGCGTCGGACGTGTTGACAAGCGAACCGTCAACGGCTTTGGCAAATTGATCCTTGAGATTGAGGACTCGCTTTGTGTTGCCGCCCTTTTTGAAAATGCCCTCCACTCCTATGCCTACAGAAATTCAAGTGTTTAATAAAAAAATTAAAAAACTTTATTGCAGCGTACCGTAGTCGTCGAGGTACTTGATTGATTTTTCAACGAGGACTGGGATGCGCATCTTCCCTGCACTCAGACCGAGCGCAGAGTCGACACCGGCTCGTGTGACTGCGCCTTGGAGCGGCATGCCAAACACATTGACCTCTGAATTCATTAAAATAAGAATCGAAAGAAACTTAGTTTTGCACGTACCCTTTTTCTTCTTGGAGATCTTGAAACCATGGAAGACGCGGCGAAGCAAGGTCTTGTGCTCTTGAGGCTGCGTGAGCTTTACAAGCTCACCGATCGGATAGTCGCTCCCGAAAAGGGCCGAGAGGCGCAGTACGGCCATTTGGCGTACGATCATGAGGTCGATCGCCGACAGGTCGTTCACAAATTGCTCCTTGTGCTCGTGGTGAACGCGCAGCGGGGCATCGCGGATCGACGACTGCTTGGGCGCATGGAGCAACAAGGTGCTGTGCTCGACGAATTCCCTTGAGAAGGTGCTTGGTGCCATCCCGGTTGCGATGCCCGCTGGCAACGGATGCCTTGCAGCGGGAGGATTGTTCTCCTTGGGTTGCGCCAATTCGGTCGTAGCAACATGCTTACCGGCGGGGGACGCAGAGTTCTTCTTGCGCTCGGTGAGCATTTTCGACTCCCAGTCGTCGTCATCCGAATCGTAGTTGAGGTTGAAGGCTAAAGCAAACACATAAAGTAAGTATTACACTAGACCATAAGAGACGGGGGCGAAATAAATACGGATCTTGGGAGGAGTCGTTTGCAAAGGCGTCGTTGCTGCTGTGGACGACCGGGAGTTGGGTGTGCTGAGATCTAGCAACGGAAGCACGGCATTGCGGAGGAAACCCAGCTTGTTCTCGACGAGGTTCTTGAGCGTGACAATATGCTTGCACTGCGTGGTGCTTGTCCTCGCCACGGCAAAGGTCCCATGCAAACCAGTCGCCGCCGCTGCTGCCGCCGCCGCCAGAGCCGCTGGGGTTGCCGATTGATCCTCGCTCTCGGGAATGGACGTCTCCAACCGCTGCACAACGTTTTCAAACACGATGGTCGATGGGCCCTTGAGTCCATCGCCCTCTGCCGAGAGCTCTGTTGGGCTCATCTACGAAAAAGAAAGTCGACGATGAGAGCGCGCAAAAGGAGCCATCCATACGTTTGGATCGGGGGCAGACATGGGCGTGTCTGGGCCACCAACGCCTTGGTAGGCTTCTCGGAGGAGCACGACCAGCTGGTCCACCAAACGCGGTTGTTTGGGTGCGTCACAACCACCTCGACGCTCTTGCGGATGACGTTTTTGAACGAGCGAGCAACGTCTGTGGCGTGGTCGACGAGAACCTTGAGATTGCCCTTTTTGGACGTCGAACCCATCGAGCGGTACGATTGCGCCACAAACGAGAGCGACTTGTCCATAGACTGGATAAACTGCTGCCAGTCTGATAGGTGCGTTGTCCAAAATTAAAATACGCAAGAAAAAAGGGGGGGAGGTGGGCAACCAACCATCATCGGCAGCACTCGGGGGCAAGCCAAGTGCCTCCATCGAGCTGATCATGACCTCGGCACACGAGACGATCGCGAGGGCTCGATCTGGTGCCTGCGTGTACTCGTGCGTCTCAAACCCGATCAACGTCTCGGCGATAGAGTATGCCACGGCCTCCTCGTAGGCCCACAGGACCGACAGGACGGAGGCGATGCGCGTGTCGGTCTGCTCTTGCAGGTCCTCCAATTGCAACCTTGCCTGCTCCGACTGGCTCAGATCGTCGACCGGGATACCCTCGAGCGATGCTGGCAGGATCACCCCCCAAAGCTATCAACACACATATTTTCCCCCTTAATTTATCCTTCTTGCTGGCGGCATGAAAAGGGTAACCTACCTGAAAGATCTTGTAGCAATCGACGTGCCAGTGGTTTTCGCCGTCGTCCACAAACTGTCGCAGGATGGCCATCTTGCAGCCGATGCACGGCGCCGCAAACTTGAGCGAGTAGTGGAGGCGGCAGTAGGGCTCGTCCTTCTCCTCGTAGAACGTGAGCTGCTGTGCCTCCGCGTTGATAAGGCTCTAAAGGAAAGGGTACGTAGTTGTGGTAAATGACGCGCCGTTGTCTGGGTTACCACTTTGCACGTCGCGCACACAAAGTGCTCTGGGTGGAACACCCGTTCCAGCGCCGTGAGACTACGTCCCTTGATGGGCTGGTCGCACTGCGCGCAGATCAGGTCGCGGCGCCGGTAGTGGTCGCGCTCGCACAGCGGCTTGCCCAGAAACTCGTAAAACTTGCTTGCCACCAGGTCGCCACAGTCGGCGCACTTGAAGCAGGCCATGTGCCAGTACCCGTCCAGGGCGTTGACGTACTTGCCGCTCATGGGCTCGCCGCAGCCAAGGCACGCGGGCGGCCCAGAAGAAGACTCCACCGCCGTTGCCATTGAAGGTCGCTTTTGGAAAGTGGCGCGTCCACACCTGGCAATTAAATTTTTTTTTTTCAGGCCCCTTCTCCCGCCGAGGTTACTAACCGACGCTCCCCCAGTCATGAGGAAGGCCTTTGTGCTTGAGAATGTGGTCAACTGGTTCCCCGGGCACATGGCCAAGGGGCTGCGGGTGATGGAGCAGACGCTGCGCAAGGTGGACGTGATCATCGAAGTGCGCGATGCAAGGGTACGTTATGCGCACAACTCGCACACCGGGCCCCCTGCTGAGAACGCATGATTCAATCCAACAGTTGCCACTGACGTCGATAAACCCGCGCTTCGAAGAGCTTGCGGCACGGCACGATCGGCTCGTGCTGTACAACAAGGCAGACCTGGCAAACACAAACATGCAGGCGACGATCACAAAGGCGTTTGAGCAGTACACCGTCCTGCCGCCGCCGCTCTTCACCAATGCGATCGACGCGAAAAACCTGCAGGAGATCATAAAGCTAGCGCACAGTACGTCCGCCTTTCC
>Ga0302233_10001757_pt1 | contig 14483 bp, 24 predicted proteins | sample II_Palsa_N3_1_FD_193516 | JGI IMG/M metagenome (GOLD analysis project Ga0302233, IMG submission 193516) | Peat permafrost microbial communities from Stordalen Mire near Abisko, Sweden - II_Palsa_N3_1 | ecosystem: Environmental > Terrestrial > Soil > Palsa > Peat permafrost | place: Sweden... | reverse complement strand
CGGGCACCTGCTTGGTCGACCAGATGATGAGCACGTTGCAAATGTCCTGGACCATGTAGTTGATGCCTTCGCCCTCCGAGGAAGTGTTGATGGCCAGCTGGGCCAAGCCGCGCCAAAAGTCCTTGGCGTAGGGCTCGAAGACGGCAGGGCGGTTGATGACGAGCTTGGCCACAACAAGCCTGTGGTTGATGTGGCTCGTCGGGTCGGTCAGGGTCAGCAGGAGCTCGCCCATCCACGCAGGCATCTTGAGGTTGGCCGCGTCCGGCGGCGTCACAGACTTGTGCAGGATGTCGATAGTTTGCAGCATCTGAAGCATCATCGGGTTGCGGTTGATCTCGTCCAGCTCAATGTCGTCCAAAGTTCTGGAGGAGGAATCGTCATCACGTGTGGAGTTGGGATCGTTGGTCGTGTCCTTTTTCGATGCTGCTGCTTTCGGTGGTGCGCTCGCCGCCTTGCCATCCGCCGACTCGCCGCCCTTGTCACCGTTGGTCGTGGCAGAGATCACGAGACTCACGCTCTGGCTGAGGCTGCTGTCGGCGAGGTACTGCGACGACAGGTACTGGATCGACTTGCGCCCCCTGGTTTCAATCTGTTCGGTTCGTTGGTTGTTCTTTCCCGGGAAACAAAGGAAACATTAGTTAACCACGTTCCGAACTGAAATCATCCAAAGTTACCACAGAACGGCGCTCAAAGCGCTGCTTGAGCTCGACGGGGAACACAAAGGGATCGTCGGTGTCCACGTTGACCTTCCACGTCTCTTGGTTGTTCTTGAAGAGCATGCCGTGGAAGAACTTTTCCAGGGACTGGGTCTTTTGGATGACGGCACAGGCGGCGTTGTAGGCGGCGCAGAGAAAGTCCTGGCGCAACATCCGCTCGGGCGAGCCGCGCGCGTTGTCTCGGCATGTGAAGACCTTTTTGCGTGTGTTTTGATAGGCGCTGACGGCGCTCATCGTGAGTTTCCTCGGCTCGGCGACCTTGGTGTGGGCAGAACGGTTGTACGCGACAAAGAGACGGCCGGTCTCGGTCGTGAGTTCCTTGGCCGCGACGTTGGCGTACATGAGCTGGAGGAAGGAGAACGCATTGATGCGCTCAATGATGTCGTCGCGCATGTCTTCCATGTACGAGTTGCTGAGCTGGCGCTCGAGCGTCTCAAACACCTCGGCAATGTGCCGCTCAAAGAAGGAGATGAGGACCGACTCGGGCACGCGCACGAGCATCGGTGCAATCATCCGCTGAACGATTGTCCGTCTCTGATCGCCCGAGTACGCAGGGTCCTTAAAAAAACCGGGTCGGGGTGGGATTAATCATTTGTATGTTTGCATTTGTCAACATACCTTGGACATTTGGAAGAGCTTGCTGATGGCGTCGAGGAGCTTTTTGGCATTGTCATCGGTCGCGATCGTAAGGCCTGTGACCATGTGACCCACGACGTACTTTGCGAGGGCTGCGCTGATGTTTGCCTCGTGGATGTGGTCCGGCTCACGGCAGATCGCTGGGACGAGGGTCATGAGAAGTTCCGGGCTCTTGGAGGTATACAGAGCCTCGAGGATCTTGTCCAGAGCGGTGATAAACTCGGTGAACTGGACCGTGCCCTTTTCATACTCGCGCGATGACACGGGGAACTGATTGATGACCATGGCCGAAACTTCGGCAAGGACCGACTCGATGACGTCGGCGTGATCGCACACGAGAATGTTTGGCAGGAGCACAAAGGCGTCCGTCTTGGTGACGAGCGGCTCGCTGCGGTTGATCAGGTCCACGTAGCCCTGGCAGTACGACTTTACAAAGTCCATCGAGGCCCTTCTCAAAATGTTGCGCTCCAGCTTGAAAAAGCTCGTCCACACGTTGAGACGAGCGGTGTAGCCAAGGCCCTTGCGCAGCACTGCCAGATAGCCGCCCGAGCGAGTGACAATATCCAAGAATGTCAACCTGGAGGACTACTGTAAGCATCAAAGAAACAGAAATAAATCCTCCTACCGCTCATTGATGTAGCGACGGTGACCGATGAAGAATGAAAGGATGCCTTCCATCTGGTCCAGCAGGACGGGATCTGTCGGGTGGGCCTGGAGATGCTTGGTATAGACCTCAAAGTGGGTGGCAAAGTAAAAGTGGATGTCCTGGGCAAACAAATTTAAGAAAATACCGATAAATAGTCGTTGAAGCGTGGATACAAGTGCAAACTGGGCCGCAAACTGCTGAGATGATGTTGCTGGAGAGCCCAGGGAAAGAACAGGCAAAGGATCCGCGTCGGCGGCCTTGCGTTTCTGAGTGGATACCGCGGCCAGGGTCACGTGGCGCTTGTCCAGCAGCTTTGCCACGAGCAGTTGCTCGGCGACAGGATCTTCAAAGCAGAGTCGCAAGAGAGCGGACGCAAGGCTTGTGCACTGTGGGTCCATCTTGTTGGCGGGGACAGCCGTTGCCTTTTGGAACATCTGCTCGCTCAACTGCTTTCGCGACGCGCCCATCGATTGCAGCACGCTGTCGAGAACCTTTGCCTCGTTGAGAAGATTGAGCCCTTGGACAACCTAGGTTGTCTATCGCTTTAGTGAAACCAAATGAATTTGCCAAACCTGATGGAAGTGGACAAAACGCGTGTTGTCGTCCAACAAGTTGAGACGCTCGAGGTTCATTGAGGGATCTTTGACCAGCTTGGCCAGCTCGGAGATGACAAGGTTGCGACCAGCCGGCTTGAGTTTCTCCTGCAGCTTATTGAGGAGAGCCAGCGAAAGCTCGGGCAACTGCAAAAACACCCAAAAAGCAATATTTTATTACTTGAAAAAACGTAATTCTTTATTGACATACATGCTTCTTGACCTCGCTGTCGTTCATGTCATAGCCGATAGACTCAGGGTTCAGCATGCACCTGCCCAACGTCTCCACGATGGCCCGCAAGAATTTGTCCTGGTTCAAGCTGTAAATTAAAAAACTATTTTTTCTCATTCGTACCATGCTTGCCCCCTGCAAAACCTTGAGGACGTCGTCGTCGGCTTTGCAGATGTCAAACAGGTTTTTGATAAAGATGAGCTTTTGGTTTGTCAATGAGCGAGGTGAGCACAATTTTTTAGGGATTCGATTTACCGTTTCGGTGAGGGCGGAACAGCGACGCTGCACGAGCCGTGCACGCTCGGCGGCTGACCATGTCACGACGTCCATCGCCTCGGCCTCGTTGTGGAGGGGGGCAATGACGTGATTCTCGACAAAGAAAACCAGGTGGCGGAGCAATTGCGAGGTCGGATTGAGGATCAGGCTTGGCGAGATGAAACGGCGCTCCACAAGCCAAGTGTAACCGTCCTACGCAAAAGGGAAAAATTTCTTTGGAAATCACAATTATTTTTCGTCCTTTTTTTTACCAGTGAGCGAGAGAGCTCTTCGTAGATGGCCATGTACGAGTCGAGTTTGTTGTTGTTCTCCTCCGGCACAGCCGACAATACATCCACGTCCAAAACCGGCTCAAACAAATCAAAGATCTTCTCGGTTGCTCCGCCAATGTACTTGGTGGTCCAGGCGGCATGACTCGTCTCGACGGCGCTTGTGAGCTTTAGGGCTATTCGGGAGTGTCAAAAAAACAAAACAAAAAAAAAAAACATGTTTTGCACCTTGAGACCGGGAAATGATCGTGTCAAAGAGTTCCATGCACTGACGGGCGTACTGGACCTGTGGCTTGGCAGCCTCGTTAAATAGGTGCGGAAGCAGGGTTTGCAGAGACTTGACCTCGATCACTTGGTCGTCGCCGGCACCGATAATTTTGGCAGGGGCAGCCACGCCTTTAGCAAACGGCAACTGAAACAAAATGGATTTCTTTAGGAATAAATAATTACTCTAATTTGCTACGTACATTGCAGGCACGGCGCAATGGTGAGTCGCGCGAGAGGCTTTCAAACTTCTTCTCCATGATGCGGACGAGGTGGTTGATCTGGTCCTTGGCTTGCTTGACGGTTCCTTTTCGTTTGTGCTTTTAGTAGGACTTTTTTTTTTAAAAAAAAAATAAAACATCTTACCTAGCTCGTGTTGCTCGTCGTGGGCTTCGCTGAGACTGCGCAAGACACTCGTGAGCACTTCGAAAAAGTACGCCTCGACAATGCTGTCCGATGTACGCCAGATGCGGTAAATGTTGTTGAAGCACACCAGGGCGCCCAAGCGTTTGTGGGGGTTGCGATGTGCGGCGAGATCGTACAGCAGCTTGAAGAGGGGCTTGACACGGTCGACGACATTGCGATCCTCGGCTTGCTTGCTAGCAGCCGTGTGCTTGATTGTCCACGTCATAAACTCGGAATAGCACTTGGCCGCAAAGTCGCGCAAGAGCACATTGTCCCTGTGAGGTGGATGGGTAAAACAATCTATGAAAAATGCGTCGTCGTTACGGATCGGTGGTTGCCGCCAAGCAGCACTCTTGCAGAAGGGTGACAACTCCGCCCTGCTCGCGTGCCATCTCGCCGCGGGTGAACCAGTGGATCAGCTGGATTGCGAGCTTTTCAAAGAGCTGGCGAGCGACTTGGTCCACATCAACGGCAAGTCGCAGGACCGCCGGATAGACATGTCTCCAGAGTGACTGCAAAAAGAACAAGTGAATAGGCGTGATTCAACCGTACCGTTACCCCAAAGTCGACAGTGCTCGGGTAAGCGATCATGACAATGATCATGGCGTGAAGGAGCTCGCAGGCGGTCACCTTGGTCTTGCGATCAATCGACTTCTCCGCGAGCAGGATGACACGGGGCAAAAGATCGTCTGGACACAAAATTTAGTTTGCAAGGCTTTTCTTGGTTGTACCAAAGTTCATGTCAAAGTTGAGGTCGGGCAACTTCATCGAGTACTTGAACAGGCGCTCCGAGTCCCAGGCAAGACCCGTGCGGCCGTCGGTCTCGAGGACGCCCAATCGTGCCATGACCGACTTGTTGTGGCCACCCAGACGCCCAAGGAGTCGCAAGATGCGGATACGCAGAGTGGGGAGATCCAAGGCAACTTCTGCTGCGTCTTGGTTGGCAGACTTGTAGTAGCCAGCCTTTTTCTTGCTGTTGGCCTTGGCCTTGGAGCTGGCTTGCTTGGTCCTGATGGCCGCCTGCAACTGGTCCTTCTCGGCAGAGAGATCGTACATGAGATCGGCATCGGCCGTCTCAAACAGGTAGTCGCTGAAACCAGGCAGAACCTGCGGCAAGAACTTGACGACCTCCTGTGGTTCCTGTCCGATCCAGTACTCGAGCGCTTGAAAAAGAAACTTGTCATACAGAAAGAGATTAAAGACCTTACCATCAACGGCGATCACAGCGAGCGGCGTGTAGCTGAGGCCCATGCGCAAAGCAAGCTGTAGGGAAGGGATCAATGTCGACAGCTGAATGATCTCTCGAGGGGCAGACAACAGCAAGCGCACGCACGAACCCTGAAACAAATAACAATAATAAAAACTATTAAAAGAGCACTTTTTTTTTTGTGTTTTGTCAAAGAACGCACGAGGAGGTCGTCCTTGTACTGCTGCATGCGCTGGATGACCTCGGAAAAGTACTTTTGGAATAGCAGCTTTGTCGCAGCGACCTGGGTCGTCTGTTGCCAAATCAAGTTGAAATGATTTTTATTTACTTATTTATTTATTTATTTTAAAGTGAAAGAAAGCGTACGTCGTCCGATAAGTAGTCGATGGCATCGCCGATGCGGAGGTTGAGGGCAAAGAGCTTGTAAAAGCCACTGACGCGCTCATACTCTGTGCTCTTTTCGATGATGGATTGGCCAAACAAGTGCACCCAGCGTTGGTGGTGCTGGTTGGGCAGGTCGGGCAGCATCACTTGCGCAAAGTCGACAAGATTGATGAAGATTTCAAAGTCCTTTCGGCATTGCGGCTCCTCTTGGATGCCCGTGGAATCCTCTCCTTCCCTTTTAAAAGAACAATGCTTAAATAAAGAACTTTATATTTGCATCGCGCATACCTGTCTTCGTGGATGTTTACGCGCAGGTCGAGGTTCTCCATCAGTCGGATCATCGATCGCATGAGGCCATCATAGATTGCCCCAGTGAACAGAGTATTCTCCTCATCTGCACCCTCAATTAGAGAAAGCAAAGCCCCAAGACCCCAAATGAAAACCTTTCAGTCCAGCCTCCCTGGCGTAGTAGAGATCAAAGAGTTTTGCCCACAGCTCCTTGAAGTCCTGGTAGGCGTGCGACGAGGCCTCGATGGCCACCGCGTCCTCGTCGAGCTCGCCTTCGGCCGTCATGGGCGCGGAAAACTGCCGCTGCTGCAACTGGGTGTCGGTGCACGTGAGCACGAGAGTGTCGTAGATGAATCGGTCGAGGAACGCGGCGAGCGATCCAGGTGTGAGACGGAACAGGACGACAAGGAGCTGGGCGACTGAATTGTAGATGGCCAGGCGCGGATTACGGCCAGTTTGGCGATAGTTGACCAACATGAGGCCCGTGACGCGGTATAGGGCGCTGAGGATGTCGTCTGTGCCCAAAAGAGCGCCAAACTCGCGCAGGATGTGCGCAAATGCCTGGATGAATGTGGGCAGCTGCACGATCGTGTCTTCAAGATGGTCGTTCACTTCGGCAAAGATCCAGCTCGTCTTTTGCAAGAGCAGCTTGACCATCGTGATGCTGTCACTGTCCTTGGCCAGAATGCGCGCCGGCTTGGCGAGGTAGCCATATCCCTGTTTGTTTGTTTTTTGGATTCGCATTTTTTTTTTAAAAAAAAATAAAAATAAATAATAATTGGACAGTGCAACCTTGACAGACAGCGCAACCTCGCGCATTGACGAGTCGGTCTTTTGGATCTTGCCAGTGAAATAGTTGAGGAGTGCCTGATAATCACATAGCAATATATACATAAATAAATTCAGAACGAAGGGGCTTATTAGTAGCCTACCCAGAAGGACTGCTTGTCTTCGTCCGAGACCTTTGCACCTGCGGCGGCAAGTTCCTCTGAAATCTATTTCGGTCAAAGGTCAAAGGTTTCAGTATAGAGCTCGGCCCAAAAAAACACGCTGGTATACGGCCTTCATGAACGAATCAAAGGCGCGAACACCGGAGCGGCGGAGCTCGGTATTCTTGTGCAGGGCCAGCTGGGTGAGCTTGTTGAAGATGACGACGCACTGGCTCAAGAGGCGCTCCTGGAACAGTTTGCTGTGGCTCGCAAAGATGCCGAGGGCTGCCTTGGGTACGTCGTACTTGTGGATGCTCTCTGGCGGGTTGATACCGAGCGTCGCCAGACGGTACACGTCGTCGCCAATCTTGGTTCCTATTTCCCATGAAGGGAAATTATGCCCAGCTCTGGGGGGAGGGTACCTGTCTTACCTTGCTTGCTGAGGGACGGGTCGACGACGAGGGCGAGCTCGATGCAGTGCAGCGCGCCCGACGCGATGGTGAGTTCGCGCTTCTGGTTGCCTCTCTTGCCCTCTCCCTCGAGCTCCTCGCGGCACACACGACAGCACGTGCTCAGAAGCTGCGAGACAGTGCACTCGCGCGGGACCAGCTTGGAGAACTTTTTCATGATCAGGCCGAGCAACTCAAAGATGATGGACTTGACGGTTGCACTGAGCGCGCCCTCGCGGGTCGTGAACTTTTCAAAGTGGTACTTGTAGAGTGCGCCCAGATCAAAGATTTCCGCCTGCACGCACGAAAAAGCCGCGGTCAAATAAGAAGGGAAAAGAAAGGGGGAAAAAAGCAGTTTGTGAGGGGGGTTGGCCGTACATCGGACTGACTGGAGATGGAGACGAGGTACACAAGGTACTCGTACGCATGCTTTTGGATCGGGGACGACGTCTCGCGGTTGATGAGGATATTGACGGCGTCCTGACGGCCTCTGTTAGCGTGCGTTTCCTGTTCTTCGCAGGTAGGTGGATGGATAGATACCTTGACCTGGCCGCGGAACGGCAGGGTCTCGCCCTGAAAACGGTCAATCATCTGCGGGATGAGCTTGAGCACCTCGACCTTGGCGCCCTCGTACTCTTTGACGCCGCTGTTGGACTGCAGGAAGCGGATGATGCTCTTGGGTCCGCTCATGAGCATCGACACAGCCAAACCTGTTGTTTTTTGGTTTACGGGATGTCAGCCCGAGTGGCGCGCCTTGTTTCCCTTACCTGCTTCCACCTGCTCAATCTCGTTCACCACCACCGCGGACAAATCGGCGGCAGATCGCGTCGCGTCCACGCGTGCTCCTCCGCCACCGCCGCCGGCATCCTCCGCCAGCTCATCCAGCAGCCGTTGCAACTGCTGAAGGGCCGCGGACAACGCCATCAGTTGTGTGTGTTGGCAAAAAAATATATATGTATGTGGACCACATTGCGGTAATCATGGCTTTGCCGTGTCCTGATCTTCTTTCACGAACCGACTGACTAACGCTTGACGCTTTGCTCAACGACAGACGGAACGCCATGATTACGGACGTGCAATTGACGACGTTTGTGAACGCACTGGGTGTGTTTGTGATGATCCTGATCGTCGTGTACCACTGGCTCACGGTCAACAGCGCCAGCACCAGCACCAGCACCAAGAGCAAGCTAAAACTGCAGTAGGCGTGGGTTGGGGGGGAGACGAGGGAGAGAGACACCGCCGACCAAGCACGCCAGCACGCACAAAAGACCTAGACAATGCTAGTTTATATATGTCAGCTGTTTTTTTTTTCTTCTTCTTGTTCTTGTACTTGTAACCACCCCCCTGCTCCGCGTCTGATTGGGTACAAAAAGGGAATGGCGTCACACAAGGGGAATGCCGCTCTCGCCAAGGACACGGCGGCCACGAAGAAGGAGATTGACTGGGAGTGGGGCGGACCCATTGGCGCGCTGTGCCTGACCGTGTTCTTGCCCGTGATCGTCGTGGGCCTGTGGGCGTTCTGCTCCAAGGACAGCTGCAGCGTGTACCCGCCCGGGTTCGACTCGCTCGACGCCCTGTGGGCGTTTGTCTCGTCGGGGGCGCTGACAGTCACGAGCACGTCGGCCCAGGTCGTCGCCGGCTGGCTTGCCTTCCAGGTATCACGGTGGTGGTGCGGGAATGGCGTGACTCTTTGAGGATCTAACCGTCTTCTTTTTTTTTGTTTGCACGCCGCAGGTCGTCCTGCACCTCATCCTCCCCGGCAAGGAGGGCTTTGGTCTGCCGCAGCCCGACGGATCGCGCGACTCGTACCGCCTCAACGGCCTGCTCACGTACGCCGTTGTAACGGCCTCCGTTTTTGCCAACGTGTACTTTGACTGGCTGCCGCTCGTCCAGCTGTACGACATCTTCCCCCAGCTGCTGGCGACGGCGATGCTCCTGGTGGCGATCCTCAGCATCTACGTGTACGCAGTCTCGTTCGTGCCCGGTGCGCGCATCGCCGAGCACGGCAACAGTGGCAACGTCTTTTACGACTTTTGGATGGGCCGCCACTTCATCCCCTTCATCGGCCCGATCGACGTCAAGTTCTTCTGCGAGCAGCGCCCCGGCCTCATGGCCTGGTGCCTCTTCAACTTTGCCTTTGCCCTCAAGCAGTACGAGCTCCACGGGACCATCACCAACTCGATGGTCCTCGTCAACGTTTTCCACTATATCTATGTCATGGACACGTTTGTCTTTGAGGTATAGGTCCTACCCCTTCCGAAAATGCAGTCGCCTTAACCACACAAACTTAGCCGGCTGTCCTCTCCACAATGGACATCACGACCGAGGGCTTTGGCTTCATGCTCTGCTTTGGCGATCTCGTTTGGGTTCCGTTTACCTATTCGTTGCAGGTACTGCCGTCCTGTGTTTGTTTCTTTTGTCTGTCCTCATCAGTGGTCGTAGGCACGGTACCTCGTCGACTACCCCGTCCATTTGTCCACCGCCTTTGCCGTGTTTGTGACGGTCGTCTATGTTGCTGGCCTTGTAATCTTCCGTCTGTCCAACCTCCAGAAGGACCAGTTCCGCTCCAACCCGGACGGTGCCAGCGTCGCCCGTACGTGCTGGTGGTTTTTTTTTTTGGTTTTTTGTTTTTTTGGCTGCAGGTTTAACATCTGGTTGGCGCACATAGATCTCAAGTACATCAAGACCGAACGTGGCAGCAAGCTCCTGATCACGGGCTGGTGGGGCGTGGCTCGCCATATCAACTACCTGGGTGACTGGCTGCTTTTCTTTGCGAGCTGCCTCGCGACAGGTTTCTCCCACATCATCCCGTACTTTTACGCCGTCTACTTTGCAGCTCTCCTCATCCACCGAGAGTCGCGCGACGACCACAACTGCTCCAAAAAGTACGGCAAGGACTGGGAAAAGTACCGCAAGATCGTGCCTTCGCGCATCATCCCCTACGTGTACTGACGTGCCAACAATTAGAAGTGCCCTCCCAGTTTTCACCTTTTTCTGTCAAAGTACAAGTAAATAAAATAAAATAAAGAACCATTTTACAGCTCCTTGCGACCGTTGCGGAAAACAAAGTGAATGTCCGCGTCAAAGGGACGGGGCTCATGTGGGAGGGTGCGGCGGTGGGGCAGCCAGCGGTGGTTGACCGCGTACTTGAGCAAATTTTCAAGACGGCTGGTGTAGAGATCTACAAACCTGAACGATTGATCTGTAAACGTTTTGGTGTCTTGGCTGCTTTGCTACCTGTAGAGCGAAAAGGCCAGCATCGTTGGGTAGTTGCCGGAACGAAAAACAGAGCCAAAATTGCGATGGAGCATCTGGCTCATGGATCTTCGGAGTTCGACCCGCTCCTTTTCAATGTGCTCAAGAATCGATTGGACGTCGCTGCTTTTATTTATGGATTCTTAGCGGGCAATAAATTATTTGGTCTATTCAATACTTTCGGATAAACGTAGGCTCGGTGATCTGGATGCGGCGCATCAGTTCTTCCAGAGCCAGTAGTCTCACGAGGGACAGCCGGTAAGGCACAGAGTTTTGAATTTGTATCTTGTGGTAGTAGAAAGTTGCACAAATGAAAAGTTTGTCGCAATACATACCTCATCCTCCAGCTCACGGATGATTGCGGCAGTTGTCCAGCCATGCGCACGGCGTGGATCGACCAGATCCGACTGGAGGTTGTCGCCAATGTACAGAATCGATCGCCCGTTCCATGACGGCTCGTGCACGGCCATCGACACGACGCCACTGCCGTTGGCCCCTGCCGCGTGCGATTTCGTCAGCCGGCTCAGCTCGGAAAAGGACCCATTGAGGTAGATCGTCCCTCGTTCAATGTGCTTGACCGTCTCGAACGTCACGCGGCCCGTTTCCATGCACAGGCGGCGGAAGGGTCTTGCCGATGTGAAAAAGCTAACAAAAACGCTCGATAGCAACAGAAAATTCTGTGGAACCAAACCTCGGCTTGGCAGCGTTGCAAACGATAATGTCAAAGAGCTCGAACCAGTGGCGTCCGATGAGGTACGTCAGCCCCGCGTTGACATACTATGGTAACAAAATAATACTTAAAAAAAGGTAAAAAATGATTCTTTTTCTGCCGTACATCGTAGGGCGAGTTGCTGAGGAGGAAGAGACGGCACTTGTTAAATCGCATGCGGTTCAGGAGGTTCTCGAGTTCCGGGCTGGGCGTGATATACGCCGGGAGATCGTCCATGACGATGCGATGGAGCACCCGTTCCTGGTGGATTGACGCCACCGTGTTGTGCACATCCTCGTAGACCGAGAGCGAGTCGTACGGGACGTCGTGCTCCTTCGGTATGCCTCGTTTAAACCTCCTTTGCCGTCTGCATTAACAATACCTGAAAGTACTGGATGATGTCGCTTAAGAGACCCATCTCGCTCAGACAAAACTGGTCGAGCATGGGCCGCATGTGCTCGGCATTGTACTCGCGGCTGATATGGACGCATCCGTCGTAGGCGTTGAGGATCTCCTGGCTGGACAGCTGCGTGCGGCCGCGGTAGGCCAGCGAGACCATGCTGAGGTTGCTGAGCTTGCACAGGAGGCCCGTGCGCGTGTCAAAGGAGAGGCCGCGGACGGAGAACAGGTGATCGTACTTGAAGGAGCGCAGGACGGTCGGGTACTTGAGCCGTCCCACGAGGCTCTCCTTGGCCAGGTTGTAGATGAGCTCCAGCAGCCGATTGGTGTAGTGCGCAAGGCTAAAATCAAAGTCAAAGCCGATCCAGCGGATCTCGCCCAAGTTGAGCTCAGAGTTGGAGAAGACGCCAAGCGGGTTGGCCGTGGGCAGCTCGTCCACCATCGCCTCGAATCCGCGCCCCGGCGAGCCCAGTGGATGCGGGCACCGGAGACGCTGCTGCTCGTCAAACTGGTGCAATAGGTCACGTACGCTGAACGGGATGTTCGGGAAGGCGTCGGCCACGGCGCGCATCGAGCTCAGACCGGGCAGCTCGGGGGGCACGTGGTGGGGCCGATGTCCATGGTGCGCGGACGATGCCGAGGTCGACAGCAACCGTCTGGTTGGCTGCCGTTCTGCACTCGCGCTGACCGGGAACACGACTGCGGAAAATCGTCTCATCATGTTTGTTTGTTTTTAGCTGCTCACAGCCACAGGCTTGACTCGGTCACTTGTTACTTCGCCCCCGAGTCACAGGCGCCTGTATCAAGAACAGCACGGTTAGTACGTTCGGGCACAGAAAAAGAAAACAAACTCGTGCTGACTGGAGCGATTTCGCCCTTGGCCAGTCAGCCGAAAATTTTTTGTTCCGTGTCGCACAATCGATTGGCAACACCCGACCATGCACACACGAAAGTCCTTGTTTGCCAAGTCCCTGGCGGTGAGGAAAAAGAACGCTTAAGAATAAAATTCCTTTTATCTTACTGGTAATGAAAGAATCCATCCTAACCCTGTACATCGACTGATTTTCTCAGGAGAACCCCCCCCCCGAATTCACACTTAAGTTTGGACGATCACTCGCGCTTGGAAACCGGCCTCTTGTACGACCGGGCGTAGAATTGGACAAAGAGACCGAGGAATGATGCGATCACTCCCACGCCCATCCTTTTGAGTCTCATTATTATTATACGGACAACGATAAATGAACAGGTCGTACCAGAAGCCAAACCAGGATCCGTCACAATCGAGGCCTTGGTACTGCTTGTAGTAGGACCATGAGATGTTGCCGACGTTGCCGACGATAAACTGGACAATTTGGCCCTTGGTGAGGTGCTTCTTCCACCACACGTCGAGGTTGACGCTCTGGCACGCGTAAAAGTAGTACATGAACGAGTGGATGGCCGTGTTGGCGATGGTGCACAGCCTTCGTTTTTTATTTGTTTTATAAAAATAAAATAAAAAAGCAGAAATTAAAAATAAAAATAAAAATAAATTTTACAATTACCACTGGATGGACATCTTGTCGTCCAGCATGACCCAGCAGAGCGCCAGCGTGATGATGTGGTGGTAGACGTGCAAGAAGATCAGCGGTTTCTAGTAAAAAAAATAAAATTAGAAAAATTTATACTTGTCCAGAACGCACCTTGCGGAGAATGAGGATCAGCGTGTCGATAAACTCATACATCTTGCTCAGGTAAAAGACAAAGTACCAGAAGAAAATGGTCGAACGGGGGAACGCATGCCCGGGATCGCAGACGGCGTTGGTGAGGACGGTGGCAATGTCACCTTTGAGGAAGACAGGAATCACCTATTGTTTAAAGTTTAAATTTTGTTTTTGCCCTGGGAAAACTTACGAGGCGGACCATGGCGATCGTGGCGACGAGCGAGCCGGTGCTCAGGATATAGTTGTGGATGAGCATGAGCCACTTTAGGTTGAGCGGCTCGCGGTTCTTCATGACCATGGGGAGGAAGGCGACCATGGCGAGGTAGAGGGAGATGGCCACGGCGGGCACAATCAGCGAGTGCAGGCCCTCGCGGGGCTCAAACGTCCACGTCTTGATGTCCCCGTAGTAGCCGTTGGGGTTGGCCTCGTCGACACTCCACAGGACTGCCGCCGCCCCACCAAAGACAGTTCCCGAGAGGATCCTGGCGTCGATGGCAAACGTAAGCCTGAGGAAACAAGCAGCAAGTAAACAAGCCCTTGCAAACGTACACATGGCCGAGCCAATTGGCCTTGGGCTTGCCGGTGGCCGATTTGGTGGCGGCGCCGGCCACATGGACAGACTTTGTGTCAACCGTGTTTACCGGTGGCGGACTTGAAGGCATGGTCGCTGCCGCCAAAAAAAAAAAAAAGAAAGGTTTAGAATGCAGCTGTCGTTAGCAGAGCCTGAGCAGCAGCACAGGGGCGAACTGCCAGTGCGCGAGAAAAAAAAAGTGGGCGTTGGGGTTGCGCGTGAAAACATCGTGAGAATGACCCCATTTTGTTAAATCAGTGATAGTCTGGGATTATTAACCTAGAGTGCACAACAGTTGAGAAAATAGGATATGTATGCAGGCAATGCATGCAGGCAGATAAAAAGTGAATGTTCATGGGAACGTTTGTAAGGAAAAAAGGTCAGTGTCTCGAACAAATGTAAAAAAACGTACCGAAGTTAGAGGATGGTATCCTGGTTCGCGGGGGCTCGCGAGCGCACCCTTGACGAAGTTATTGCCTGACGCATGAAGCACTGCTCCCGCTCGACGCCGCACATCTTCAGCGCGAAGATGCGCGCGATGTTGCGGCACGCGTT
>Ga0302233_10001756_pt1 | contig 14497 bp, 15 predicted proteins | sample II_Palsa_N3_1_FD_193516 | JGI IMG/M metagenome (GOLD analysis project Ga0302233, IMG submission 193516) | Peat permafrost microbial communities from Stordalen Mire near Abisko, Sweden - II_Palsa_N3_1 | ecosystem: Environmental > Terrestrial > Soil > Palsa > Peat permafrost | place: Sweden... | reverse complement strand
CGATGAGGCGACTGATCGAGTAGCCAATGGCGGATTCGGCAGTCCACGCAGAGTCTTCGCCACGCTCAACCCCGGGTTTACTGTTCAGCAAGCTGATACCGCCTTGCAGCCGCTCTTCCAGCAGAGCAAGAACCAGATTCCTGTAGAGATCCGTTCTGACTTTCATCTCAAAGTACGTTCGCTGCGCGACCGCCAGATGCAGGACGTGCGTCTGACAGCATGGGTTCTGCTTGGTGCCGCATTTGCTGTGTTGCTCATCGCATGCGCCAACGTCGCGAGTCTGTTGATGGCACGGGGTGCCGCGCGTGAGCGTGAACTTGCGGTCCGCTCTGCCCTCGGGGCGAGTCGAGCCAGACTGGCGAGCCAGGCGCTTATCGGATCTCTTCTACTTTCACTGACTGGAGCAGTTGCGGGCTGCGGGCTTGCACAAGGACTACTTCATGTCTTCATTGCCATCGCCCCATCAAACATCCCATATCTGAGTATGGTTCACCTGGATCTTCGAATCGTTGGGTTTACTGTCATCCTTTCAATTCTGTGCGGCGTCTTCTTCGGCCTTGCGGTTGCTCTTCAGAAGCCGGAGGGCCGACTGCTGAGTGGACGCACCCGTACCTCCGTCTCTAGCGCCAGTGGGCGCCAGTCGCTCGTTGTCGCGCAAATCTCAGCAAGCATGGCCCTACTCGCGGTGGCCCTTCTCTTGGTGCGGAGCTACCGCAATCTCGAAGATCAAAACCTAGGCATTCGCGCCGACAACACCGTCACCGCCAGGATTACGCTGGGCGAGCACAGTTACGCCGCACCGCAAAGTCAACTCGACTTTTTTCAACGTCTGACTGATCGGCTTCGGTTTAGTCCGGGCATCAGTCTGGTCTCCATCAGCGACTCCGTCCCTCCAGCCGAGAATCATTTCAGTGGGCGTTTTCAGGAGATTGCTATTGAAGGAAGGCCGCTCTATCCTCCCGGTACTGGTGGTGTTGTTGCAAAGCGCAGGGTTTCACCCGAGTACTTCAGCGCACTCGATATTCCCATCGTGCAGGGTGAAGGCTTCCGCGATGAGGATATGACCTCGACTCGTCGACCCATCATCCTGAGCAAACGTCTAGCCTCGTTGCTATTTCCGAATCAGAGTCCTATTGGTCATCGCTTGCGCTTCGACCGACTCATGGCCTCAAACCCATGGAGCACCATCGTAGGGGTCTCGGCAGACGTCAAAAACAGCGGCCTCGCCAACGAAGATGTCCCGGAGTTCTATTTGTTACGAAGGAATGTTCCGGAAGACTGGAGAGCAGGTGGCGTCTGGGGCCGAACCTCCGTTGTAGTCGTTCGCAGTTCATTGCTTCCAGAACAGACTGCGCTCTTGGTTCGCTCTCAGGTCGCGGCTCTCGATCCGACCCTGCCAGTCGACATCGCCACCTTACGAGAACGAGTTAGCAAGCTCGCCGATCAACCAAAATTCCAATCCCTTCTCATGAGCTTCTTTGCCTCGACAGGCGTTGCCCTTGCGCTCATAGGACTTTACGGAGTTATTGCTTTTCTGGTGGCACAACGAACTCACGAGATCGGCGTTCGCTTGGCATTGGGAGCAGACAGAGCTGACATCCTCCGCCTGGTGATGGGAAGAAGTCTGAGGCTGATTATCGCGGGGACAGTTCTTGGCCTTATGCTCACCTTGCTGGCTACGCGTCTACTCGCAAATCTTTTGTTCGGCGTCCGTGCTCACGATCCAACCACGTTCGGCGTTGCCGCGGTGCTATTGGTACTGGTTGCGCTGATAGCGACTCTGCTGCCCGCTCGTACTGCGAGCAGGGTAGACCCAACGGTCGCTTTGCGGTGCGAATGAACTAGTGAACGACTGAAGCCAACTTGGGCTCGCTCATAGAGCGAGGAGAATTCATCGATGCTGCGATGTGCTTCCAAAGAAATGGTGAAGCGAAGGAATCGATGTGGCTAACAACTTGGAGCACCGCGTCTCCGAGCAACTCGGGACTCGAGTTGGCTCGTAGGAAGGGAAGTATAGATTGAGAAACTTCGGAACAAATTTAGGAACAATTGGAGCCGAACGCACTCCAAATAGCGCATCCGGCTCCACGTAAATCCAACAAAATACAGCCGCTCCAACTGCCTTGAGCCCACTGTTAACCGAAAGGTTCTGAAGCACAATCGGGATTGTTCCTCAATCAGTGCGTTGGCGATTTGTCACAAATCTAGAAACGTACCTGGCAAAGATCGGTATTTGTTTCAATTCATTGGGCTGAATCATTCTGACTCTTTCTGCTCGTGAATACTCGCGGTTCGAGGACGAAGCTTCACAGCGAGGCGCTTCTCTGAACTGCGACATCGGATAGACCATTGGGAAGAATGGTTTGCGCCGCGCTGATGATGTTGAGTGCCTCGCGCAGAAGCTTGATCTTGCCGCCCTCTGTCACGAGCCTTCCGAAAAACAACTGGTGATACTGCCTTTGAGTCGATGGGGCTGAGCAGTGAACCTCATATTCGCTAACCACTTGATCCGGTGATTCCATGAAGACCTGCACGTCCATGAAAGCTACATCGGGGAAAAGCGCGTTGATCTGTCTGAGGAAGCCCAGGATCTCCTCGTGACCCTTGAATTGCCCCGGCAGGCCAACTTCAACCAGGTATGGAATTTCAACGGTGGCGTCCACAGCAAAGAGAGAGATTGACTCTTCGGGATTTCGTATCAGATCCATGTATGCAAACAAGAGTTCTTTCGCGGTAGCCATTGGGTCCTTTCTAAGTACTTTTTGCCCGGTTTAATTGCATCCCGCGTTGTCGTTCGCGGGCTGTCTGACGATCCTTTGGATGTGAAATTCAAGGGTGCAACATCTGCACCCTTGGATCAGAGGGAAGACGCGCGTGACCGCAGCGTTTATGCCGCTTGAGCGCCGGCTGCCAGTTTGACCGGGGCTATCAAGGGCGCGATGTGTTCCTCTGCCTGTTGAGACCCACTGTCCACTTTCCAGGTAGAACCGGATTGAATGAACGTGACCTCCGTCACGCCGATGAACCCTAGAATCTCCTGCAGATAGGGCTTCAAGGTATCAAGTCCTACTGTAGGAGCGTCCGGTCCGTATTCGCCTGCGCTCGCTATGATGACAGTGGCCTTCTTGCCGCTGAGAAGACCTGTATAGCTGCCATCAGCATTCATGGTGAACGTCAATCCGCTGCGAACAACGTGATCCACGTAAGCCTTCAGCTTGGCTGGAATCCCGAAGTTGTACATTGGGGTCGCGATCAGATATTCATCTGCCTTCTGGAGTTCTGCGATCAACTCATCGCTCGGCACGAGAAGAGCTTTCTGCTGCTCGGTTCGAGCTGACGATCTGGTGAGATTGGCAGTGATCCACGCGAACTCCAGAAACGGGAGGTCGGTCGCGGCGATATCGCGCTCGATGATCGCGCAATCGGGATGAGCCTCTCTCCATTGTTCGACGAACAGAGAACTGAGCCTACGGGAGATAGACACGCTGCCGCGTGTGCTGACGTCGATTTTCAATAGTGTTGACATGGTAGTGGGCCTCAGTTCTCACCTTGTGAGCGGTTAGGAGTGGACTGTTGATCTGCTATACGACTGCAAGCGGGCTTGGAATCACCTTCGGCTAAGACAGAGCTGATAGCAGCTCGTCCGTGGTCAATTCCGCATGGGCAAACAACTTGGCACTCACCCGCGCGGCGGTCATGCCCTCAGGGTTGAAGGCAGCCGTTGCGTCTTTGATCAGGGTGACGTGATAGCCCAGTTCCATGCCGAAACGGGCTGTCGCTTCGACGCAGGAATTGGCTATGAAGCCAACCAAAACCAGCTTCTGCACTCCATGCTGTTTGAGCAGTTCGTCGAGATCGGTATTGGCGAAGCCGTTTTGCGCCCAATGCTCGTGAACCACAACGTCACCTGCCTTCGGCCCAAACTCAGGATGCCATTCTCCGCCCCATGTATCGACAGCGAAGGTCATTCCTTTCTTGGTGTCCACCTGCACTGGATTGACATTGAGCCAGTTGTCGAAATCATCCGGCCTGGAACGGTGATGAGGCACGATGAACACGCGAATCCCGGCAGCGCGAACCGCGGGAATCAGTTTTCGCATGTTCTGGTAGAAGCCGACAGAATCGGCTGTAGGTTTGGTGGCCGCATACAGCTTGCCGCCTTCGCTCATGAAGTCGTTATACGGATCGACGATCAAGAGCGCGGTGTTCCTTTTTTCATAGATTGCTGTTGTCATAAGGCTCCTTTGAAGGAATAGTTGGCGCCTTCAAGTGTGAAGGCGATGAGATGAGGCTGAGCAAAGAACCGCCCAGCCGTATGGATGGCTAGCTCTTGACAGCCCTGGCCTTGGCCTCGAGAGCTTTCTTCTCGATACTTAAGGCGAACAGTGGCGTCTCCTGTGCGTTGTGAGCAGTGGTTGCATTTCCTCTCGATGCCTTGGCCATTTCGAGCGGCACACCACGTTTGCCCAGAGCCTTGAGAAGTTCTGGAGTCGTGCTGCCGATGACATGGTTGGTTAACTCGCAGGTCTGTGCGTCGATGGCTCGTACACTCAGTTCCCACAGAACGTTCGTAGTCGTCCATCCGCTGGGAGTTAACAGGTCGGACTTCGAGAGCACACGGCAATGGTGCTTTTCTCCGATGTCTTCGACGTAGTGTTGCACCATGAGTTCTCCACCGATCGTCTCAACGTTGATCGACATTCTTCGGCCATCGTCGGTTCTGGTCGCCGCGGCAGCGATGTGGGCCGGAGAGCACCGTTGATATTCAGCGTCGGGAAGATTGAAGAGCCACGTCGGTATATCGACGAACTCAATAGGCGCATTGATGGTGGCAGTGCAGCTTGATTCGGTAAGGATTTCATCGGTCATAGGTCGCTTCTCCTGAAAGATTGGTGACACACTGCGTCACCGGCTGATGTCGGTTGGAGGTTAGAGCCAGCGCAGAAAACGCTGCCGGCTAGTGTGAAACTTTGTCGGCGCGGCTGGCCTTCAGGATCAAGGCACTCACTTCTTCAGGGTGCGCCACGACCACGGCATGGCAGGACGGGACTTCTATTGTTTCTGCGTTCAGCTTATGGGCCATACTCTTCGCCAATTCAACGGGAATCACTCGGTCCTTTGTAGTGACGAGAAACCAGGAAGGCTTTGTCTTCCAAGCTGCTTGACTGACCGGCGCTCCAAGAGCGTTTACGGACGTGGGGATTTGCGTTGCAAACAGAATCTGCTTCGCGGCTACCGGAAGTTCTTCCGCAAAGTCTTCGCTGATGCCTTTTTCAGTAAGCTTGAGAAATCCGGACGCGTCGGGTCTGAGTTCCGCGCCCACCGGGGACTGCGGAACACTCTTCAATAGCGTGACTGCGGATTCTCCGGCATCTGGCGCAAAGGCAGCAATGTAAACGAGTCCCCTGACCTTTGGATCGTTACCCGCTTCGGTGATGACAACTCCCCCATAGGAGTGACCGACCAAAAGCACGGGACCGTCCGCAAGAGCAATAGCTCGCTTCGTTGCGGCAACGTCGTCCGCAAGCGAGGTGAGCGGAATCTGAACCGAGACTACGTTCAGTCCCTTGCTCTCAAGAGCGGGAATAACCTTTGCCCAACTGGACCCGTCCACCCATGCGCCGTGCACAAGCAACACATTCGTGACGGGTGTCTTAGGCTCAACCTGAGCAACGGCATTTGTTGAGAGAGTTAAACTTGAGGCGCAACTGAGCGCCAGGAATGCTACGGCGTAAATCTTTCTTAGTACATTCATCGACATTCTCCTCGGGAAACTTTGCAGGCTAACCAAAACGCAGCCTGGCAGAAGTTGGCTACTGGTCTATCTCGTGTGCGACACGCTTACTGGAGCGGTCCGCTTTCGATGCTTCGGAGTTCTTGCGAACTCAGGGGATAACGACTTGCTGGCTTTGCCCCTCCTCTTGTCAGGTCGTCGGCTTTTCCGTTTTGTTGCGCTCTCTGTTGATCCAATCTCGAATGTAGGGAGAACAGTCGACTAGCTCGACACCCGCGTTTTCGCAGTTTGCGAGAAATCGGACCACTTCCACGCCGACCAAACTCACATCGCCCAGGTTCAAAACGGACCCCGGACTTGCGTTATCGAGCAGTGCCTGCAACTCTTCCAGGCATTCCTCTTTCATTCGTCCGGTCAGGCGGAGTGTCAGTTTGTTTCCGTCAGAGTGTGTTTCAATCTTTAGCGTCATCTGCTCCCTGTGTCGCGTTCGACGAATGTATGGATTGCAATAGGAGGGCCATTCAGTCCGGCTGAATTGAAAGCACTTAGAAGCGAATGCTGCGCCGCTTTATCGGCGTTCGCTGAAACTTCAGCTTCGTTCGGCTTGGGCTCAATGGGTTCACCGTTTGTTGGAACCTCAGCTCACGCGTAGGATGGAGAACACGCGTTGAGGTCTCGGTGAAATGTGCTGCGTCGAAGTGTTCCTGCCGGGAATCTAAAGATTCCTTGGAGAGTCTATGAGTTCGTTGGAGCCCGGCTGTGAAACAGATCCTTCGCTCCCCAACGACCGCGCTGGTGAATCCTATGCACTCCCAACAGAGCCAGTCCGAATAGATGAAGGCAATCGTCTCGCTCGGCCACAAGCCCACGACAATTTAGAGTGCGAACTCAGAGGCCTCAAGAGGGCTCAATCACTCTTGTTGACGGAAAAGCACGCGTTGGAAATGATCACCGACGGAGCCAGCGTTGCGGAGATTATGGAAAGCTTGTGTGCCCGTTTTGACGCTGAGTCCTCCGACTTCATCTCATCCATTTTGCTGATGGAACCGGATGGCAAGCGGCTTCGATTCGGAGCAGGTGCCCGAGTCCCCAAGGAGTGGGCGGAGTTCATCAACCCTGTCGCAATCGGTCCCTGCGTGGGCTCTTGCGGAACCGCCGCATTTCTCAAGAAGCGGGTGATCGCTTCGGATATAGCCACCGACCCGTTATGGGCTAACCTGCGGGATGTCGCTTTGCGTTGTGGTCTCCGTTCGGCATGGTCTCAGCCCATCCTCTCGAAAGATGATGAGGTTCTGGGTACCTTCTGTATCTACTCTTCTGAGCCGCGAACTCCCACGCCTGACGACATCCAGTTGATTGAAGGAGCCGTACACGTCGCACTGATTGCCATTGAGAGAGGTCGAACTCAAGCCGCATTGGTGAATGCTTTAGAAGAGATCAAGAAGTCGCAAGAACAACTCCGCCGGGACGAAGAGGAACTTCGCCTGATTACGGACGCCATCCCCCACATCATCGTCGTTATGCAACCAGAGGGCCGCATTATCTATGCGAATAGATGGGCGCTCGACTACAGCGGTCTGACCCTGGAGGACGTTCGAGCTGAGACGTTCCGCGCACGCGCGTTCCACCCTGAAGACATCGAGAGGGTCAAGACCGACCGGGCAGAAGGCCTTCGGAAAGGCATTCCGTTTGAGAATGAGCAACGTTTTCTCCGCAAAGACGGCAAGTACCGCTGGTTTTTGCATCGCTATAACCCGCTTCTTGACGAGCAGGGAAAGGTCATTCGCTGGTATACGACCGGGACAGATATAGACGATCGCAAACAAGCCGAAGACCGAGTGCGAAATGAGAATGTGGCGTTGCGGGAAGAGATCGAACGATCTTCGATGTTTGAAGAAATTGTGGGCTCCTCTGACGCATTGAGTACGGTGCTGGGACTGGTCTCGAAAGTTGCCCCCACGGATTCCACGGTCCTCATTCTGGGTGAAACCGGAACTGGCAAGGAACTGATTGCCCGCGCCATCCATAGAGCGTCCAAGCGTTCAAGCCGTGCTTTCATTCGCGTGAATTGTGCCGCTATGCCTCGTGATCTGATCGCATCGGAGCTGTTCGGTCACGAACGGGGTGCATTCACTGGAGCTTTGCAGCGGCGATTAGGGCGATTTGAGTTGGCGGATGGCGGAACGATCTTCCTGGACGAAGTCGGGGAACTTCCAGCCGAAACACAGGTTGCTTTGTTAAGGGTTCTACAAGAGCGGGAGTTCGAACGCATTGGAGGCAGCCAAACGATTGCGGTCGATGTCCGAGTTCTGGCGGCTACGAACCGGAATATGAGCACAGCAGTGGCGGAGGGCGTTTTCCGTCAGGATTTGTACTACAGACTCAACGTCTTTCCCATTCAAATACCGCCATTGCGCGACAGGCCGGACGACATTTCCTTGCTGGTCGAATACCTGATTGACCGATACGGAACAAAAGTGGGTAAGAAGTTCCGGAATATCAACAAGAAAACCCTCGAGTTGTTCCAGGCCTATGACTGGCCAGGGAATATTCGCGAACTGCAGAATGTAATCGAGCGGGCAGTCATCCTGTGCGACGGGGATACGTTCTGGGTAGAGGAAGCCTGGCTTTCGCGAGTAGCTCCGAAACCACTGTCGACATCTGTCCCGCTCGTTGCAAGTCTCGTGGAGCGAGAAAGAGAAATGCTCGAAGCTGCACTGCGGGAGGCCGAAGGAGTCATCGGAGGTCCCAGGGGTGCGGCCACCAAGCTCGGCATCCCGCGGCAGACCCTTGAGTCGAAAATAAGAAAGCTGGGAATCAACCGGCATAGCTTCAAGACTGCATAGCGTTTCTCGCGCTTATCGGCGCCTGACATCTCCAGGTTTCCTGCTAAGACACTGCTCTCTTCAAAGCCCGATTGTGCCTGCGTGCTCCATCGACACCTTCTCCCTTCAGGACTATCAGATCAGGTTCGCAAGGCGCCGACGCTCGACGCCGAAGTTTCAGCGAACGCTGAAAAGACGGCCCATTGCAAGTAGCTAAACACTCGTCGAATCAACGGATCTGATTGGTCGCGTGGTTGCACTGAATGACGGCAGAACTGCATTCACTCGTGCAACTCCGGAGCACTCCGGTATGGAGTGAGCGGACAAAAGAGAGGGAGAGAAATGAAACTTGCAAACAAAGTCGCCGTCGTGACCGGGGCATCGAAGGGTATCGGAGCTGCCATTGCTGTGAGACTCGCAGCGGAAGGCGCTTCGGTCATAGTGAACTATCACACCAGCAAGGATGGCGCAGATAAGGTGGTCTCGCAAATCGTCGCGGCGGGTGGCAGCGCAATGGCAATCGGCGCCGATGTATCGAATGAGAAAGAGATAGCTGAGCTATTCGCGAAGACGAAAGAGACATACGGCAAGGTGGACATTCTGGTGAACAATGCAGGCATCTACGCCTTCGGACCGCTCGAAGAGGTCACCGCCGATAAATATCATCGCGAACATAACCTCAACGTCCTGGGATTGCTCTTGACGACGAAGGCTGCGCTCCCCCTCTTCCCTGCGGAGGGCGGCAGCATCATCAATATCGGGTCAAGGGTAAATACGGTCGCGCCAGCCAAATCAGTTATTTCTTCCGCGAGTAAGGCAGCTGTAGACGCAATCACCAAGGTACTATCCAAAGAACTTGGACCGCGAAAGATCCGCGTCAACTCTCTCAACCCCGGTGTGATCACAACAGAAGGATTTATCTCAGGCGGTCTCGCCGACAGTCCCATGCAGAAACATTATGTAGAACTGACTCCATTGGGGCGCATGGGAGAACCGGATGACGTGGCCCTACCGGCTGTATTCCTAGCTTCAGACGACTCCCGCTGGATCAGTGGAGAGTTGATTCTGGTTGCCGGAGGAGAATGAATCAGAGCGGTCCATGAGACCGCACCATGCAGTCATAGACGGCTGGAAGCGTTCGGATTAGTCCACGGGTCGCCATTGTTCACCGATGCGCCTGGTTCGGAATACAACGGGGCTCTCAACTGACAAGTACAGGCCAAAGCGCTCATTGAGCCTGTATCGGTCAGCTGTTGGATTACTTCCGAGAAGCGCGTTTGAACGAAGCCGCTGGCGCGGCGGATGCTGCGGTGTCGGTGTTCCTAAGCGGTAGTTCGGTTTAGGGTGTGGGTCACAAGGAGGTTCGCCTGTGACCCATCTTCGCCAGAGGATGCTGGATGAACTCCAGCGTCGTAACTACTCTCCGAACACCGTAAGGTCCTACATCCACGCGATCGAGGATTTCGCTAGGTATTTCCGCCGGTCGCCGGAGCAGTTAGGGCCGGACCACGTACGCGAGTATCAGGTTCACCTGTTCTGCGATCGCAAGCTTTCTCCGCGCACTATCCAAGGGCAGGCGGCCGCGCTGCGGTTCCTATTCGTCAAGACGCTCCGGCGATCCTACCTGCCCGATGCCATCCCATTTCCTAAGTGCCATAGGCGTCTGCCGACCGTGCTGAGTCAGGAAGAGGTAGCACGGCTCATCGACTCCACTGGCAACCTGATGTATCGGGCGATGGTGATGACGCTGTATGCGACCGGGGTGCGCCGAGCAGAGTTGTGCCGGCTCAAGGTGGCCGATATCGACAGCGACCGCATGATACTTCACGTTCGGCAGGGCAAGGGCGGTCGCGATCGGGATGTCCCGTTGAGCCCCAAGCTGTTGGAGACCTTGCGGGAGTACTGGCGCTGGATGAAGCCCAAGACCTATCTGTTCCCCGGCATGGAGAACAACTGGCGGGCGGATGTGCCCGTCACCGATAAGGTCGCATGGACCGCAGTGACCGAAGCCGCGAAGCATGCCGACATCACCAAGCGCGTCTCGCCCCATACGCTCCAGCACAGCTTCGCGACTCACCTGCTGGAGGCCGGGGCCGATCTCCGCACCATCCAGCTTCTGCTCGGACATGCCAAGCTCGCCGATACGACGGTGTATCTCCATTTGTCTCGCCGCCACTTGCAAGCAGTCGCCAGTCCGTTGGAGGCGATCGATGTATCGAGACCCGATGCGGTCAAGCAGTCCAGGAGTCGCGTGAAGAGATGACTCGGCCCACCCTTGAAATGGCCGACATCCTCCGCGCATCGGGCAGTAGCTTCTGGGAACGGCAGGGATCGCACCTGGCCTGGCAGCACCGCAAGGTCATGGAGGCCATCGTCCGTTGCCGCACTGCGGCCCTGGGAGGCCATCGCGATCAGTGTCTTCGCTGCGGGTATCAAGCCATCTCGTATAACTCGTGTCGCAACCGGCACTGCCCCAAGTGCCAGGGCAACGCTCGCGCCAAGTGGTTGGCCCCGCGATCCGCCGAGCTCTTGCCCGTGCCCTACTTCCACATCGTATTCACGTTGCCACATGAACTCTCCACGCTCGTGCTGCAGAACAAGCGGCTGCTGTACGATCTGCTCTTCCGCATCAGTGCCGCAACGCTGCTGGAAGTGGCTCGCGACCCGAAGCACCTGGGCGCCGATATCGGATTGCTCAGCGTCTTGCACACCTGGGGACAGAACCTGCAGCACCATCCCCATGTCCACTGCGTCGTGCCCGCCGGCGGCCTTGCCGTCGATGGCTCGGGATGGATCGCAGCGTCACAACGTTTCTTCCTGGCCGCCCGCGTTCTCAGCCGCGTCTTCCGCGGCAAGTTCACGGCCGCGCTCAAGCAACTCTTGCTGCAAGGCAAGCTCCAGTTCTACGGCTCGCTTCTGGAGCTTGCGAGACCTGAACGCTTCCGGCAGTTCCTGCGCCAGATCTTTACCAAGGAGTGGGTCGTCTACGCCAAGCCACCGTTCGGCGGAGCGGAACATGTTCTCCACTACCTGGCCCGCTACACGCATCGTGTCGCTATCTCCAACCATCGGCTCCTGACCTTCAAGGACGATCGCGTCTCCTTCCGCTGGAAGGACTACGCTTGTGGCAGCAAGCAGAAGGTCATGACGGTCTCGACGCACGAGTTTCTGCGACGCTTCCTCATCCACGTTCTCCCTAAGGGCTTGGTTCGCATCCGCCACTTCGGACTCTTCGCCAACCGCAGACGAGCCGCATCCTTGCGGCGCTGCCGCGTGCTGCTAGCCATGCCTTCATCCCCACAGAAGCCAGCGTCAACTAGCCAACTGAGATGCCCGTCGTGCTCGGAACTGATGATCGTCCTCGAGCGGATGACAGGCGCACAGCTTTACTTCCGTTCCACCCACACGCCATCCCACTCGCCGCCATGCGGTGTCGACAGCTCCTGATCGCAACATGACTAGCGCCGCCTCAATCAACGTCGCTTGCCGCCGTGTACATACACGGAACGTCGCTCTGTGCCCATTTTCCTTGCCTGACACGCCGATATGCCACTGCTGGCAACTCGCGCCCATTGAGTCTGCTCACCCAAGGCTACGTGCACGACTTTCACCACCCCTACTTCACGGCTGCCAAGGGACTGCAGAACCGCTTCGCCCGCATTGAAATCCCATAGCCCCACCGCATCCGCCACGCCAGCGGCCTCCTTCAAACGGCCCTATCAAAACTGCCCCGAAAAATCTCGCGTTGAGCCGGGGTGCGTGCACGGGGCAGCCCTGATAGGGTCCTATCGTTTGGGTCCTATCGTTTCCCGGTACTAATCCTTTGGAACTGACTCTCCTAACTGACGAGTTAATCTCTTGCCATGGCAAGCTCTACGATCTGCGTGAGCGTCTTGCGAGAAGCACCATCCCTGGACTGGAGGGCGAGTCCGTGAAGAACGGTGGTGTAGTAGGCGGCCAAAGCAGCGACAGGTGCTGTTTTCGGGACGTCCTCATCTTGTTGTCCTTGTTTTAGGCGATTAAGGATGGCTTGGGATATCTGGCGACGTATGAATAACAGATGATCCTGTACCGCTTTGTTCTCCACGGCGCAATTGGTGGCTCCCAGAATCAGTAAGCAGCCTCCAGGTGCATCGGGCGCTGAAAATGCATCCACGGCAGCCTGCAACATGGCATGTACGGCTTCGCGAGCATTTACTCCCTTTGCAAGAGCATCCGTCGTGCTGAAGCCTGCGGTCTGACGATAGAGATCGACGGCATCGCGGAACAACTGCTCTTTGCTTCCAAACGCCGCATAGAGGCTCGCTTGCGTAATCCCCAACTCGGCACGCAGATCCGCCATCGAGATCGCATCGTAACCGCGCGACCAGAAGAGGCGCATCGCTTTCCCTAACGCCTGATCTCGATCGAACTCACGTGGTCTGCCACGATCACGTCTGGGGCTACCTGCACTATTTGTAGATCGATTGATCTTTATATTTGCATTTTCGCGTTTCGCCATGTATGTCTTTATAGACCAGTTGATCTGTAAATGGAAGAGCTGGCCTGTTCCTCATCTCAAATCAGGAGTACATCATGACCCTCAGCGATCCTAGTACCGGTTCGATATCTTTTCCCTCAACCTTCGAGATCCGCAAAATCGAAACAAACGGTGCGACAATCCACACGCGTATGGGCGGTCAAGGGCCAGCAGTGATACTACTGCACGGCTTTGGTACAACCGGAGATATGTGGGTTCCGCTGGCCTCGCTACTTGCAGCAGACCATACTGTCATCGTGCCCGACTTGCGCGGACTTGGATTGTCTTCCAAGCCGTCGGGAGGATACGACAAGAAGACACAAAGCCACGATGTGGCAGGCGTGATGGATGCACTTGGCGTGTCTTGCGCCGATTTTGTAACCCATGACATCGGAAATATGGTTGGTTTTGCTTTCGCCGTAGGATTCCCCCATCGGGTGACCCGCTTCGTGCCCATCGACGCACCTCTTCCCGGAGTCGGCCCTTGGGAGCAGATCGTTCAGGATCCCCGCATGTGGCAGTTTGGCTTCGGCGGCCCCGACATGGAGCGCCTTGTCGCTGGGCGTGAACGCATCTATCTCGACCGCTTCTGGAATGAATTCTCCCTCCACCCCGAGCGATTCGATGAAGCGAAACGCCAGCATTACGCGGCGCTCTACGCGATGCCCGGCGCGATTCGAGCGGGCTTCGCACAGTTCGCTGCCTTCGGACAGGACGCACTCGACAGCAAGACATATCTTGCCAAGGGCAAGCTCACCATGCCCGTGCTCGCGATTGGAGGCGAAGCGGCATTCGGTCCGATGATGGCGGCTGTGATGCGCGTTGTCGCCACCAACGTGCAGGAGGCAATCGTTCCAGACTCAGGACACTGGATTATGGAGGAGAACCCAGCAGGAACTACGAAACTCGTTATGGACTTCTTACAATCATGAAAGGCTGCTGTCGTTGTTGCCTTTGCAACATCGGTTGGCGAAACTTCTCGTTACTGACCGCGCTTCGAGCAGCGGATTGGTAACGGGGAGTCGGCTTCTCGCCGGCAATGATCGCTGACGGGAAGCAGGAGCAATCTCTCAGATATACTCCGCGAGTGAGCAAACTCCCATTTTCAATACCACCGGAAGTAATCGACTGGATACGTGAAGTGTTCGGCAGCGTAAATATTCGTGTGTCCGCGAAGCTATCGGCGTTTCCTACGACACACGAGACTTCTCTCGATATGTCTTTCATCGAGGAAGTGTCCCAGCATTCCGCTCCCGTCGCCTTCTCGTCGGGCTGGCTCGTCCGACTAGAGACGCATTTTCTTGGAGGAGGTCGCTACTGGGGTCGCTGGGAGATCGCAGACATTGGGGTTCTCGTCGAGTTCGTCGAGCAGGTATCGTAGTTCAGACGAAGATCGCACTACTCCAGTCGAAACGGCTA
>Ga0302233_10001751_pt1 | contig 14525 bp, 22 predicted proteins | sample II_Palsa_N3_1_FD_193516 | JGI IMG/M metagenome (GOLD analysis project Ga0302233, IMG submission 193516) | Peat permafrost microbial communities from Stordalen Mire near Abisko, Sweden - II_Palsa_N3_1 | ecosystem: Environmental > Terrestrial > Soil > Palsa > Peat permafrost | place: Sweden... | reverse complement strand
ATCGCGATCCCTGCTCGGCGTGTTGCTGGTCGAGAGCGTCCGATGCACCACGACAGAAGCAGCAGCCGGGGACGACGACGTAATCGGGGGCGTGTGTGGCCGCGATAGCGGGCTCCCGCTTGCCGCCCCTGCACTCGACGACGACGACGACGACGACGACGACGACGACAGCAAGGGCGCCGATGCCCCAGAGAGCGCGCGCACAATCACAGGCTTGACCGGAAAGGTCGACGACATCGAACGCCGAGACGGGCAACGAGCTCACGGGAAATGTGGTCGACAGTTTGACGACGTCAGAATGAGCGAAGAGGAGGACGTTACAACGCCGCCCGAGGCCGATACGACGGCGCTGCTGTGGAGGGACGGCAGGCCGCTGGCCTTTTACGTGTCGCGCACGTTTGAGGGGCACATTGCGGAGGTGAAGGAGCTGGTCAAGGCAAGTTTTATTGTTTTTTGCGTTTATTTTTATTTTGGCGCGCTAATCGGGGATTGGCTTTCTGTTTGGCGTATTGCAGAAGTACGGCGGTGAGGTGCTCGAGACGTCCAGCCGCAAGACGCTGATCCTGGCTGCACGCAAGGGTGACCCCAGCATGATGACGTCCAATTGGATCAGGTGTGGTGTTTGTTTTTTTGGCTTTGGCCTTGCTGACACCTGCTTGGCAAGTGAGGACTTTCTGCACGACTCGATCAAGCAGGGCGCGCTGGCGGACATGGAGAAGTACCGCATGGTTGCTGAGGCTGTGCCCGAGCCTGTGCCCGTGCCCGCGGCCGTTGCTGCTGCGTACGCCGCCAACATCGAGCCGGAAAAGTTCACCAGGTACACCAAGTCGGAGAAGGAGATGATTGTGCAGGCGTGGATCGACGAGGTCGAGAACGGCAAGACCGAGTGGCGGAAATCCGTCACGAATTTCTACAATTCAATCGTTCCAAAGGTGGCTTTTTGTTTCCAATTGGGTTTTTACTGACGCAAACCCGTCAGCTGGGCAGGGACAAGACCTCGGTCAAGTTCCAGGTCAGCACGATGCGAAGCAAGGGCGACTTTCAACGGCTCGCGTTTGAGCTGCACGGCATCGAGCTCACGAGGACAGAAAAGGACGACAAGATGAACTCGCCAGACAAGAAAGCGTACAGCCCCCACAAGAAACAGTCGCCGCAAAAGGTCGGCGTCGGCGACGACAGCATCGCCGGGCAGTTTTCCGACGTGTCCAGGGGAACGCACTCGCGCCGACATGCTGCCATCATTGCTCTCGTAAGGAAAATTTTATTCAAACAATAATAATAAATAAAACATATCAACAGGAGAAGCTGCATAACGCCGACCAAGCTAGCCAGTTCCAAGAGACCGACGAGACCGAGATCGTCCATCACGCCGCCCCCAGGAACAAGCGAAAGATCGTGGACAGCGACGAGGATGACGGCGACGCTGTGTTCAACTGGTCATCCGCCAAGCCCCATTCTCCCCCAGCCAAAAAGCCCAGACATGCCGCAGCCGCCCCCATCCTCGCCCCGTCCCCCATCTACAGCCAGGAGCACAACGAGGACCACTACGGCGCCACGCAGGTCGAACCCGACGATGTCGATCGTGCGAAGAAAGTCGCCCAGGAACTCGCTCAGCTCACGTACGTGCGCCTACCGAATCCTTGTATCTGTTTAACATGGCCTCTTTGCTCGCAGGTCCTGTCATCGCAACGTGTGCGTGTACGCCCTCTACTACTGCAACGGCGACTTTGACTGGGCCCTCAACTACCTCCGCCACGCCGACGTGCCCGTGTGGACCGCCGCCGAGGACGCGCTCGTGACCAGCGTCGAGTCAGAGACCATCAAGGCGACCAAGGGCCTCGTCGCCTGCATCAACCGCGTGAAGTACCTGCGGGGAACGGAATGACAACCCCTTTTGTAACGGGCAGTGCACTTGGAAATACGGGGAACACACTTTAGAAATGGCTGGCATATCGTTGGGCGGTGTCTTTTTTCACGGCGGCTCGTGGGCCCTGACGCACGACGACACGTCGCTCGAGGTACCGTGCGCTGCTCCTGCTGGCTGGCTGGCTGGCTGTTAAACGCGCCTTTTTCCTTACTTTTCCGTGTAGCTATGGAGCAGAATGAGCGTGGCCAGCAAGGGCCCTGTGGCGAGGCTGACGGTCGGCGACCTGCTGGGCGAGGAGGCTGAGCGGGATCCCGACGAGGTGACGAGGGAGAGGGAGAGCGGCTTGGCGGTGGTACTGATGTGCGCGTGCTTCCTGTTGGTTTTAGGTGGGGATTGTCGCTGCGACCGCGATGAGGATTGGCACCAAGCACCTGGTGGCCGTTGTGGCGCAAAGGTACTTGGCATTGCTTTTCTCCGGGGTTGTTTCTGTGGTTGTTTGGGGGGGTTCTTTTCCTGCTTAGTTTGCTGCTGCTGGTTGCCGCTTAATTTGCCCTGTTGACTGATTAATTGCCCCTCTTGCACAGCTCTGGCGAGACCAAGCTCTTCCTGTACGACCCTCTCGAGAACGAGATCGTTGCCGTGCCCATGTCCTTCATGGCCGACTCGATCACGGCCCTGTGCAGCATCCCCACGAGCGCCAACGTCGGCTACGCGAGCGACATCCTCGTGCTCGGCTCGGACAAGGGCCAGTTTGACGCGCTCGTGTTCAACGAGGCCATGCGGTTCCAGCGCAAGCAGACGTTCAAGGGCCCGGCGTCCACGGTGGTCCAAGTGACAGCCATGACGCATTTCGCCGATGGGGCCCACCAGGGCCTCGCCGTGGGCTACAGCGATTCGTCCTTGCGCTGCTTTGACGTGGACGCCGCACAGGCGCACTTTGCGCCGCTGGAGCTCCTCGGCGAGCAGCAGGCCTTTCCCCCGTCGCCCGTCACGACGATCAGATGGTCAGACGACTACATTATCGTCGCATACGGCTCGCTGCGCAATCTCCGGCGGTACAGGACCAGTCTGAAGGCGTTCCAGGTCGACCACACGTCGCGGTCGGTGCGCCAGGCGGCCGTTTTCAACACCCTTGACGGCGGGTCCCCGGCGATCGTCAGTGCTCTCGCCCTCTTGCCTGGTATAAAATAAAATAATAAAGGGGAATGCTGATCTCATTTGTTCGTTTTTTTTTAATTAGGGGCCAGTTGCATCGCCGTCGCCGTCGACGATTTCTCCTCTCCGCCTGTCACGCGTCTGCGCCTCCTCCATTTTGACGGCTCTGGGGAGGAGATTGCAGCCCTGGAGACCCACGTTCTTGTACGAGTAGTTATTTTTATTTCCTTCCTTATTATTATTGCAGGACCTCGCGGTCGCGCCCTCCAACCAGCTCCTGTACGCCCTCACGCCGGTCCGCATCGTGCCCATCAAGCTCTCTGCCGAGCCCAAGCCGCTGCCCCTGGTGAACCCTGCGCCGACGGGCACGCCTCTGGCCAAGTCGCTGTTCCTCAAGTGGCGCGCGGTCTTCCAGGGCCCGATCGCAAGCGCGTACGCGGCGCACAAGGAGTTTGTGGGGGACGAGCTCTTTATCGACAAGCTCATGGCCACGCTCGGCGTCGACGGCGCCCTGTACCCGCCCACGTCCCCGGCCCACTTGCAAGAGCTTTTGGGCAAGCTAGAGTCGATCGAGGTCGACTCGCTCAAGGTCCAGTGCCTGATCTACTACTTTCTGCTGGACCTGGGCGCCGGCTTGTTCTCCCCGTCCTATGAGCAGCCCAGCGTGGACCGTCGCTTTGCCGATTTTTATTCTCGAAAGGTAAAAATAAATGATAAAATAAGTAATAAGTGTTTTTTTTCCCCCCAGATGTCGATTCCGCAGAACTACCACTTGCTCATGGACGCCTACTGGCTGCTGGACCATCCGCAGTCGGACGTCAACCTCAAGAGCGCCGTCGAGCTCCTGTGCGACCCGCAGGTCCACGCCAACTGGCCCGACCTCGTCCTGCGCCGCCTGCTAAAGTTCCAGCAGTTTGACGAGGCGCTTCGGCTGATCGTGTGCGAGCGCGCCCTCCCGGACGACGACACCGACATCCACCTGCTCGTCTACCTCTCCAAAGGCCTGATCCACGACGCCTTTGTGTTCCAGCGCCAGCACCGCCAGCTGGGCGAGACGACCCTGTTTACCAGCATGCTCGACTACGTCTTCCAAACGGGCGAGCTGCGCACCCTCGAGACCTTTTTGAGTCTGCCGCTGGACCAGGCCGAGGACGATGCCTTGATGGACTACCTGCAGCGGACCGAACGCAGCGCCAAGCTGACCGCGTTCGCCATCACCTACCTGCTCTCCCGTGGGCGCTACATCGAGGCCATCCGCTTCCACGAGGCCGCTGGCGAGTCCAACTTGGTGAGGGACGCACTGATCGGCAACATCAAGCAGGCTCTCCCTGCCGTCCAGCTCCAGCTGCTCAACCTGGGCGCGGCGCCCCGGCCCAAGGTCGACCTGCCCTCTGCGCCCCGTGCCACGATCCCCGCGCCTCTCCACGAGCCGCCCAAGCCGGTGCCGCTGTCGTCCCTCCTGCGCACGATGGGCGAGGTCGAAAACCACCAAAAGGCCCTGCTCCAGATGATGCAGCAGCAGCCGTTGCCCTCGGATAACCTCGCCGACACAAAGGAGCCCCAGCCAACGTACGAGGTGGACGATGACGCGATGCTGGCGTCCTCCCAGTTCACGGCGCCCAAGACTCCCGTGTCCAGCAAGAAGAAAGCGCCCGCGGCCAAGAAAGCCGAAAAGGAGGGCGGCAGCGAGAGCCCCGTCTTCCTGCGTCCTCCCTCTGCGATCCGCTCCACGCTGGACACGCTGCGCCGGCTCAACTCGTACGGGACGACCACAAAGGCCAGCAGCGAGGCGGCGCCCAGGCCATCGCCCCAGGCGTCCACGTTGCGTCCCTCTGTTGCGGCAGCCGTCTCCTCGCCCGTCAAGCTCGCTGCCACGCTGTCACACTCGCCCTTCAAGGCGCCCGCTGCCACGCTGTCACACTCGCCCTTCAAGGCGCCCGCTGAACCAGCTGTCTCCCCTGTCCCACAGCAGCAGCAGCAACAGCAGCCACTGCTGCCCAACGACACGGCCCCTCGAACGGCCGCCAAGCACTCGATCACCGAGCTCTACAGATCGCCCACGATCACGTCGACCGCCAGCCGTCGCACCCAGCTCGGCTCGCCGCCCACCAGCTTCCGTTCCAGCGTTGCCGTCCACACGCCCTCGCGGCTAAAGGGCAAAAGACACGCACCCACCAGCGAGGATGACGGCGATGACGAGGAGGAGGAGGAGGCCGATGCGATGGAACAGAACCAGCCGCCGGTCGAGAGCGTCTTTGACGAGTCCTTCAGCGACATGCACAACACGTCCTTCACCGGCAACCTGCTCTCGGGCCGCAGCGAGCCCTTCTCGCCCATGCAGCCGCTCCGCTTGGACGAGGTCACCTTTACCAACATCGGCACTGCAGCAGCAGCAGCAGCAGCAGAAGCGGCGGGCCTGAGCGAGCGCGACGAGCAGCGGGCGGCGGCGGTGCAGCCGTCCTTTGACCCCTTTTCGCCCCCTCGCACCCGATCGCCTGTTTACGCCAGCAAGGAGGCCCTTTCCGCCGCGTCCACCGACTTTACGGACTATGGCGGACCTGTTTTTAATGACAACGACGACGACGACGACGAGGATGGATTCGTGCTGCAAACGCCAGCCCGCAAGACGCGTTCCGCTACCACAACTGCACCGACGCCCAGCCGATCCACGCGCGCCAGCAGCCGCACGCGCAAGTCCTCTATCAGCGAAAGCGAGACCGACATGGCCACGCCACGTCGCTCGCTGCGATCCGCGTCCAAAAAGGGCACGTCGACCGGCTCGGAGGCCGAGTCTGTCGCCACCAGCGCCGACGAGGACGACCCCGACGCAGCCGGCGGCGTCGACTTGCTCTCGCCCGGCCACGTTCACGCAGCGCGGCCGTCGCGCAAGGTCCGCGTCCATCCGACCAGCACCGCCACATCGCGTCGCCCAGGCGCAGCAGGGATCCCTCCACTCCTGCCCGCGTCCTCCTCAGCAGACGGCGGTGTCGTCACGCGCAGCAGGCGCAAGACGCAGAACCACTAGAATCGTCATGTATCATTTTGCGCTTTTTTACCATGGAGGCCACAATGCAAAGTGCCGTGGTCAAATCGTGAAGAATAAAAATGTACTTTTTTTCCCTCCCCCCACCCAATCTGTTTTTCTTTCCATTTTATTCTACATGACTTCTGAGATCGGCCGCTTTCTGCTGCCGTCCACGCCCTCGCCGTGGTCGCCTGCTGGAGACGCGATCGCCTGGGCGAGCGACTTGATTTCGCCGAGGATGTTGCCCGTGCCAAATCCCTGTTGTGGATACTTAGTAAAGGCATCTATTTGCGCGCGGTGCTTACCCTCGAGGAGGCTAGGATGGCGTGCTCGAGGGGCGCCTCCTCCTGCGGACGGACGCGGAAGGCGGGCGATATCGTCTTGGGCGCGATTTCGCTTGTGAGCGCTGCAAACGAATTTTTATTACTTGATACAAAGCGACGACTCCTTACCGGCCTTCTTGATGATGTCGAGCATCTTGTTGTGCTCGTTCTGGTGCTCCTTTGCAAACGTCTCCATGCGCTCGGCCAGGGCGTCGTACTCTGCGATCTCTGCCTGGATCTCTGCCAGCGCCTCCTCTGCGGCGGGCCCGTCCGACGTGGGCAGCTCAATGTCCTCCAGCATCTCGTTCTGCAGCTCCTCCACGGCCGGCGGCAGCTTGGATCGCAGGAACACGTTGGGCACTGCGCCCGCATCAGTAACAAAACAATCGAACGGCTACCTATCGAGAGCATCTCGGGGCGAGCGGCCATCTGGGCCGCCGGAAGCGTCCTGGGATACACACTCACGTCCTCAAACTCTTGCTTGATCGTCTTGCTCATGTTGAAAAACTGCGCGGCAATGACATTGTACTTTTCCAGCAGGTCTGGCCTGCAAACAAGGCAGTATTAAAAAAAACAAGCAGCGCCGGTCGATCGGGACTTCACGAACCAGCTGACCTCTGCGTTGACGTGGAACGTCGTCAGCGAGCGCTGCAGGTCGTCCAGGCGCTGGCACAGCGCGAGCAGCTCGAACCGGCTCATTCCCAGAGATTAAGCAAGTGCGAGGCCCTGGGAGACCATCTTTACGCACAGTTTACAACCCGGCACCAACCATGGACCAGTACGTTCACGCAGCCAACAAGGTCGTCCAGAACCAGAAGCAGTTCAAGGTAACGCACGCACACGGGAGCAGAGGGTGGAGGGTGGTTAGAGCTCGTGCTTTTTATTTTTACTTCCGTCCCCCACCCGTCAGTGCGGTCTTTTCTAATGCCCAACTTTTCCCTCTTTAGTCGGACGCCCCCGTCTACCTCCTCGGCAAGTACGACAAGTTTGTCATGAAGGGCGTCTGGGCCGGTGTCTCCGCCGGTGTCGTCCTGATCGGCGTCAGCATGTGGCGGTAAGGGAGGGATTGGGTCGGTCGTGTGACTAATTGGCTTGTTTGCCGCAGCATGATGACCAACACGGGCAAGATCGAGCGGTCCTGAACGTCGTCGCTGGTCGTCTGCCGCCCCAATAACCTATAGCCTTTTGTTTTGCTTTGTTTTTCTTTTCATCATGTTTTTTTAATCATGTTTTTTTTTTGGACGCCGCCAATAAAGACGGGTGGGGGCATCAAACGGCATCAACCGACTGCAGCAGAGAGGACAAAGTGATAAACGCCTGGACAAACGCAACTTCTTCTTAGACGGCCGACTTCTTGCTGCTCTTGGTGCTGGTGCCGGCGGCGGCCTTCTTGTCGCTCGACTTTTTCTTGTGCTGCGATCGGAACGCCTCGTAGTGCTGCTGCTTGGTCGACTCGACCAGGTCGAGCGTGTGCGTCTTCATCAAGAAGTCGCGGAGGTGCACAAACTCAGAGTGCGCGGGGTCCTCGACTGGAGAAAAAAAAGATTAGAATTAAATAATAAATAATACCCCTTATTTTTAATAGTTACTGTTGATGAGGCCCCATGCGTGGCGACGGCCGCGGACGGGCTTGTTGTCGACAATGATGTTGCGCTCCGATCCGACGACGGCGAAGGGGATCATTTTCTACCAAGAGAAAAAGAAAACAAAATTAACCGTGACAAGGCCGATTTCAAACGTACGCTGATGGCAGCGTTGCGTGCAACCTCGATCTCGTCATAGTCTCCGTCCGAGGCAGCGGGGTAGAGCTTGATGTTGTGGAAGGCAAGCTCTTTTTGGAGCTGCAACAACAACGACAACAAAAAATAAATAATTAAAACGTCCTCCCACGTACACGAGTCTTGAAGGCAGCCTTCTCGTCCGTCGTGAGCGAGTCGGCCTTGGCAATGACGGGGATGAGGTTTGCGACCTCGCTGAGCGCCTGCATGGCCTTGATGTCGAGGGGCTTGAGTCCCTGGCCGGTGGGCTGGATGAAATAGAGCACGGCGTGGATGCGCGTGTCGCGGATGTAGCGTGCGCGCTGGGATGCCGACTCCTGCTTGTGGTACAGCGCGTACTGCTTCTCGATGTGCTGCACAATGGGCTCCCAGCTGGCGTCGTTGTTGACCAGGTCGCCAAAGCCGGGCGTGTCGGTGATGGTCACGGTCAGCTTGACGCCGTTCTCGACGACCACTGCCAGTTAATTAGCGATGGGGTCAAATGGTCCGGGGGAGGGAGTGCTTACAGTGCGACACGGTCTCGATCGTGGTCGTCTGGCGGGCCTCCTCCTGCGCCGACTTGGTGCCCTTGGACTCGAGCAGGTGCGAGAAGAAGAGCGTGTTGATAAAGGTCGACTTGCCCAGGCCGGTGCCGCCCACGACCATCACGTTGAACTCGAACCCGCGCTTGAGTGCGCGCGTCTGCAGCTGCGTGCTGAGCGTGTCAAAGCCAACGTAGCCCGTCAGGCTCGACTGATGGAGGTAATTAATTCAAGGGAACGGGAACAGGCAAATTAATCTGAACGCACCTGGTGGATCTGCTCGGCCTCCTCGAGCGAGAGCTTGTCCACGCCGGCCGCGGCGTCCTGCACGTCGTAGCTGTCCTGTTTTTGCGTTTGTTGTGGGTGGGGGTGAAAAAAAAAAAGTAACCGTGATTGGGAGGGATTAAATAAAAATAAAAACAGGGCTAAAAAGGCACGCACCTCTTCCACGTCGCCCATTTGCGCTTGGTGCTGTTTTCCTGTCGTTTGAACGGTGGGGGTGAGAGAGACAGAGAGAGAGAGAGCGAGAGCGACGTTAGTTTTTCTTTGTTTCGGTGGGAGGACCACTGTGGTAAAAATGGCCAGCGTGACCGAACCCAAAGCGAGTGGGATCGCGGCCGCCCAGTCGCCGTTTGTGCTGTGCGACAAGGAGGGCTACCTGGAGAAGGACGGCGGGTCGGTCAAGTCGTGGAAGCAGCGCTGGTTTGTGCTGGCGGGGACGACGCTGTCGTACTACAAGGTGCGCGGCGACGACAAGCCCGCAGGGTAAACAAACCGCACGAGCAAAACGACAAATGCACGCCCACTCACCGTGCCGTTTGGGTAGCACGATCGACCTGGCGCAAGACAGCAAGATTGACGTCGTCGACGACTTTCACCGCAAGAAAAAGCACGAGTACCTGTTTGCGGTCAGGCAGCCCCAGCGCACGTACAACCTTATTGCGGGCGATTACGACACGCGCCGCGAGTGGGTCGATGCCATTGAGCAAGCGTGCGTTCCCGTCCTTTAGGAACAGACAGCAGATGCTCATTGGCTTGCTTTTGCACAGGATGAAAAAGGACGCTGCGTCGCGTTCCTCGTTGGTCTTGCCGTCGACGTCAGCAAGACCTGCTGTCGTTCTCGGTGCGCCGATCCCTTCCTCCGCCACCGCCTCGTCTGGTGCCCTGGCCCCGGCGGCGGACAAGCCGCTGCCCCACGAACTCAAGATGATGCACCGCTTCCTCGGCAACAACACGAGCAACCTGAAGGTGCAGGTTCAGCAGGTCGTCAAAAGGGCGACCGACGGCGAGGCCCTCCTGGCCGCGATGAAGGACTTGGTCGAGCTGGTGGGGCTGGTCATCTACGACTGCTACAACCTTGCGTCGGTCCAGGTGGGCGACAGGCGTGTCCAGGCGTCCCTTCTGCGCCACGCGGAGGTCATCGAAAGCGCGTTCCGCCACGTGCTCGCCACGGCCAAGGTGCTGGCCACACAGCTGGCCTCCAACGCGCCCGGCGAGCAGATCCAGTCGCTCAAGGAGCAGCTCGAATCGACCGTCGCAGTCCTTGCCGGTCACCTTGACAAGCTCGTCTCGCAGAACTCGGACGCGGACGCAAAGGTCAGCTCGGTGGAGGAGGCCGCTCTCAGCAGCGAGCCCAGGATCATCAAGGACACGCGCGTCGTTAGCGCAGCGGAGAGCATCCAGCGCGCCAACCAGTCGCTCGACGTAAAACAACATTTTCATTTGTTATATTTTTTAAAAGAAAAAATATATTTAAGGCGGTGTTGGAAGCCCTGCAGACCCCCGATTTCAACGGCGAAAAGTATCAGGCCGATGAGTACACGATCGTCAATCTCGGATCGCCCGCAATGGCGACCCTTGTTCCCAGCAAGTAAGGATTAAAAAAGATAAAATGCTTTCTGATAAAACGAAAAACTAGAAAATAAAAAGCGTCGACATCGTCTTATTTATCTCGGCCAGTGGAACTATCAAACAAAGAAAAAACGAACATGTATTTATTAGTTGTTTTTTTAATTCTGGACGAAGAATGAAGAAAAGATAGGAAAGATTTACTGCCACACGTTTGTACGGACCTCTGTCTCTAGCATGAATTCAGACATGTTTTGCGCCGTCGTGCCACGCCGGGGCATCGCAGGTCGGAACGCCGGCACCGGCTCTGCGGGCTTGCTGATGAGGGGGCCGTCGCCGTCCGACACGTCGAGCACCTCTGAATCGGGGAACTGCTCGAGGCGGACCCGTCCATCGGCAGAGTCCTCCGTGGGCAGGAGGGCGTGCGCTGGGACAGGCAGTGGCGACTCTGGGCCGCCAAACTCGTCGTGGTTCTTCATGGGCGACTTGAGGAAGGGCTCAATGTACTTTTTGTTGATGCGGCCAAACCAGTTGGTCATGACCGTGTCGTCGTGCTGGGTGCTGTGCGCGGGCTCTTCGGGCACGCCGATGGGGATCTGGAGGTACTCGAGCATGAAGCGAGTGGACGAGCCAAAGAGCGCGACCGTGGCCACGACCATGACGAGCGTGGTCGAGAGGATGATGGGGCCCGAGGGGCCTTCGACGCGGGTGGCGAGCATGAAGGCGAGGGCGCCACGCAGGCCAGACCACCACAGGATCGTCTGGTGGGGGACGGTCAGGTGGTCCTTGGGGTCGCGCTTGAGCTTGTTGAGCACAAACGAGATGGGCACGACGTTGAACACGCGAGCGAGCAGGATCACAAACTAAAAAAAATAATGCTTTAAATAACAAGTAATAAATAGGGCGTATACAAAGGTGACGACGATGAAGGCAGGCTTGTAGACGAGGCTGGGACTGGTGAAGATCGACATGCCCACGTACGAGAAGACCATGTTCTCGGCCATGAACGAGAGCAGGTGGAACATGTACTTTGTCGTCTGCTGCGTCTTGACCGACATGTTGAAGAAGGCGTAGTGGGCCATGGCGATGCCGCAGAAGAGCATCGACACGATGCCGCTCGCGCCCACCGCCTGGGCAAGCATGAAGGACCCGTAGGCAAACACGACAAAGACGGTCGCCTCGAGGCCGGGGTACTTGTAAAGACCCGTATGTTTAAACACCTTTTTTTATTTTTTAATTATTAGCAGATGAGTGCCCCCCGATCGGGGTTTTACCAGGGCAGACACGCAGCCCGTGAGCGTGCCAATGGCAAACGAGCCGAAAAAGATGCCGAGGAACGAGCCCAGGACGGTGAAGATGCTGGCTGCGTTCACCACCGTGCCCTCCTTGAACCCGATGACCGACTCGTACAGGGCGATGGCCACGGCGTCGTTCATGATGCTCTCGCCAAACACGAGCGCAAAGATCTTGGGGTCGACGTGCATGGCGTGGAAGATGGCCAGGACCGTAACTGAACACAATAATTTTAATTTTTTTTTTCTTTTACTCGTACTTGAGTACCTGGGTCGGTGGCACTGATGAGCGCGCCAAACACGAGGCAGTCGACCAGCTGCATGCCGCCCGCATCCAGCCCAGCGGCGATGAAGGCATACAGGAGGAAGCCCGTGACCAGCGTCGCAATGACCGTCCCCGCAAACGCGAACGACAGGATGCCCACAAAGTTCCTGAAAAAGTGGCGGCGATTGAGGTCGTAGCCCGAGTTGAAGATGATCGGCGGCAGCAGCAGAAAGTAAAACAAGTCTGCGTTGAACTGGTGGAGCCGCCCCCCGTATCAAATGGTTATCATTCATGAGTGGTGGCTTACCGAGTAGTCTTTGTCGTCGCCGGCGTTGGTGTAGTGGATGATCAGCCCAGCAATCGCGCCCATCACGATCGCCACAAAGGTCTCGTGCACGTACTTGACCTTGAACTTTTGCAGCAGGTACGCCACGACCGCTGTCAGGCCCAGCAGGATCATCATGACCCTTTCATAAGGGGGGTGGGCGTTGCAATGAGGGGGGATACGGGGGATAGCAACACGTACAGGATGGACAGCGCGATCTCCGCATCCGAGGTGGTCGACCCGCTGCCGCTGCTGCTGTCGCTGCTGTCGTTCATCGTGGAGAGAAAAGACACGCTTCAAAATAGGGAGCACGTGTGCGATTTGTCATTATGCTGTCATCGATTGGTATGTTTTTTTTTCCTTGTTTCTTTTTTCTCAGTTTGAACAGGCAACAGAGGGACAGCGCTGGAAAAGATAGACCGCTGACCAAGACATCGCTGACTTCTTGAGCGGACCGCGACTCAGCAACCACCAGACTTTTTTCATTTTTTTTTTAAAGAAGAACTTGCACCACAAGGGATGCAAGTCTAGGAATGGCCTTAGGCACAATACCTGTTGAAAGTGCCGTTCGGAAAAATCCCTGCCGTCCTTTTGGCCAAAATTGCCGGGGAGCACGGCTTGTGGGACACTCAAATTCATTTTGTCGTTTTTTTATGGAGGTTTTGACCGTCTTCCCCTCGAACTTGCCATCGGCGTCCACGACGCCCCCTGCGGCAGCGAGTGCGCGGATTGTGCTGGGCGAGTCGGACGACATGGCGATGGCGATTCGGCGGATCGAGACGGCGCTGGGTGGGGTGGGCAATGCGTCGGGCGTGGTCGTCATGGCAGGCGACGGAGGTATGCTTGTTTTCCCCGCCGGGCAGTGAACTATCCTGAGGTCAATAATCAGCGATGCCGATGTGCGTGGCCGTGGTCAACGTGCTCGTCGAGTCGTCTGCTGCGGTCGTGCAAAGTAACCCGCGCTGTTTTTGTCTTTGTGATTTACGTGCTCTTCTCTGCAGAGGTCAACACGAGGAGCATTGAGCTGAGCAGTGGCAGGGGACAAGCACCGCAGATGCAGCCAGAGCTGCAGTTTACACTCATGCCCGGGCAGCGCATTGCCGACGAGATCGAGAGGAGGAAGTCGGCCGCCAGCACGTCCAAACCCAACCGGTGAAGTAGTTTATATATTTTCCTTTGCACAAAAAAACAAAAAAAACAAACAACACGGTATTTCTTTCTCACTTGCCGACGCGCTTGCCGGCTGTGTTGGCCTTGACCACGGCCGAGAGGTAGCCGATCTCCTTTGTGAGGGCGTCGATGCGCGTGCGCAGCTCAAAGTTCTCCTGCTGCAGCTCGGTCGCCCGGTGGTCGATCGAGTCGAGGACGGCGCGCTTGGCCTCGCGAGACTTGTTGGCGGCGAGGTTGTTGCGGTCGCGGCGGTCGCGGTAGCGGACATACTCGGCCTCGGTCTTGAAGTCCTCGCGCGTCTTGCCCACCTTGTGGCCGTTCTTGCGTCGCACCGTGACAATGTCGGCCGTGGTCACCTTCTTTGTCTTGCGCTTGGGGTTGGTGTCCTCCTCGCAGCTGGAGGCCGGGTACGAGTCGTCGTTGTAATCCGCGTTCTCGGGCGACGCGGCATCGCAGGTCACGGCGGCGAGGGCGACGGCGCGGCGGTTGGGCGTGGCCACCGGTTCGAGCTTGAACTCGCGGGCAGGGATGGCAAACACGTCCACCTCGAAGGTCGGCATGGGCGACAGCTCATCGGGCACCATGGCCTGCTGGTCCAGGTCGCAAAAGTAGCCGGGTGAAAACATGTCGAGCTGCTTGTCGACGCAGGCCAGAGGGGACGAAACGGCGACGCCTGCGAGCGACACGGGCGACGGCGAGGGGAAAGAAAAGTGCATTTGTTCGTTAAGGCCGATGGGTAAGGGTTCTGAGGGCACAGCGTTAGGAGGCGAGTTGTATTACAGATTAATTACCAGATGATGGTAGCGGGTTTAATTGCAGTCTAATGGGGGGGGCGGAATTGGCACAGACTATCTTGCGGTGTTGGTTGTGGTTCTTCTTGTTCGTGCTCTTGTCCTTGTTCTGTGGGGGACGGTCATTTTGTTGGGGGGTCGCTTGTCTCGGTCACACAAAAGAAG
>Ga0302233_10001742_pt1 | contig 14586 bp, 7 predicted proteins | sample II_Palsa_N3_1_FD_193516 | JGI IMG/M metagenome (GOLD analysis project Ga0302233, IMG submission 193516) | Peat permafrost microbial communities from Stordalen Mire near Abisko, Sweden - II_Palsa_N3_1 | ecosystem: Environmental > Terrestrial > Soil > Palsa > Peat permafrost | place: Sweden... | reverse complement strand
TACGGGTTGCATTTTGCCGCACCAAGACCAGTGCCCGTTGCGATTGCCGGGCCATCCAACGATCTGTCGTAGGCCACGTCATAGTAAAGCCCGGTCGACTTCGGTGAGCCGCCCGTCACGAGCGCCGCCAGTCCAGGAAAAGAGTCCGAAGGCTTCGACGACGACGCGCCCACATAGTTGATGCCCGTATGGCTCAACGCCACCATGTTCGGGCAGAACGGGCTACCGCCATTCGCGCCCGCAATCCCATTTGCACAGTTGTAGAGATCCACCGCATGCATACCATCAATGCTCAATAACAAAACATGCTTGATCTTCTCCGACCCAACTTTGCCCGAATCGGCCGCTATTGCAGTAATCGACGATGCCAACGCCACAGCTGCTGTAGCTCCCGCCAAAATCAATCTCTTCGTTTTCATGTAAAACCTCCACGAGAGTAGTAATCCCTTAGCCAACCGCCATGTGTTACTTATTAGTGAAATCTTCACCAATCTTGGACCGAGACCTATCGGTAGCTGCCTGAATTTGCCAAGGAGCGTAAGTATCGTGGAATGGAGATTGTCATAATCAATCCACTTCTAACATCGCCTTGGATTGCGGCGAATTTTCGATTTAGAATGAGCTTTCCTGTGGCAAGAAAAGTAGCGGACGCCCTGTGAAGGAGCGCCCGCCAACAATTGTTCCACGGGCTGTCTACCAGAGCTTGAAGTCTGGAAGAACACTGGTTCCTTCGATACGTACCGCATCGAGCTGAGCAGGATCTATGTCGAGCGCTTTGAGGACAGTCGGCGCCACCTGAGCAGTTCCAACCCCGACGCGAACCGTCTTGGCCCGGAAGTTAGCGTTGGACAGCAACAAGATGACATTGGTGTCGTCATGAGCGAACCCACCATGCTCTGACAGTTTGGAAGTACTGCCGGAGTAAGTGATGCCGACGTTAGGGGTCACGATGATGTCAGGAGTACGCGGATCTACCGTAGGGTCATTGTAGTTGAGCGCTACTGTCTCGCCGTAGTAGATCTGCCCGAGGCCGATCTGGGATGCGTTCTGCTCGAGTATATTAACGCTGGCAGTGGTATCGGAGGAGTTCTTCAACCAGATCAGTGAGACATCATCTTCTGTAGGGCCAATGCCGGTGGGGTTGTTGGTCGATTCAGAGTTTGGAATATACCCAGCGTTGGAGAGCAGAGTCGCTGGAGAAGAGCCGCTGATGAGATTCGAGACATAACGGCTCGGATCGATTGGCGACTGACCATGCTTCGCGGTAATCACGATCATGGTCGAGTCATAGAGCCCCCTGTCCTTCAGTTCGTCGACAAATTTTCCGATCGAAGCATCGACAAACTTGATTTCGCTAAACAGAGCTTCTGTGGGAGTTCCTGCGGCATCGAGGTAGCCACCTTTTGTCCCGTTGCTCTTCTCGATGAGCTTTTGACCGACACTGACGGCCTGGAAGTTCATCCCGAAGATGGTCGGCACCTGCGTCTTCTTCACGCCGAGGTGTTCCTTGCCATCGATTTCGTGAACGATCGCGTTGACTTTCAAGGTGTCATAGCACTGAATGTTCTGGAAGCTGTTCGTCCATGCTGTCAAGTCCGAACCGGGGTCGGGAATGGCGCTGCAGGAAAGGCCAGTGGGCGTCTTGACGGCGGGTAGAGCGATCACGCTCGAGTTGATCTCAGGGGCGTAGAAGTCATCGAGGGCCACAGGGCCGAGGCCGCTGGAAACCGATGAATAAGCGGGGTGCTTGTCCGACCATGCCGTGTATCCACCTGCTTTGTGGATGACGCTGAAGATGCTGTTGACGCGGACGAAATCCCAAGGAAAGACCGGGTTGCAGCCATTGTTCGGATCGCGGACCAGTCTCCGGGGATCGATGGAGTTGAGGCCGCCGTCTGTTAGACCAGCGCCGGGAGCACCTCCATTTAACTTCGTCTGATCGATGTCGATGCCTTCCTCATACTCGGTAGTAGTACCGGTCGGGGTTCCGTAGGAAGTGCAAGGGCCGGCTGCGAGGCCGTTGCCGGTCGTCTTCGCAGGAGCGTCAAAGTTCCTGGAGTAGGCGACGTCATAATAAATGCCGGTGAGGGCGGGGCTTCCTCCAGTAACGATCGTCTCCAGGCCAGGGAAGGAATCTGAAGGTTTCGAGGTGCTGGCTGCAACATAGTTGATTCCGGTTTTGCCGAGAGCAGCTAGCGCAGGGCAGTAAGGAGCACCGCCGTCGACTGTATTGATGCCTTTCGCGCAGTTTGTGAAATCTACAGCATGCATGCCGTCAATGCTGATCAGAAGAACACGTTTGATGCGGCTGGAGCCGTCATGGTTGAAGTCGTTTTGGGCGATTGCTGTGCCCGCAGAGCAGAAAGCTGCTAATGCGAAAAGAGAGATTGCGCGATTCATACTTACCTCCGCCAACACTATCTCCTTCTGTCTCTTGGGCTGACATCGCTGCAAGGTAAATTTTAAGTGAACCCTTCTTAAGGTTCGCTTAAGCATTGATCGGCGATACTTTCTTAATGCGCATTCTTCTAGTGGAAGACGAGACAAGGCTAGCGGAGAATGTTGCGGCAGCTCTTCGTGATATTCCAGGCTTCGCGGTTGACTGCGCAGCGGATGGCCAGATGGGCGCGTCATTGGCAAGTAATCGTTGTTACGACCTCATCATTCTGGATTTGATGCTTCCTCTGCTGGACGGTCAGAGTGTTTTGAAGAAGCTTCGAGCCGAACGCGATCTGACACCGGTACTAATTTTGACTGCTCGTGGGGAAGCGACTTCCATTGTCGCGCTGCTTAATGCTGGAGCTGACGACTACTTGGCCAAGCCTTTCGATCTTGGTGAGTTGATTGCACGTACTAAGGCGTTAATTCGCCGGGGCAAGGGCGTGGCACATCCGGTACTAAGGCTTTCGGATGTCGAACTCGACACGCTTCAGCAGTCGGTCCGTCGAGCCGGGGTTGTCATTGATCTGACACCCATGGAATACCACATCCTTGAATATTTGATGCATCGTCCGAAGGTGGTTGTGTCCAAACGGGAGCTACTCGAGCATCTGTACGACTACAACTGGGAGCATCATTCGAATGTTATTGAAGCACATGTTTCCAACCTGCGCCGGAAGCTGGACATGGGTGCAACAGTCCCAAGTATCGAAACACTTCGTGGCCGCGGATACAGGTTATCTCTCAAGGAGCAATCAAAAGGATGAGGCTCCGGTCTATCAAAATGCAGCTTATAGTTTCAGTCCTTCTGGTGGAGTTCGCTTCGGCTTTGCTGGGAACCAGTCTTGCTGTTTTATACGAACGACATGTCCGCTTTCGTGCTTTCGATATCATGCTGCGTGGTCGCGCCGACTCGCTCCTTGGCGCTGTTCAGGATGCAGAAGATCCTCAAGATAACGTTATGCTTGACGGCAGCGAGATTAATCTTCCAGCTAAGGACATCTACGAGGTTTGGGATGAAAACCAACGCGTTCTAGGGCATTCGCCCGGATGGCAAGTGCCTTCCGATTCCGACTTGTTGACCGCGCTATCAAAGCAGTTCGGAAAGATCCGAGTGGGGGATGAGCGATATCGCACGATTCGAATCGACGGAGTCCGAGTTGTAGATCCGGGAGACAAGAGCGGGGGCGTGCGGCATCGGGTGACGATCGTATACGGTTCTCCGATCAGTCCGGTGTGGGAAGCGGTGCGGGGCGCCGTCTTATTTTATGGAATTACTAGCTTGATGCTGGTTGTTATTACAGGACTGGGCATGTTCTGGCTACTCCGCAGGGGGCTAGCCCCCTTGAACGAGCTTGCTGCACAAGCCTCCAAACTTTCAGTGAACTCGTGGGATTTTGCACCGTCCGCTCGGATTCGTGAGACGACGGAACTGGCTCCGCTCGCAGCGGCACTCGAAACTGCTATGCAGAGACTTGAACGATCGTTCACGCAACAACATCAATTTGTCAGCGATGCAGCACACGAGTTGAAGACGGCAGTCGCAGTCATCAAATCGTCAGTTCAATTGTTGTCCATGAAGCCAAGGACCGCAAACGAGTATCAGGCGGGACTCGAACGCTGCCTAACCGACTGTCAGCGGATGGAGGAGATCGTAGCAAAGATGCTTACTCTTGCTCGGGTGGAAAGCAATGTAAGAGACACAGAAAACAATTCGACCGTTCTCCCTACGAATCTTGCCCGGGTTCTTAAGAAAGTTGTGGCACAACTTGAGACCTTTGCCGAACTTAACAAAGTACAGGTAGAGTTTTCGGTTCCCGCTGCTCTTACCTTAGACATAGAGGAAGGCGAGTTGGAGTTGCTTTGCTCCAACCTGTTGATGAATGCGCTGCAACACAGCAAAACGGGGGATGTTATTCGCGTGATTGGCAGATCGGTAGGGGTTTGGTTGGATCTGGTAATCGCCGATGAAGGTAGTGGCATCGAAGCAGAGTCTCTGCCATACATTTTTGACCGCTTTTATCGTAATGATCCGTCTCGCAGCCGGAGAACTGGGGGGACAGGCCTGGGACTCGCCATCTGCAAAGCCATTACCGATAAAGCAAAAGGTACGATCGAGATCACCAGTAAACCAGGCTCCGGAACTACTGTGGCTGTGCGACTACGTCTCGAGCGCAACGCCATTGCCTATGCCGCCCAAGAGACCAAGTCGGGAAAGATTGCGTGAACTAGAAAGACCTTTCTGGAAACATAGGACAAAGTTTTTACTACTTCCCTCGTCTTCTTCAGTCTGTCTTAAGGTTGGCCTGCGATAGTGGAGATGCTGACATATGGAGGTCTATGATTACAAGGAAGGTTCGCACATCCGTTGGAAGACTCTTCGTCGTTGTGACAACCCTGATTGGTTTGAACCACTACCAGGCGGCAGCTCAAAAGGTATTCAGCGTTCAGACCAAATGGGTCGCCGGGGGCGAAGGCGGCTGGGATTACCTCGCTGTTGATCCAAACGCACCTCGCCTTTACGTCACGCACGGAGCCCGCGTTGAGGTTATAGACACGAATAGCGGAAAACTCGTTGGGGATATCTCGGGTTTGAAAGGGACTCATGGCGTTACGTTCGATGACGCTGGCAAGTTTGGTTACATCTCCGATGGCGGAGCAAATGCTGTCGTTGTTTTTGATCGGGCCTCTCTTGAAAAAGTGGCTTCGATTCCGGCTGGTACGAATCCGGATGGCATCGTTTTCGAACCGCACACGAAGACAGTGTGGGCGTTCAATGGCCGCAGCATGAATGTAACCGTTATTGATACGACGAAGCGTATAGTGATTGCTACCATCCCTCTTCCAGGTAAACCTGAGTTTCCGACGGTAGATGGCAGTGGCACAGTCTTCGCAAATATCGAAGACAAAAACGAGATTGTTCGACTGGACGCTGATTCGCATACGGCGACCGCGACCTGGCCACTTACCGGCTGTGAGTCACCGTCAGGAATGGCGATCGACGTTGTTGAGCATCGCCTGTTTTCAGTCTGCGATGGCAAGAAGATGGCCGTTACGGATTCGAGATCGGGTAAGAGCCTCGCGACGCCAATGATCGGAGATGGTCCGGATGCGGCTGCCTATGATGGCGCGCATAAGTTGGCGTTCTCATCGAATGGGGATGGAACACTCACCGTAATCGACGCCGGTAAGAATAGTTATCCGGTATTGCAATCACTCGCCACGCAAAAGGGCGCCCGCACAATGGCGTTTGATTCGAAGAATGGTCGGATTTATCTGGTGAGTGCAGAGTTCGGCCCAAGGCCTGCGGCAACTGCGGAAAATCCACGACCTCGTCCCTCGGTTGTGCCGGGCTCCTTCACCGTGCTTGTGGTTGGCCGAGAGTAGTTATGTTCAAACGTCGAAAGCTAAGACGTCGGCCGGGAAACGATCATAAGGTCATGAAGTGCCAGATAGTGGCCATGTTGTTGTTCTATTCAGCGCAACTGTTGCTGCGGGCTCAAGAGACCGGAATTCCATCCGCGCCGACTCCGGTCTCGCAGCCACAGGCAGCCGCTCCTGTCGCCGTTACTTTGGATGAGGCTATCTCTCGCGCTCGCAGCAATGAACCTGGATTCGCGGCGGCGGTTGCTGCGAGTCGCGTGAGTAATCTCGATCGGTCGATCGCGAGGTCGGCGTTGCTTCCGAGTGTTGTTTACCACAACCAATTTATTTATACGCAGCCGGCGAACGGGACAACTGGATCGAGTAACGCCAGCGTCGGCTCGCCTGCAGTCAGTTCAAATCCGAGGTTTATTGGCAATAATGCCGTCCACGAGTACGTGAGCCAAGGCAACGTCACCGAAACCATTGGGCTACAGCAGATTACTGCTGTAACCCGTGCCTCCGCCGCTGCAGCTGTAGCATTTTCCGAGTTGGAGGTAGCCCGTCGAGGGTTGGTGTCTGCGGTGATTGGACTCTTTTATGGTTCTCTTGCAGCGGACCACAAACTAGCCATCGCTCAGAGAGCTTCGCAGGAAGCTTCGAGCTTTACGACACTCACGGAGCAGCGAGAGTCTGCACGTGAAGCGGCCCACGCGGATGTAGTTAAAGCGCAACTACAACAGCAGCAGCGAGAACGAGATGTCGCCGACGCGGCGCTGCAGGTCCAAAAAACACGGCTGGAACTTGCTGTTCTACTGTTCCCGGACCCGAGAGCTCCCTTCACCCTGACCGCACCGTCTGTGCCGCCCCTTCTTGCGAGCCGATCCGACGTAGAAAGTGCCGCGACCTATTCGAACCCTGAACTTCAGAGCGTAATCAGCTCGCTTCGCGTAAGCGACCTAGACGTAACCGCAGCTCGCGCTGCTTACTTCCCGGATCTAGGCCTTAGCTTTGCCTATGGTATTGATGCAGCCCAGTTCGCGGCTCACGGAAATGATGGCGTCCGTAATCTGGGTTATTCGGCTACAGCAACTCTTGATATTCCAGTCTGGAATTGGCTCTCAACACAACATAAAACCCGGCAAGCTCAGATTCTGCGCGACGCGGCGAAGACCGCACTCAACTCGACTCAACGCCACCTTGTCGCACAGCTTGAGGAGTTTTATGCAGAAGCGTCTGTTGCACGAGATCAATTGCAGTCACTCGAATTGAGCGCTGATACGGCAAGAGAGAGCCTTCGTTTGACACGGCTACGTTACACCGCTGGGGAAGCGACTGTGCTCGAAGTCGTAGACGCAGAAAGTTCGCTAACCAGCGCTGAAATTGCACATGAAGATGGAATCATTCGCTACCATACGGCGCTTGCCAACCTACAAATCTTGACGGGAACGATCTAACCATGACCGGTAATCAAACTGTTCGAATCTCGTACATGCCGGTCGTATTTATTCTCGGTGCTATTCTTTCGTTTGGAATCGGCTGTAAAAAGGATGAGAAATCGCCAGAGCCGGAGGTTAGCGTCCAGGCTCTTCATCCTCGGATCGGAAGTATCTCGGAGCAGATTGTTGCCGACGCAACGCTGGCACCGCTTGCTCAGGCGGCAATCTCGCCTAAGATCACCGCGCCAGTAAAGAAGTTTTTCGTACAACGGGGATCGCGCGTAAGAGCAGCACAGCTACTGGCAACGCTGGAGAATAGTGATCTTGAAGCGGCTGCGCTCGATAACAAAGGGTCGTACACCTCTGCTCAAGCCGTCTATGAAACGGCAACACAAGCCACCGCGCCAGAGGACTACACAAAAGCGCAACTGGACGTAGCCCAAGCTAAGGCCACGCTCGAGCTCAACCAGAGTGTTGTGACGGCACGGAGTCAACTTCTCGCTCAAGGAGCAATCCCGGGAAGGGACCTCGACACAGCGAAGGCGACTCTTGTGCAAGCACAAGCAACCTACGATATAGCCAAACAGCATCTTGAGGCCGTGCAACAGGTGAGCCACAAGGCTGCCTTAGAAAATGCTCAAGGACAACTGGTCTCTGCCAAAGGAAAATACCTTAACGCTCAAGCACAGCTGAGCTACACAGAAATACGAAGTCCTATTGACGGGATCGTTACAGATCGTCCGTTGTTTGCAGGCGAGACCGCTGGAGCTGGGACGCCAGTGCTTACGGTAATGGACGTATCGGCGTTGCTTGCTAAACTGCACATCGCCCAGATGCAGGCACAGCAACTGACCGTGGGAGCTCCCGCTGAGGTCATGATCCCTGGCGTTACTGATTCTGTCGCAGCCAAAGTTTCACTTATTAGCCCGGCGCTTGATCCGGGCAGCACTACTGTTGAGGTATGGCTTCGAGTAGAAAACCCGAAAGGTCTCTATAGAGTCGGCACAGCTGTGCATGCTGTCATTACAGGACGCACAGCGACCAACGCTTTGCTGATTTCCACCGAAGCCGTTCAAACGGCAACAGACGGGACGACAAAGTTTGTCATGGTCATTGGTGCGGATGGCTCTGCGCATAAACATTTAGTTTCACTCGGCATTCAGACTGCTGCGACCGTTCAAGTGCTCAGCGGTGTTACTGCTGCCGATAGCATAATAACGGTTGGAGCTTATGGACTAGATGACGGGACAAAGGTGAAGGCCCGAGCGGCTGACGACAAGCCCGAAACTTCTGAGACGGTGGATAAACCAGGCGCTGGAAAGGAGGACGATCAGTGACGCCCATGATCGACGTCACTTCATCCCTGGGACAGAAGGCTAGAAGGTTCTGGCTTTCTTACGCCTCGAAGCCTATTTTTTTCTTCTTGATCGTCCTCACACTCGTCGGGATCTACGTGGCGATGCAGGTTCCGATCTCTGTTTTCCCTGATACCAACTTTCCTCGTGTCGTTATCGGCGTCGACAACGGTGTGATGCCAGTCGAACAGATGCAAGTCACGATTACAAAGCCAATCGAAGACGCCATCAACAGCGTTCCAGGTCTGGTCACTGTTCGGAGTACCACCAGTCGAGGATCAGCGGAGATCAGCCTCTTCTTCGATTGGAGCGTCGACATGTATCGTACACTCCAACTCACCGACGCATCCCTCGCTAAAGTGCAGCAGTCGCTGCCAGCGACGGCACGAATTACTACGAACCGCCTCACATTTGCTACATTTCCTATACTTGGCTACGCGTTAACTTCAGACACAGACGCCTTAGGAAGAGATCTTGTATCGCAGACTCAATTGTGGGAGATCGCCACTTACGATCTCAAACCACCGCTGAATCGTGTGAATGGCGTCAGTACCGTAGTCGTCCAAGGGGGTAAGATTCCGGAGTTTCATGTGGTTCCGAACCTCGCCCGCTTGCAGGCAGCTGGTATAACCCTTCTTGATCTCGTGAACGGTATTCAAGCCTCCAATATTATCGACTCGCCAGGACTCTACGAGGCGAATCATCAACTCATTCTTGGGCTAGTTGGTGCTCAGGCTCACAACAGCACTGACTTGTCCAGTCTTGTTATCAAAACATCTTCTGGCGGTGCTCCCATTCGTGTCGCAGATGTCGCCACAGTTCAACCGTCGACGATGCCGGTTTACACGATGGTTACCTCGAACGGTAAACCTGCCGTCCTGCTGAATATCGCGAGACAGCCCTTGTCTAATACAGTCCAGGTTGCGAACGCGGTGGCTGATGAGATTACACAGCTACAAAAGAAGCTCCCAAATGGGGTCCGCCTTGCACCGTTTTACGATCAATCGGAACTTGTCCGAGAGGCTATTGCCAGTGTTCGTGACGCGATCCTTATCGGCCTAGTCCTGGCTTGCGTCATTCTGTTCCTATTCTTGCGTGACTGGAGTTCTTCGCTGATCGCAGGACTTGTCATCCCGGTTACGATTGCAATCACCATCCTATTCCTCTGGCTGATTGGCGAGTCTTTTAACCTGATGACTCTTGGTGGACTCGCTGCGGCTATTGGACTTGTGATCGACGATGCCATTGTCGTCGTCGAAAATATCGTTGTTCATCGAGATCGTGGCGAATCGCGCGTAGAAGCAGTTCGAATAGCTCTTCACGAGATCACTACCCCCTTGGTCTTTTCCACTATTACCCCAGTCGTGGTCTTTCTTCCTCTCATCGCTGTCACAGGTGTTACCGGAAGTTTCTTCCGTGCGCTCGCCGTCACAATGACGGCGGCTCTGCTAACTTCGCTGGTGCTGGCTCTAACATGGACACCTGCTCTTTCACTACATCTGCTGCGAAATAATAAAACAGTAGTTCCTCGCGACGCGAACACAACCGCCCTATCGAATGATGCAATAGCTGATCACGAAGATGGTCCTGTGATCCGCAAGATACTTCAGCTTCATGCCCTGGTGCTGCTATGGGCCTTGAGACGGCCGCTCCTTCTTGGGCTGGCTTGCCTTGTTGTCGCCGTCGTCGGATATTTTAGCTATCGCGCACTTGGAACAGACTTGTTGCCCGAGATGGACGAGGGTGCTTTTATTCTCGACTACCTCACACCGGCGGGCACCTCACTCTCCGAGACGAATCTCATTCTGCTCCATGTCGAGCAGATCCTGCATGACACGCCGGAAGTGGAGATAACATCTCGCCGAACAGGTCTTCAGATGGGCCTTGCCGCTGTGACCGAGGCAAACTACGGAGATTTCACCGTTCGACTTAAGAGCAATCGGTCACGCTCAATCGACGAAGTTATCGCAGGCGTTCGTGCGGAGATCAAGAAGACAGAGCCTGCCCTAGATGTAGAGTTCACGCAGGTTCTTCAGGATATGATCGGCGATCTTTCTAATTCGCCGGAACCGATCCAGGTAAAACTCTTTTCGTCGGATGCAAATCTTCTCCACGATCTAGCGCCAAAAGTTGCAGATGCCATCGCCAAGATTCCAGGCGTGGTCGATACGCAAAATGGTGTCGATAACACAATTTCGGGCCCAGCGACCAACTTTCAGATTGACCCTGTGCTGGCTGGGAGGCTTGGGTTTACCCCGACGGAAGTTGCCGAGGACGCGACCGCGATCCTCGATGGACTTCCGACCAACGACCCCATCATTGTCAATGGCCGACCTTATACGATCCGTATTCGCCTTCCCGAAGACTCACGCGCGTCGCTCGACAGCATTCAGAATACGGTATTCAACTCGAGTACAGGCCGCACCGCGACCCTAGGATCTCTCGCTCAGGTGACGCAACTACCGCCCCAAAATGAGATTCGCCGAGAAAACCTGCAACAAGTAATTCTCGTGAGCGGTCGACTTGAAGGCTCCGATCTTGGCTCCGCGATGACTAGAGTGCGCTCTACCGTAGAGTCGCTTCATCTTCCATCGAGCGTGCGTGTGGAGTACGGAGGGACCTATCAGGAGCAGCAAAAGTCTTTCGGAGACCTTGCGCGCGTTTTGATTCTTTCCCTCGCGCTGGTCTTCGGAGTTCTCGTAACGGAGTTCCGTAATTTCTCGGCGCCAGTCGCCATTCTTAGCAGTTCAATCCTCTCCATGACTGGAGTTGTTCTGGCTCTCCTTGTTACAGGGACTATCTTTAACGTCGCCAGTTTCATGGGTTTGATTATGGTAATCGGCATTGTCGCAAAAAATGGCATTTTATTGCTCGACGCAGATGAAAGGTATCGAGCTGAAGACAGGAGTAGTAATTCTGCGCGCACCTCTGATAACGCTGGGTGCATGCCTGGCGATTCTCGCACTCGCACTCAACCTAACAGAGATATTGCTCGCGAGGCTATGCTTCATGCTGCTCAGCGGCGACTCCGTCCAATCTTCATGACTGCTGTCGCCGCTATCTGCGGAATGCTCCCACTCGCTTTTGGATTGGGCGCGGGCTCACAGATGCTACAACCTTTAGCAATCGCAGTTATCGGTGGTCTATTGCTTTCCATTTTCCTTAGCCTGATAGTGACCCCGGTGATCTATTACAGTCTGATGCAATCAGCCGAAGGCGTGCGGCTCAGCGGGGCAACGCGTAGTTGGTCAGAAGTGTAGATTTCACCTAATTATGAATGATCTGAGTTGCAGTGAGTTGGTCATGCCTGACACGCAATAGAGACACCTCAAAAGTGAGAGCCATAACCAAGCGAACTCTCCTGGTTTGTCCATCGAAGAGTGTAGGGAAGTCCTGAAATCTAGTCTTCGCCGAGACGGGTTTGTCCCTTCGGTCTGGCTGGAAGGATAGATACTTTGCATATCTAGAAGATGAGTTTGACGCCAAACTGAATCTGCCGCGAACTCGTTGATGTCGCTGTGATTACGCCAGCGGTCGAAGAGATATTGGGTGGTGTGTAGACTCCCGCAACCAAGGACGGTGCTGAGGCATAGGTGATCGCGTTTGGGGTGGTGAAGTTCGTATGGTTCAGGACGTTGAAGAACTCCGAACGAAACTGCAGGTTGAGCCCTTCTCGAAAAGCAGTGTTCTTGAGCAAAGCGAGGTCGAGCTCCTTTAGCCCGGGGCCAATCAATGTGTCTCGTCCAAGATCGCCGACCGCGCCACCCGTAATGGCCCCACTGCTCGAGAGCGTGGAGATCGGCGCTGAGAAAGCATTTGGATTGAACCACTGAGCCACAGTATGGGGATAGAGCTTGCCATGAAAATTCGGATTGATATCTGGCCGTACAGGATTTCGCGTATCGCCGGAGCCAGTGGGGTTATATCCGAGTTGCGGCGATAGAGGAAAGCCGGACTGCAGATTCGTTATAGCGCTGAGGCTCCAACCGCCAACTACACCTTCAGTAAACGAGTTCAACCCAGAGGCGAAACGTTGATTGCGCCCTAATGGCAGGTCGTAGGTCCCATTCAGAGCGACAATATTGCGTACATCTGTCGCGGCTGGTCCGTAGTCCAGGCTCAATTTACTCGGAACTGAGACGAAAGCTGGCGTATTGGCCGAGACGCTGGTGTTCCACGCCGAACCGTTGTCCAGATTCTTTGACCAGGTATAAGCTCCGCGGAACTGCAGGCCATTGGTGAAGCTCCGATGAACGTCCACTTCGAGTGCGTTGTAGTTGCTGATACCCTGCGAAACCCACGATGTGGTGTTTGCAACGAGCGGATTAGCTTTCGTGATTGTTGGGTAGAAGATCGTTCCGGCGGAAACGTTAGCCGGGCATCCAGGGTTCGGGCAGATTACGGTTGCGGGTTGGTTCTGATCTTCCGAGAGGATCTGATGATATCCGTGTGAACCCACGTATGCGACTGTCACGGATGTATTCCGCGCTACCTGCTGCTCTACTTTGAAGTCCCAGGAGAGAACGGCTGGAGTTGCGATATTGGGTTGTACATTCGAGGGAGAGATGAGACTCCCGGCACTGGCCCGCGTTGCTGTTGTGATGTTTAAGCTCGATACTGCTACATTGCTTTGTGTCAGCGTGGCATTGAACGGTGCGGCCTGGTCGAAACGATAGTCGAGATTGTCGAGGAGGGAGTGATGCAGCCCAAAACTCGCACGGATAGCGGTCTGTCCCTTGCCAAACGGGTCCCATGCAATGCCGGCACGCGGCTCCGGCAAGAATTTTGCGCGATTGTCTGTCAGGCCGGATGAGCCGATAGAAGGGTTTGTGTTGATTACGTTGTTTGTGAACCCATAAATACCTGCACGCCCCTGCGATTCGTTGAAGCCGTTTGTCGACTCGAAGCGAATGCCTGCACGGAGCTCGAGATTCGGCCGCAGATGTAGGGTGTCTTCGAGATAGCCAGCTCCCATGGTCGAGCGCCACCCAAGCTCGGTCGGGTTAGGCACAACGGTGAAAGTCTTAACGGTGCCCTGCAGAAACGTCGTCAGGCTCGCAAACGATGCCTGCCCCCACTGGTTCTGTGCAAGGTTGTCGTTCGATTGAAGCCGTTGCACCCAGCCACCGGCTTCAATCTGATGGCGCCCGCGAGTGTAATAAATGTGGTCATCGAAGGTAAAAAGGTTGCGCGTGGTCGCATTGTTTGAGCCCACATTGCCACCAGCGCCTGTGACCTGTGATGCGCCGTTAGACGCAGTACTGCCAGCGATAACAATCGCTCCGATAGGCTTTTCTGCGACCCAACTCGCGATGTCTGTCTCCGCCGGCGATGTCGAGAAGCCGAGGAAAAAGAAGCTCGCTCGCGAGTAGCCCACTCGTGCCGTATTCAAGAGCTTAGGCGAGAAGACGTGCTGCTCCTGTACGCTCGCGACCTGTTCGCGCAGCGTCTCGTCGATGACCGAGAAAGGGTTTTGCGTTGGAGTGTTCGCCGTTGAATCATCTACGGTGTATACGGCGAAGAGAAGATCGTTCGCAGTCAAGTTTGCATCGAAGCGCGTGGTTCCAAAGTCTTCGCGGATGTGCTGGACGGGATTCGAGAATGCCTCGGCAATTCCGGTGTTGAAGCCAGTCGTTGGATCGAGCAGCTCCGGACCATTTTGGACTGGCCAAAGGTTGAGAAGAGGCACCACGCCATTACCCAGTCCAACCTTCGTCAACGCACCCGTCTTTGCATTTGGAAGGTAGCCCAACCGGGCCTGAGTGTCCGGTACAAGAGTTACGTCCGAAAGGCCAAGGTTCTGACGGTAGCCTTCATAGTTACCAAAGAGGAAGAGCTTGTTCTGTCTTATGGGACCTCCCAGTGACAGACCGAAGTTGTTCCGCTGGAACTCTGGAATCTTCTGCTGATCGAAGTAGTTCCGCGCATCCAACGCTGAGTTACGCAGGAACTCGTATGCAGTACCGTGCAGCTTGTTTGTGCCGCTCGCC
>Ga0302233_10001741_pt1 | contig 14589 bp, 10 predicted proteins | sample II_Palsa_N3_1_FD_193516 | JGI IMG/M metagenome (GOLD analysis project Ga0302233, IMG submission 193516) | Peat permafrost microbial communities from Stordalen Mire near Abisko, Sweden - II_Palsa_N3_1 | ecosystem: Environmental > Terrestrial > Soil > Palsa > Peat permafrost | place: Sweden... | reverse complement strand
CAGCACACCCAGCAGCGCGATTACCCAAGCGAAGACATTGCCGCCAATCGCGCGCTGCAGCGCGAACAATGCGCCGGGCAGGCCCCAACTCAGGCCGTGCCTCAGCAGCCGGCAGTGCTCGGGGGCAAGCCAATGTTCAAGCAAAAGCAAAGCCGCGACCATCGCCAGCAACAGTGGAAAACCGATCCACCACGGCGACAACGCCAGCACGACGGCCCATGCAATCCTCGACAGCCAGACTGCCGGTGAAAACGTAAAGCGCCGGGCCATGGCTCAGCGCAGCCTTGCATCAGCAAACAGGATCAGCCGCACCACACACGGGCGTTGCGGAACATGCGCATCCATGGCGAATCCTCGCCCCAGCTCTCCGGATGCCAGCTCATCTGCACGCTGCGGAATACGCGCTCGGGGTGCGGCATCAGAATCGTCACACGGCCATCGGCTGCCGTGAACCCCGCCAGCCCGCCGGGCGAGCCATTCGGATTGAGCGGATAGTTTTCGGTCGGCTTGCCACGGTTGTCGACGAATCGAACCGCCGCATGCGCCTTCGCCGGGCTGCACGAACTCGGGAAACTCACCCGACCCTCGCCGTGCGCCACTGCCACGGGAATGCGCGAACCGGCCATGCCCTTGAAGAACAGGCTGGGCGAATCGAGGATCTCCAGCGTGGCCACGCGCGCCTCGTACTGCTCCGACGCGTTGCGCAGAAACTTCGGCCAATGCTGTGCGCCGGGGATGATCTCCTTCAGCTGCGCCATCATCTGGCAGCCGTTGCACACGCCCAACGCGAACTTGGTTTCATCGGCGAAGAATGCGGTGAACTGCGCACGCAACATCTCGTTGAACAGGATCGACGTAGCCCAACCGCGGCCAGCGCCAAGCACGTCGCCGTAGGAAAAGCCGCCGCAGGCCGCAAGACCACGGAAGTCGGCCAGCTTGATCCGGCCGCTGGCCAGATCGGACATGTGCACGTCCACTGCATCGAAACCGGCGCGAGTGAATGCGGCCGACATTTCCACCTGGCCGTTGACACCCTGCTCGCGCAGCACCGCGATGCGTGGCCGCTCGCCGCTACCTTTGGACGCGGCGATAAACGGCGCGGCGACATTCTCAGTCGTACTGAAGCCGAGCTTCGGCGTGATGCCGGGATCGGCATCGTCGCGCCGCCAGTGCTGCTCGGCATCGGCGCTGGCCGGATTGTCGCGCAGGCGCTGCATCGCGTAACTGGTTTCATTCCACGCCTCGAACAGCGTGCTCCAGTTCCACTTGAACAAGGTGTCACCACCGAGGAACAGCTTGATGCCGAGCTTTTCCTTTGGCCGTCCAATCCGGTGACTGATGGCAGCCAGGCCGTGCTTGACCAGCAGCGCCTCGAACGGTTCGCGGTTGGCTTCGGCCACCTGCAGGATCGCGCCCAGTTCCTCGTTGAACAGGCCGCGCAGGGTCGCTTCGGCCCAGCCGTCCAGATGAATTTCCAAACCACAGTGGCCGGCAAAGGCCATCTCCAGCAGGGTAACGATGGCGCCGCCGTCCGAGCGATCGTGATAGGCCAGCAGCAGACCGCCGGCGTTTGCTTCCTGCACCAGATCGAACAACGCTTTCAGCCGCTTCGCATCGTCCAGATCCGGTGGCACGCCGCCGCCACGGTTGAATACCTGGGTCAGCGCCGAGGCGCCGAGACGATCGCGCCCCGCGCCGAGATCGATCAGCCACAGGTCGGAGTGGCCGTGATCCAGTCGCAATTGTGGCGTCAGCGTGCGGCGTGCGTCGCTGACGCGGGCAAAACCGGTAATCACCAGCGATACCGGCGATACCGTGCGCTGCGATGTGCCGTTGTGTTGCCACTGCGTCTGCATAGACAGCGAGTCTTTGCCGACCGGGATCGAAATCTCCAGCGCCGGACACAGCTCCATGCCGACTGCTTTCACCGCATCGAACAGGGCGGCATCTTCGCCGGGATGATTCACCGCAGCCATCCAGTTGGCCGACAGGCGGATCTCGCCGAGGCTGGCAATTGGCGCAGCGGCCATATTGGTGATCGCCTCACCGACCGCCAGACGCGCGGCCTGAGCGCTGTTGAGTACGGCCACCGGCGCGCGTTCGGCCATCGCCATCGCTTCGCCGACGTAGCCATCGAAGTCGGCCAGCGTCACCGCGCAATCGGCCACCGGTATCTGCCACGGCCCGACCATCGGGTCCCGATGATTGAGCCCGCCGACCGTGCGGTCGCCAATGGTGATCAGAAAGCTCTTGCTGCCCACGACCGGCAGCCGCAGCACGCGCAGCAACGCCTCGTTCATGCCGATACCAGTGAGATCGGGCAGCACGTCGATGCGCGGCTTGATGTGCTTGGCGTTGCGATGCATGCGCGGCGGCTTGCCGAACAACACGTCCATCGGCAGGTCGATCACTACCAGGTCGCGGCGCGGATCGGTTACCCGCAAACGACGCTCCTGCGTCGCATCGCCGACCACCGCGTAGGGACAGCGCTCGCGTAGACACATCGCCTCGAACTCGGCCAGATTCTCCGGACCAATCGCCAGCACGTAGCGCTCCTGCGACTCGTTGCTCCACACCTGCATCGGCGAAAGCTGCGGATCGTCGCAGGGGATTTTCGACAGGTCGATCTCGCCGCCGACGCCAGCATCGTTGAGCAGCTCAGGGATCGCGTTGGACAGGCCACCGGCACCCACGTCGTGCACGCTGACGATCGGGTTGTCATCGCCGCGACGGCAGCAGGCGTCGATGACTTCCTGGCAGCGCCGCTCCATTTCGGCGTTGTCGCGCTGTACCGAGGCGAAATCCAGCTCCGCGCTGGAACTGCCCGACGCGACCGACGATGCCGCACCGCCACCGAGGCCGATCAGCATTGCCGGGCCGCCCAGCACGATCACCTTGTTACCCGGCTGCACGGCATGCTTCAGCACATGACCGGGGCGCAGGTTGGCCAGGCCGCCGGCCAGCATGATGGGCTTGTCGTAGCCACGACGCAGGCCGGCTTCGCCGGTTTCGTGTTCGTACGTGCGGAAATAGCCGCCCAGACACGGACGACCAAACTCGTTGTTGAACGCCGCCGCACCCAGCGGGCCGTCGCGCATGATTTCGAATGCGCTGGCCATCCGCGGTGGCAACGGACGCTCCACTTCCCACGGTTGTGGATGGCCAGGAATACGCAGATCGGACACCGAAAAGCCGGTGAGGCCGGCTTTCGGCTTGCCGCCGCGACCGGTAGCGCCTTCATCGCGAATTTCGCCACCGGCACCGGTGGCCGCACCGGGCCACGGCGCAATCGCGGTGGGATGGTTATGCGTCTCCACCTTGATCGCGAAGTCGATGCGCTCTTCGTGTGCGCGCCAGATGCCATCTTTGGCATCTGGGAAGAAACGCTTGCCGACACTGCCCTCGATCACCGCGGCGTTGTCCGAATACGCTGACAAGGTATGCGCCGGCGACTGCTCGTGCGTATGCTTGATCATGCCGAACAGGCTTTTCTCCTGATCCACACCATCCAGCGTCCAGCTGGCGTTGAATACCTTGTGCCGGCAGTGCTCGGAATTGGCCTGCGCGAACATGAAAAGTTCGGCGTCAGTCGGGTCGCGGCCGAGCTCGGCGTAGCGATCCGCCAGATATTCGATCTCGTCATCGGCCAGTGCCAGGCCCAATCGGCTATTCGCCTCGTCCAGCGCGCCCTTCGGCTCACCACTGAGCGCGATGTGCACCAGATCACCGGGCTGGCCCGCCAGGAACAAACCCTGCGCCTCGTCGATATGGGTCAGCACCGACTGCGTCATCGCGTCGTACAGTTCCGCCATGATCGCCGCATGGTTCGGCGCGCTAGCCGGCGGCAGCCCGGCAATCTGCCAGGCCATGCCACGTTCGACGCGGCGAATGTCCGAGTCCGTCCCACCAAAACCCGCGCCGTGCAGAATGTCAGTCGCCTTGCTCGACCAGGGCGAGATGGTGCCCAGTCGTGGCACTACCCATAGCGTGGCCGGCTCGGGCTTGGCATCTTTCGCTTCGAGCACGGCCAGCAGGTGTTGTCGCAGCGTTCCCTGCGGCGCCGTATCGGTGTCGACAAAATAGACAAACCACGAGGCCTGCACGCGCACGCCGTGATGCAGGGCATCCAGGCGGGCGTTGAGGCGTTCAAGGCGGAACGGCGAGAGGGCGCTCTGCCCGTCGAGTGCGATCATGCGGGGAACGGCGCTTTGCAATGGAAACGCCAATTCTAACCGATGCAGCCTGACCGATGCTGCAGTACGGCATCGCTGTCCGACGAAACCTGCGACAAAAGAGCAGCTTGCGCGCTATTCGCCGGTGCCCGGATCTTCGCCCTGGTCGCTGCCGTCCCCGTCGCTGCCATCGGCAATCGCCTTGAGCAACTGATCGGGGGTGACGTAACCGCCCAGCGTGCGGCCGTCAGGGCCGAAAATGGTCGGCGTGCCGTCGATACCCAGTTTCAGGCCCAGCTCGAACTGATCCTTGACCGGGTTGGTGCAGGTGGCCGCCTTCGGCGCACGGCCGGCGGTGGCGTCACTGAACGCCGCGTTGCGATTACTGGCGCACCATACCGACACCATCTCCGTATACGTCGGCGTAGGACGACCCGCAGTGGTGACCACGCCCTCGCGCGGCCACGCCAGGTACTCCACCGCGATGCCTGCCTTGTTGAACTCGGCGATGTGCTCGTGCAACGCCCGGCAAAAAGCGCAGTTGACGTCGGTAAATACGGTGATGGTGACCTTGGGATGCGCTGGTGCGAACACGATGCGCTGCGCGGCAGGCACCTTGGCCAGTTCGGCCTTGCGGAATGTCGCCCAGGCAACCTTGCTGACATTCTGCTTGCTGCCCAGATCAAGCATGTCACCGTTGAGCAGATATTTGCCGTCGGCGCTGACGTAGAGCATCTGGCCCGAGGCAATCACCTGATAGAAACCTGGCATCGGCGCCAGCTCGATCGAATCGATTTCGGCCTTGGTAGACAACACGGCGATCGACTGGCGCACGATCTTCTCGGCCGCGGGAGTGACGCCCTTGCCGCTGACCGAGCCGGCGGCGCCATCGGTGGCATACGCGCCGGACGCATACGCGACCACGCAGACAGCCAGTAACCATTTCTTCAACATCTAAAAAAGCCTCATGGCATGTCACGCCGGTGCCTGACCATGGCGTCGAAAGGCCATTCTCGCATAACCGCCTGAACCGACTTTCACATAACGCGTCTTCGCGCGCGGCCTCAGCCGCGCGGGTGATGCTGCGCATGCAGACGCTTCAATCCTTCCTTCGCCACCAGGGTGTAGATCTGGGTGGTACTGAGCGAGCTGTGGCCGAGCAGCATCTGCAGCGCGCGCAGGTCGGCACCGTGATTGAGCAGGTGTGTGGCGAACGAATGCCGCAACACGTGCGGCGAAATGCGTTTGGCGTTGATACCGACCTTCAACGCATAGCGTTTCACCAGGGTCCAGAACATCTGCCGGGTCATGCCCTCACCGCGACGACTGAGAAACAGCGCGACGGGCTGACGACCTTTCGCCAGCTCGGGTCGGGCGCCAGCAAGGTAGGTATTGATGTATTCCAGTGCCACTTCGCCGACTGGCACCAGCCGATCCTTGCCGCCCTTGCCCGTCACCCGTAGCACGCCCTGCCGCGTATTGAGCGACGCCAGCGGCAACTCGACCAGCTCGGACACGCGCAGGCCGGAGGCGTACATCAGCTCCAGCATCGCGCGATCACGCAAGCCCAATGTGGTGGCGGTATCGGGCGCGTTGAGCAGACCGACGATCTCGCGCTCGGCCAGCGCCTTCGGCAGGCTGCGCGGCATGCGCGGCCGCTCGATCAACAGGGTCGGATCGGCAAAGCCTGGCTCGTTCCGCGCCAGAAACGCGTAGTAACGGCGAAACGCCGACTGCCGCCGCGCGATCGAACGTATCGCGACCGGCTGCATGCCATTCGACGCGCGGCCGTGATACGCGGAAATGTCCTCGCGTTGTGCCGTGGGCAGCGTGCGGCCACGGCCAGCCAACCAGCCAGCCAACGCTTCCAGATCGCGCCGGTAAGCCTCCAGCGTGCGATCGGCGAGTCCGTCCTCCGACCACACGCGCTCCAGAAACGCAGCGATACTGTGCCGATCGGCTTCGGCGATACTGGTGCGACTTTCTTCCTTTTTCATGCGCACGATGCTGGCCATTGCGCGCGCACTACGCAAGCGATAAGCCGCCGATGCCGACCACGCTGCAAACAACTCCGCTCCATACCAGCTCGATCCCCTGTCCGCTGTGGCGGCGACTACTCGCCCTGGTCTACGACCTGCTGATCGTGGTGGCGATCGTGATGGTGGTAGGTCTGCTGTGCCAGCTGGCTACCGGCGGCAAGTTGATCAGCACTGGCGCAACGACTTCGGTGCCGGTCTGGTATCAGGCGCTGCAGGGCTTGGTCGTCGCCGCGTATTTCATCAGTGCATGGCGCCGTGGCGGACAGACGGTGGGCATGCGGCCCTGGCGCATCCGCGTCACCTCCACGGCCGGCGCGACACCATCGATACAGCAATGCCTGGTCCGATTACTCGTCGCTGCCGCACCCTTGCTGTTGCTTCTGCTGGAACCCGTGCTGGGACTTCGCGCCACGCTCTGGACGGTGCTAGTCATATGGTTCACATGGTTTGCGGTAGCGTTGCTCAATAGCCGTCGGCGGACCCTGCATGACCTGGCCGCCAATACCGAGATTCGCCTGCTCGGTAAATCCTGATAATCCGCTCAGTCTCTGGATTCCACCCGACAGATGTCCAGCCAGCCAGCCCAAACTCGCAATGATTCCGAACTGATCCGCGCCAATCGCGGCTTTTACGAATCGTTGTGGGCCGAGTCGCAGCTGATCGATCCCGATCGCTTCAACACCTGGCCACTGCTCAGCGAACTGGCCGCCAACGCACCGCATCGGCTGGAAGTGGCACCCGGCCTGCGCCCGCGCATGCCGCTCGATGGCACCTGTTTTATTGACCTCAGCCACGCCGCGCTGCACCGCTTGCACCAGCGTGGTGCCGACGCCGTACATGGCATGATCGGCGCGCTACCCTGCGCCAATGCGCGTTTCGATCTGATCTGCGCGCTGGATATTCTCGAACACGTCGACGACGACAACGCCGCGCTGGCCGAACTGGCAAGGGTTGCCACACCGGGTGCGACTCTGCTGCTGTCCGTGCCGCTGCATCCCGAGGCCTGGACCGCCTTCGACGATTTCGTCGGCCACTGCCGCCGCTACGAACCGACGCAGATCGCCACCCGACTGGCCCAGCACGGTTTCACCATCGAACACAGCGCCGTGTACGGCATGCAGCCAAAATCCTCGCGCCTGCTCGATGTCGGCCTGTGGTTCCTCACCCACCAGCGCAAGCGCGCCATGTGGTGGTACAACCGGGTTTTCATGCCGCTGGGCGTGCGTTTCCAGAAACCTCTGGCGTGGCGCACCGGCATGGGTGACACGCGCGGCGTGGACGAGCTGCTGCTGCGCTGTCGCTACCAGTAACTTTCCAAGTTCGTCCGCAACTACGGTCACCGCCAAGTGACTGATTGGAAAAGTTTCTGAACCATTCCCGCAGGGAATTGCGGCATCGCAACAAGCCAGAGCAAACCGCGCTAAGATGGGAGAATTCCTTTTCCCGGCCAGCCTTTCCGATGCTTTATCAACTCCACGAATGGCAGCGCGCATTTCTCGGCCCCTTGAGCTACTTCGCGCAAGCCAACGCGCGCATGCTCAACGACAACAGCAGCCCGCTCGGCAAGCTCTCCGGCGCGCAGCGTCTGGCTGCGGGCTATGAGCTGATGCATCGGCTGGGCAAGGAATACGAAAAACCCGAGTTCGGCATCACCAGCGCCATGGCGCACGATCATGAGATCGCGGTGATCGAACGCGTTGCGCTGGACAAACCGTTTTGCCAGCTGAAGCGCTTCAAGCGCTTCAGCGACGACCCGGCCACCATCGAAAAGATGAAGCACGATCCGATCGTGCTGGTGGTCGCGCCACTGTCCGGCCACCACGCCACCTTACTGCGCGACACTGTGCGCACCCTGCTGCACGACCACAAGGTCTACATTACCGACTGGGTCGATGCGCGGATGGTGCCGAACGAATTCGGCCCGTTCAACCTCGATGACTACGTCGCCTATATCGAGGAATTCATCCGCCATATCGGCGCAGCAAACGTCCACGTGATTTCAGTGTGTCAGCCCACCGTGCCGGTGCTGGCCGCCGTCTCCCTGATGGCAGCGCGCGGCGAAGCCACGCCACGCAGCATGACCATGATGGGTGGCCCGATCGATCCACGCTGCAGCCCCACCAGCGTCAACAACCTGGCTACCACCCAGCCGCTATCGTGGTTCCAGGGCAACGTGATCCACACCGTGCCGGCGAACTATCCCGGCCACGGCCGCGAGGTATATCCAGGTTTCCTGCAGCACGCAGGCTTCATCGCGATGAACCCGAATCGCCATCTAAATTCGCACTGGGATTTCTATCAGGATCTGCTGCGCGGCGACCTGGAAGACGCCGAGTCACATCGCAAGTTCTACGACGAATACAACGCCGTACTCGACATGCCAGCCGAGTTCTATCTCGACACCATCGAAAAGGTGTTCCAGGAATTTCTGCTACCTCGTGGGCTGTGGGATGTCGCTGGCGAACGCGTCACGCCCAGCGCGATCAAGACCAGCGCGCTGCTGACGATCGAAGGTGAGTTGGATGATATTTCCGGCCTGGGCCAGACGCAGGCGGCGCACGACCTGTGCAGCGGCATCCCGACGAAGCGCCGGGCGCACAAGGTGATCGATGGCGCCGGGCACTATGGGATTTTCAGTGGACGGCGGTGGCGCGAGACTGTTTATCCGCAGGTGCGGGATTTTATTCGGAAGTTTGACAAGGTGGCGGTGGCGGGGAAGAAGGCGCCTGCGGCGGGCTGATTTGGCGCACCTGCGATATGGCTTGGCACGATGCACGCCAAGTTACCGCCGGGAATAAACGCATGCCGCACATCTCGCAACTTCGTTCACCCTGAACGTAGCGAAGCGGATTCGAAGGACTCCGCACTAGTAACGATTTTTGCCTTCTCGCTCAACGGCTCAATGGGTAAAGCCAAAAAGACTTTAGAGCTTTCGTCCTCCTTCGGAGGGCGAGTCACTTTTCTCTGCGTGGCCAGAGAAAAGTAACCAAAAGAGAGGCCACCCCACTTGGCGCTTGGCGGGCTGCGCCCGCCAAGTCCGTGAGCCGTGGCCGGGCTTTTCGACAGGACTCCTGTCCTGACGAAAAGGAATCGACATCCCTGTCGATTCCCCTGCGGGCCTATCGACCACGCCTCACCGCCGCACAGGGGTTTGGAAAAGCAAAGCAGCTTCCCGCAATTTCGTTAGGCCGTATAACGCCTAAACTAAGCGGCACCGGCCGCCACGTCAGGAGCACCGTAACATCCAGTCCGGCGTCCGCTTGAGGGCATAGTGAGCCCTCACCTCGTGCTATGCATGAAGGACCGCTCTCCCCACATGGCAATGTAGAGCGACCGGAGGTTGCATGGAATGAGCTGCCAACCATCGCTCTTGGCCTTATTGTCTTTTATGTCCCACAAAAGCGACTCAACGTATGCAGTGTCGATGCAACGAGTAGTTGGTTCGTCTGCATCAGCCAGCAAGGCAGATAGCAGTTTGAGATGTTCGGAGGCCTTGAACTGCTGGCCTTCTTTGATTGCATCTGTAGTGAGCTGAGAGAAGCGCTCCAGCCAGATATGAGGTGATTCTTCGACGTCATAACAGTCATCTCGAAGACCCACCTCAATCAAGCGCGCCTCGCTTGGGAAGGCACTTCGTACCGACGCAACGACTCTCTGAGCTGCAATTATTTCGGCTATGGGCATGAATGCTAACGCTGGAATTAAGCGGCAGCGGAGCCGTCCGCTTTAATGAGTGGTTAGGCCGCACTTGGGCCCCGCGAGTTCGGGCTTGTTGAAAGATTAGAAGTTGCACCCGACACCGGTACAGTGACCGTTCTTGTCGTACACATCAACAATACCCAGCGCAACAGCGACGCCAACAGCACACTGCTTGACGCCTTTGGAACACTCGGCCGCAGCATAGGAAATACGTCCAGCGAAAAGAAACCAAGCAATTACGGAAAAAACTAGGATAGTCACTGATGTTCCGACGATGGCGCGTGCCTTACCGGTCTTCTTTTCCCTGTTCGCCGACTTTGTATCAGGTTCACTGCTCATATCCGCTCCTTGCAAGACAGTGTGCGGCCTAACACTTGATAAACCTCGGATTGAGGCATATGCAATGGATGTTCGGGCTCGCCGTGCCTTGCGTCAAGCGAGCAAAATTCCGCGAGACGAAGGCTTTCTACGGCGCATTAGATCGAGCGATCGGGCCGTTGGATACAACATACTCGCAAGCGCGCAGGATGCGCGCTGCTTTTAATCGGGGCTCCTGTGCGGCGGTGAGGCGAGGTCGGGCTTCTCTTTGGGTTACTTTTCTCTTGGCCACGCAAGAGAAAAGTAACTCGCCCTCCGAAGGAGGACGAAAGCTCTAAATCAACAGAATCGCGGCAAACTTACCCTCGAGCGAAGAACGAGCGGAACGCCTCAACCACCCTCTCCACTCCCTCATCATCCACATCCAGATGCGTGACCAATCGCAATGTCGGCAGATACCCGATACTGATACGAACCCCCGCCGCCCGCATATGGACGTCCAAATCCTTCAACCGACCAGCGGGCACATCGACATACACCATGTTGGTAAATTGCCCGAGCAGATTCACGCCAGAAATCTCGCGCAGGCAACCAGCCATATAGGCCGCACGCCGATGATCATCGGCCAGTCGCTCCACATGATGGTCGAGCGCGTAGATGCCCGCCGCAGCAAGGAGACCGGCCTGACGCCAGCCGCCGCCGGTGACTTTGCGCCAGCGCCGCGCTTTATCGATCAGCGCCTGTGAACCGACTAGTACTGAGCCGACCGGCGCGCCCAATCCTTTGGACAAGCACACCGACACGCTGTCGAAATAGTGGGCGATGTCGCGCGCCGGGATATTCCCGGACACGGCAGCGTTGAACAGACGCGCGCCATCTAGATGCAGGCCGAGACTACGCTCGCGAGTGAAGTCGTGCGCGGCTTTCAAATAATCCAGCGGCAGCACGCGGCCCCACCAGGTGTTTTCCAGTGCCAATACTTTGGTGCGCGCGAAATGCGGATCGACCGGCTTGATCGCCGCAGCGACCTTGTCCAGCGGCAGCGTGCCGTCGGCATCCTGCGGAATCGGCTGCGGCTGGATGGAGCCGAGTACGGCTGCACCGCCGCCCTCCCAGCGGAAGGTGTGCGCGTCGGCGCCGACCAGGTACTCATCACCGCGCTCGCAGTGCGCCATCAGCGCCAGCAGGTTCGACTGCGTGCCGGTGGGTACGAACAGCCCGGCTTCGAAACCGAGATCCTCGGCGAGACGCTGCTGCAGCGTGTTGACCGTCGGGTCTTCGCCGTAGACATCATCGCCGACGTCGGCAAGCAGCATTGTCTCGCGCATGGCCTGCGTGGGCTGCGTGACGGTATCGCTGCGTAAATCGACAACTCGCATGGCGGCGTCTCACTGGTTGGATGGGGATATCGAGGCCATCGCTGGCAGCCTGAGGACCGTACTCAGCCGCTGCGACGGAAATACAGCCAGCCCGCTACCGCAAGTATGACGATCGGCAGCAAGTTGGCCAGCAGCGGTGGCATGCCGTACACCGTGCCGAAGTTGACCATCGCCTTCTGCAAAAAGTACCAGCCGATTGCCAGCAGCATGCCGATGAACATGCGCTTGCCGAGGCCACCGGAACGCAGCGCACCGAAGGCAAACGGCATCGCGCAGAGCACCAGCACCAATACGCTGAGCGGATACAGCGCGCGTCCCCAGAAGGCCACCGCATAGACGCCGGGCGATTCGCCGTTGGCCGCGCGGTAACGAATGTTTCGCTGCAGATCGCGCATGGAAAGGTACTGCGGCAAGATGATCGACTGCGCCAACACCTGCGGATTGAGCCCTGTGGACCACGGCTGGGTGGCCAATGTGGTGGTATGCACGCCAGTCGCGTCCAGCGTGCTGTCGCGCACGCCCTGCAGCATCCACTGCTTGCCATTGTGCTGTGCCGACTTGGCCCATTCGAAACGGGTCAGCTGACCATCGGGCGTCATGGTAAAGATGCGTACGTCGGCCAGCTCCACGCTGTCGATGCCGCCACGATGGGTCAGCATGGTACCGCGTGCGTTGATGAAGTTGTTGCCGTCGCGGGCCCAGGTGCCACTGCTGGTAGCGCCGACGTTGTTGTTTTTCATGCGCAGCTGCATCGCCTGCGCTTTCTGGTCGCCCCATGGGCCGACTGTCTCGCCCATGATCACCACGCCCACGATCAGGATGGTGACCACGCCTACTGCCGACACGGCGATGCGAAGACGTGACATGCCGGCGGCGCGCAACGCGGTGAGCTCGCCAGTGGAAGCCAGACCGCCGAGACCCAACAGGCCGCCGATCAGCGCCGCATTGGGAAACATCTCATAGAGTCGACGTGGAAACGTCACCATCACATAGACGATCGCGTTGTTCAGCGTGTAACCGTTCTTGCCGACGCTGCCTAGCTGACGCAGAAACTGCGTAACCGCATCGAAGCCGGTCAGCACCAGCCATACCATCAGCACCGAGCCGACGACGCTGAGCATCACCAGTCGGTCGACGCGTTTGATGCTTAGCCTCAGCCTCATACCATGTCACTCATGCGGATGCGCTCACGCGTACCGTGCGCGGTGCGTATTGCTTCCACAAAAGCCAGCCGGCGATGCCGATGACCACGACATGCAACGCCCACATCGGCGCCTCGCTGTGCCAATGCCCCTTGGCAATCTGCGCACGGCATAGGGCCAGCACCACGTAATAAAGATAGAAAGTGACGATGGCCAGAAACAGACGGCCGTAACGCGGCTCGCGCGGACTTTGACGCGATAGCGGCAGTGCCAGCAACAACAGCACCAACGTCAGTGGTGGCGAATTGACGCGCCATGCCAGCTCGGCATGCGCGTCAGGATCCCGGGATCGCATCAACGCAAACGTATCCATGGAATGGCTCGGATCATTGTCATCGTCGTCCGACTGCACGCTGGACAGCGACGAATCGTTGCGCACGTATTGCATCTTGCGCCAGTTGTCCGCACCCAGCGGGATGTCGTACTGCCAGCCGGTGCGGAACGTGATGAAACGATCGGAGGCGTCACTTTCCTGATAGAGCTCGCCATGGTCGGCGCTGACGACCTTTATATGCGGTGGACCGTCCGCGGTATCGCGCTGGGTCTCCACGAAAGCATGCCCCAGCTTGCTGCCATCACGGCTGAGCGTATCGACAAAGATGATGCCGCCCTTGCCTGGCAAATCGGTAAAACGCCCTGCATCAAGTCCCGCTGCAATGACCGAACGATTCGCCACCGCCACCATGTTGTCACTGGTGCTCACGGCCCATGGGCCAACCCACAGTGATACCGCTGCTGTCAAAACCACCAGCACCACGCCCATGATCAGCACCGGCTTGAGCAAACCACGCGGGCCCATGCCGGACGAGGACAGCACGTGCATTTCGCTCTCGCGATACATCCGCCCCAGCCCCATCAGCACGCCGAGAAAGCTGGCCAGCGGCAGCATGTTGGTCAGCCCATCCAGCGTTTGCAGACCAAGCACCTGAAACATCACGCTGGCCGGAAAACTACCGTTGGCGACCTGCTGCAACACCTTGGCGAAGGCACTGCCAGCCACCACAACCAGCAGCACCACGACGGTGGCAGCCACGGTTTGCGCCAGCTCGCGCAGGAAATAGCGGTCGAGAATGCTCAGCATGAGATAAACTTAAGTGATCCTTCGCCGCGACCGACACGGTCGGCAAACCTTAATTCTAGCCGGTTCGACCGCTGTCGCGACCGTACAGGAAATACCCGATGACACTTCAGTTCAGCCTTAGCGCCGCCGCCCCCGAAACCGTTGATGCCGCCTGCGTGCTGGTCGGCGTCTATGAGCAAGGCATGTTGACCAGTGCTGCCGCGCGAGTGGACAGCGCCGCCGATGGTGCGATCAAGCGCCAGGTGGAAAGCGGCGACATCACTGGCAAGGCCGGCAGCACCACCGTGTTGTTTGCACCGCACGGCGTGACCGCCAAGCGCGTGCTGGTGGTTGGACTGGGTGCGCAGAAAACCTTTGACGCGGCGCGCTATCAGAAGGTCAGCATCGAAGCGGCCCGCGCACTGGGGAAGTTGCCGGTAGCGGATGCCGTGTCATTCCTCACCGAGGTCGACGTGCCCGGACGCGATAGCGCCTGGCGCGTGCGCATTGCCGCGCTGGTCACCGACCATGCCGCCTATCGCTATACCGCCACCTTCAAGCCGCGCGACAAGAGCAAGCAGGTCGCGCTGGCCAGCATCGGTTTTGCCGGCAACGCCGAGGCGCAGGCTGGACTGGATCAGGCGCGCGCGCTCGCTGCCGGCATCGAGTTCACCCGCGAGCTGGCCAACCTGCCGCCGAACATCTGCAACCCGGCCTACA
>Ga0302233_10001740_pt1 | contig 14590 bp, 24 predicted proteins | sample II_Palsa_N3_1_FD_193516 | JGI IMG/M metagenome (GOLD analysis project Ga0302233, IMG submission 193516) | Peat permafrost microbial communities from Stordalen Mire near Abisko, Sweden - II_Palsa_N3_1 | ecosystem: Environmental > Terrestrial > Soil > Palsa > Peat permafrost | place: Sweden... | reverse complement strand
TTAAAAAATAAAAAAATAGACAGGTAGGACCCTACCTGCGTCGTCACAATATTGCTGCACTGAGTCGACTCGTTTGTCAAGATGAGGCGACAGGTCGAAGCCTTCTCAAAGAGATCCCAGACTCCTGTGAAATGACGATTCACAATATTCGTGGCTAACAGTAAACGGCGTACCGTTAGTGATACCACTCGTTGCAAAGAATGATTTACCCATAAAAGTCAACTTGTGGTTGTGGTAGCGAGCGAGCTCAAGGAAGATTGGAACGAGACGGCCCTGGACGTTGGATTCGTCCACAATATCCAAGTAGTTTTCGCGCGAGAAAAGTTCATCCAAATAGTTGAGAACGACTTCTGTCGACACAGGATGCTTTGGGTCATCCACAAACGCCTTTTTTTGTTTCAAAAAAAAAAAAAAAAAAAACCTGTTAGGATGCACCACCTGCAATCTCTTTCTTACAGGAAGCAGTGTGGCGAGGTGAGGCATGGACTCGCGAAGACGGCCCATTATAACGTTCAGTCCTCGCTTGGCAGCCACGTTCTTGTCGTGTTGTTCCTTCATCTGTTTTCCTCACACTAGTTTGTAACCGATTTTCCAATAGGGAAGGAGTACCAATTTGAAGTCGATCAGGAAGGCTTTGATCCGCGAGCCCATGCGGTAGTTGAACAGAGCTTCCATGATGAGGGCTCCCTAATGCAGCAGGCAAAAATAAATTGACTAAAGTTTTAAATTAAGCCCGTACCCAGTACTTGGCCTCAGCCATGGCGTTGTTTTGAGGCGACTCTTTAAAACAGTCGCCAGTCTCGATCCACTCCTTCTGGTCCTTCTCAGACTGCTTGGAGCTCTTTTTGTCCGTTCTCAGGTCGAGGCAATCAAACAGGACGACGAGTAGGTGCTTGATGTAGTCAGTGTCCGAGTAGTACCTATACACAAAATAACCTTATTGCTGTCGCAATCGTAGTCCTTCGGCTTACCCGAAAAGGACGAGATATCGAGTAAGCTCGAGGACACTGCCCGTGAAGACGTTTTCGTCGATGTGAGAGGCGATCATGTGTTTGTTGAGCTTGAGATGCCTAAAAATAATTTTCAATATAATATTAAAAAAAAAAATTTTTTTTTTTCAACGAACTTGATGATAAACTCGTGCAGCTTGGAAAAGTAGGATATGCGCGCTTGAGTAAGTGACACACCTGGATCCAGATCAACGTTGGCTTTGTTAATCTGGACGTTTGACCACGCAAACGTAAGCTTGACATGGTTGAGGATGGGCCAATTGGGTGCCACGTTGATGAACGCGTTAATCAGAAGTTGACAATACATCGATCGAAGGCGTGGCGGCATTTCGTGATGGCCATGCGAATGATGCTCATCGGTCAAAGCCGTGAGACATTGGTCCAACGAAACAAACTTGGTGGAAATCATCTAGCGAAAGCAGTTAACATATGTAAATGCCCCCCCCTCCCACCAGTTGATACTTCAATGTTGGCGGTATTGCGACCTTTGCAGATGCTGGAAAACAGTACCAATTGTGCCAGGAAGTACTCGTACTCGTCCTTGTCCTGTTTTTTTTTTTTTTTAAAAAAAAAGTGCTTACCAGATTAAAAAATAACTCTCTTTTTAAAAAAAATGTACAGTTTGGGCAGCCTCTTTCTTGGATGCCCTCTCGGCAAACGCTGCAAGATTCACCCACTTTCTTGGTTTGGTATGGAGCTGGATCTCGATGATCGGAGCCTATTTTGGATCGAAATAAAATAAAAATAAAAAACAGAGTTTTTAATCAAGTACCTCTTGTGTGCCAGCCAGACGAGTCTCGTACAGGAGCGCGCTCCTTTGGTGGACCGCCATGAGTTCCTTCGCGACGTAGAGCTGTGTGGATGAGATTGGCTTGTCTTTGCACACGCAAATCACATCCAAAAAGTTCAGGAATGCTGGGTCGTTGCGTTTCTCGAGCCAGTCAATGAACCCGTGAATCTGTACTTCTTCAATGCGGTCGAGGATCTAACCGTCACGTTGGCTTAGAAAAAAGTTTGACAGAAACATAAAAAAAAAAAATAAAAAAATAAAAATACCATGCGGTTGTCGCTGACAAGCTTCATGAGCATGCTCGCAGTGTTGAGATCATAGCCGATCTGCGTTTGGAAAAAGGGGATGTGACGAGCCAGGTAGAGCTTGTTCTTGTGGCTTCCCTCGAGGTACTGACCAAAGGTTTTTAGTGAAGAAAAGAGGGAAACCTTCCAACCTTGGTCAAGACAGTATAGGCGACCTTGCAAACGTTGACGATACGCGAGTACTCGTTGACGATCTCGACCTTGATACCGCCCGAGTTGAACTCTGCAGGATTCTTCCAGTTCGGGGGCGCCTGGAACGGCGCCTTGAGAAGCAAGACAAGAATATCAACGACACGCAAGTGGCGGAAGACCTTCTGCTTAGACTTGCGACGGACGCTGTCATCCTCGGTCAGGAATGACTTGAGAGCTTGCAATGTATCAATGATCGTCTTGGCAACCGTGACAGTTGTTAGTAGGGAATTGCACCAAAAAAAATAAAAAAATACCTGTTGATCGACGTTGTCAATGTCCGCGTTCGTGGACAACAGTCGCATGTGGTGAACAATCGTCGGTGCACAACCAGCCACGTAGTTGAAGTCCTTGCAAAATTCCAAAGTCATTTCAACCTCCCTCCCCAAACAATAAAAAAAATACTGGCATACCTGCAAGGTTTCATGTGCGACAGGCAGAATGGCGTACGCATCATCGTAGCGCATCTCCTTCATCACCGACAGGGTGCGGAAAGTAGCATTATCCCATTGCAGGGCGTCCATCAGGGAGTCGTGTTTCTGAATAAAACATGAAACGAGTTATTTTTTTAATATTATTATTATTATTATTTTTTTTTTCACGTACGCGCTCAGAGTACTGGCGCAGCTTGTACTTGCTGTCTGTGACGTGGAGCCAGTGTTCTGTCAAAACGTGTTGAATGCGACAGAACGCTGTTTAGGAAGGGAATTAAAACTTTTCACGTTTCCTCCTGCTTTGGTTGATAATTTCGTACATGGGTACGGAACCTCCACCGACTCGCGAGTCACAGGATGAAAGGAAAAGCGGCAAGACGGATCCTTGCCACTCAGTGTAGTACTGACGACATATGAATCCGTGCCGGTTTGCTTGATGCGCAAGTAGCGTTTTGTGCACATGTTGCGGAGTCGGATCCACTTGTTCCAGCGGACGACCTCACCAGACGTGCTGTCGTCAAAATGCTCCACCTGTTGTCGCACAACGAGAAATAGAAAATAAAATAAAAAAGAAAAGAAGGGGAAAACAAGCTCACCTGCCAAAACGTAATTCCGAGATTGCAGTGGATGGTGCTGTCTTTGGACTTTTCTTTACGACGACGCATATGCACATCTTCAAACTCGCCCAGGCCAGTGAAAGAGCCTTCTGCCGTGAGGTAGCTGTCCGACTCTTTATGGAGGAGGTTGATGACATCTCCGCCCTGTGTAAATAAATAAATCACATGAACCAAACTTTTTCATTTTTTGAATCATGATAAATTTACGCGAAGGTGGGTCTGGTTGATCTCAAGCCCTTGGCCCACGTGGGTGTGGAGCACGTAGGACTTGATCACAAAGGATGTTTTGTTCACAGACAAGTTGACCTCATGCGTGCCTGCGTTCACCTTGTCTTGACCAAACTAAAGGTAACGAGTTCAAAGTCGAATATGTTTTTTATAAAGTAAACCTTTTTGGCACCGACGTGGATAAACTGGCCAGAGGACTTGATGCTCTCGAGCATGATCTGGTCACCGTAACGAACGGTATCACCTTCCGAGCGCACCTTGAAGCGGGGCATGATGCGGAAAAAGGTGTCTTTTGAAATCAGGTATGAGATACGCGCAAAAAAAAAAAAAAAAAAAAAAAAAAAAAAACTAAAAAAAATAGGTACTCTTGCTGGTGTCAGGAGAGAGGGTTGCGCGTGTGGCAGTGACATCGAGGCTGGCCGCATCGGTGGCGCTGACGTGCAAAAACATCTTTGTCACCTCGTGTCGCAGCTCAACGACTTGACCATAGACGAGCGAGCGTCCCCTCTGCGCCCACAGTCAACAAGGGAAAAACTTTTTTATATATCGATTTGCGGTTTTACCTGGCGTTGCTGCTCGAGGTCGTTGTCCTTTGCCTCGGCGCTCACGAGCTTGTTCAGCTCGGTGATCTCGTTGTCTTCTGTGTCCAGATTGGCCTTCTTGTAGGTCTTGAGGAGTTTGCGCATGCGCTTCGCGCTCTTGTACTTGTTTGGCGCGATGAGCTGGAACACCGTGGCCTTGACGTTAGCGAGAGCAGGTTTGTTGTCGTCGTCCTTCTCGCTCGGGACGAGGAGGACACTGGCATTGACCGGGTTCTCAACGTAGACATACCCCTTGAGCTGTTCATGTTGATTTATTGTAGGCTACGTTTGTAGATCCGCCCTTACGTCGTTCTCAAAGAGGACCACCGAGTCGCCAAAGCACACGGGGGCCTGCTTCAGGGAAATAGACGGTTGCTGTATCAGCTTTGGCGGCGCCGCCGCCGCCGCCGACGATAACGCTGCAGCGGTTGACTCTGCCATCCCCTGTTTTTTTTCGGTTACCAGTAGTAGCACGCACGCTTATCAGGAAAGAGCGAGATCTAAAATCGAATGCAACACAACGCACGACCAGTAGTCAGGGCTGCGCTAAACAACAACAGAAGGCGTGTCAGTTCTCAGGAACGTGGCACAACGGAATTATTGCGGGCGCCAATCTGTCAGTTTTTCCGTCTTTGCAACTTTTTCACACCAAATTTACAAGACGATAGTTCTTCTTGCCAGATCGAAGGACGATGGCAGTGCCGCCGAGCAGGAGATCCTCCGCGGCGATGGTCTGGTGGGGGTCCTTGATCGCGGCTGTGGCGTTGTTAAAGTAGAGGCCAGACGATGCGATGAGCCTGCGGGTCTCGCTCTTGCTTGAGCAGAGACCGACGAGAACGGCCACGTCCACAAAGGGGCAATCGACGACTTGGTTGCGGGCAAGGGAGACGGATGGCACCGAGGACGACTTGACGAGGCTCCGGATCCAGTCATCGGCAGAGACCGCGGCAGATCCCGAGGCGAAGAGCGCGTTTGCGGCCCCCTCGGCTTCCGAGGCGGCCTCGGGACCGTGGACCAGCTCGGTGACATGTCTGGCAAGGGTTTTCTGCGCCAGGCGATGCTGTGCTGCCTCGCCGTGCCGTTTCATGACATCGTCGATCTCGTCCAGCGGGAGGAACGTAAAGTACCTTAGCAGGCTGCCCACCTGCTGGTCATCGGTGCGGACAAAAAACTAAACCACCGTCTGTAAGTGACTTTTTCTTTTTTTTTTGAAATTGAAGAAATTGTACGTACCTGGTAAAAAGCAAAGGGCCTTGTGAGCTCGGGCGAGAGCCAGACGGCATTGCCTGCGCTCTTTCCAAACTTTTGTCCAGTGGCGTCGGTGATGAGGGGCAAGGTCAGTCCAAAGGCATCAGGGGCCTTGTTGTTTTCGTTGGATGCAGTGAGCTTGTGGATGAGGTCGATGCCGGCCGTGATGTTGCCCCACTGGTCGCTGCCCCCGATCTGCAGGATGCACTGCTCCTGGCGATGGAGGGCGTAAAAGTCGTACGCCTGGAAGAGCTGGTACGAAAATTCCGCATAGCTGATGCCCGCCTCGGACGCGAGACGGGTCTTGACGCTGTCCTTGCCGAGCATGGACGAGACGCGGATGTGCCTGCCCACGCGGCCGACAAAGTCGAGGATGTTTGTGCTTTTGTAAAAGTCGGCGTTGTTCACAAAGGCGACAGGTGGCACGTGCGCGCCCACAGGCAGCCTGCGTCCAAAGATGCTTTCGAGCTGCTGCTGGATCTTTACGGCATTGTGCACGACAACCTGCTCGTCCTGCTGCGGCCGTTCAGTGGAGCGCCCGCTCGGGTCGCCGATCAGACCGGTGGCACCGCCGATGAGGGCGATCGGCCGGTGCCCTTGTTCCTGGAAGCGAAGGAGTGTGACCATGGCGAGCAGGTTGCCCACGTGCAGGCTCGGTGCCGTCGGGTCAAAGCCGCAGTAGAGCGCCAGTGGCTTGGCGGCCAGTCTTGCCTCGAGGAGTGCTGCACTAGGGTGTTTGTTAGTCTTTTGTGTGTGTGTTGGGGGCGGGGGGAGGGGGGGGAGGGGGGGAGATGCGAGGAATGCATACTTGGTGACATCGGCAACGAGTCCCCTCAAACGGAGTGCTTGCAGCATTCACTTGAAAAAACAATTGTCAATGCAAACTGCTCAATCAATTGTGCAAAACGTAAAAAAAAAAAAATATTACAACTAGAGCAGAGGAACCAGACAGGGCAAACCAGACAGGGCAACAAGGGAAGGAAGAAATAGAGGAACAGGACTTTATTTCTGGAGCGGGGACTTTTTTAGTTAGAGGAAGAAGAACTGATGAGGGAGAAATTAGTACAAGTCTATGACAGCGAGAGAGCGCGAGGGCTCGCTTTATTGGGGATTTGATATAAAAAAAAATGAGCATCATACCACGTTTCCATTTACATAGGCACATCCAAACGTTTCCGTGACTGGAATCGTCACAGGGCTGTACACAACCACATGGTTGAACTGCTGAAAATGCGGGCATGCATGGAGCTCGCGTTGGACCACAATAGTGCAGTTGCGGATCTAAGAATGAAATATATATATAATTTAAGAAATCAGAAGAGTTGCCCCTTGTTGTTTCTTACCTCCACCAGGGAGACTCGAAAGGAACCAGCCAAAAGCTGAGAAATAGAAAATAGACCGTCGACCCAGTGGTCATTGTGGAGACGGTCCGGAAAAAAGTCAAACAAGGTCCGGATGATCGCGAGGGCAACCACGGGGAGCGAGTACGTGTAGACGGCAAACGATCGGGCAGTGTGCAGTGCAATCTCGGCCGCGAGGTCGACCATGGGATGGCGGCTAGCCGGATCGACCGTGAAACACGGCAGCATGTGTGCAAGCACCTTGATGACGCTCGGGGTCTGCAGGTGCCAATCGAGACAGTAGCAAATGATACTCTCCATCATTTTCGCTCGCTCCACCGTAAAAAGGGCAGGCAAGTCAAAGGAGGCGCCGGCCACGCTCATCAGCTCCCGAAGCGTGATTGCCCGATCATACTTTGAGTGCGCCTTGAGAACGAGGAACCAGCTGCAGTATGCCGCGAGGATGTAGAATTGCGGATCGATCGTGTGTGCGACGACGAGGCGATCAGAAATGTTGGCGGCCTCCATGGGGGTCTCGGGAGCAACGCCCCAACGATCATTTAGCTGTTTTTTAATCCAAAAATATATATACATGAAAAAAAAAATTCTTTTTTTTTTGAATTGAGATTTAGTTACCTGTGTTAGAGCGGTGAGGGCGGCAAATCGGTGCTCGGGGCCGACTTTCTTGGAAAATGCCTGCTCCAAGTTGGGGGAGTACTTTACGGCCTCCTCTACGATGACGAGGAGGGACTTGCACGTTTCGTCGAGGGGGAGGCTGACGCACATCTCGAGAAACTCGTTTGAAAGCTTGAGCAAATGAGGGCTCGTGCACGCTACGCAAAATCGCTCCGCGAGCGGGTCATCCATTGTAGCTGCACTATTCCTGAATAATAATTACTCCAAGGCAAAAAGAAAAAAAAAAGAAAAAGAGAAACAATACTGTGTCAGTGCAGGGTCCACCTCGTCCACCACTAGCGAGAAAATTGGCTCGATGGATCCGCTCGATGGGAGTGAGGGCTCGTCAGTGTCCGATCGAGCTCGTTTGGCCGGCGTGGAAGAGCTGCGCAAGCAATCGAGGCACACATTCAGACTATTGTCCTTGCACGACGACATCGGGGGAATGCAGAGGGCGCAACGAGGCCCATCGTTATCTGCATCGTACTGGGACGAGACCGTGCTGGGCCCCTGGCTGCCGTACGTTTCGTCGTCCAAAATAATGGACAGACGACGTTTCTGGGCGGCTAAGGGACGGGTGCGGCAGCTGCCGCTATTCTCTTGTAAAGGACTCGATTCCGGCGTGATGGTCTCGTCGACGCAGCGAAGGTGGTCGGAAGCAGACATAGCAGAGGAGAGGAAAGCAAAACGACCAAAATAAAAACACCAGAAAAACGAGGAAAACGAAGAGGAAAACGCCCCGTTTGGGAATAATAAATGACACAAAAGTAGAGGGTGGGTAGGACGGAACAAGTGACGGACGGACGGACGAACAGACGACGGACGAGGAATAGCAAGAGGACGAGACAGACGACAGACAGAAAAAATGGGTGGGGGGCGCCAAAAACGTCTCGAGGGTTCGTTTGTGGACCCTCCGTGCCGTCGTCACCCTGTTTATTTTGCGATAAGTTTTGGGAGCAACTACAGAAAACGTAGGGCCCCGGCAGGTGCAGAGGAGGAACAGGGAGAGCGAGCGAGCGAACCACCCTCAAAGAGGAAGAAAGCGAAAGTAGATTTCAAGTGGGCGGCCGCGGGCGGCGGTGCGCCCTCACAAACGCATGAAAGAACTTTTGAAAGTGCGAAAAAAGGAGGGGTTGAACAGCAAACGTGTAATGAAATTCCTCTTGTCCTCGTCAGCTCAGCCAGAGCTGCAGAGCATGACCTTGAAAAACAGCAGGAGACACTGGCACCCCTAGCACCCTCAGTCAAAAAAAAAGGAAAATGCGCGCGGAAGTGAATGTGACCCTTCAAATCGAACTTTTCTTCAGTGGGGAGAACGATGACACAACTCGATCGAGATTTTTTTTTTTTCAAAAGTTTCAGAACAATTCGCCGAGGATCGATCCATAGAATGCACTGAACGCCCCCCAGGCCAATGTCGCTTCTGGATTTTCACTGGCTGCACTCTTTTTCACAGGGCCCCGCCCGTTAGAGCAACACAGCCATTTTTATAGTAATGTCCCTGGTGCCGTACGCCAACGAGTCTGACGACGACTCGTCCTCTACGCCCGCGCCTGCGCCAGTGCCGGCGAAAAAGGTCAAGCGGTTTGTTATCGAGGCTGAAGAGAAGGGCAGTGGCACTGCCGGCGACGATGGCGACGCCGAACCGAAGAAGCGGCTCAAGTTGGACGCCGCCACAAGGCCAACAGCCTCGAATGGCGGAAGTGGACTGTTCTCGTTGCTCCCGCCCCCCAAGGTCGCAAACGGCGTGATCCCAAAGAAGAACGCTGGTGGTGGTGACTTGAGCTCCTCCGCAGCGACAACGCTCATGCCCAACAGCGTGCGCTTGGCAAACAAGTCCAAGGTTGTACCTGCGCCACACGCCGCGCCCGCTGCGCCTGCACCTGCGCCTACAAAGCCCTCAGTGTCTCTTGTGGGCTATGGGGACGACAGCGAGGAAGAGGATGGGGAGAAGGAGGAGGAGGAGGAGGAAGCCGAAAGCACGTCAAGTGTCCCATTCTTCAGCTTGCCGACCCCGTCTGCCCCAACGACCGCATTGGCACCACAGGGGACCGAGTACGGGCCTGCTCGGCCAGTGGCGACCAACATGGACTACTCGATCGGAGACAGCTATGCTCCTGCGGCTATGCCAGCCCCTTCGCCATACGCCGTTGATTACAGTGGTGGGAACTACTCGTACGGGTACTATGAGGGCAGCAACAGCAGCAGCAGCAGCAGCAGAGCCAATCATGACAGCGAACAAGTGGAAGAAGACTATGAGGAGGAGGAGGACGAAGACGAGATACACAAGAGCGAGGCAGACAGGAAGAAGAGCGAGTTGGTACGTGATCTTTGTGGACTTTATTTTGTTCAGTACTGACAGCTATGCACCAGATGAGCATTGTAAACGACCGCAAATTGCGCAATGTGCCCGTGCAATTTGTAGACATCAACCAGGACGACCAGATCGACATCACCAAGGTGCAGGTTCCAGAGGTGTTTGAGTCCGAGTTCAAAGGAGTACGTTTTGGTTTTTTTTTTTCCTATCTCATGTTACATCTAATTGATGACCGCCTCCTTACTCAGGACACACAATACCGCGACAAGCCGACGTCCAAGTGGGCAAAAACTCGGCACCACATTTCGTACTTGGCGCATTTTGCTATCGAAAAGGAGCGCGACATCCAGGAACGCCGTGCCCAAGGCATCAAGTCTCGCAAAGAGACACAGGGCAAGTATGGCTTCTAAAAAGAAAAGGCTTTGTGTGTACAGACTGCAGTGTATTCTCTAGAAAAAAAATTTTTTTTTCTCTGAAAAATCTATCAAGGGAAAACGGAAAAAAAAAAAAAATAAATCAATGAGCCGGCTCGGCTCCGAGCAATGTGACGACCTCTTCGGGCGATCGCACGATCAAGGTTGCTGGGAACTCGTACAGATTGGTTGGGAGGAAAACCGCCTCGGCAAGCGAGCGGTAGGCGGCGGCAAACAGCTGCACGGCGCGGGCGGAAATCTGACGACCCAGGCGAGCAGAGACAATGCCTTTTGGAACAAACGACTCGGGCGAGAGAGTAAACAGGGTGCTGTGGAAACCCTCCAGCTGAACAGAGAGCGACCGGGCGTCCATGCCAGGTACTCGAGAAAGCGGCAATGGAGACGAGGACGAGGAATTGCGTTGCATCGCATCCAACAGAGGCTGAAGACCAACAAGCTTCAACAAGGCCACAGACTGTAGTCGACCAATTTAGCAAGTAAGAACTCCCTTAAAAAAAAAGGGGGGGTTACCTTTTCGGACGCCGCTGCGTCCACGTGCTTGTCAATGTCACCTTCAAAGGTCTGAGCGCGTCGCGATGTGAAGGGGAAGAGAATCAGCGCGTTCTGGACCGCATGGAGAACGTTGACCTGGAAAATCTCGCCATCAAGTTTGCCCAGGGCAGCCGCAGAAGCCGTCGCGAGTTGCAGCAGGGGCGAAACAACTGCATCAACAACAGGCGTGATCTCTGTCTCCCGTTGATCGGCGGGCACGAGAGAAATGTCAAAAGAAGCCAGGATTTGTTTCTTGTGAAGGAAAAAACAAAAGAAAGAAGAAGGATTAGACTTGATGACATTTCAAACGTACCAATTGGTCCAGCGTTTCCAAGATGACAACCGGCGGGGCCAAGTCACCGCTATTGGCACCACCAGATGCTGAAGCGGATGAAGGCGCCACGGTCGCCGCCGCCGCCGATGACAACAAAAGTCGCCTGGTCTGCGCACTGAGGCCGTCGAAAAACACTTTAAATGCCGACTGGGTAAGCCTGTATTTTTTTAAATTTTATCTTCGTGCCGGGCTTCAGTAAAATGTGTCTCCGCGTACTCTGTGAGCGTCCGGATCAGACGCGAGTTGGAGCCGACAATCTTCTCAATGGTGAGCGAGTAGAAGCGGAGCAGGTGAGATAGCTGGAACGCCACGAGCGTCTCTGGCTGCGAAACAAGCAGCTGGTCCACACGCACTTTGAGGGGACGTCCCGCACCCTCTGAGATCTTGTCAAGCCACTGCTGCATAAACATGTCGGGCTGAGCCCACGAGGCACCGAACGATCCGGCCCGTCCTCCGTCCTTGTCGCCGGTGGCGTTGCCGCCACCGCCAAGGCTTTCCAGCAACTCTCTGCAGTGGACAATGTTTTCTAGTTGCTCGTTTGCTTTTTTTAGTTATTTAGTAAGCGTACCGCTCAGAGGCCAATGCTTGGTGGAGCCAAGCCAGCATATCGCTGACGTAGCGCATGGGGTCATGGGCGTGGAGTTCCATTGGGCGTGGGGTACCGTTTGGACCACCTAAGTATGAGGGGAAAAAAAATTATTATTTTTTTTTTTTTGGTTCGTATAACTCTTATAAATACGCTTACCCTTTGTCAGTGCATCAATGAACATTTGCGCGAGGACGGAGCGACGAACAGTGCAGATTTCGTCAACACACGACTGGTGCAAAACGGGCCGATCCCGCAGCGCGGTCATCGCACGTTGGTGCAGTACGGCAACGTCGGGGGCGCCTCGCGAAAACATCTTTGCCTCGCTCTGCATCCAGTGGTAGAGTTTCTCAAACGCAGCCTCCTGGTACAGCGACACGCTCTCCATAATCTCGAGGCCGGCTTTTTGGTGCTCGCTCAGCAGGAGGGTCTTGCATTCGCTATGGATGCTGCGCACATGCTCCAGCACGTCGAAAAACTCGAGCTTGAGTTGCTTTGAGCCGGTAATGACCTGCATCTCCTCGGGGGAGAGCGAGAAACGGGTGACAAACGCGCTCGCGACCTTCTTGCGCTCGAGGACGGTCTGGCGCTCGCGAGTGAGCACCGACGTTTGCTCCAAGAGCTGCGCGGTCTGCTGGCGAGCCTCCATCAAACGCTCTTGCATCGTTTGACACGACATTGTCAGCCCACTGATCTCCTGGTCAAGCTTGGTCATTTCCTACAAGTCTTTTTTGAGCATCCGTTTGTTTTTTCTTCTTCCTCTTCACCTCATTCACAAGGGACATGGCATCCAAAAACTGACGATTGAGGACCCCGTTGCGGCGATCGATGTCGCCGCGCAAGTTGCGACGGGCCTTGAGCGTGTTTTCCGTGTAATACGTCGACAAGGCATCCAGTGCAGTCAGCATCTTTTTAGGTAGGCAGTAACGACTTAATTGCGACAAGCGCCCATCAGGGGGGAAGACTGTGCACACAAACGCACCTCTGGATTGTCCAGTCGTGTCTCCAGCACCTTGGCCAGCTTCTTCGCCAGGGGGTTGGCACCTGCACCAGCTCCCGCACCTCCGACAGGTGATTGCAATCCGCCTACCCCTACCCCCCACACACGAATCAGCTGCAAGGCACAACCGTACGTATCGTCAGACGTTTACCTTCCGATCGCTTTGTTGGCGACGGTAACGGCGTCGAGGGCATAGAAGACGGCAGCGGCAACGGCGATGTGGCCATCGATCGTTTGATATGGGTGGCAAAGTCAAAATAATGGCTACTTCGTTTGAACCATCAGGCGGCGAAACCCCCTGGTCAGAGTGATCGTTTTGCTTTGGTGTCGTTTTGCGTGCTCCGGGGCACTGACCGAGATCTCTCTGTGACGTCTTTTCATTATCAGCGCAGTCGCGTGTGGGGGAATTGACAGCGACCAACCTCAGACTGTCCACTAAACCATGACACTGTCTGTCCATCCACAATCATAGTGTCCGTTCTCAGCGTTTTTTCACCCACCCCTTGTGTTGTTCAACGCGTACAGCAACACGATGTCAAGTAGCGACGGGACAACAGGTGGCGGCGGCGGCGGCGGCGGCGGCGGCGGCGGCGGCGGCGGCGGCGGCGGCGGCGGCGGGTTCAGTGGCGGGGGTGATTTGGCCTTGGGCGACTTTGGCGGCGACGACCACTTGCTCTCGTGGGACCTCGCCGCGAGCGGCAGCAGCAGTGGCGTCGTTGCAGGAGGCGGCGGTGGCCACCATGGTTCCAGCTCTGATCTCGGTGGCCACAGCGGCGGCGGCATGGATAGCAACGTTGGCAGTGAACTGGACGACCTGTTTTCGTTCGCAAACACGACGAGTTCGGTAGGCATCAAGCCACAGCTACTACATCCATCGACCCAACAGCACCAGCACCAGCAGCACTATGGATCTCAGCAGCACTATCAGCAGTCTGGACACCAAAAGCATCAGCAGCACCAGCAGCAGGTACAGCAGCATTTCCATCAGCAGCACCAACAGCCGCAACAGGTTCAGCACCACCAACCGCAGCAGTCTCAGCACCACCATCAGTACCAGTACCAACACGCGCAACAGCAGCAACAGCATGTGCGGCAGCAGCAACAGCAGCAAGGGAGGGGCTACCCCCAGGCAGCACAAACGCAGTATCAGCAGCACCACCACCAGCAGCAACAGTACACACACCACCACGGGTCTCATCACAGCAATTTGAGTGGTACCAATCTCTTCTTTTTTTTTTTAGCAAAGAATTCAAAGAAAAAAAAATTTTTTTTTAATGATTTTGTTGCAGTGGAGATACCTCCCGAGGAAGAACACGACCCTGGCAGTGGCGACCCTGGCAGTGGAGGAGGAGGAGGACATAGGCGTATCTACATTTTTCGGTTTGATGCGCCGGACGCACCGGGCTACGCGTGGATTTATCAGGTCGAGCAAGCCCTCAATCTTCTCCAAACCGACATGCGCAAAATGGTCGAGCTCTCCCCGCACTCTGCCACTGCAGCGGAAAAGCATGCGATCCTCGTGTTTAGGCGCAACCATCCCGAGTTCCACCGCGGCAAGCTGCCCAACATTGTCCCCCTCATCCCGGAGCAGATCGTCAATAATCTCATCCAAATGGCCGTGACAAGTGGGATCACCGAGCCGCCGTCCGTCTCGATTGAGGACGTGTCCGAGTCTTACCATGAGCAGGTTCCTTTGACTCCTTCGACACCCGTCACTCCTCGTGGCCAGCAGCCAATCAGTTCGGCACCAGTTTTCCCGTCCCAACTGCAGCACCTGCAAGCGCAGCAGGTATCACTTGGACAACGCGCAATGCAGCAACAGCGTCACCAGCAGACCTTCTCGCAGGGTGCCTACTTTCAACCACCCCAGCAGCAACAACAACAGCCTCAGCCGCAGTCACAGCCTCAGCGCTCCGTTCAGCCGGTACGCCCCCCGACAGACTATCAGCAGCAGCAGCATCAGCAGCAGCA
>Ga0302233_10001739_pt1 | contig 14613 bp, 20 predicted proteins | sample II_Palsa_N3_1_FD_193516 | JGI IMG/M metagenome (GOLD analysis project Ga0302233, IMG submission 193516) | Peat permafrost microbial communities from Stordalen Mire near Abisko, Sweden - II_Palsa_N3_1 | ecosystem: Environmental > Terrestrial > Soil > Palsa > Peat permafrost | place: Sweden... | reverse complement strand
GGCAGCTTGGGCTTGACCACCTCGGCGTCGTCGCTCATGTGTTCTTTGATCGCCTAAAATAGCTCGGCACGTACGTTTCAAGAGGTCCCAAAGGCACCGCGCTCCTTTGGCCCGCACACATGGTGCAGTGGTGAGCATGTAACCTTCCCAAGGTTGAGACTCGGGTTCGAATCCCGATGTGTGCATTTTTTTTTTGGTCGATCCTGCATATTTTTTGTGTGGTTTGGACGAGCCATCCTCTCGGGCTAGCGTGCCGATTTATCAGGTTGGGTCCTCCCGCAGTTCCACGCTCCGTGGTTTTTTTTTTTTTCCTCAAAGAAAATCCACGTGGGCATGATGATCGCAACCCACGAGGTTTCACGCAATTTTCACAAAGCAAACGAGAAACCAAACAATGCTCCTCGGCAGACTCCAAGGCACCCTGACCGGCTCGTCGCCTCTGGCGGCCGCCACCACTGCCCACGCCGGGGCTGCTACCGCGACGGCGCTGCTTCAGCTGCGTCGTCTGATGAGCAGCCAGCAGCAGCAGCAGCCCAGCACTGGCACAGACAAGCAGCAGCAGCAGCAGCCCAGCACTGGCACGGACAAGCAGCCCAGCACTGGCACAGACAAGCAGCCTGCGGACAAGCCGGACGAGAGCAAGAAGCAGGAGATGCTCGCCCACTTTGCCTTCCAGCAGACGGGCCACCCGCTGGACAACGTGGCCGTGACAGCCAAGCTGAATCTGCAGCGCCCCTCCAAGAAGAGCTACCTGATGTACCAGCCTGCCTACACGGAGGAGGAGCTGCTGCGCATCAAGCCCACCCACCACGAGCCTACCAAGATGGACGACCGCATCGCCCAGTTTGCCGTCAAGCTCGTCCGCTCGTGCTTTGACATGTCCACCGGCTACGGCTTCCTGAACTTTGACGAGAAGCTATGGCTGCGACGCATCATCTTCCTCGAGACCACCGCCGCCGTGCCTGGAATGGTCGCAGGCATGCTACGCCACCTCCGCTCGCTACGCCTCATGCGCCGTGACCACGTATGTTACCGTCTTCCAGGCAAATAACAATTTAGCAACCATACTCGATAGGGTTGGATCCACACGCTCCTGAGCGAGGCCGAGAACGAACGCATGCATTTGCTCACGTTCCTCCAGCTCAAGCAGCCGGGCTACCTCTTCCGTCTCTTTGTGCTGGGTGCTCAAGGTGCGATTTTTTTATCCCTGATTTTTTTCTTTTAAAAAAAAACTGTCCATGTAGGTGTCATGTTCAACCTGTACTTCCTGATGTACCTCGTCGCACCGAGCTCGTGCCACCGCTTTGTGGGCTACCTTGAGGAGGAGGCGGTCAAGACGTACACGCATTGTCTGCACGACCTGGACGCGGGCAAACTCAAAGAATGGGCCGTGACACCCGCCCCCGAGATCGCCATCAACTACTGGCAGCTCAAAGAGAACGCGATGGTCCGCGACGTCATCCTCGCCGTCCGAGCCGACGAGGCCAATCATCGCGACGTCAATCACACGTTTAGCAGCCTCAAAACAGACGACGACAACCCATTCAAGGACCACTAGGCAGCAATACACAGTTTTCCAGTTATCCAGTTTTCCAGTTTTCCAGTTTATAAGTACACGCTAGCACGAGAGGTGGCAACAGGACGCTGGTGAATCGGTGTGAGCAGCTGCGCACGTTCGTTGTTGGGCTCGAAAAAGTTGACGACGAGCGGGCTCAGGGCAATCGAAGCAGGCATGAGCATCAGCACGCTAAGATAGCTGTCCAGCTGCTCGATGCGGTCTTTGGCAACGGCGTACGACACGAGCACGCGCTGCGACGGCAACTCTGGCAGTGTGCGCTTCTGCAGAAGGAAAAAAAAAAACAAACATTGTTCAATACACACATAAACTTTTGCTGGACGCGCCTCGTTGCGAAGGCCTGCTTCGACGGGGAAGGCGCTGATGAGGGCCATATGGAGGGCGAAAAACTCTTCAAAGCTCTTGAACGTGGTAGTGCACCTGTCCTTGATCTGGATCTCGACGGCATAGTACTATCCGTAAACAGGAAAGGGGAATTAAAGAAAAAATAGTTTTGCTTTGTTATAAAACGCGTACGTAAGTCGACACTTCCTCCTCGTCCTGGTTGGCATAGAGGATATCCTCCACAGAAGGTGCGATGCCGTGCACATAGTCGCTCAAGGACAGGCTTGAGCGGACGGATCCCGGTGACAGAGGCTGTGTCTCGACGGAAGAAAAGGCAGCCGGCAATGGGATGGCAACGGGCGGAGGCAGAAGTTTGCCGGAAGAGGGCTGGCGGGGCAGGGCACGCTGCTTTGCAAGGTTGTCGGTGACACGCTTCCCAAGGCGGACCCACACGCCCTTGACGTCGGGTTGTGACACGTAGACGATCAGAGGCGTCTTGGTAAACGTGTTTTCAATGTAAAAGTAGTCGCCCTCGGGATCGTCCGCGCGCGGCCCCGAGATCTTCAGGCCCTCGTATGACTGCATGTGCAGGAGAGACAGCTTGTCGCCCGAGATGGGTTTGGCCAGCAGGAACAGGTCGTTGAACAGAAAAATGTTGCGCATGTTTTCCCTCTTTGTCGGCTTGCCCTGCATTCAATCGTACATTGGTGCCAAAAAGGAAAGGAAAAAAACAACAACCACCATACCTTTTGTGCCTTTTTGTCAGACTCTTCGACCACGTAGACGACGTCCTCGCGCAGGAGCTTGCGGGTTGGTGTCGCAAAATTGGTCTTCTCCACGAAACGGTTTTGCAGATCAGCCGAGTGGCGCAATCCCTCTGACTGGCGGATCGACTCGTTCACGAGGGCCACAACCGTTTCAATCCTTTGAAGGATGTCCTTGAGCATGGGCACCGTCTGCGACTCTTCGCTGGTCTTGTCGAGGATTTCCTACAAGGAAAAGAAAAAAAAGTTGATTTTAATTCCTGGAATAATTCGGCGAGCCAACCTTCAGCAACAACGGGTACTTGCAGATGCGCTGCACGGGCTTGATCAAAAAGTCGGACAGGCTGAGAGATCGACACTCGGGCAGCCTCATGGCCTCCTCGATAAACTTCTTCAACGGCTTGTTGTTCATGTTTTGGTACTTGAGCACAGCAAACGAGTGGTTACTGCAGTAGAGCGTGTACATCTTAAAGTACTCCATCTGAGAGGGGGGAAAAAAAAAGAAAATAAATTTATTGAAACTAGTGCGACAAAAATGCATACCGTCTTGTCAAAGGCAGGGCCGACATCCACAATGACCTTGCTGTTTTCGTGCTGCAACTCCAGTAACCTGAGCAGCTCCTGGTGGATTGTCAACAATTGCTCCACGTTGGAGAAGAGGATGCCCAAATCCTTGACCGTCACCAGTTTCCGGGACGCGATCGGCTTCAAAAACACCTCGATGATCACGTCGAGATCATTCACATATTCTCGTTCTGTCTTGAGGAGCTCATACAGACGCTCTTGGCGCTGGACCTCTTTTTCCGGCATCGCTGGAACGAAAATAATAATAATAATAGTAATAATAAAAAAGAGAATATGAATAAATTTTAAAATTGGAAAGCTCGACGTACTCTGCACCAGCTCGGCGGGGACGATCTCGGACCACGTTTGGCGCATAATCTTCTCGTACTCTTTCGCCGACGGATACTTGCGTTTGCCAGACTTGCCGCCCTTTATGTCCTTCAAGTAGAAGCATTCAACCAAAGAATGAAAACTTTGTATTGTCGAATACCTGACTGGCCTCCCTGTATTTTTTGTACCAGCCACGATTCTGATCATGCAAGTCGAGGACTGTGCCCGAAGGCGCAAGCTGCATGCGGATGCTGGGAGGTGTGTGGCTGTTGATGACACTCTGGCCGCCATCAGGGGACAAAGGCGTAAAGGCCTCATGCGCAACGACATAATTGGATGGGAACCAGCCCACGCGCCCGTCGATCTCACCCTCCCACCAGCCGTCGCTCTCCACCTTGACAATCGTGATCACATCATCCTCCACCACCATGAGCTCGTCAGGGTTCATGGGTGAGTAGTCCCACCTCGCAAGTACGCGCATGCCCTTCTTGATGCCCTTGGGCGCGGTGAACTCTTCGTTCTGGGTGCGACAATTCGTTTATTGAATAAAGGACCAAACAGGAATGGGAACGTACAATCTCGCTGTCGTCAAAGTCGGGCTCGTTCTGCATCTCGATCAGGTCAAGAAGGCTGACCTTATGACCGGCAATGACATTGGTGCTGCTGCTGCGCGTGCTCACTGGCGGTGGCTTCTTCACGGTAGACGGGGCGTGGTACGCGACCGGTCGGACATTCCATGCAGCGCACATGGCCTTGACACGGGCCTCTCGGTCAGTGTTGAGGGTTGGGTTGCCCGAGAACGGAGACGGCGACAGCTGGCGCGACTCGAGCTGATCGCACAGATCAACAACTTCGCCACGGTAGACATCAAATAGAGCCGTCCTCAGTTGCTGCTTCATCGTCTGCACATCCGCCTCCATCTTCTCGAGCTCTGCTGCTGTCATCACGATTGTCTTGCGCGACATGGCTCGGGTCATCCTCCTTGACGGCGACTTGGCGATCGCCGGTCGTCGCTGGGGCGCAGAGGCACCCTCATCATCCTCTGCCACAGTCGCTGTCTCCTCGATGCTGACCATCAAGTCGCCCCCTCGGCCCTTTGAGTAGGTGTGCTTCTTGACGACATCGAAATCCGTGGTTGCAATCGGTGTGGGTTCGGCGGTTGCAACGGGTGTGGGTTCGGCGGTTGCAATCGGTGTGGGTTCGGCGGTTGCGACAGTAACGGTGTCGGGCATGGCGATTGACTTGGGTTCGGGCTCTGGCGTTGACTCGATAAATACTGGCTGTTCTTCTTGCGTCGACGGTGACTCGGGCGTTGACGCTTGGATCGGCTCGGGCACAGGTTCGGGCACATGAGTAGGCGATTCGATTGGCTCCTCGACAAGATCGGCCTGTAGTTGCTCTACTAGCTCCGGCTCCACCACTGGCTCCGATGACGCTGGCTCCGACGACACTGGCTCTGATGGCTCCGGCTCGGTCGTTTGTTTGGGCTCCTCCACCACAGACGCCACCTCCTCTGCCACTCCCACCGCGACGGGCTGCACCTCCTCCGCAGCTTCAAGCTTCATCTCCGTCTCCACCAAAGCCACAGGCTTCAACTCCTCTTCCTCCACCACCGTCGCTGATGTCTCGTCAAGCACGATGGGCTGCTGCTCCTCCTCAACAGCCACAGACTGCACGGGCTCGACAGGTTCCTGGACGGGCACGGGCACTTCGACTGGCACAGGCTCGATAGGTTCCTGGACGGGCACGGGCTCCTCGACTGGCACAGGCTCGATAGGCTCCTGGACGGGCACGGGCTCTTCGACTGGCGCAGGCTCGATAGGCTCCTCGACTGGCACAGACTCGACAGGTTTCTGGACTGGCATGGGCTCGATGGGTTCCTGGACGGGCAGAGCAACAGGCCTGGGGTCTTTAGGCTTTGCAAGCTCGGCTGCTGATTCCGAGTTTGGAAGGTGTGTGGATGGCTTGGGCTCACTGTCGTCCAAAGCAGCCAGAGCGGACAGCTTGACCGACGAGGAGTGCTCTCTGCGGAGGGAGCCGTCCACCTCGCCCTTGAAGATGGCAGAGAGCTTGTCCGAGGATGAAAACTCGCGGCGGAGGGTGCTCGGTGAGCCGTCCACCTCGCCCTTGAAGATGGCAGAGAGCTTGTCCGAGGATGAAAACTCGCGGCGGAGGGTGCTCGGTGAGCCGTCCACTGTGTAGCTTGACTTTCGGCGATCAGCCGCATCGTCGCGTTGCCTGCGCAGCTCGGCGATCGAGTCGTCGAGGACAGAGGAGTGGGAGTATTCGGCGTCCTTGGCCAGGAGTTGCTTGAGAGAAGCGTTTCGTTTGAGTGGAGCGGGAGCTGAGAAACAAAAACAAAAACAAACATTAAACTTTTCAAGAGAACAAGCAATTACTTTCTTCAGAGGAAGCCTCTGCTTGGGTAGATTCGGGTACCGGGGGCACCTGTGCTGCTGCCGGAGCCGGAGCCGGAGCAGCAGCAGCAGCAGGAGCAACAGTGGGTGCAGCAGTAACCGTGGCCGCCGCGGCAGGAACTGGAGCATCAAACATGACCATCGTAAGCGGGCGCTGCGAGGTTTGCTTCCGGTTCAGTGGGGGTGTGCTCTTCGCCTCGGCTTCAGCAACCAGCAGGGCAGCAGCAAAGGCGGCATGCGGATCGGGGCCGTTGCTGGGCACGACATCGTCCGAGACAAACATGCTCATGAGGTCGACCGCCGAGCGTCCCTTGCGATTGCGCCCACGGGCCACATCGGGGGCCTGCTGTTGTTGCTGCTGCTGTGACTGCTGTGCAGGCTTGGAAGATCCAAGGGACGGGTTGAACTGGGGCGCACGGTCTCGCAACACATCGAGCGTTTGAAGCACGCTAATCTTGTTGCTAAGCTGGATCAGGTCGGTCGACTGGAACAGGTCCACCGAGCGGAAGCCAAGCTGGTTCTTGAGCGCATCGAGAAAGTTCTTAATGTTCTCCGCCGCGGAAAAGACGAGGCCGTCGTCCTTGATCGGCTTTGTGACCGTGCCTTCGTTCGTTCATAATAAGGTCCGCGCCACAGCAAGAAAACAAGCGTACCTGGGCGCACTTCATTCAGCAGCTTGCACAGGATCACGCCGGACTGCAGTTGCTTGCAAAAGTCCTCGTTGTGGTTGAGCTCGACGCGCGCCGTCTCCTCCGCCCAAGGCCACAGGGACTGTTGTTGTTTTTGTTTTCGCGACGGTTGATTTTGTTTGATTCGGGCAAAGCGACGGATTTGGACAGATTTAGCACACAACAAAGAAAAATAGACCAGAAAACAAGTGGCAGCATTACCCTGGCCATTTGCTCGTAGAGCTCCTGGCGGCCCTTGTTGCGGCTCACAGTGAACGTGCGCCCCGCCATGCCACAAAAAAAAAAAAACTGTTGCTCGATCTGGGTCCAACACTGGATTAATGGAGTTTGAAGTGGCGAAAATGAGCACCCAAGTGAAGATCACCGACCTGTTTGCAACGGTCGTGAGGAGGAGACGTGACGACGACGGTGATGGTGATGGCGGTGGCAGGGGCGGTGGCAGGGGCGGGGGCGATGACGATGCCAGGGTCGCCGCGGCCGATGGATTCCAGCGACACCACCAGCACAAGCGTCCACGTTCAGCAGAGCCGCCGACGCTACGACGGCGCGAGTCCCGTGAGCTGATCGAACTGAGGGCGGCAGAGGAGGAGTGGCCGGAGTTTGACGATGGTGTCAAACCCAAGGACGTCTCGTCGTCGTCGTCGTCGTCGTCAGCGGTGGCAAAGTCCTCGTCAACCGGATGGCTTGGCAAAGCACAACAAGCACAGCCACCTCAGCAGCAACAGCAGCAGCAACAACAAGATGATGACGGGCTCGATCCCGAGGTTAACGACATCTGGGACGAGTTCCCTTCGCTGGACGAGGAGACACTTCAAAAGCTGGCCGAGCTCGAGGCCAGCGCAATGGTCATCGACGGCATCTTTGCAACCCCAACAACGACCTTTGTCGCCGAGATCCAGGGCGGCGATGAACCCAAGGCCGCTGTGGATGCATGGGACGCTGAGCATGTCAAGCTGTCGTGTTCGCGCAAAAACTGCTACAAGGACGACGCAGGCCACCTCAAGGTCAAGTGGGACCTCATCAAGGCAGCCCTCAAGACAACCTACAGGGGCACCCAGGACCTCCAGGACGCGATCCTCGTGTACAACGACTTTTACGCGGCCGAGTGGAGTTTCGCGGCGCTCAACCAGTTCTTCAACGAGTATTCAGCGTCCGAAGAGAGCCAATACTTCTTTGGCGAACTGGTGTGTGCAAAAATTTAAATACGTGAATTGACAATAATGCTATTTTGAACGCAGTTGCCCAAAATGGTCGACCTCTGTCTAGCTCTCCCCGATCTCGTGCGGCAACCCATTCCCTTGCTCAAAAAATCACACGCGTCCTCGATCACGCTCTCTCAACGTCAGGCACGAGCCGTTTTTTTTTTCCTTCATCACGATCTTGATGCCTGCCTTTCTTTTTTGTAGATAGCGAGTTTGTTGGCCAACGCGTTCTTCTGCACCTTCCCGCGTCGCAACTCTGTCAAGAGAAACAGCGAATACTACTCGTACCCTTCAATCAATTTCAATTCCCTCTTTGGTGGCCGTGGCGAGTGCACACCCAAAACGGCTGCCAAGTTTCGCTGTCTCATCAATTATTTCAAGCGGGCTACATCTCTCTATCGTATATTATTGCCTTCCATTATGCTGTTATAGTTAACATCATTCTAGCGCCTGATGGGACGGTCACGTTCACTCGCAACGTCATGACCAAGGATCCGTACTGGTTTCGGATTAACACTCAACTGGGCCATCTCGAAGTGTCCCCTACCGGCACGATCGAAGACGATGGTGACGACATGCTGCAAATGGATTTTGCGAACAAGGTCATTGGAGGAGGTGTCCTCGGCAGTGTACGTGACAAGAACATTTTCTTGTTTCTTTGTTTTTGTGTTGAAGACAATGCAACTCAACAGGGCGCGGTCCAGGAGGAAATCCGCTTTATGATTAATCCAGAGCTAATTGTCTCTCGACTCTTTACGGAGGAGCTCGAGAAGAATGAGGCTGTTGTCATCGTCGGGGCGGAAAGGTTTACAGAGTCCATTTTATATTTTTTTCATCAACTTTGTGTGCGCGTTGTATAGATACTCCAACTACACGGGCTACGCGAGCACCTTTGAGTGGGCGTCCAACCACATTGATCGCACTAAACGGTCGGTTTTATCTCCTGTTTTTTTGTTCTTCTTCTTTTAACTGTTTTGGACTGCTGCAGAGACTCGCTCGGGAGAAGACAAACGGCGATCGTGGCAGTGGATGCCTTGCATTACCGTGCCCGTTGGCTCCAGTACAACCAGATCGCGCTTATGCGCGAGCTCAACAAAGCCGTGATTGCATTCCACGCGGACGACCCTGAGGTGGCTGCGAGCCAGCCCGTCGCAGGAGGCATGTGGGGGTGCGGCGCCTTCAATGGCGACCCTCAGTTCAAGTCGCTCATCCAGCTCATCGCCTGTGCCGTCACCAACCGATCGATCAAGTTTTTCACCTTTGGCGATGAGGTCTTTGCTGCCCAGCTCAAGGAAGTCCATGCAAACCTGATTTCCCAGCGTGTCACCGTCTGTAAAATACATACATCATTTTATTTTTACTAATAATTGTTCGTTGCAGCCCAACTTGTCCAGACACTCTCGAATTACTGCACCAAGATTAACAGTCACCACGAAGAGGACTTTCTTTTTTCAGAGTCTGTGTTTGAGTTTGTGCAGGAGGCTCATTGGGGTTTCTCTGATGACATGCCTTCTTAATTTCTGTACTTTGCTCTTGAGTAAAAAAAGTTGCTTACGTTTGATTCAAAAAATACAGAGGTTTTAAAAGCTATTCAGATCATAATCATCAAAGTCAATGCCGTCCAAGAGGTCGGCATCGTCCAGTTCTGCGGCGTCGCAGTTGCCATCCTCCATGACAGCAACGAGATCGCCGTCCTCCATGGCTGCTGCGAGATCAATGGCCGTGGCTAAGTCGTCGTCTTCCAGGGCCGCTCCTACATCGTCGTCTGTGGGATAGTCATCCACGAAGTTTGCGGCTGGTACGTCGTCCTCCATGCAGTCGTCCTCCGGGTACTCGTCCTCCATGCAGTCGTCCTCCAGGTACTCGTCCTCCAGGAACGCGCCTTCAAGGTACTCGTCCACATCACTTTCTTTCAATTCATGGGCGGGTGATGGATCGACCGCGCGGGCAATAGAGTCTTGGGTGGGCGAATCCAAGATGGCCATATCCAGGCTGCGCTTGACACGAGGGGAGGAGGACGAGGTGGGAAGGCTGCGCTTGAGACGCGATGGCGACGAATGGAAAGGCGCCGACGTGATAAACTGCGACAATGACGAGATGGTCGAGGACACGGAGGAGAAAGTTGTCTTCCAGTCGGGAGGAGGCGACATTGGCATGGGCGACGGTGTGGTCTGGTCGACCTCTGTGAGTTTGGGTAGCAAAGTTGCCGGCTGCTTGGGTGCAAACGGACTCACATTCTTGGCAGTATGTTCTCGCTCGATGGTCTCCCAGATCAGCAAGGCGACGGCTGCGTCCGCAGCGGCATAATGCCGTTGCTCGGTGGTCAGCGGCACAAATTCCCAGTCGGAGCAGCGCACTATTTTGTTCTTCAGCAGATCGTAATTGAGGTACCTTTGGAAAATACATTAGCAATAATAACATATAGCACCACAATTACTTTTGAGTAAGAGCTTGCAGGCTCATCTTTCTCTCTCCCGTGCGGGGCATCTGGAGCTCTTTGAATCCCCTCATCTCGACATTGTAGTCGTTTTCCAGCCGCCTCATGTCGCCGACGATGTTGACGCCGAGCTTGACAAAAACGGGGTCTTCGAGGAGCTGCTTGAGCTGCTCAGGGAACTCGACCATGGCCGAGATTTGGAACAGGAAAACGCTCATGATGTCGATGCCCTTACGAGATATTTCTTTTTAATTCGAAAGGCTTTTGAGATGGTTGATTACGAGATCTTCGTCTGCAAGCAATCGAACGGCGATCTGGATGAGGGCAGTCTTGCGTGGCTCAGCCCCCTTGCGAAACACGACGCGCCACTCCATGTCAAAGCCCATCAGCGTCGTCCCGATGTGTGCTCGTATCCGCCTGACCCAGTCGTTTGCCACGTCGACGTCTGTAATGTAGTGCACGGGACCGGCGTGGACGTAGTACGGCAGTGCGCTCGTATTGCTCTCCTCGCCCGCGCCCTCGCCATCGGCTGTCATCCATCGGGGCAGCTTGCGCTGGTGCAGTGGAGCGGACACGGCCGTGGTGGCACCATTCTCCTTGTCCTCTTGCGCCCCACTCGCCTCGGTGCCACGAAACGCACCAGGGACATCGGGTGCAGGGGGGTCTTCCGCGTCCCTCAGACTGAGCATCAGCGCGATGCTCTCGCGCAACTCTGCTGTCCGCGCTGTTTCATGACGTTGCAAGCGCGCCGGCAGGGACACACACTCGCCGTCCATCTTTTTTAATTACGTCATTCCGTGTCATCAATGCAAGCGTCACCGGCAGGAGGCATCCCGCCCCCGCCAAACTCCATCTTCAACGAGAAGACGCTGATGTGGGTCATGGAGAGCTGCCCGGCCAAGGGTGTGCTCAGCACAGGAGCGGGTACTGCGGAAATATCATGATTTCTTTTTTTTTTTGTCCGTGTTCTAAACCCGCGTGGGCGCGCGGCAGGCTTTGTATTTGGCGGCCTGTTTGGTCTGTTCATCGCGGGCACGGGACCTCAGCCCTTTGAGGACCCGACCAAGATGAAGGTCCGCGAGACCATCCAGGCCATGGGGAAAACATCGTTCTCCTATGCCAAGAATTTCGCCCTCGTCGGCGGCGTCTATTCCGTGGTTGAATGCACGATCGAATCGGTATTCTGTTTTCGTATCCGTTCACCATTGTGCTTAACGAGGTCCCATAGTATCGCGCCAAGCACGATCTCTACAACGCCGTCAGCGCCGGATGCATTACGGGAGCAGGCCTCGCGGCCCGAGCCGGGCCACAAGCGGCGGCGGTCGGGTGTGCGGGTTTCGCGGCATTCTCTGGAGCAATCGACTATTACATGGAGTATTCCGCGCACTCTCGGGAATGATGCGGCCGGGGGACATTGTTCTTTGCACAAAATCGCAACTTGTAAATACTGCAAAACTTTCAATACTTATAGAGAGCCATTTCCTAACCATAGCACTAAAAAAAAAATATCATTGTTGTTTCAGCTGCTGCTTGTAAAAGTTGATGAGGCCGTTGGTGGAACTGTCGTGGCCCGTGACAGCAGCGGGGCCGTCGAGCTCGGGGAGAATCGCTTTGGCTAGCTGCTTGCCAAGCTCTACGCCCCACTGATCAAACGAATTGACGTTCCAGATGATGCCCTGGACGAAAATCTGCAATTGAAAAGGCATGTTGAGATGCCGAAAGACATAACGAAGCTTACCTTGTGTTCGTACATGGCTACGAGGGCACCGAGGTTGTAGGCGGTCAGCTTGGGGTACATGATCGAGTTGGTCGGCTTGTTGCCTTTGAAAACCTTGTGTGGCAAGAGGCTATCGATCTCCTGCTGAGAGGTTCCTGCACATGAAAAGAAAAACAAAAATTAGTACCAAATTACAAATTGAGATGTTTACCAGCTTTCTTAAACTCGGCAACAACCTCGCTTTCCGTCTTCCCGCGCATCAAGGCCTCCGTTTGGGCGAAAAAATTGGACAAGAGGATCCTGTGGTGGAGGCCGTTCGAGACCGGGTGGACAGGTTCGACCGCTGCGAGGAAGTCTGCTGGGATCAGCTTGGAGCCCTGGTGGATGAGCTGATAAAAGGCTGCAACATAGCAACCAAGAGGGTTTTTTTTTTTTTTTTTTTTACGGGGGGAAAGAATAGAAGAAACGCACCATGCTGCCCATTTGTTCCAGGCTCGCCCCAGATGATGGGACCGGTGGAGTAGTCGATGGCACCGCCTTGGCGCGTGACTGATTTGCCGTTGGACTCCATGTCGCCTTGTTGGAAGTACGCAGGGAACCGGGACAGGTACTGGTCGTAGGGCAGGATGGCGTGGCTCTGCGCGTCCCAAAAGTTGTTGTACCAGACACCCAGCGTGGCCAAGAGCATGGGCAAGTTTTGTTGCGCAGGCGTGTTCAAAAAGTGCTGGTCCATATCGTATGCGCCAGCGAGCAGATCGCTAAACTTGTCAAAGCCCACGTAGATGGCAATGGACAGGCCAATTGCGGACCACAGGGAGTACCGTCCTGAACAAAAAAACGGTCAGTTGGATAGATACTCGTGTGAATGTTGTGCGCACCTCCAACCCAGTCCCAGAACTCAAACATGTTGGCCACATCGATGCCAAAGGCTTTGCACCCTGCCTGGTTGGTGGAGAGCGCGACAAAGTGCTTGGCAACGCTTGCTTCCTAAGAAAAAATATAAGAAGAAAAAATAAAGAAGAAAAAATGTAGGAAGAAAAATATAAGAAGAAATAATATAAGAAGAAAAAATATAAGAAGAAAAAATATAAGAAGAAAAAATAGAAGAAAAGAACCACAAGTCACAACACAAAAAAACTGACCTGGGTGCACTTGGACAGAAACCAGGCCTTGGCCGTGTTGGCGTTGGTGATGGTCTCCTGGGTTGTAAACGTCTTGGACGCGATGATAAACAGCGTCGTCTCCTGGTCACACAGCTTGAGCGTCTCATCGACGTGCGCGCCGTCCACGTTGGACACAAAGTGGACACGCAAGTCTGGCCGGGCGTGGGCCTTCAGGGCCTCGGTCACCATGACCGGCCCCAGGTCCGAGCCGCCGATGCCAATGTTGATCACATCCGTGATCGCCTTGCCGGTGCACCCCTTCCAATCGCCTGTGCGCACGGCGTTGCTAAACCTCTCCATTTGCTTGAGGACCTGTGGCCGTGAAGGGTGAATTAAAAAAAAAAATAAGCTGGACAGTTGTTTTTTTTTTGTTTTGGCCGTACTCTGTTGACGTGCGGCATCACGTCCTCCCCATCCAGGACGACGGGGCGGCCGGACCGATTGCGCAGCGCCGTGTGCAGCACGGCACGGTTCTCCGTCAGGTTGATCTTGTCGCCGCGGAACATAGCCTGCGTCATCTCGGCAACGCGCATCTCCTTGGCAAGCTGCAATAGCAGCCCGAGTGTCTCCTCCGTGGCCAGGTTCTTCGAGTAGTCGAGCAAGATGGGTCCCTCCCGGCCGGCAAACTGTGCCGAGAACCTGCTCGCCCCCCGTCGACAAAACAAAGACCGTTAGGAGCCGCATCGGAGAATAACCACTCGTTACTTGTTGAAGCGGGACCCGTCGGCCTCAAAGAGCGACTTGATCGTCACACGCTTGCTCTGCAGTCCATGCGCGTGCTGCTTGAGCTGGGCCCAGGCCGCCGTCGCGGTCGGCGACGTCGCTGCGTTGGCGTCGTTGATCACCATGGTCGTCGTCATCGTCGTTGTCGTCGTTGTCGTCGTCGTCGTCGTCGTCGCGTCTTTGTTGACGTCGGCGTGATCAGAAAGGAGGAAAACGTTTAGTTGTCCGACTAATATTCGCGCGCCAAAATTTTCAAAAAGTGACGGTTGCAGTAACGGCCGCTTTTTTCTTCTTTTTTTGCCTTCCTCGCCCAAGCTGCTTTCCAAGCTGCTTTCCAAGCTAACTCGTCCCCTCTTAGTCAGAGCAAAATGGACCGGAGCCTTCACCACGGCGGAGGCGGGGGCATTGGCGGACCGGCCGGCGGAAACAAGGAGAACTCGACGCTGAGGATGGAAGAGCTCGAGAACAAGATTGACAAGCTCGAGAAGGAGAAGAAGCAGCGAAGTACACAACGGCCCGCGTTGCGTTACATATGTTAAAGCTACCCCAAATGTGCAGTGTTCCAAATCGACAGCCTCGAGGACGCACTCAACCAGCAACAAAAGAAGAACGACGCGCTCAAGCGCGAGACAGACGACCAACTCAAACGCGTACGGCTGTGTAACGGGGGGGGGGGGGGGGGGGGGGGGGGGGGGGGGGGGGGGGGG
>Ga0302233_10001733_pt1 | contig 14638 bp, 27 predicted proteins | sample II_Palsa_N3_1_FD_193516 | JGI IMG/M metagenome (GOLD analysis project Ga0302233, IMG submission 193516) | Peat permafrost microbial communities from Stordalen Mire near Abisko, Sweden - II_Palsa_N3_1 | ecosystem: Environmental > Terrestrial > Soil > Palsa > Peat permafrost | place: Sweden... | reverse complement strand
TTCGTTTTGCCTTTTTTTTTTTTTTTTATTTATCCGGTCCCCCCCCCCCCCCCCCACACACACACACGCAGTCGTCCGTGACGAAACACTACAAAACGTCATAAGGTCGGTCACTCGCAATGGTCGCGCGATCCTGGTTACGGCCGCCTTTGGTGCAATTCTCATCTACCTCTTTTCTGTCGTCGGTTTCCTCTTCCTTCAAAACGACTTTGTCCTCGACGTCGAAGATGTGCAAGAACGCGCCTGCGACTCTCTCCTGATGTGCATGACGACCGCGTTGAACCACGTATGTTTTTATTTTATTTTTTATCTCTGAGAGTAGTCTGCTCACTATTTTAAATACAGGGTCTCCGTCAAGGAGGTGGCATCGGTGACATCCTTTTGCAACGCAGTGTTCGAGACCCTCACTTTGCAACGCGTGTCGTGTACGATCTCACTTTCTTCGTCGTGGTCATCACGATTGTCCTTCACATGATCGACGGCATCATCATCGACACGTTTGCAGACCTCCGCGCCGAGAGGTACAAACAAATTTTTATTACCCTCTTCTTAAATTTAAAAAACCCAAAAGGCAAGAGCATGAAGAAATCCGCAAAAACACCTGCTTCATCTGTGGCCTCCATCGTACTGCCTTTGAGCACAAATCGGTAAAATTTTGAAAAAGAAAAAAAGAACCCTTTGGTTTTTGCCCTCTGACGCGTGAATGCAGGTGACCTTTGAAGAGCATACGGACAAGGAGCACAACATGTGGAATTACCTCTTTTTCATCGTTTACCTGCGCCAAAAGGACCGCACAGAGTTTACCGGTCCCGAGTCGTACGTCTGGCACTTGCTGCAGAAGGGCTCCACGGACTGGTTCCCGCGCCTGCGCACGCTCTCGATCGACCCCGATGGCAGCGACTCTGACCAGGCCGACCAGCAGCGCGTCCGCCACCAAATCGCCGAGACCAATGCAATGGTTCTCGAGCTGCGTCGCCAACTCGCCACCATTCGATCTGATGCCCTGGAACAGCGACGCCAAAACTTTTTGTTGCGACTGCGGAAGCCAGGCGATGTCCCTCCGTCATTCCAACAACTGTACATGGAGCGCTCTGGCAGCAAATTTTTCTAAACATTTCTTCCGTTTTTTAAATATTATTTGAGCTTTCTGCAGCTTTTTTTTAAATAAGATAACAACACCAAAAAAAAAAAAAAAAAAAAGAACTCTTGAGTCCGATCTAATTTTGTGACGGTTCCATGGCCCTAGAGAAGTTCAGCTGGGACAGGCATCCGTTTTATCGGTGGTGGCTAGATAAAACAAATCATTTGGTTTTTGGCGGACACTTCAAAAACCGTACCTGATAGCTTGGAGGGACCGATTGCGATGCGGTAGACGCGGCAGCGGCGGAGGCAGTCAGACCTTCGTTCATTGGAGCCTTTGAAGCGTCATCAGCTGCTGCGGCTTCCGTAGTGGCTTCCGTAACGGCCTCGGCAACGGCCGCGGCAACGGCTTCTGTAGCGACGTCGGTAACGGCCTCGGTAGCGGCCGGTGCTTCTGTTGTTCTTGTCGTCGTCGGTGTCGTCACTGATGTTGTTGTCGTGGCACGAGGTGCTTGATCCTTTGAAATGGCGGTCAGAATAGAGGACACGGAAGGCACTTCAAGCTTGATTGACGGACTATTGGCCTGGAAACCCAAGGCCCTCTGCGATGAATGACAGCCGTTATTCTTGTTTGAAAATAAAGACGGTACCTGGAATAAGCTCGGGTCAAAGGTAGGTGTTGTTTGTGGCATCGACGACGGTTGCATCATGTATGAGGACCCGGGGTAGTTCATGAACGGGAAGCCGTACGGCGGCGCTATCAGCTGGCTCGGCATCATTTGGGCTGGCATCATCTGGCCTGACATAAGCTGGCCAGGCATGAGCTGGCTTGGCATCATCTGGCCTGGCATCATTGGGTTGGACATCATCTGGCCCGGCACTGTGTGAGGCCAAGGGAAAATGCTATGATGAGGCGAATGGGCATTGACAACAACGGGTTGCGGCTGGTGTGCTTGCATCGGGACTACCGAACTGGACACATTGGCTACGAGAAAAAAAAACAACGTTTGTGATTACTAAAAATAAGGGGGGCGGAAAAAAAAAATTACCTTCTGTGGGCCTTTTGGCGAGCTTGCTGTGGCCAGCGGGCGACGGCTTTTGGCCGACAATAGCACGGATCGGGTCCGAGGACTGGAGCATTCGGAAGACGCGATGGTCGAGGTCGCAGAGGAAGCGCACGAGGACGTAACGCACGGCCTTGAGAGCATCGGGGGTGGCCTCAGAGACGTCGAGGAGGTAGCACGCACTGGTGACGTGGTGGCCCGCAAGCTGGATGGTCTTGACCACGTCGGCCGACAGACTAGTTGCCGATCGCGCTGTTTGGGCGGCGTTTGAGCGCGTAGCGGCGATGAGCATGCGGCAGCAGCCCACCATGTCAGCGGGAGGCACTTTGTCCACGAGGCTGAGGAGTGGCATGAGCACCTGCAGGTGGTGCTTCCACGGCATTTCGGTGCAGCCCTTCCAGTTGAGGACGTGTGCAAGCACATCCTTGGGATCGCAGGAGCATTCGACCGAGCTGGTAACGATGTCGGCGTCGCAGAAGCGGCAGACGGGCTCGAGCGAGCTGACGGGGTACATGATACGGTTGAGCACGCGGAGCAACGGGAGATGCTCCTCCTGTGTCTGCGAGAGGTATGCACCGCACTCGACGACCTGGCCGAGCGTTTGTGCGGTGATCTTATCGGCCGCTGCTGCCGCTGCCGCCAATGCCGCGGACGAAGGCGGCGGGCCGAGAAGCGATGTGGGCGACGATGTCGTTGTTGGAAGCAAGGCGAACGACGGGTCGATTTGACGGTGCTGGAACGGGGTGACGTCGACTGGCATGAGGGGGAAGTGCGGGCTTTTGTTGTTCAAGCTGAAGACGTTTGTGTTCATGTACTGCATGTTGGGGGTTGGGGGCACAGGCGCGAACGTGCTTTGGGCCGACTGGGACCGGTATTTTTCGCGAACGGCGAGGGGCTGCTCCTGGTTCTGATACGAGATCTTTTGCCGCTTGATCGCTGCTTCCCTGCTGTTGCCGGTACCGTTGCCGACAATGCCTGGGACCTCGACCGACGCAACCTTGCGCCCCTGCCCGTCCACGTCCATCTCGTCGTCGTCGTCCTCCTCGCCGTCGTTCTCGTCCTCGTCCTGTCCGTTGGCGTCCCCTTCGGCATTGCCCTGCTCCTCCTCCTCCTCCGCCGCCGCCGCCGCCGCCGCGTCCTGCTCGTCTTCCTCCTCGTCCGATTTGTCGCCATAGAACACCCTTTTCGCGGCCGCCTGGCGAAAAGGCCTGTTGCTCGCGATGGGGCCCCCTCCCACGTCAACCGGCCTGTTCGATGCTGCTGCCGCCGCCGCCCTGATAGCCATCGACGTGCTGCCGCCGGGAGGGACGCCGACGTGCCTGCTGGAGAACCCGGCCACGGTCGCGTAGTCGGACGCAGTCGAGGGCGCCTGCTTGCGTGGCCGGCCGACGTTGCGGGGCACCCTGCTGCCTCCTCGTCGTGCGCCACGACCACGTCCTCCTCGCTGTACCGGCACGGCCGCGGGCTGCTGTTGCTGAAGCGACTGTTGTGGCGCCAAAACAGCCGCCATGGAAGACGGACGTGGGACGTGCCACTTGTGCACGGTAAACTGGTCGTTGTTGCCGCTGCCTGTCTTTGCCTGCTTTGCAGCACGCGCGTTATCCTGAGCCCCTTCGCCCGTTGCGGCTGGCTGGGCATCCTCGCTCGACTCAAACACAATATCGTCCACCTCCTCCACGACCAGTGTTGACGGTGCCTGTGCCTGTGCTGCTGCTGCTGCTGCTGGGGACGGGGCAGGCGACGGCGACGCGTCCGTTTCGGTCGCTTTTGACATCGTCAGCCACAACTGTTTTTCAAGTGCACTGCCCGTGGACTTCTCCCTCTTTTCCCCTTCGCTCCTCGCTACGTTTTTCGCAGAGTGTCCGTCATAATGGAAGTGGACGCAAACGTCGTGGCGGTCGCGCAGAGTCAACAGCAGCCACAGCTGGAGCAACAACAGCAGCAGGAGGAGCAGCAGCAGCGGCAGCAAGTACAACAGAGCATGCAAGTGGTGTCATCCTCAGAATCGCCAACGGAGACCGGACACGCCGCTGCCCCCAGCGCCGTCGCGGCAACGGTCAAGGTGGAGGCAGCGGATGCGGCGATAACAGGCGCAGCGGCAACGACCGCGACCGACTCGCCCTCGCCCAGGTAATAATGATGAGTGTGGTGTGGGCTGCGCCCCTTTCAATTAAACGTATTGGCGATAATGTGCACATTAGTCATGTTGTGCCCAAGTCGACCTCGGACGACGACGAGATGGATGCCACCACCAACAGCAATGGCCACAGCAACGGCAGCGCAAACGGAGACCAGATTGTCGCGGAAGAGCACGTGTCCCCGAGCAAGAAACGCCGACTGCATGACGCGGGCGTCATTAAGGCGGAGGTCAAGGACGAGACGGTGGATGCGCAGGCCACCAAGCCCGCCACCAAAGCGAAAGAGGAGACTGTGTTGGATCCAGAGGCGATCAAGCAGCAGCTCTTGTCGGCGGCTTCGCTCGCAGAAAGACTGGCCATGTTTGAGCCCGTGCGCAAGCGCCACTTGGTCCGACCGGCCACCGATGGGTACACTCCCAATTCAGTGTTTATTCTATCAAAACACTCATTTGCATTGCATCGCAGGGTCATGGACCGCTTCAGCGACGCGCTTGGTGATGCCATCTTGATCGAGTTCCAGTCCAACGGTGGCTCATCGGTCGTGCATGTCTTTCCAGATGTCTTGCCCAACCTCAACAAGGAGCAGCAGGCTGCGTTTGCTCATATCTGGTGCGTGCTACTAATTACTCTTTCTTATTAAAACAAGCACTTGAAAAAAAAAAAATTTGCAGCTACGAGGTCATCTTTGCAGAGGACGATTTGGGCGACGCGTACCACGTGTTTGGCATCATCCACGACGGCACGTCCAACATTCCCAACGTCCTGCGCTACATTGCCAGCAACTTTCCCAAGACGCCGATCGTGCGAAAGGTGTTTGGACAGACCCGTCTGACGCAGTCCATGTCCATTGAAAAGTTTGTCGACATTGCCGACAAGACGCTCGAATTCAACACGCACCGCGCCGGCACGATGGACGCGATGACGCTCGTCGGCTGCCAAAAGGCCGAGGAGACTGGCGGATACTTTGAGGACGTGCTCAAGCTTCTCGATGGAAACCATTGGCTCAAAGAGGCAAGTCCTTTCTCGTGTGAAAGCACACGAGAGAGAAAAATAGTAACAATTTTTTAACAATTTTTTTTTTCTTTATTATTATCCAGGTCCTTCCGTGGGGCTCTGCATCTCGTTACGACGACCTCAATCCCGCCGAGAGCGACGACGGGCCCATCATGTGGGCGTGCCCTGGTGAGCAGGTTGTCCCGCTTGTTGAGCTTGCAGCCATCGAAAAGGGGCACAGTGGAAGCACCGGCAATGACAACACGCCAACCAAGCGTAAACGGACGGACATTGACAGGTTGGCTCTCTTGCCCCGAAACGAGCGACCGCGCGAGAAACTGGTGGAGGATCGTACGGGTGCCCATGCGGACATGGCTGGCCTGTTCCCAGATCGTCATCCTGTCGCCGCCGTTGGTTTCGTGCAGGGAATGACCACGTACGTTTGTTTTTTTCTGAGAGAGATAATGGATGACATCGCTGTTTTCCTTTTGCTCGTTTAGTGAGGCAAGGTACGACCTCAAGGACATCATCGCTTTCCAGGCCTGTGATATGTACAAGGTGGCCGACCTCTGTGGCCTCTACTTTCAAGAGGTATGTCTTCAAGTGTACCATCAATTGTTAAGCCTTTTTTTTTTTTTTTTTTGAAATGTAGGAGCCAAAGGACCAGCTGGTTGACAAGGACTTTTGGGTCGACGAGGCCAAGCTCAACCACCTGCGACGCAACGGTGTCCGCTACGCGCATATCCGCCTGAAGGCCGACGACATCTATTTCATCCCCCGCAAAGTCGTCCACCAGTTCAAGACCGTCTCGGCGTGCATCAGCATCACATGGCACTTGAAGCATCGCTCTTACTACAAGCATTTGCAACTCGGCCCGGCGGTTTCTCGCGCGTTCGGCGAGAGTTCGTTTGGATCCGAGGCGCCGAAAGCAAAAAAGTCTGGTGGTGGCATGATGATGGGTGGCATGATGTCGATGGGCAGCAGCCGCAGCCCCTCTGCAGTGAAGAAACCATCGGCGACGGCGACGGCGACGGCGATGGCTTCGACGACAACATCCTCCGCTGCCAGCACGGACAAAAAACCAAGCACACCAAGGAAACGGGCGTCAGTTGGCAAGGCACCAAGGAAAGGCCCTTCGACCGCTCCTTCTGGGACGAAAAAGCCAAGCAGCAGCAGTAGTCTTGTCAAGTCCAAGTCGCCCTCCTCCTCCTCCTCCTCGTCAAAGGTTGGTGGAGTTCTCAAGATTTCTATAGTAAATGAATACTCGCATTGAAATGAGCTAACCCGTCGCTTCAGCCCGCCAAACCGTCTGTCAAAAAGAGCAGCAGCCATCGCCGATCGTCCTCCTCATCCTCGTCCGACTCTGACTCCTCTAGTTCCGAGTCTGACTCGGATGGTTCGTCAAGCGATTCGGACAGTGATTCGGGAACATGCTCGACCTGCGGCGGCTCGTCGTCGTAAGTGTCTTCACAACATGGGTTTTTTAAAATTATTTGAAAATGCATCTATTTTTTTTTTTTCAGGGATTCGGGCTCGGACAGCGAATCGGAGGAAGAAACGAAGAGAACCAGCAAAAAGCACGGCCGCAGCAGCAGTAACAAAAAAGCGAACAACAGCCGTGGACGCAAGTGAGAAGTTTGTTTTGAGTGCATTATTTTTTTTTTAAATTTTTTTGACCCATTTTGTGTACGCTATGAACGGGAGATGCATGGAATGAAATAACACGAGACGTCCGATCTCTGGCTTCTCGAGCCACGCTCAGACATTGTCACACATAACTCAAAAAAAACAAGGACAAGAAAAAAAAAAAGCAAACGGAAAAACAAATGCTAGGAAAAACAAAAAAAAAAAAGAAGGGAATAGCTTTTCTTCTTTCCCCTGCTCTTGGATTGTTTCTTTACTTCTTCACGAATGTCTTGCCGCTAGCTGTCTTGTTGCGCTCAACCTGAATATCGGGCTTGGCGCGGTTAAGGACCTTGAGGAGGGACTCAACACGTGCACGCATGCGCGAGTGCATGTACGCCTTTGAGCACTTGATGTGGTAGTGGAGGTAGTCGCGGAAGGTCTGGGTAAGCGAGATGGCAAGCTCGCGGTTCTTCTTCTCGTAGTGGCGGGGGTTGAGGACTGCAGCAAAAAAAAATTTTTTTTTAATTCTAGCTTTTCAAAAAGGATAATTGGCGTTATTTACCAAAGGTGACGAACGAGGTGTTCTCAGTCTTGAGGCCCTTGACGTCCTTGAGCTCAACTGGAGGGTCCTTGGGGTAGTGGAGAACCTGGGGAGCGTTCTGGAGACCGGGTGTGCGACGGGCATCGGCAAACTCCTGGAGGAAGACCTTGGCAAAGATCGAATCGGTATCGTCCTTGAAGGTGGTCGAGAAAATGACGGTAACACGGTCGTTGAAGGCCTAGAAAAAGAATACGATTTTTAGTTAAAAAAAAATTTTTTTTTAATTATTATATTTTACCTGGATGTAGATGGCCTCGTCGTCACGGTAGTGGATCTGCATGAGCTCAGTGCCCTTTCCAGCCGCCTGGGCGTCAAAGGCCTTTGCAAAGGGTGCAGCGAGAGCGTTGCGCTTGAGCAGTGCGACTTTTTGGATGAGGGCATCTGTATTGTTGTTTCTTGCAGTTTAGCCCAGTATTTTCACAAGCTAAACCAACAGTACCCTTGTCGCCAGCAATGCTGTCCTTGTTGATCTTGATGGTGAAATCGTAGGCATCCTCAGTCTCGCCGACGAGGCCCTGGTACTCGTTCTTGAGGAACTCGACGGCGCCGTAGGTCTTGAGCTCGTTGAAGCACTTCCACGAGATCGACACGAGGATATCTGACTTGGACGGGGTGGCCACGTGGAACTGGACACCGTCAAAGTCGGCAAACTTCATGTCGACATTGGAGGGCTCCCTGTGTGTGTGTGTGTGTGTGTTTTGTTTGTTCGTTCGTTCGTGGTCAGAAATAAGAACAGAGGCAAAAAACAGAAAGCCGGCACGGCAGGGTCTCTTTCATTCAGGGCTCCCCCGCTCACTCAACCCCCCACCCACCCCCACAGCGCGCATGTCCTCGCTCACACGACCGTCTTTCTCGCACTACCAATGTAAGCCAAAAATAGAGGGGAAAAAAGAACGTCGCATTAAAAAAAAAAAGAGGAAAACAAAAGAGACGTCGGCGCAGAACACAACGACCTCTCCCTCCCTCGAGGGCCAATGCGATCTCTGTTTCGCTGCAGCCCTCGTATTCGTTAAGCACGCCACCCCCTCCCACGACTCTCCCTGTGAAGACTTTGTACTTTGTCTGGGATTGGTATTTTTCTACTCTCTCCCGAGTAACCTCCTCCAAAAAAAAGCCTCCCTTTTTCGGCAGCACGTACTCTGAGAGGCGGTCCTTGAGGGCCTCAATGAGGATCTGGTTGGCGAACTCGAGGAGGATCATTTCTTGGTCTGTTTTTTTTTTCAGGGTGTTGCTTTTAGTAGTTTGCTCAGGGTGCCACAGTCAGAGTATTTACAATTAAAAATGAAGTACGTCTGCAACCGTGTTGAGAGCGTTACGCACTAACCCCCGATGCTTGTAGCGTCGTCAAGGAGATCCAGCGCATCAACGAGCGCGAGTTGACGCGCGGCGACCCGCGCAATTTTGTGGGCTCGTGGCACGACGAGGTACGTGTGATTCCTTCTCATTTCAAAAGCGAGGCTGAGAATGTGTTGCAGTACAAAGACTCGGCGTACGTCTTTGCGGGCGGGCTGCCGTACGAGTTGACCGAGGGCGATGTGATTTGCATCTTTTCGCAGTAAGACTGCAAAAACACCCATGGTGGTGCTTTTTTGATACGTTCTGGAAAAAGGTTTGGCGAAATCGTCGATGTCAATCTCGTGCGTGACCAGAAGACGGGCCGGTCCAAAGGCTTTGCATTCATTGCGTACGAGGACCAGCGCAGCTCGGTCCTTAGCGTGGACAACTTTAACGGTGCCAAGATCCTCGGGCGGATGATCCGCGTCGACCACGTCGGCCAGTACAAGCACAAGAAGCCCGGCAAGAAGGACGAGGACAAGAAGACGCCAGAAGACGAGGAGTTTGAACGCATGAAGGCCCAGGCACTGTCGCTTGACCCCACGACCATGCACGAAAACTTTAAGAAAACGTACGGCATCGAAAACAAGGAGGCACCGCTGAAGGGCAGCCAGAGTTTGCTGGCAAGCAACGAGGACGAGGACCCTCTCCTGGTATGCTGCAAGTGTGCAAGAAAAGATTAAATTGTGTTTTATTATAAACAGGCCATGGAAGCAAGGAAACGTGCCAAGAAGCTGAAAAAGGAGCAGAAAAAGCTGGAAAAAAAGGCCAAAAAGGAAAAGAAAAAGGCCGCCAAAGTCTCCTCCACTGCCGCCGCCCCGGTCACAGAATCAACATCAGCAGCGGCCGCAGCCGACATCTCGTCAGACTCGAGTGATTCCGACGACGAAAAGGATGAAAAGCCGACAGTTCCTGTTCCAGCTAAACCAAAAGAGGCCGATCGATCTGCACCACCTCGTGGCCGCAGCCGCAGCCGCAGCCGCGAACGCCATTCTGACCGCGACCGTGACCGTGACCGCGACCGTGATCGCGACCACTCCCGAGACCGGGACCGTCGAGATATTCGCCGTCGCAGCCGGAGCCGTAGCAGGGATCGTCGTCGGGACCGCAGCCGGACCCCGCCCCGTCGGACTCGAAGTCGCAGCCGGAGCCCTGCCCGTAGACGTTAGCCTATTGTACTTTGAACAACAGTTTCAGAATATGGTGCGATTGGCAAGCAACCTTCCCGTTCTCGTGGACGAGTTCCAGTCGCGTGGCGGCGTGCACATCTACTTTCTGTCGCATCTGCACGAGGGTACGTACGTCCCCCCCCCCACCCACCGCGAGGGAAAGGACTGACCGAAACCTTGAAAGACCACACGTCGGGCCTCAACAAGAACTGGCGTAACGGCCGAATTTACTGCTCGGAAGTGACGCGGTCGCTGCTGCTCAACAAGTTTGAAGGCTTTGATCCCAAGCGCGTGGTACGCTCGCTCGCTCGCTCTCTGCATTCAGTTGGGAGGTGGGGATACACATGAAGGAAATACACACTAGATTGCCCTGCCCGTGAACGAGACGCAAACGGTTTCGCTACTCCCGCAAGTCGGCCCAAACACGCCTGCCCACGACGATGCAAAGGCCGCTGTGCTCGATGAGATCGTATGCGCTCGTCTTTCGTTTTGCCGTGCCGCTGAAAAAAAAAACTTGTGCAGTACCGCCGGCACACGAGCGATGATACGACCATGACGGTTACGCTGCTGCATGCAAACCACTGTCCCGGGGCCGTCATGTTTGTGTTTGAGGGCGCATTTGGCACGATCGTCCACACGGGCGACTTCCGCTTCCACCCGTCCATGATACACGAGACTGTCTTGGCCAATGGAAAGCACGTCGATCGCCTCTACCTCGACAACACGTACTGCGATCCCAAGTGTGTCATGCCTCCTCGCGTACGTTCTTCGTCTTGCTCGCACCCTTCCTTTCTGACGTTTCTTGTAGGAGGTCGCGGCTCAGGCAGCCCTGGACATAATGAGACGGTACGTGCGCACGCACACAATCCTCATCGGCGTCGACTCGCTCGGAAAAGAAGAGTTGCTCGTCTTCCTCGCAGAGCAGCTCAACAAGAAGATCGCCGTGTCAGAGAAGCGTCTTCGTGCGCTTCAGCTCCTCGACTTGCCCGACGTGTTCACGGAAGACTATTCCTCCACCAATGTGCATTGCATGCCAAAGTCTTCGGTCACCGTCCAACAGTAGGACAGAAAGATCATTCCAATATTTTAAACCGTTCTCTTCAGACTAAACCAGAGGAACAAGGATGGCATGCCAACAATCGCAGTCCTGCCGACTTGTCTGGGGTTCATTGTCGACGATACGTTTGGCAGCGGCCTTGGTTCGTGTCCGTACATTTTTGTATGTGTTTCCTCTCTACTTTTTTTTTTTTGTTAAAGCTCACCGTGCTTGGCAGACGGTGCCGTATTCGCTCCACTCTTCGTTTCAAGAAATGTCCGAGTTTGTTCGCCTGCTGAGGCCGTGCGAGATCTTTCCTGTCGTGCCCGATAAGCATGCCGACTTGCACACACATTTCCGTCACTTTTTGAATCCGGTACCTCGTTTTTCTTATCTTTGAGGGTGTGTGTTTATTTCCCTCACTTTTTTAGATGCCGACGACTTGGCAGCGCAAGCACAACGAGAATCAGAATCAAGGAAGGCCCAGTGGTGGTGGTGATGGCACGAGGGCAGTCACGATCGTCCCCAAGCTTGTGACCAAACGGTCCCTAGATTTCAAGTTGCAACGGAACGTTCGGTAATACCGCCTGTATTTTATTTACTTAACTTTTTTATTGCTTTTCGGACAGACGCGTCCCAGAGTTTGAAGATTCCAGTCCTCCACTGGAGTTGCCAGCAGGGCAGACAGGGCACCAGCCTCAACCACAACTGGAAGCGGAACCGGCGGAAACCAAACTGCCATCGTCTCCAGTATTGTCGTTCTCGCAGCCTTTGCAAGAGCAGTCGCCACCGAGCATCCTGCTCTCTCCAAATTCTATCCAGAAAAGGGACCGGAACGAGCGCATGCGTCAAATCATCATCAGGGCGGGCGACTCTATTCTGTCTGAAAATCCCCCCACGCAAAACAGCGTCGACGACGAGCACGAGCATGAGGACGACGAGCTGGAGCAGGAGGAGGATGAACCGCACTCGCCCATGTTGCTCGTGCTGCCCAGGCCTCGCCACATCGGTGCTCCGCTTTCTTTGGAGGAGGTGGATGAATCGGCCGCGTTAAGATCTATACCACCGCCGCCTCCTGCTCCAGAAGTCAACAATAAGCGGCCGTGGGCGTCAATGATCAAGCAAGCCAAGCGTGCTGCCATCGCCGAATCTAGGGCTGTCACGTAGGAAATAAAATGGCAGCCGATGTGCTCCCTTAAACAAAAAAACCAGTTTCGGCCGAGCGCACAAGGAGCAGCGTGCTCAGTCGTCAGAACCGGCGCCGCCATGGGGTATAATACGTGCATGCGACGCCCTGGCGGGCGGGCATTCAGTGTGTCTAACCGTGTGCCTCTTTTCTCCCTTCTCCGCCCTCTCTCCTTCACAAAACGTCCACCCGACCTTTTTCGTGCGTTGGGCCATATGCTCCGCTATTTTTTGGTGCTTTTTCCCTGGCATGACTGCGCGACGTTTGCCTTGGCGTGGCTGCTGGTTCCGCTCGCGACGACACAAATGGCGCACACAGGAACCTGTTCCGCTCGGAGGAGATGAGCCTCGTCCAGCTCATCATCCAGTTTGAATCAGCCCACGAGGTCGTCAGCGAGTTGGGTCACCTCGGCATGGTCCAGTTCCGCGACGTACGTTTTTATTTCCCCTCGTTGTGGGGGTGCTAACGGTCACGTTGCAGCTGAACGCTGGCGTCAACCCGTTCCAGCGCAAGTTTGTCAACGACGTCCGTCGCTGCGAGGAGATGGAGCGCAAGCTTCGTACGTTGAATGGTTTGCCGTTTCATTGCGCTGACGAGTATGCTGCAGGTTTCCTGAGCAAGGAGATTGAACGCGCCGGCCTCAAGATCCAGGAGGATGTGCTCGAGCTCGATACGAGCGCGCATCGCTCGCAACAAGAAGCCCAAGAGCTCGAGGTAATTCCGCTTTTTTTTCTTTTATGGATTTGTTTGTTTCCGTGTAAACCATATCGCCCGACAGACCAAGCTGGTGCGCCTCGAGTCGGAGATGACCAACATGAACCGTCACGAGGAGGCACTGCAGAAGAGCTTTCAGGAGCTGACCGAGATGAAATACGTCGTCCAGCTTGTTGACAAGACCTTGAACGTACAAAAACGGTCATCCGTTCACACTGATCTGCTCCTAAATATTACAATAAATCAGTCTACCAACCGCACGACTAGCACCTCGGAGCCCCTGCGCCTCGAAGATGACAACATCGGGCTCGTCCAGGCGGGCGACATTCAGATGGACACCTTGCGAAGTGCGGCCACGGCTGCTGCTGGTGGTGATTTCACGGACTCGTCACGCCTGAGCTTCCTGGCCGGTGTCATCCCTCGCTCCAGGGTCTTCCAATTCGAGCGCATGATGTGGCGCCAACTACGTGGCAACCTCGTCATGCGCGTGGAGGAGATCAAAGAGGTACAGAGGAGGGGGAATGCGTTTGAAAAAGACCTCTTAACGAAAAAAGCAAAAAAAATACAGGTGATTCGCGAGGCAGAAAACAAGCTCTTGCCGGTTGAGAAAAACTCGTTTGTCGTTTTCATCCAAGGCAGCGCACTCCAAAACAAAATCCGCAAGGTATGATGCACGGAGAAAACCAATTTTTTTTTATTTTTTCTTAAAAAAAATAAAAAATAAAAAAAAGATCTGTGAAAGCTTTGGCGCAACGCTATACCCGTGCCCCGATGGCGACCAAGAACGCTATGCCTTGGCCTCGCATGTCAAGGCACGTCTCACTGATCTCGAGAGCGTCATTGGAAAGACAACCAGCCATCGGAAACGAATCCTGCAGGCCCTTTCGACGCAGATGCAGGCCGCGACCCAACTTGTCCTGATGGTGAGCGTTTTAGCGGGGGAGGCGCAAATAAATAAACTAAAATATTGCCCCACACGTTCTCAGGAGAAGAGCACGTACAACACGCTGAACCACTTCAACTTTGACACTTCGTCCAAGGTGCTCGTCGCCGAGGGTTGGTGCCCGACCAAGTCACTCGTGGATATCCAGGTCGCATTAGAAACAGCACGCGAGCGGTCACAGTCGGTCGTCTCCACGGTCGTGCACGTTCTCAAGCCCAAAGAAATGCCCCCGACCTTCCACCGCACCAACAAGTTCACCAAGTCCTTCCAGGTCATCGTGGACGCCTACGGTGTCGGACGCTACCAGGAAGTCAACCCTGCCGTGTTTTCGCTCATCACGTTCCCCTTCCTCTTCGCCGTCATGTTTGGCGATTTTGGCCATGGTTTCCTCATGACCTTTGTCGCCGTATACATTGTCTACTATGAAAAGTCGCTGACCAAAGCCGCCAAGGGCAACGAGGTATCTTGCTGGAAGGGTTTCTCTTTTTTTTAAAAAAATAAAATAAAAATAATCATTCATTCTTAGATCTTTGGCATGGTCTACGGCGGTCGTTACATTATCCTGCTGATGGGCATCTTCTCCATTTACACTGGTCTCATCTACAACGACATCTTCTCCAAGACGATGGAAATCTTTGGTCACAGTGCCTGGGAGTTTGTCGAGGTCAATAATAGCACCCAGGAAGGTGTGAATACCGGCCGCGTCTATCCCATCGGGTAAGTTGCCGACCCTCATGTTTCCTTTCCTAAAAA
>Ga0302233_10001720_pt1 | contig 14717 bp, 12 predicted proteins | sample II_Palsa_N3_1_FD_193516 | JGI IMG/M metagenome (GOLD analysis project Ga0302233, IMG submission 193516) | Peat permafrost microbial communities from Stordalen Mire near Abisko, Sweden - II_Palsa_N3_1 | ecosystem: Environmental > Terrestrial > Soil > Palsa > Peat permafrost | place: Sweden... | reverse complement strand
GAAGCAAAGCGGTACATATTCATTGAAAGACCTCTACAAGCCGACGCCACAGCGTTCCATCGAACTGCACATCGAGCGACGTGGCGCTGGCATAAATTCGGTATTAGCCCGCAGGGAAAAACTTTGTTTTCACGGCACTTGTATGTCGGTTCTTTCTCCGGTTGATCTCTTTCTGGGACAGGGCCTTCACCTGGCCAAGCACTTGTGCAGCGAACACACACGTGCGGCGCATCTGATCGAGTTTCGTCGTCATATAGTCACGCGTTATAGCGATGATGCCTTCTGGGAGCAATTGAAGACAGCTGCAAAACACAACCCGAATGCACCAAATGCGTTGGGCTTTGCGATGGGGTACATTTCCCATTTGATGGGCGATTTCGCACCCGAAGCGCTGAAATGCTGGACTGTGGATCACCTCGCCAGGGAAGCAAGGCTGTGGGTAGATTTATACGCACGACGTACTATGCTGCGAGGATTTCCGGGGAACAAGCTCTACCTGTTATTGGAACGGGAGTGGCAAGCAAATGCGCAGATGAAACACTCTCTGCGGCAATCGCTATTGCCTCTTCGATTGCCGCCGGCCATAACCCGCGCTGAACATGGCGAAAGCCTGGCATCCCGGCTTCGACGCTGGACTCGACAGAGTCGTTTCATTCTCTTTCGCCTGCATTTTCACAGTAGGGAAGGGTGCGTTTTCCTCGTCGAATCTGTCCGGTGGAATTGGCACTTGAAGAAATTCAGGCGCTGAAACTGCCCAACTGCAGAGCGACAAAATCGTGACAATTGCCTGACATAGGCATGACACCCCAATAGATGCAAATACCTAAAGTGAAATTGTTGAGACGCTGGCGCGCATGGCAAAAGGCCAGTTTATGCTATCTCGGAAATTTATAACGACAGACCAAATGGGAGATCTTATGAAGAGGATTTTGATACTGACTGCGACATTTGCTGCCATCCTTTGGGCCACGGGATTCGCCTACCGTGCGAGCGCTGCTGCTCAAGTCGCGCCGCATACCGTTGAAGTGACTGCCAGTAAGTTTGCGTTCTCGCCGGCAGAGGTCACCTTGAAGAAGGGTGAGCCGGCGGTGATTGTTCTGAAGAGCTCCGATGTTGCTCATGGCCTTCGCTTTCGCGAGCTCAATCAAGATGTGAAAGTGAACAAAGGTCAGACGATGGAGATGCGTTTCACTCCGGACAAAACTGGCGATTTTGTGGGTCATTGCTCCGTTTTCTGTGGATCGGGCCATGGTTCCATGACGCTTACACTTCATGTGGTGGAATAGCTATGCGCTGCCTGGTTCTTGTGTCATTAGGGTTAGCGCTTGCAGGTCTCGGAGGATGCAAGGCAACACCACCGAATAAACTTGAGAAGAGCGTCATAACCTCTGCGAAACACCATGTTTTTGTGCGGAATAAGGCTGAGAAAAACCCCCTGACGCAATCTTCTGCATCCATTGCAGATGGCAAAGAGGCGTTCGCTCATTTTTGTGCCGCCTGTCACGGATTGGATGGCCAAAATACAGGAGTTCCATTCGCCGATCGTATGTCGCCGCCAATCCCATCGCTTGCTTCGAAGGATGTCCAACAGTACACCGATGGTCAATTGAAGTGGGTTATCGATAACGGCATCTGGCCTTCTGGTATGCCCGGCTCCAAGGGGGTATTGAGCGATGACGAGATCTGGTCAATTGTGATCTACCTACGCAACCTTCCTCCTGCGGGCAGCCTGGGAGATCCTGAGATGTATACCCATTGAGTTGATGAAAACCGTATGAGCTCGACCGTCGCCATTTCGGATGAAATCTTCTCGAAGCAGGCGTCGCCGGGCTTTTCATTTGTCGTCGGCTTCTTTTTTTCATTTCGAGTCGTTATCGGGCTGCTTTCGGCGCGAGTTTTGGGTGCTGATCCACAGACAGGTACCGAGCTGAACCTCGGCTTAAATTTCCTTCTCCTCTTTGTCGTTGCATTCAATTGTTTGGGAGATGTCCGTTATTCGATCGGTTCGATGTTCCGGCTGTGGAGTATTCGCTGGGTTTTTTTCTTCCTGGTCTTTTCTTGTTGGAGTCTGGCGTGGAGTGGTACCGCTTCGCTATCGACGTCCATTGCCTATTGGGGCGCGATGGCCGCGGATGTCGCAATAGTGATCCTTCTGCTACGAACTGAGCCGGCGGAGAGGGTGGCTTACCCCTTTATGAGGGGTTTCATCTGGAGCGCATGCATGATCGCAGTGGTCGCATGGCTCATGCCCGTTCAGCGCGACCTCCGACTGGGGGATGAAGAGTTATTGAATTCAAATCAGATCGGAAATCTCTGTGCATTCGCTTTTTTCTTCTGCCAATATCTCATGCGCAGCCGAAAGGAGAAATGGGGACTTGCCGCGGCATTTCTCGGAGTTACGCTTCTTCGCAGTTTGAGTAAAACGACAATAATTGCCTTCCTTGTTAGCCAATGCTTCCTGCTCCTTCGAGACAAATCGATCAGCCGTCGGACCAAGATCCGTCTTGCCATGGGCGCTGGCGTCCTCGTTATGGTGTTTTGGGGACTGATTGAAGCCTATTATGTCGTGTACACCAATGCCGGTAACCAGGCGGAGACGCTGACGGGCCGAGTTGGGATATGGTCTTACGTTCTAAGCGCGGCACTTGAGCAACCCTGGATCGGACATGGCTTTAATTCGATATGGAAAGTCGTTCCTCCGTTTGGTGATTTTGAAGCGAGGCATGCAGAAAACGAACTATTGCAGCAGTTTTATGCTTACGGCGTGGTTGGCATCGGCCTTCTGATTGGCTTGTATGGCAGTCTTTATCGGCAAGTCCGCAAACTTCCACGTGGATCTGCGCGGATATTTTTTGTCAGCATGTTACTTTTCTTTGTTGTACGTGGATTCGCGGAAGCAGAGCCGTTCGATCTCCTGCTTCCTTTATGGGCGATCGTGCTCATCTCCCTTTTGACGGATCAGATTATTCGATCTGCTGTGGACAACGAATTAGAAGTGCCCGCCCGGGCAATTATTCCGGCGAAAGTCTTATGGCCATCTCCCGCGAGGTAAAGTTGGAAATGGATCCCTAACTGTCACTACATTGTAATTTCTGGTCCAAATCCGACAGTATGGCGGTGGTTTCAGCCAGAATAGAGAAGGGATCTAGGATGATGATTAAAGATATCGATATGGCAGATGAAATCGACAGCAATATCACTGTGGCCGCGCTCGGAACCGTCCTGATCGTGGAAGACGACCCCCGCATGCAGAAAGTCTTGCGGAGAATGTTCTCCGAAGAGCGCTATAACGTTGTCGTCGCAGGAGACGGCCAAACGGGACTCGACTTATTCCAAAGTGAGCGACCCATAGCGGTGGTGCTCGACCTGATCCTTCCACAAATCTCCGGACGCGAGCTCTGTCAGAAGTTGAAGGGCATCTCGAGCGAGACTCCGATTATCATCCTGAGTGCGATCACAGAGGTCGTCGATAAAGTTCTGCTCCTTGAACTTGGGGCCGATGATTATGTGACAAAACCCTTCAGCCCTCGTGAGCTGGTGGCTCGTGTGCAAGCCGCCATTCGCAGACAACGCAAGCCTTCAAAGCCGGTCGTGTATCGCTTTGGAGAGTGCGAAGTGGACTTCCAGAAGATGAGCGTGCTGCGGTCGGGATCTCCTGTCGTCCTCACTGCACACGAGTTCAAGCTGCTGAAGTTCTTTACCGAGAATGCCGAACGAGTGCTCACTCGCGAACTTCTTCTCAATGAGGTTTGGGGATATAACTACTATCCGACAACGCGAACTGTCGATAATCAAATCCTGAAATTGCGGCAAAAGCTGGAACCAGATCCGGCGGAGCCGAAACACCTGCTGACGATCTATGGCGCAGGGTATAAATTTATTCCGTGATGTCACAACCCGGTCATCTCCAATTTCATGGATCCGCGCTGAGAACGGCAACGATGCAAAACCAGCGTGGCGTTCGGACGCGCGTATTGCTGGTCGCGACGATGGCACTTATCATCGCGACGGTGACAGCTTGCAGTTTGCTGCTGGTGCGTCACGGCCTGCGAAGCCAGGTGACGGACGATCTATCGACCGATCTGACGCGTTCGGTTATGACCTTCCAGAACTTACAGACGGACAGGCTGACTGCGCTTGAGCGCGAGAATGCGTTGCTTGCGGATCTTCCCAGTTTGAAGGCCTTGATGACAACCAGCGATGACCTCACCATCCGGGATGGGGCGGTCGAGTTCTGGAAGGTGAGTGGTGACGATCTTTTGGCGCTCGCCGATGCGAACGGCCGAGTAATCGCTGTAAACACGAAGGGTGCAACATCAGATAACGCTCTCCGCGCGGGATTGCAGAGCGTCCTGGGGGCGCCGGCGAAGCATTACCTGGTTGGTGATGGGCGGTTGTTCGCATGCTCCGTACAGCCGCTTTATTTTGGAAATAAAGAGACAGGGACGCTTCTTGGGTATGTCGTAAGCGGCAGCGCGATTGAAGGCACGACAGTTCGCCAGATTAGCGAACCCACAGGGGTCGATGTGGCGTTTCTGAGCAGCGGTAAGATGCTGGCTAGTACGCTTGATCCTTCACTGCGATCCACGTTGAGTTCCCAACTCGAATCGGCACACGAAATACATCCTGGCACATCTTCCGTAAAGATTAAAGAGGAACGCTATCTCTCTGCAGTAGAAGATCTTTCGGCAACCGCTACAGCGCCATTACAACTAGTTGTATTGAAGTCATTTGGCCCAGCGGAACAGTCGATTCAACGAATCAACCGTCTGGTATTGATTGCAGGCCTGATTGCGCTTCTGCTAGGGACAGCGCTCATGGTGGCGTTGTCGCGTGCGGTTACAAGGCCGATAGAAGAGCTTGCAGAAGGCGTTCGAGCATTCGGGGTTGGCGATGTGGCGCACCTGGTTCCTCGTCGCGGTACCTACGAAGTGCGTCAATTGAGCGCTATTTTTGCCGGCATGCGTGACGAAATTCAACACGCTAATCGTGCGTTGCTCGAGTCGGAGCGTCTGGCCACTATTGGCCGCATGGCGAATTCCGTCTCGCACGATCTACGCCATTATCTCGCTGCTGTATATGCCAATGCTGAGTTTCTAGCATCGGGACAACTCTCCGCGCAGGAACGTACCGAGATCTTTGCAGATATCCGCATGGCCGTACATGGCACCACAGAAATGATCGAATCTTTGCTGATCTTCAGCAGGACTGGAGCGACTATGCGGCGGTCGCCGGAGTTGATGGCGATGCTGCTGGAACGCGTCATCGCCCTGGTTCGAGCGCATCCTGATGCGGAAGATGTGACCTTTGTGATTCGCGCTCAGGACCCCAGGGATACTGCAGCTGTCGTAGATGGGAAGCAGATTGAGCGCGCAATCTATAACCTTGTTCTCAATGCTTGCCAGGCTGCACGCGCGGCGGGAGCGCAGGCTGAAGTTGTCACAACACTGGAGATACGTGGCGGTCAGATCATTCTCAATGTGATTGACAATGGCATCGGCGTGCCGGAAAGCATTCGCAAAACTCTCTTCGACCCTTTTATCAGCGAAGGAAAACAAAAGGGAACCGGCCTTGGGCTCACACTGGCTCAGCGCGTTGCTATTGAGCACGGTGGAGACGTTATTCTATTGTCCAGTCGTCCCGGTGAGACGATTTTCCAGATGAAAGTGACGCAGGAGCTTCAGACATCGCCCATGTCTTCGTCGATAGATCGCGATAAAGTGGGGACGCGATGAGAGCGCACAGGCTGCAATGCGAGCGAAGGCAATATGCTGGCTTACGTATGGCTTCCTGTGCGGTGGTGATCGCTGTTGCGTTTCTTAGTTTGCATGGAAGTATGCTGATTGCGCAGAGCGAGCCTCAACAGAGCGTTGAGCAGAAGATTCAAAAACTGAACGATGCTGTTACCCAAACTCAAAAGCAACTGGAGGAGTCGCAGAAGCAATTGGAAGAGCTGCGCGGCCAGCTCGCTGCTTTGCAACAGGAATTGGCAAAGGACAAGGCGTTAGCTACGACAGCTCCAGCTAGTCAACAACCCACACCGGCTCAGCCCACGGCGATCGACGAACTCAGCGAGAAGCAGGCCATGCAGGAGTCGCAGATTGCGACGCAGGACCAGACCAAGGTTGAAAGCGAATCAAAGTACCCAGTAAAGATCAGCGGCCTGCTGTTGCTGAACGGCTTCGTCAATACAAAGCAGGTTGATATGGCGGCGACCCCAACCGTCGCGCTTGCAGGTGATGGAAGCACCGGTGCCTCCGTCCGGCAAACGATGCTCGGCATCGCCGCGCGTGGTCCGCATCTCTTCGGAGCCCGCAGCCACGCCGATGTCAGTGTGGACTTCGACGCAAGTGCCTCCGCCGGCACAGCGAGCACCGCAAGCAGCACCACGATCGGATACTCCAACGCCTACGGTGGGGGATCCGCGTTGCTGCGCCTGCGCACGGTTCACGCCTCGCTTGACTGGGAGAATACGCAGATATATTTTTCGATGGACCGGCCCATCATCAACCCAGACTCGCCGACATCGCTCATTGCGGTTGCGGTGCCAGCGCTTGCGTGGTCGGGTAATCTATGGAACTGGAATCCGCAGATTGGTGTTACGCATAATTTTTCAGTCACTAAGTCGCAGCAGCTCAGCATACAAGCAGCACTGATTGATGCGGCTGATGCGCCCGTATCGCCGGTGATTCCAGGCGCCGTCTATCCACAAGGTAATAGCGATGCTTCCACAGGTGAACAGAGCCGCTGGCCAGGATCTGAATTTCGTATCGCACTGCAGGATAAAACATCGGAAGAGAGCAACCATTTAGGCATCGGCGGCTATTTTGCGCCACACAGTACAGCGTACGGCTGGCAGTTCAACTCCTGGGCAACTTCGGTTGACTATCGTCTGCGCTTGTCTCACGGTCTCCAATGGAGCGGCGATGTTTATCGCGGAATGGCGCTCGGCGGACTCGGTGGGGGAGGCTATAAAGATTATGTATACCGAATCGGCACGTATACGGGAAATCAATACTCGCGGGCACTTGATGATGTAGGTGGATGGTCGCAATTGAAGGAAAAGCTCAACGAACGGTTGGAATTCAACGCAGCGGTAGGCATGGATGAATTGTTTGCGAGTGAGTTGCGTCCCTATGCCGGAGCTTCTACGGCGACGTATCAAAATCTTGCGCGCACCCGCACCTTTACAGGAAATGTAATCTACAGCCCGAGTTCTTATCTGCTCTTTTCGTTGGAATATCGCCATTTAGAAAGCTCGCCTGTAGTGGGAGCCACAACGGACAGTAACATCATTGGCCTGGGAGCGGGATACAAGTTCTGATGAGATGGAAGCGACTTGGCGACGGGTTCGTGTGTGCCATTGTGGCATCCTCGATCGCGTGCGCGCAGAAGGTTTCGTCAAATGTGGAGAAGTCGGAAGTGCGTGCACATCTGGAGCTTTCTGCAAAGCCGGGTTCACATCCTGTTCCGGCTGTCGTCTGGCTTGAACCCATGGCCGGAACTCCCACTTTGCCGTTTCTATCTCACGGACACTACACCCTCTTACAGAAGAACCGCATGTTTATGCCGCATCTGCTTGTGGTGCCTGTAGGCAGTATGGTCGCCTTCCCGAACGCGGACCCTTTCTTCCATAATGTCTTCTCGCTGTTTGATGGGAAGCGGTTTGACCTTGGACTTTATGAGGCTGGTTCAAGCAAAGAATTGCCTTTTACACGGCCGGGGATTTCTTACATCTTCTGCAACATCCATCCGGAGATGAGCGCTGTTGTACTGGCTCTTTCTACACCGCTATATGCCGTTGCTGATGGAACGGATCAATTTCTGCTGCGAGGTGTACCACCCGGCGACTATAGGCTGTCCTTCTGGGTCGAAGGGGTACCGCAATCGACACTAAATGGGTTGACCCAGCATGTGCATGTTCCACCGGGACCAGTCGATCTCGGCGGGTTGCGCGTTCCTATAGCTCCGCAACGTGCGGCTGACCATACAAATAAGTTTGGACAACCATATGATTCAACTCCGGCGAATCCTTATTGATTGCTGGGGAAGCACTGGCTGTAGATTTCCGCGCAGTCAGTCTCGGTGATCTCCCGTGGATTGTTCTTCAGCAGACGAGTCACTGTCATTGCGGATCTGGCCATTCCTGGAATGGATGAAGGAGCGATCCCGTGATAGCTCAGGTCCGAGATAACGCCACAAGCAGCGGCCATTTCCTGTAACTTCTGTGCACCGGCATATGCCGTTTCCAAGTCTGTCTCGCGAGCTTTCGCGCCAAGTGCCCGCGCGACGGCTGCATGCCGGACAGGGGAAGCTTCTGCGTTAAAGTGAAAGACATGGGGCAGCAGGATTGCGTTGGAAAGCCCATGAGCCAGATGGAATTCGCCGCCCAGTGGATAAGCCAGGGCATGAACCGCGGCGGTGTTTACGGGGCCCAGGCAGAGACCGCCGTAGAAGCTGGCAAGAGACATGCCTTCGCGCGCTTCGAGATCCTCAGGCTGAGTAACAGCCCGGACAAGGTACCGGCCACAGCTTTCAATGCCTTGAAGCGCGTACACATCGACCAGAGGATGAGCGAACTTGTTGGTGTAGGCTTCGATGCAATGCGTGAGAGCATCGAGTCCAGTAGATGCGGTGACCGCAGCAGACATGGTTGTGGTCAGGATGGGATCGATGAAGGTGGCATCTGGGACGAGGTACGGGCTTACGACGCCTTTCTTTAGCTTCGCCTCTTCGTCGAGAAGAATCGCATTAGGAGAAACCTCGCTGCCCGTGCCTGAAGTGGTCGGAACGCATACCAGATGGCAGCTGCGTCCGTGAAGCAAACCTATCCCAAAGCAATCCTCAACATTTTGTTTGCTGCCGGAGAATGCAGCAACAAGTTTGGCGACATCGAGTGCGCTGCCACCGCCGATCCCGAGTATGCCGTCCACTTCGGCGGCATTTGCTGCGGCGAGAGCCGATCGAAACATGGCAATTGTTGGTTCCGACGAAATGCTGTCATCGATAGTGACGCGACAGCCCGATTCGGTAAGTCGACTGGCGATGTTTGCTACCGTGGTTCTCTGCGATGGAGACGTGACAACATGCAGCTTCCCGGGCACGAAGGCTTGCAAATACTCGATGCACTGTTCTATGCAGCCCGAGCCGATAGTGAGGCGTTTCGGCTGCAGCAAGCTGATTATTTTCACTTAGCGACTCCAGGCGCTCCATTCACAGGCTGGGATTCTGTTTCGGCCTGAGCAATAGCATCCGTTGCAGCTTTGAGAGCAACTTGTGCACCGGTCTTTAGGCAGGAGATATCGTTTGCACAGAACAGCAGATCAATTCCGAGACGTGTCCAGTGGATGAAGTCTGCTGGACCGCACGCCGTAACTGTCTTTTTGCCGTGTGTACGCGCTACGCGAACGATCTTCTCAATGGCTTTGAGGACGGTTGGGTGGTTGGTCTGACCAGCCAGGCCCAGGCTTGCCGCGAGGTCTGCAGGTCCAATGAAGATGTCGACATCGGAGATTGCGGCAAGTTCTTCGATCCTGTCGAGCGCGGCGGCAGATTCGATCTGGATTAGGAGACTGAGTTCACGGTTCAACGTCTGCTGCTGCTCAGGGACGCTGTTGACAATGCCGTAATTAAGAGCACGTGAAACACTGTAAAAGCCACGGCTACCCTGCGGCGAGAATTTAGCGTATTTCACCAGCTCTGCGACTTCCTCGGGCGACTCGACCATCGGAATATCGATGATGTCCGGCCCGCACTCGGCGGCTTTGAGCACGCTTTCCCGGCGGGTGTCCGGAATTCGGATCATTGTGATCATCCCCGTGCCCGCAGCCATGCGGCAGAGATCCGCGGCTTCGGCAAACGTGATGGCCGCGTGTTCCATCTCGATCCAGATAACTTTGAAGCCCATATGAGCAGCGATCTCCAGAAAGATGGGATCGTAAAAGTAAAGTGCGGCGCCGAGGAGCGGCTTTCCGTTAGCGAGGCTGATAGCGTGATGCAGGCGATTCATTGGAAACTCCAGAGTGGTGCAATTTGTAAGACCGTGGTGCTATCGAAATGGTCAGGCGGCCGTGCTGAATTGGTTGAGTAACTTTTGTTGTTCCTGCGCTCGGCGCAGGTCGAGCCAACCCCAAAGAGTAAGTTGAGGGTCGGAGGATTGAGAGTCCGGCAATAGCCAGCTGAAGAGAACTCCAGCAGCGAGCAGCACCAAATGGCCTACTGCGCCAATCATGTAGTCGTGCCATGGGAAGTTGTAGCGGCCGAGATTCAATGTCTTGCCGCCCTCGGTCAGTGTGGCCCATACGGTGAATCCAAGATTGGCAATGATGCCGGCAATAGCGCCACGGCGTGTGGCGTGGCGGAACAGGAATGCCAGAAGAAACAGCCCAGCGAGACCGCCCGCCACGATGGCTGTGATCGTGTAATAGAGCGAGAGCGCACCACCCTGGGTGTGAGAAAGCCGAAGCGCAACTCCAGCCGCTGCGACACCGCTCGCGGCGACGATGATTTTTCCCATGCGCAACTGTTGTCTATCAGTACTTGCCGGCTTCGCGAGCACGTAAAAATCCTCCACACCGATGGTGGCAAGACAGTTCATATCGCTGGCAAGCATCGACATCGCAGAACCAAAAAGCGCCGCGACAAAAAGACCTGCAAGCCCCGATGGAATGTGTGTCACCAGAAAATGAGGGAACACCTGGTCTGGCTTGGTGATACTTGATGGCAGCTTTTCGCCCGTCAGTCGATAGAACGACCAGAGCAGGCTACCGATAAGCATGAACGCCGTCCATACAGGCAGGCATAGTGTGGCACCAAGACCGATGCCGCGCAGAGCGCTGCGGTCGGATCGTGCGATGAGATAACGCTGTACTACTGTCTGATCCGCCGTGTACTTCTGCAGGTAGAAGAAGAAGCCATAGATCGCAAGCACGATGATGGTTGGCTTATCGAAACGCAGAGCCGTACTTCCAAGGCTCATCTTGTGATGAGTCCACGCATCACTCAGCACAGCATGCGGGCCTTGCGCAGGAAGGAATAGAAGAAAGGCGATCGAGACCAGGATTCCAAGCCACAGGACAAAGCCCTGCACAACGTCGCTCCAGACAACCGCCTCCACGCCACCGAGGAGCGTATAGAAGATTGTAATAACTGCTGTGAGAATGATGACATGATCGATATGCCAGCCGGTCATGCTTGAAAGCGTCAGAGCGAGCAGATAAAAGACGAAACCCATCTTCGAGAAATGGCCAATAGCGAAGGCAAAGGATGCATAGACGCGCACATCTTTACCGAACCTGCGACCGAAGTACTCGTAGGCGCTCATGTGGACGACGTGACGATAGAAAGGCACGACGACCGCACCCAACAACATCAAGACCGCAACGAACATGATTCCGGGCACAAGCAACGACCAGTCGCTGCTATATGCCGCGCCGGGGTATGCGATGAACGTAACGCTGGTAATGATGGTCGCGAGCAGCGACAAGCCCATCGCCCAGCCGGGAATCGTTCCGCGGGCAATGAAGTAGTCTTCGGTGGTCTTCTGGCGCTGTGCGAAGAAGACACCAATGCCGACCAACCCGGCCATGTAGGCCGCGATTACGCAGATATCGAGGGCGCGAATGCGAGTTCCTTTCCGGCAGATATGCCTTGAAGGAGCCGATGGTGCGCCATGGTCACGGCCATCTTCATCGCGGCGCGCATGTTGCCTTCGCTGGCTATGTTCTTGCCTGCAATATCGAATGCGGTCCCATGATCGACTGAAGTGCGGATGATGGGGATACCAAGTGACGTGTTGACAGTTGACTCGAACGCCATGAGCTTCATCGGAATGTGGCCCTGGTCGTGATACATCGCGACGATGAGGTCATGCGATCCCTGCGCCGCTTTGAAGAAGATCGTGTCGGCAGCAACGGGGCCTTCGCAATCAATACCCATGGCGCGGCAGGCTTCTACGGCCGGCACGATGAACTCCTGGTCTTCGCTGCCGAACATTCCATGCTCACCCGCGTGTGGATTGAGCCCGCACACTGCAATCCGGGGACGCTCATGACCAAGCAGCTTCACCGCATCGTTACCGAGAATGATGGTCTGGATAATGCGATCTGTGTTGAGATTGCAGGCCTCGCGAAGGCTGACGTGTGTGGACACATGCACCACGCTGAACTTGACTCCCGCTAGCAGCATCCGGGAGCCTTTTACGCCGCAGATCTCCGCAATGTACTCCGTGTGACCGGAAAACTTCATGCCGCTCAATGTCACTGCTTCCTTGTTGAGCGGCGCGGTCACCATAGCATCCGCTTCACCATCGAGGCACATCCGCGTCGCCGCATAGACATAGTGTGCGGCTGCCTTGCCATACTCGGCGCGCAGTTCGCCGAGATGCACCTGCTCGCTCTGTGGAAGAACTTTCTGATCGCGGAAATCAACATCGAGGTCAGCAAGCCGGACACCCGTGCTCTGCTCAGCAGCCTGGATAGCTGCGAGATCGCCCAGCAACACCCACTTGGCCGAGCGGCGAAGTGCGTCGTCAGCCAGCGCCTTAAGGGTTACCTCACCTCCGACCCCCGCTGGGTCACCAAGAGTTACCGCAATAATGGGAAGCCTTTCGTTCAAACTCCAACTCCTATCGTTTCTCCTTGATGTTTCGCGGAGCCAAAGTGCTTTGCGATGCGGCTGATGGCCTCAGCTTCCCCAAAGCCGCCAGACTTCAAGACGACCATCGCGCCGGAAAAATCGCCTCCGATGGCGACGGCAGTTGGAATCCCAGGCTCGAACTCCTGCTTTAAACTTAGGGCTCGAATACCGAGTGCGCGGCAGACGAGCATGGCCGTGTCGCCTCCTGTCATGAAAAGGCACCCGATCTGCTGCTTCGTGAATCTGGCCATTGCCGAGCGGATGCCGTCCTCAGTCGTAGCTTCGAACGAGACGGGGAAGACCACGACTGGAACATCATCCATATCGATCCCCGAAGGCCAGATCGCAGCATTGTGCTGTTGGTGCAGGGTCGAGAGCTGCTGAAGCGTGACAGGATGATCGGTTCCGACAAATACGAAGACCGTGCTCTTAGCGATGGGGCCTGAGCCGTAATCCGCCTGAACAGTGTCGCCAAGAACATCACTTGCCAGCGCATGCGCCAGGCCTCCCGAGCCGATCCACTGCACGCCGTTCGGCAACCGGCGACCAGCCGCCACAATTGCGGCAAGATCGTCCTCTGTTGCGGCGTCGCAAAAGACGGCACGCTGGCCTGACTCATGATTTGCTTGCATTGCCTGCTCAATAGCTTCTGCCGACTGTCCGGCGGCAATCCAAGTGGGTCTTAGACCGATCTCTTCGAGCATCTTCCGGACAAGGATGGTCCGCTCTCCGGCAATATCCCGCACAATGATCGTGCCGTCGACAGCGGTTCGACCGAGAGCCGGAAACGAAGGGGCGATGACAGCAAATCGGTCCGGAAAGGCTTCAATCGCCGCCTGAATCTCCTGTGAGGTATTGCCACGGAAGACGGAATCGATCTTCTTGAAGACATGATGGTGAGGCTGGACATTGGACTGGCGAACGATCCGCGAAAGCCGTTCAACCGCCTGGGTGACTGGAAGATCGCGGCTCTCCGTGCATATCGCACGAACTTGCACCGGAGCGCTCGACGTCCATTGGCTGTCGATAAGAACCTGCGTGTGGGCGCCGCGCTGGGCGAATCCGACTGCCGCATCGCAAGCGCCAGTCAGGTCGTCGGCGACGATCAGTATTCGCGGATGCAACTGCCCGTATCTCGACGCCAATTCCTGGTTCCTCACAAACTCTGAAATAACCTCGCCCAACCGGTTCATGGTGAAGTCTGGGCAGGTGGAGAGAATTCTGGCCGAATGTTCGGAAACATGTCAACCTTGTTTTCATTTTTGCACGCTTTCGGAAATAACACCGCCTCCGGCGAACGTCCTGGCGGAGTAGCTCATTGGCCGCTCGCATCCTTTGCGTCGAATACCGCGACCGCGAATGCGCCTAGCCCCAAAGTGCTGTCGGCTGGCACCCGTATGGTTTGCAAAGAAGGGCTGCTGCGCTCAACAACAGAGTCTTTGCCGCCGCCAAACTCCACGGGCAAAGCTATTCGTATCGTCCGGTTTCGCTTGTTGACGAGCAAAAGATGGCGTCCGGTTACATCCTCAAAGGCTAGCGCGTCTAGATCCTTGGAGGTTAGTTTCGTTTCCACTAGCGTGGCCCCCGGTTTCAGATGTTCGTGAAGAAGTCGCAGAACGGTAAATCGAGCGTTGGGTTTGCCGGTTTTCCAATCGACCATCGTGACACTGGGAAATTGCGAAGGGAAGCCGACGAGCTGCGATTCGCCGATAATGTCGATTCCCAGCTTCGCGGCTTCCAGATAAACATACGCATACACAGCAGCAGAGGCGTTCCAGTAATCGTCCTGGATCGGAGGGCCGGGATCGTACGGTGTATCCGGATGCCAATCCGTGGGCAGAATCGTTCCAATTTCGTCGAGATCGGTTTTCGTCGCCGGTGAAAGCCGCTTCCGGATTGCCTCAATGTACCGCACAGCTACCAGGAATTTGTCTGCTTGGTCGAAGAACGTGTATTGCCAGTGGTCCATCGTCTGCTCTTTCGTAGGCGATGCATAGAAGTGGTAAGAGATCATATCCAACGGAATGCCCGGCTTATGATTCGCGGGGTTGAGGAAGTACTCCATTATCTCCGGCGCCCGC
>Ga0302233_10001717_pt1 | contig 14728 bp, 10 predicted proteins | sample II_Palsa_N3_1_FD_193516 | JGI IMG/M metagenome (GOLD analysis project Ga0302233, IMG submission 193516) | Peat permafrost microbial communities from Stordalen Mire near Abisko, Sweden - II_Palsa_N3_1 | ecosystem: Environmental > Terrestrial > Soil > Palsa > Peat permafrost | place: Sweden... | reverse complement strand
GCATCCTATGGAACTACATACTATCTGGAGCCATTACTCCACTCTGAACCAAGACAGACAGCGAAGTCGTTGACCGAGCTCGCTTCAGGAGCACACTGAAAGCGATCGGAGAGTGGGGTTACGCCTCTGCCTTCAATACGTCTTGCGATGGAGGCTGGCGGGCACTTGATCTTGGGGGTAATATGTGGGCACATTTCACTTGACAAACAAGTAGACGAAGAGCGACTCTCACATAAAGAGAGATCACTGGGATGCCAAGTAAAGAAACCGAATCGATCCAACTTCTTCAAGGAACGCTAGATCTCATTGTGCTGCGTACACTTGCCAGCATGGGCTCACAGCACGCCTATCAGATAACAAACCGGCTTGAGCAGGTCTCCGGCAATCTTCTCAATCTCAATCAAGGCACGCTCTATCCTGCACTTGTACGTCTCGAGCAATACGGATGGATCAAGGGAACCTGGGGAAAGACGGAAAACAACCGGGAGGCTAAATACTACGCAATTACCCGAGCTGGCCAAAAGGCACTTGGCGAAGAGACCCAGCGATGGAGAAGGATGGCTGGTCTGGTCGAAAAGCTTCTCGTTGAGGAGGCATCGAGATGAAATATCTGAGGCGCATTTTTCTCAGATTCTTTGGCCTCTTCGCCAATTCCAAAGCAGAAGCCGAGTTGGATAGAGAGATTACTGCTCATCTTCAGTTCCTGGAAGACGATTTCCTGGCTCACGGTATGACTCCTGAAGAAGCCCGGCGTGCAGCCAGGCGCGCATACGGAGGGGTGGAGCAGGTAAAGCAACTGCACCGCAACGAACGAGCCTACCAGGGACTGGCCAGTACCGTGATGGACGTTCGATATGCCTTACGGCAGTTGCGCAAATCACCAGGATTCACGCTCACAGCAATTCTTATGCTGGCATTCGGAATTGGCGCGACGACTGCCGTCTTCTCGATCGTCGAGGGAGTTTTGCTGCGCCCGCTTCCGTATGCTGATCCTGATCGCCTGGTTGTCCTTGGCGATGATCTTGTGGGCTCGCATTGCACTGATTGCGCCCAATCACACGTCACTACTCCAGACATCCGCAACTATATGCGAGATACGCATAGCTTTCTTCACCTCGGCGGCTATCAACGAGCAGGTTTTGAGCTGTCCAGCACCGGCGACCCTGTGTTTGTCGATGGAACGAGAATGAGCGGAGAGGTATTTCCGGCCCTGGCTGTTGCGCCGCTTGTGGGGCGCTGGTTTACCCAACAGGAAGACGATCAGCATCAGTCGGTTGCTGTACTGAGTTATGGCATGTGGCGTTCCCGCTTTCATGGTGACGAGAAGATTCTCGGAACAAAGATCCTTCTCGATCGCAAACCCTATCTTGTGGTCGGGGTCATGCCGCGTGATTTTGAATTTCCCCTGATGCCTGGACACGTAAACAATAGTGAACTTTGGGTTCCGTTGAGTCCTCAGCCAGAGGAGTTCACCGCAGGCTACGCGGCATCCTGGAACTCTCGCATGGTGGGGCGTCTCAAACCCGGCATTACGCCAGCCCAGGCGCAGAGCGATGCCCAATTGGTAGCCGAAGAGACGATGCGTAACTATCCGGGATTTATGCGGAGTCTTCGTATTCGGTCAGATGTGAAGCTCTTGCATGAAGACACCGTGGCGCAGGCTCGGCCACTTGTCCATACCCTGCTTATTGCAGTTGCAACTGTTTTGCTGATTGCTTGTACGAATCTGGCTGGCCTTCTTCTGGTGCGCTCCATTCGCAGGAGAAGAGAGATCGCCGTTCGTCTCGCTCTGGGCGCGCGCGCCGCTATGCTGCTACGACAGGCGATGATCGAAAGCCTGGTGTTGAGTATCGCTGGAGGTCTGGTCGGATTAGCTCTCGCCGCGGGCTGCATTCGAATCGGCATCAGCCTGCTGCCGGAGACCTTGCCACGAGTCCACGAGATCTCATTGGATTGGCCTGTCATCGCCTTTGCTCTCGCCCTTGCCGTGCTGACAGGTCTAGTCTGCGGATTAGCGCCTGCATTCGCCGCCATACGGACCAGCGTGAACGAGACCCTGAAGGAGGGTGGGCGAACCGGCACTCCGGGGAGTGGACACGGGAGGCTGCGGTCGACACTCGTTGTCGGGGAGATCGCCGTCGCCCTGGTTTTACTGACCGCTTCCGGGCTGTTACTGCGTAGCTTCGAGAAGATGCGCCAGGTCGATCTCGGCTTTCGGGTGGACCATACGCTCTCCGCGTTTTATGACCTCCCACAGAAGCGATATGCGACTCAGTCTGCAGTCGATAGCTTTACTGACACCTTGCTGCGGAATCTGCGGCAACTGCCGGGAGTCAAAGCCGCAGGCATATCTTCCTCACTGCCTGCTGCAGGTGATGGTGGAGGGATCGCAATCACCATGGAGGGGTATGTCCCTCAGAGAGACGCGGGACTGAATATGGCGACGGTATCGCTGATGCAGGGCGATCCATTCCAGGCGCTCGGGATCCGCCTGCTGCGAGGAAGATTCTTTACTGAGTCAGACAAGGCCGACTCTCAACTCGTTGCGATCGTTAACCGGAAGTTGGCCGAACATCTCTGGCCCGGTCAGGACCCCATAGGAAGACGATTGCGCCGCGGCATGCAAGAGACTCCGACTCCCTGGTTGACCGTAGTGGGCATAGTGGATGACGTAAAGCTCGGATCACCCGATGCCGGAACAGCCGAACAGTTCTATCAACCTGTAACCCAGCAAGCGATATCAGAAGGAGCTTTTGCTTCGGCGGGAGAGTTGACCGCAACCTACGGATACATCGTATTGCACACCGACACACCACCCGAACAAATGGAAAACTCTCTTCGCGCGGCAGTACGAGATGTCGATCCTCAGCTCCCCCTTATCGAGATGCAGACGATGGAGCATGTGATCTCGGGTAGCGAAGCCCCGCGCTTGTTCAACACTGTGCTGATTTCAGCCTTTGCACTGATAGCGTTACTGCTGGCAGTAATGGGGATTTACAGCGTAATCGCATTTTCGGTTGCGTTGCGGGAGCAAGAGATGGCGATACGTATGGCGCTCGGCTGTCAGCGCCAGGGCGTACTCCACCTGGTTCTTATCTCCGCCGCGAAGCTCGGTGCTGTTGGATGTCTCTTAGGACTCCTTGCCGCAACAGGTGTAGCTCACCTCTTGCGTTCTTTACTCTTTGGAGTCAACCCTTTTGATCCACTTGTGCTGATACTTTCTGCGGTCGCCATGCTGTCGTTCGCGCTCGCGGCATCTGCACTCCCCGCGACGCGCGCAGCGAAGATAGACCCCATAGTCGCCCTGCGTGGCGACTAGAACATCGCCAGCAACTTAGCGAAATAACTCATCGTGAAGAGGAGGAAACTTTGGCGCACCATGCGAATCGACCGCAGAGAATATCGATTACAGATTGCAGGCTCGATCGTCAGAGCTTCACTCCGCTATATCAACAGATCAAGGATCTGCTATTGGATCGAATCGAACATGGTGACCTTGCCGCCGGCGATGTAGTTCCATCGGAAGCGCAGCTTCGGGCGGCGTTTCACGTCAGCCGTATGACAGTGAGGCAGGCTCTCTACGAGCTTCGCGTAGAAGGTTACGTCATTCGCGAAAAGGGTCGCGGCACATTTGTCGGGGGATCTGCCGTCTCTCTACATGTTGTCTGACAGTGTAAACGTGTACTCTTTGATCAAGCTGACGATTGTCGGATGTCGGCTTGTGATAAATCGCCGTGTCACTCTTCGAACGTGCTTTCACCTCGATGAGTGCATTGGCCTGATATCGTCAGTCGAAAGTTTGGCCCCTTCGTTACCTACACTTGCTAAGTTCTCGGATATCGTGCAGCCCAGCGAGACCTGCGTCTAAATCGCAATCTTGCATAGGGCCGTTGTTATTGCATTTTGGCGTGACCAGAGTAGATAATTACCCCTTGCCTGATCGTATACGCCACTTTGGAAAAATTTCTCACATCGATCGCTGGATCTGCGTCGAGCACAACCAGGTCAGCTGTCATTCCTTTCTCTACCCGTCCTTTTGCAGGGTGCTTGAAGAATGTGCTGGGATTTGAGGTAAGCGATGCCAGAATATCGCGCCAGCCCATGGCTCGTCCCATGTATTCGAATTCCTGAGCTGTGTCGTAGCGCGACTGGAAGCCTACATCCGTCCCGAACAGGATGGTGCCGCCCTGGGAGAAGTACGTCTTCAACTCATCAACACCGACGCTTACAAGCTTGTCACTTATGACGGGATCCGAGACTACAGTCGTCCACAACGTCAGGGTGGGAATGAGAGCAGTATGCTGCTGCTTCATCTGGGCGAGCTCATCGGCTGAGAAACTTCCTTCGCCTCACGCACAAGCTTGACGATTTGATCAGCAGTTGTGAGCACAGGCTTGAAAACGATATGGGCTGGTATCGCCTGCTCGGAATCGAGCGAAGCCGCGATGCGCTGCGAGTGCTCGGCAACCTGTTGCAATGGGCCCGGTCCATAGAGGTGCTGACTGCCGGTGACGAACCAAAGTTCCAAAGCGTTGTTCATTTGAATTCCTCGTCATATTCCTCACAGACTGCCTGTGACCTTCTTCATTCCATGTGTGAGATATGGCTTTGTACTTCAGTGGCTGCAATGCGCCACCCTCGAAGTCCGTAGTAGACAATCAGGAGATAACAGAGGAACGGCAGAAAGAGCGCGCGGTGAATGCCGTAGATGTCGGCAAGATGTCCCATGAGTACCGGAAACACCGCGCCCCCTACGATTGCCTGAACGAGTAGACCAGATCCTCGACCGGTCAGCGAACCGAGCTCGGCCACGGCAAGGGTGAAGATCGTTGGAAACATGATGGAGTTGAAGAGCCCTACCGCAAGGATGCTCCAGACGGCGAGATGCCCAAGGGTGAAGAAGGAAAGCAGCGTCATGAGCCCCGCTCCTGTCGCTGCCACTGTGAGTAATCTGTTAGCGGCAATGCGTTGCATAATGGCAGACCCGACAAATCGGCCCAACATCATGCCCGCCCAGTAGAGCGTGACCAGCTGAGTCGCCTTTTGGAGTGACATGTTGCCGATCTCTGGACCAGCGATGTACTTGGCTAGAAAGCTGCCGATCGAAACCTCCGCTCCGACGTAAACGAAGATCGCCAAGGCTCCCAGCCACAGATGCGGGTGCTTCCAGATACTGTCATGAAGGCTGCCGCCGGCATCGCCCGGACGGAAGTCCTGAGTAACCTCAAGGCGCGGAAACTTATAGAGTGCTATGGCGACCGCAAGGAAGAGGAGCGTTGCGGCAATCGCGATGTAGGGCACCTTGACCGTTGCAGCCTGTCGGATTCGAAAGGCCGCGAGCGCGCTTCCGCCATACGGTGCGGTTTCGGCAGCAGCACCTCCGAGCAGAAATATGCTACCTATATATGGTGCTACGGTGTCACCAAGAGTGTTGAAGGCTTGAGTTAGGTTTAGGCGACTCGATGCGGTCTCTGGAGGCCCTAGGATAGTGACGTACGGGTTCGCGGCGACCTGGAGGATGGTGACACCCGCCGCCAATACGACCTGAGCGGCTAGGAATAGCCCATAGAGCGCGGTGAGAGCCGCGGGCACAAAGAGGAGAGCTCCCAGACTCATCGTGACCAGACCGGATACCATCGTTCGCTGGTATCCGATGCGCTCGACCAAGCTGCCCGCTGCGGGTGCGAACAGAAAATACGAGCCGAAAAACGCCAGTTGAATCAACGACGCCTTGAGGTAGCTCAAAGCAAAGATCGATTGAAGGTGTGGGATCAAGGCGTCGTTGAGAACCGTGCAAAATCCCCACATGAAAAACAGCGTGGTGACCACCACGAGCGCACCGCGACTCGTGTGCCCGAGGGTGTTTTTTGTACGAGATGCGCTGGTGATACCTGCAATAGCCATAAGAACCTATACCTTCTTCCTCGCACGAGCCTGTGCCGCGATCTCCTTCAAACGCGAAAGCACCTCCGCTATACTCTGCGGAGCCCCGCCTCTGTCGCCGAATCCGAAATAAACAAGTCGGTATAAGGCAAACAACTCTTCGTACTCGGCAGCTGCCGCGGATGGCGTGTAGATCTCATGCGAGGGACACATCTTCTCTTGTGCCGCTTCCACGCTCGGGAAGATGCCGGCGGCCAACTGAGCGAAGATACCGGCACCAACGCTTGTCGATGTTGAACTCGGAACCAAGACGGGTCTATTCAGCACATCCGCGTAGATCTGGTTCAACACACGATTGTTTTGCGGGATGCCACCGGCATGGATGATGAGCTCAATAGGAACGCCACCCTGCTGCATGCGCTCGAGAATGATGCGCGTGTTAAAAGCCGTGCCTTCGATAGCGGCAAACAGCTCATCCTGAGATGTCGTCAGGAGGCTCCACCCGAGCGTAACGCCGCTCAGGTCGCTGCGAACCAGCACAGTGCGATCGCCATTGTCCCAAGGCAGGCGCAGAAGACTAGTTTGGCCGGCCGCATACTCATCCAGCCCCTGGGATAACTGCTGAATGTCCCTTCCTGCACGCCTGGCAATGGCTTCAAACACATCCCCCACCGCTGACAGGCCGGCTTCCACTCCAACGTAGGCCGGATGTACGCTGCCCGGTACGACGCCACACACACCTTGGACCAGATCTATATGTCTTCCCATCGCGATGATGCAGGTGGAGGTTCCTACCACATTGACCACATCGCCGTCGCGGCAGCCCGCCCCGATGGCGTCCCAGTCGGCGTCGAAGGCCCCGACTGGGATAGGGATTCGCTCGCGAAGACCAAGCTTCTCCGCCCAGGCCGCATCGAGGTGACCGGCAAGATGGTCCGAGGTGAGAATCTCGCTCGAGAGCTTGTCGCGCACCCCAGCCAGTAGCGGGTCGATCTCTGTGAAAAAACCCTCCGTTGGATAGCCGCCCCACTTAGGGTTCCAGAGCCACTTGTGATCCATCGCGCAGGCACTTCGTTTCGCGAGCTTCGGGTCCGTGATGCCGCACAGAGTGGCAGCCACCATATCGCAGTGTTCGAAGGCTGAAGCAAAACTAACGCGCTTACTGGGATTGTGGCGCAGCCAATGCAGCAGCTTCGCCCAGCCCCATTCATGGGAGTACACCCCACCGCACCAGTCGATCGCCTCAAGGTTGCGCGCGTGCGCCAGACGGGTAATCTCCAGCCCTTCCTGCAAAGCGCGATGGTCGCACCAGAGGTAGTAATCGTCTAGCGGCTGCATAAACGCGTCCACGGGGATGACGCTCGATCCGGTGGTATCGAGTGCGATGGCTTCTACGCTTTGGCCGTCAATGTTGGTCTGTTCGAGTACGTCCTGTGTCGCTTGCACAAGGGCGTTCATCTGGTCGAGATGCGACTGCGTGGCGAAGTCGGGATCTCACGCTTGCGCTTTAAAGCGTACCCTGCCGAAGCCGTTCCTAGTCGACCCCGCTCACTGTCCAACAGCGTAACGAGTACGCTTAGCGTGCCGAAATCAACACCGGCTACAACTCCCATGAAAGTACGTCCTTTCCTCATGTTGGTTCTCTTCGTTGCCTGGCGCCCGACCCTTGTTATGCTGCCTAGCTCCCGACCTCATTACCACTTACTAGAACCGAGCTCGCACGCATCCCAAGCAAGGTAGACGCGTGCGGATCTCTCAGCGCTGTTCGATGATGGCGATCCCCCAAGGCGACAGTGTCAGCAGACGGTTGGGATCTACAGATGCGTTTGAAAAGAGATTAGTTCCGACGGGGTACGAGTATCGAAGTGACTGAACACGACCGGAATAATTGAAATAGAAGTGGACGGTTTTTCCCGAACCATTGATAACGTGGCGGATTCTGACTGCGGCAGGCAAAGAAAGATCGGGTAGAGGAATCTTGGCGTCATTAAGAACCAGCTTCACTACTGCCCGCTGGAGTTCTTTGCTTAGCCACGTGCCTTCGTAGGTGAGACTCCCAGCGCCGAAGTGATTGATCGTGATAGCTGGATAAGGACTAAGAAACGCGTCCTGATAGAACGCTAAAGGCTTGGCATGCTCTGTTTTGAGAAACTCTGCCCAATACTCAACACTATTGTCTTTGCCGACGTGGAACGGGTCGCCCTGCAGGCCAACAGGATGCTCGAGATTCGAGAACTCTTGGTAACTGAAGCCCGCAGCTGCCCGCAAGGGGCCGGGCATTCGGCTGAAACGCACTGCTGAGTTCTCGTCGCAAAAGCCGCTCTTGAAGGTCATCAGAACATGGCCGCCGTTCTCGACAAACTTCGAGATCTTGTCGAGCAAAGCGTCGCTCGAAATGTATAGTGCCGGGACGATGAGAACCGAGTATGGGGAGAGATCGAGGTGCTCGGGGAAGACGAAGTCTACATCGATGTTGAGTTCATAGAGAGTGTGGTGAAGCTGCGAAATTAGCGTTCCATAGTCGACGGGCGGGATGGAGGGGCTCCATTGCGGTCCCGTATCATGGGTGAATGGCATGAAGTCAAGAGCATTGGCGGAGTCGACGCTATAAAGAATCGCGACCTTGTTGTGAACGCTGAGATTAACCAGCTTCGGTCCGAGGCGTGCAAGCTCCTGACCGGTTCTTGCGACCTCTGCGTAAGTGCGGCCGGGTTCGAGGTCGTGACCTAAAATACCCTTCCAGTAGGTCTCCTGACCGGAGTGAATTGAATGCCAATGCCAGAAGGAGACCATATTTGCGCCGTTGGCGATGTGACTATATACGTTGAGCCTAAGCTGTCCATCGAAGGGCGGATACTGCCATGCTGAGGTCCAATCTGTTGATTCAGCGTTCGTCTCAGTGACGAGGAAGTTCTGTTGCTTGAGCGACCGAATATAGTCATCGACCAGAGCTTGCGAGGCTCCATCCATGTGTGTTTCTGTGGCAAAGTATGGATTGGTGCTGGCGATGTCGAGCGATCGGGAAACCTGCAGCTCGTTGACGTCGCGGTGCATGGCGCCAGCAAAGTCTTGGGTGACAAACTGATCCGGACGGCGATGCTGACGCACAAGTCCGGCCTGCCAACTCAGGTAGTCGGTGACGCGAATCTGTTGCCACCGGGACCACTCCAGCTTGTAGCCGGTGCTCTGAGCGCTATCGCGGCCTGGCAGTTCATCCCAACTTTGGATGGTTTGGCCCCAGTACTGTAGGTACCACGCTTTGTTGAGCGCCTCAGGTGTACCGAAGGTGGCTTCAAGATGCTTGCGAAAGCCTGCGAAGACGTCTGAGTTGGACGCGCCGTTTGATGATGTTTCGTTGTCGACCTGCCAGCCTATGACGGCCGGATTGTCGCGATAGTGTGAAACTAGATGCGTGATGACGCGCTCTGCATAGAAGCGGAACACTGCGTTGTCAGAGTCGATATTCTGCCGCATCCCGTAGAAGACCGGAGCTCCCCCCAGCGGGCGCGCTAGTATCTCTGGATGTGCTTTATAGAGCCACGGTGGGATGGAATAGGTCGGAGTGCCGAGGATGACCTTAATGTGTGCCTTCTCCATGGCGTTTACGACCCGATCCATCCATCCGTATTCAAACCGACCGTCCTGCGGCTCCCATAGACTCCACGTCGATTCTCCCAAGCGAACGACGTTGATCCCGGCTTGGGTCATGAGCGCGATGTCTTGGTCCAGTCGTTCATAGGGCATGTATTCGGAGTAGTACGAGGTGCCGAACAAGACTGTAGAGAACTCAGGAGTCCGTGTCGCTGTCACAGCCATACCGGAATTGGTGTGCACTCTAGAAGAGATCTGAGGATCGATCATCGTCTGTGCAGAGCAAACGACCGGCAAGAAAAGATGCAATAGCAGCAAACGTAGGCTCCACTTATTCAGACATATCGCTCCGGAACGTGACCGCTGCGAGATCCGCGTCTGGGACAAACCAAAACCGCCAGAAGTCCCACGAAGGCATGCGGAACGAGATGGCGACTGAGTTGTGGCTACCTTGCTGATAGGTGGAAGCTCCTTTTCGAACTGCTTACAGATGGAGGCCTCGGACCTAAAATCAGGACAAAACCACCAGCTTGGTAAAGTTCAATTCCGAATCGAACGAGCGAAATTGGCTCTCAAATGCTGAACCTATTACGTGCCTCCAAATCCTAACCCATTCGGTATTCGAATGCCATTCTATTGAAGATTTGTGAGTTTTTGGACATTCCGCATAGGGTGTCCGTTAAAAGAACTTGACAATTGGTTCATCCATTAGGCTTAATCACTCTCGCCATAAAGTTGTCAAAGATCTTGCGCTGTAGTTCGAACGAAAACGAGAACCTCGGCAAATAAGAGACCAGGGCGACCGTACGTCGAAATTCTTTAAGGATGAGCCATGCAAATGCCTGTACTAAATCTCCCGCAAAGCAATCAGTTTGCCCAAATTGGGCAAACGTTTCTCGATCGAGAAGGATTCCTTCGCCCGACTGCTCGCAGGTTTAATGCAAAGGCGTCAGGCCACACCTTGGCAACTCTCATAATGCTGCTCTGGCTCTTTGGCACTGGTAGGGCTGGCGCACAGGTCACCAGCGGAAGCCTTAGCGGCGTAGTGCATGACAGTACCGGTGCGGTCATTCCCGAGGCAACTGTCGTGCTCACCGATGAAGCAACCACCGCGACGCGGAGGACCGTCTCGAACTCTACGGGGGCGTTCACATTCGTGGCTGTTCCAGCCGGCTCTTATATGCTGACGATTAATCACCCAGGGTTTTCATCCTACCAAGTGAAAGGGATAACCCTCGACCAGGGCGAGAACCGTGCTATTCCGCAGATCTCACTAAAGATTGGCGCAGAGAATGCAACGGTATCTGTGTCTGTCGATACCGAAGCTATTCCGGTCGACACCGGGCAGATCCAGACCACGCTTAACAGTCGCGAGGTCACGGAACTTTCTATCCAAGGTCGCAACGCAGCCGAGTTGATCAAGGTCATGCCAGGCCTCGCTCTCAACACTGGTCTCGGTCAGACGGAGTTTAGTAGTCTGACGACCGGAACCACGAGTGGTCCAGGCGGATCGTTTTCGGCAAGCGGTACGGTCCCCAATGGCGGATTGGCCTTCACGCTCGATGGTGCGAATATCACGGATCCCGGTCTGCAGGGCGCTCAAGTCATCAATGTGAATCAGGACATGACGGAGCAGGTTTCAATCTTGAACTCGGCGTTCGGCGCCGAATATGCGAAAGGCCCAATTCTTTTTCAGGCAATCAGCAAGAGCGGCGGCAGTCAGTTTCATGGCAACGTATACCTGTATGCTCGCGACGGCAGCCTCAATGCGAACGACGCCTACTTTAAGAGCAGCGGGATTGCGAGGCCAGACGACCGCCAGATGTACCCTGGCTTCACGGTCGGGGGGCCTGTCATCATCCCCGGTTTGAACTTCAATCGTTCCCGCAATAAGCTCTTCTTCTTTTCGGGTTACGAGTACAACTACCAGCATCCCGCTGGAACGATTCACGAGCTCTTTGTCCCCACCGCTCAGATGCTTGCAGGTGACTTCGACCCAGCCTACTTGGCAAGTCTGGGCCTACCCGGTTCTTCAGCAGGAAACGTTCCGTGCGCTGGAGTGACCACCGGCACATACTGCCAGACCTCCGGGATTGTGAACGGAGTCATCCCTACGGGCCAGATCGATCCGAATGCTTTGGCCCTGGCGAAGCTCTTTCCCAAACCAAACCAGGACCCCTTTACTCATAACGGCCACAACTTTGTCTTCAACGACAACCCCGCACAGAACCGGTTCGAGGTTCGCGAGCGGTTGGACTACCACCCAAGCGACAAAAACCAGATTTCGGGCTCCTTCACGCAGCAGAACGAAGGCGACCTCGAAAACTTCGGCATCTACTACTATCCAGGCGCTACCGTCCCCTATCCGTCGCAACTCGCTGCCCACCTAACCTCGCAGCTGTGGACGGGAAACTACACCCGCTCGTTCGGTGTTAGCGCCACAAATAACTTCATTGTGAGCTACGCCACGCATAACTTTCCGCTCAAGCCAACCAATCCTGCCGCTTCGGATCCAGCAACAATTGGATTTACAGCAACAGGACCTTTTGTAAATCATCAGGCACCCCAGGTTCCAAACCTGGTCAGCTATGCCTGTTACCAATCGGCAACCAACGGTTGCTTCGCGGGACTCTATGCTCCAACCTTCACAGCAGGTTTCAATGGCGGGGCCTTTGGGAACAAAGTGCAGACCCCTGCCATCTCAGACGACTTTGCGAAGGTCATCAAAACCCACACTCTAAAGGTCGGCGCCTACTGGGACCTGCAGAAGGAGACCGTGACCAGTGGAGCTGCCTATGCTGGCGTTCCGCAAGGTCAGTACGAGTTCGAGACTGGATCAGCTACTTCGACCAACAACCCCAACGCGGACTTTCTGCTGGGCCATGCTTCTTCCTACAGTCAGGTGAGCGCGGTACCGATTCAGGACATTCGTTATAACCAGTACTCGCTGTATGCACAGGACCAATGGAAGGTTAAGAAACTGACCCTGACCTATGGGCTGAGGCTCGACCACGAGGGACAATGGTATCCCGCCAACCATCCGGGCTTCGCTGTTTGGGATCCGAGTACATACAACAACAACGCCAACGCACCGGCGTTCACCGGTCTAACCTGGCACGCCAAGGACAGCAGCGTACCAAATTCAGGTTGGATCTCTTCGACCTTCCGCCCGCTTCCCAGAGTCGGTGTTGCGTACGATCTGTTTGGGACAGGGAAGACCGTGATACGCGGTGGCTATGGCTTGTACCTATTCCAGGTTTCGTACAACGATGTACAGGGAGCCTACAACCAGCCGCTCGGCATTCAAAACGTGGGCACTCCCGCGCTTAACTCTTTTGCAGATGCGGCCAACTACGCCCCTTCCGTAGCGACGGGACAGAATGGGAGCGTCACGGCACTAGAAAAAGACGACAACCGGACGCCCTATACGCAGAGCTGGAATGTGACCGTGAGCCAACAAGGACCAGCAAATTCGGTCTTTGAGTTCAGCTACTCGGGGAATGCGACTCGGAATGGTTTGCTCACCGACACGGGTGCCTCGAACATTGCAGCGCTAACCAATCTCAACAAGATTCCTGTCGGAGCCTTGTTCGGGCCCGATCCAAAGACCGGAATTACCTACGCTCCGGGACAGGTTCCTAGTGGGGCCCTGCAGGACTATCGACCTTATGCAAACTACCAGGTTTTGAACGTCACAACCCACGGTAGTTATTCCAACTACAACGCATTTGTGTCGACTTGGCAGAAACAACGCGGCCCCATCACCTTCCAGGTCAACTATACCTTCTCGAAAGCGCTCGGTATCCGGGATGGTCAGACCGACAATGGCACCAACGGGAATGGCTTCACCACCGATGCCTTCAACCTGAAGGCGAACTACGGTACGCTGGGCTACGATCGTACCCATATCTTCAACTCCGCGTATATCGTCCAGTTGCCTAGTCCCATTCACGGAAACCGCCTGTTGCAAGGTGCGGTCAACGGATGGCAGTTGTCGGGTATTACACAGATACAAAGCGGCCCATCTCTGCAGCCCAACACATTCGGCACGCTAAACGCTGGTTTCCTGCCCGGAGTATCGAACCAAAGCATCCTGGGTACGGACTCGCAGGTCCTGCGCCCGCTTGTTACCTGTGATCCAAGATCAAAGAGCTATTTCAACCCTGCATGTTTCGCTTCGCCATCGATCATCAATCAGAATGGACCTGCGATATTCCCTACCATCAAAGGGCCAGCTTTCTTCGATACAGATCTCGGGGCGTATAAGAACTTCTCGATGCGCGACAAGCAGAGCATTCAATTCCGCCTCACCGCGTTCAACTTCATCAATCACCCGCTACCGCAGTTCGGCCTAGGTTCAGATGTGAATCTGCAGCTCACCGGGCCTGGCGGTACGAATACCAACACTGCGACGACAGGCAGGCCGCAGTTCGAAATTGGCCGGCGCGTTGTGGAACTCGCAGTGAAGTATGTGTTCTAACCGCCTTTCCTAGGTGTTGCGCAGTTCAACGCTCATACCCTCCGGTGTCTTCTGTGGGCGCCAGGATCAAACCGATCCAGGCGCCCATTGTGTTTCGTGTCGATCTCTTAGGCATTCAAGAGCGAATTCATGAATAATAGGTATCTCTGGTTTGTCGCGCTCGTCTCCGCTCTGGGCGGATTCTTGTTTGGTTACGACTGGGTTGTGATCGGAGGCGCCAAGCCCTTCTATGAGGCTTACTTCGGCATCGTTCAACCTTCGCGCGAGGCATGGGCCATGAGCTGCGCTTTGGTGGGTTGTCTTGTCGGTGCGGTGACCTCAGGCATCCTGAGCGAACGCATAGGGAGACGTCGTGCACTGCTAATCGCTGCCTTTGTCTTTACAATCTCTTCGCTCGGTACCGGCTCGGCGATGAGCTTTACTACCTTCGTGCTTTGGCGCATCGCTGGCGGAGTCGCCATCGGAATGGCTTCCGGTCTCTCTCCCGTCTATATCGCCGAGATAGCTCCAGCGGAGAGCCGCGGCAAGCTTGTCTGCCTCAATGAGCTCACGATTGTTCTGGGTATCCTGGCGGCTCAGACAGTGAACTGGCTCATCGCAAGACCCGTTCCGCTCGGGGCAGCTTTGATGGACATCCACGACTCGTGGAATGGGCAAAGGGCGTGGAGACTTATGTTCGAGGCAGCGACCTTGCCTGCATTGGTCTTTCTAGCTGGCGTCTATTTTATTCCGGAGAGCCCTCGCTGGCTGGCGCGTCAGGGATACTGGGAGCCC
>Ga0302233_10001714_pt1 | contig 14753 bp, 22 predicted proteins | sample II_Palsa_N3_1_FD_193516 | JGI IMG/M metagenome (GOLD analysis project Ga0302233, IMG submission 193516) | Peat permafrost microbial communities from Stordalen Mire near Abisko, Sweden - II_Palsa_N3_1 | ecosystem: Environmental > Terrestrial > Soil > Palsa > Peat permafrost | place: Sweden... | reverse complement strand
AAAGTTGTCGGCCCATTCAGTGTCGAGACGCTCCTTCTCCTTGGCCAGCTGTTCTTGACGAGCCAGGGCCATCTTGAGTTCGATCTCCATCGATTTGTACTAGAAAAGAAAGGGGAAAAAAAAAAAGACTCCCTTGTTATTCAGGGCATGCTAGTAAAAAAAATTTACCTTTTCTTTGTCGACCAAATCCTTCACAATGTCCTCCACCTTGACCTTGTACTTGCCGGTAAAGTCGGGATCGATGCCGCGACCGTCAAAGACGATCTGGGTAACAATGTTGTCGATGAGATGGTAGTACTGCGCGCGAATTTCCGGAGGATTGCGGATGGCCAGCAGGTGCTGCATGAGCGACAAGAAGTGGTGCTGGGCGGGCGTCTTCTGCACAGACTTGCTCAAGGCATCATACATCGACTTGGCATCGCTACAGACGGACAAGGATCAAAAATGTCTTCCTCCCTCCCCATGGTAACATACTTGTAGGTGACTTTGGAGTCCTCAAAGTAGTCGCAGATCTCCTCATAGTCGTCCTCCATCATCTCGTTGAAACGGAGCACTTGGACGTTGAGTTGCTTGTGATTGCGCGCTTGCATGTCCTGAAAGCAACGAGATTTTTGTTAGGTCACCGAGGAAAGGGAGGGCGCTACCTTGATGAGGCTGGCAAAGTTGAGCTGGTAAAACTCGTTGCGGACGTGAATGCGCAGATCGAGGTCGTCGACACCAGTGATGAGCGAGTTGATGAAAATCATGGCCGTGACGAGGAAGCCGCTGTTCTCTCGATTGTCCTGAGCGGCGAGCGTCGTCGACATAAAGTTGACGAGGCTCTGGAATCGGCGCTCCTCCTTGCGGTACTCTTGGTACGACTTCATCGCGTCCAGCACCTTTTGATGGCTCGTCGGCTGATCGACAAAGCACATACCCGACATGATTTCAAGGACAGTCTCCTTGTCGCTCATAAAGGTCGAGTCAATCGCACGGAAGATGATGTTGAGCGCGTTGGGCGAGCTCAGGGCGGCTTTGATGCCATGCTGTTGTTCAATTGGTAAATTTTTCTTTTTCTGCAGCCAAAAAAACAAAAAACAAAGTACCTTGTTGTTCAAGAAGGCACGGATGCAGCGGACAATCTCATGGAGCATGTCATAGTCTTCCTTGGTCTTTGCCCTTCGCAGATCAATGTCGTTCATGAGATCGAGCATGTACTCGAGACCCAACAACTCCTTGAATTTGACAAGCCACCTATTTTTTTTTTTTTTTCATTATGCCAATGGTGGGTGAGAACGGTGTGGGGATAAAAAGAGCATACCCAATGGGCTCGGTCACAAGGGAAACACGCAAGTGTTCGAGGTGCTCTCGTTTGCAAGCACGAGTCTGGAATTTGTTGATGAAATACTCGGCACCATTCTTGTCCTTGCCAGACTTGTTGCGTTTCTCGTACTGTTGGATCAACATCAGCCCCAGCCACCACCTCAGGAAGAAAAAAAAAGGGGGGGGCGGACTACCTCGCTAACCATCTTGATTCGGTTCATCTCAATCAGTTGCCACTTTTCCTCGTTTGACTTTGCGCGGAGAGGCTTTCGCACGGCCTCTTCGAAACCAAGATGATCCTGAAAAAAACAAAACAATAACTTTCAATGCACTAATAAGGCTAACAATCCTCAGTACCATGACGTCCTCCACGAGTTTGTTCAAGACGTTGATGTCGGTGGGCATCGACTTTGGCAACTGCGAAATGTACGTAGGCGCGGCCTCTTGTTTGCTCGGTGCGGGCACTGTGAACCGTGTTAATATTTTCTGTTTGCTTTTTTCTAGTTTAAGAGACGGACGTTACGTTTGGCAGTGGCCACGCTCGCCCGCTTGTTCCTTTCCTTTTGGAGAAACTAGAAGGTATCAGCATCGTCGCTCCAGTCATAAACATACTTCGCCCGCTGTGCGTCCGACAGTTCCTGAGCCGCTGATGGCGACGAGCGTTGGGGACGTGTTACCATCGGCATTCTTGTCAGTGCTCCCTTTGGCAGGTGCCGTCGTCGAGATGGGCGGGACGTTAGTCTTGGCAGCAGGGGCAGAGGCTGCACTGCTCGCAGCCGCCGCCGCCGCAGCAGCCGCAGCCGCAGCCGCCGCGTCCTGTTTGTAGATTGAGTTGTCCGTTTCACGACGAAAAAGGCACAGAAGCATATAGAAGGACAGAGGCACACATGCGCATACGCGCATGAGAAGGAGGTCGGAAGTAGTCGTTGGAACGTTGGGATCACACTATTTACCTTTTTCTTTTGGTTTCCGCCAAACATAGCTGTCTTTCCTTGTTACGCCCACCGAGTAAAGCAGACCCTTACGCGTGTTCTTGTGCAGGTACGCGGGCAGGGCTCGTTCCTCGGGAGAACGGTTTGGCAAGTGCTGCTGTGCACAAATGTATATTTAGCTCACACGAACGTGATCTGGCAGCGCGAGTCCTTGTCACAAAAATACAAATTTTGGAGGAAACGCAGCGGCAAACGACGACTGCACAAGAAAAACACGCAGCAGACCACGCCACAGAAAAAAAAAAAAAGGCAGCGGAGCGGCTGCTGTTTGTTGCGCTCAACTGAACAAAAATAGAATCGCATCTAGGGGCCAAACTTGAAAATTCATCACAATCATGGCCGAGGCTCAACTTTCTACCATGATGGCGGCGCTCAAAAACTTGAAGAACGTGCAGGAATTGCGGTTGCTCTTCTGCCAGCAGTCGCCCTCCAGTGCTGGCATCCGGTATCATCAGGTGTTTGGCACGTTGTGGTCGTATAACCTTCTTGTGCAACAGGGAGTTTGTGAACACAAACTACCTCGCGATCAAGACGGCCAACCCGAAGTTCCCGTTGCTTGTGCGCGAGGCCACCGGCGTTGAGCCCAAGGTCGTTGCTCGCTTTGGTACAGTACTGCCCTCTCTCTTCGCAAACTTCTAAACCAACCAACCCAAAAAAAAAAAAAAAAAGACTTTGGAGTGGAGAAGCAGGCAGCGGTCGGCAATCTGTCCTTGAAAGAGGTACTCCACTGCCCTGGCCATGTCAGAAGGACTAACTCGTGAGAATGCAGGTGGAGCAAAAGATTGCAGACCTCATCAAGCTGGGCGACTCGCTCCCAAAGTCGACCGAGAGCAAGCCAACCATTCAATAATACAGCGTAGACCAGACCAGACCAGACCAGACCTTTTTTCTTCTTGCTTTGTACTTTTTGGGGGTTTCATTCTCAAGCGGAGAGACTCCCATGCCCAACCATTTTCTGAAAAAAAAAAAATATTTTTTTTTCATTCTCTTTTTTTTTTTTTTAGGAAGAAAAGCCTCTACACATGCTGCTCGTCATTGTTTTCAATCGCATCATCGTCAAACTCGTCCGGGTTGAGCTCGTCGTCGGCAACCCCCACGGCGCCGGGTAGTTTGCTGTAGTGGATGACCTTGTTGTCGCTCCAGCACTAGAAGCAAACTTGCTTTAGTGACCCTCTGGGGTGGGACATCTGAATACCTTGAGTGCGCTGGCGAGACCTGCCCAAAATTCATAGTTGGGGATCTGCTGCAGTCCTTGTTTTCCTGCAATAAAGCGGTTGTACATGACGCCGAGGATAACGTAGAGCGCAAACAAGACGAGAATGCTAGGGGAACGGATTTCAAAGCGAGAATCTCGGCAAATCACATACACGATAAGGAAGATCTCAAAGCCGGAAGCACTAGAGCTCTGCGACTGTGGGCACGCTGCACTTGACTTCCACACGAAATGGTAATCGCAGTCATCACCTTCGCTACTGAAGATGGGCTTGCCCAGACCACCGTGGATATCGCAGGCAAAAGTAATGACAATCGATCGATTCTTTTGATTTGAGTCACACAAGTCGCCACCCTCGAGGTCGATGAAGAGTACGCCGTCTTATGTATTTTTTTTTTTTTTTTTTGGTGTTTTCCCAATTTGAGAAAAAAAAATCTTTTTTACTTTCTTCGCTCACCTTCAACATATGGACTTGCAGTCAATCCGAGATTGTGGCTGCGGATGGTATCGATCTTTTGCTGGTACGCGCCTGTGCCTGGAAGCAACGGCGTCATCGACTTGTTGGGCTTGAAGAGGACGTCGTTACAGACGTTGATCCGATAAATGTAGTTGTTCTTCTCCAGGCTGTCGATTGCAATCCAGTCCTCTCTAACATGCGGACAGTATCTCTGGTGAGCTGCACAAAAAAAGAACGACAGTGCAAACACACTACCCCGACGTCTTGGTGAGTTGGCTCAGGTCGTACACGTCGCCATTGTCGGGATCTGTCGCCACGCACGGCTACAAGAGAAGGACACACCAAAACTCAATAAAAATAGTACAGGCCTCCACCCGCCCACCCGGCAAAACGTACCACCGACCCTGCCCACGCACAGGACACGGCCACGGTGGCGCAGAGAAGGAACACAGCTGACCTCATTGTGGGTAGGGCACTTTTAAAATGTGGCGGCGGTCATTCCGAGGGTTCGTTGCCTTTGTTGACTCTGTTCTGCTGTTAAATGCGGGCACACCTGAAGGATTGCGGATGGCCCAACATTAAAAAGTATGATGTCGATCCGCGCAGAGGCCGTCCAGGGTGTGTCGCCGCCGCCGTACCTTGGCTTGCACGACGTTCCCAGAGCAAATGGCCAAAAGGTCTTTTTCGAGGTCTACGGCTGCCCGATGAACACAAACGATACAGAGATCGTCTCGGCCGTGATGAGCGACGCAGGGTACGCGCGCACTGAGGATGAGAACAGTGCCGATGTGCTTTTCCTCGTGACCTGTGCGATCCGAGAGAACGCCGAGAAGCGCGTGTGGAATCGCTTGGAGCAAATCAAGTTAATGAAGGTATGTATCCTGAAAGCCAGTGCGGCACGTAGCGTTGAATACGTATTTTGGGCCGTGGGCTAGAGTAAAAGGCCCAACGTGCGAGTGGGCGTGCTTGGCTGCATGGCCGAGCGTCTCAAGACCAAGCTCATCGAGACCGACAAGCTGATTGACGTCGTCTGTGGACCCGATGCGGTATGCGCCTCTTCCCCCCGCCCCCACCCCCCAAACACAGGTTCAAGATTGAAGAATTTGGATTTTAAAAAAAAAAAAAAAACATTATACGCACATGCAATAGTACCGCGATCTGCCCAGGCTTTTGTCAAACGTGGAAAATACCGGTCAGCCGAGTGTCAACGTGGTCCTTTCATTGGAGGAAACATATGCCGACATCACCCCTGTGCGACTTAACCAAGACAAGCTGAGTGCGTATGTCTCGGTCATGCGCGGCTGCGACAATATGTGCAGCTTTTGCGTTGTGCCTTTTACGCGCGGACGCGAGCGGTCCCGGTATGTTTTTCCTGTTGAAGTGACTGGTCTGACCGTCAAGAAAGACCAATGAGTTCGGTTGTCGACGAGGTCCGAAAACTGTACGAATCCGGAGTAAAGGAAGTGACCGTTCTGGGCCAGAACGTCAACAGCTATAGAGACATGTCGTTGGGCCTTGACGCGCCGTCGCTCACGACCACGCCAATGTCGATGATGACCTCTCGAGGTTTCCGGTCCATCTACAAACCACGCGAGGGCGGTTTGCGGTTCGCCGATCTGCTGGACAAGTAGGACGATAATATTAATAAAAATAAAAATTTTTTCTGAATAAACAAGCCGTGAAAACACAGAGTAGCCAGCGTTAGTCCCGATTTGCGCATTCGATTCACGTCGCCGCACCCAAAGGACTTTCCCGACGAACTTTTGGCACTGATCCAGGAGCGCCCAAACATTGCCAAGTCGATCCATTTGCCAGCACAGTCTGGCTCGACGAACACGCTTGCTCGCATGCGACGGGGCTATACCCGCAAGGCCTATCTCGACCTCGTGGCTCACATCCGCTCTTGTAATGGGAGAGCAAGACCATGTGATTGATTTACCCCCCAAACAATTTTATTAGATATTCCGGACGTCGCTCTGTCGACCGACCTAATAGTTGGCTTTTGCGGCGAGACCGAGGAAGAGCACCAAGATACGCTGAGCCTGGTGGAACAGGTCGGATTCGACACGGCCTTTATGTTTGCGTACAGCTTGCGCGAGAAGACCCATGCCCATCGCAACTACATCGATGATGTCCCCCAGGACGTCAAGGACCGCCGTTTGCAGGAGCTCATCAAGACCTTCCATGAAAAGGCGTCCCTGAAGAATAGATCCCTCGTCGGCAAATATCAGGTCGTGCTGATTGAGGGCAGGGCAGCTCGTAACGCCGACATGGATCTCACTGGTCGCGCAGACTGCAACCGTAAGGTCAACTTTGAGGCTGTTGCTGTGCCCTTTGTCCTCGATAGCGCCCAACTAGCTGCGTCATCCGTGCAGCCGGCGCCGCTTGCGCTTCCACAAAAGGGCGACGTTGTGTTGGTATGTTTTAATTTTGCGTCTTTAAATTAAAACAAACTTTCCAGGTCGAGGTTTCCAGCACCACATCTCTGTCTCTTCGGGGCAAGGTCCTTGCTCGGACGACAATTACAGCAGGCAGTGAGATTGCTCGGTTGCACAATACATAGATGTATTCCATGTCAATCGTCTCGGAAAATTAGCGCTGTACTCTACAGCGGATACACAGAACGAATCCACTCCTCCACCGAGTGGACAGCGTCGACTGAGCTCTCGACAAAGGTCACCTCGTTCTCGATGTCGCCAAACGCGAATTTCTTGGTCTCGTAGCCCAAGAAGGAGTTGGCGCTGCTCTGGTCCGCCTGGTCATCCGATTGACGGGCGGGAGCAGCCGATCGTGTTGTGCGCAGCTGGTTGCTGTCGGAGGATGCGATTGTCAAGTGCAATCAACAAAAAAAAAAAAAAAAAAAACCAAGGTCAACGTACAATTCGGCCTCGAGCGTGGACTGGACGCGATGCGCCGGTTGTGCGTCTGGCAGATCCGACTTGTTGCACGCCACTAGGACTGGCACGCGTCCCTGGACGACGTGCTCGTTGCTGAGGACGTCATACAGGTACTCAGCAACTTGCCTAAAGTTGCGAGAAAACGCGGCCGCGTCCACGACAAAGACGATGCCACCAAGCTGCTGCTCCCATGACAGGAAGAGGAAGCGCAGCTTCTCGTGGCCGGGGATGTCGATCACGAGCACTGGTTTGGACAGCGCGCGCTTGTCGTTCACCTGTCGTCCCTGTGGATCAGTTCCATGGGTTGCGTGCGTGTATGCACGGTACCTCTGAGGCCAGCGCAAACGTCGCCTGGTTTTCCTTCATGGACGTCTGGCAAGGCACGAACCGTCCATAGTGCAGCTGTGCACAGCGCACGGTTAGCAATGCCTCGCGTCAAGTTGCCCTACCTTGTAAAAGAGCGTTGTCTTGCCAGCGTTGGACACGCCCATGAGTGCGAACGTACCCCGGCGGACCTTGTTCTTCCTCAGCACCAAAACATAATAGGCTGACATTCACACACACAAGGGGACAGCCTGTCAGCACAAGCAATCCGGACAACGTACCAACAGCTATCAGCGCCAGCAAAACGGCCACAGCCGCGGCAACGACTTCAATCGTCGCTTCCATCCGTGACAGGCCAAACTCGATTTTTTTTTTTTTTTCAGTTGCGTCTCAACGTTTCAACAAGCCGTTTACAAAGACCGACATCAAAGCTGGAGGTGCTGCTGCTGCAGAAGCAAGATCGTGGTGTTGAACTGCTCGGGGTTGATCACGGCATCCCTTTGCTGCTGCTGCTGCTGTTGCATTCCAAAATTGTTTGAAGGAGAGCTTGTATGAGGCTGCGCCGACGAATTCAGAGTCAACGATGGGAGAACACCAGGTGGGGTCGGCATGTTGTTGTAGGGGTTGGGAGAGAGCTGGGCGGACGACGGGGCCGAATACGATGTCAGTACATGCTGTTGTTGTTGTTGTTGCCAGTGGTGTTGCGGCTGATGTTGATGTTGCAGTGACTGCTGTTTTTGGTGATGATGGATGGTATTCACAGGGTGCGATGGATACGATGGTACAGGCTGATAATAAGTTGTCGTATGGGAAGGTAGATGGTCGGCCGAATGAGCTGGCGGCATCATATGCTGTTGTACCGATGGCTGTGTCGGGTAAAAATCTTCGCGTTTTGTTTGGTGATTCAGGAGGCGAAAAACAAACGACAAGAAACAGTAATACCTTGAGACTTGGAGCCTTGCAGGTTGGGGACACTTGACCGGCGTCCGTTTCGCTTCGTGGTCAAGTTGCCAGGCGAGGCCGCAAGGACGTGCCGACGTGTGGGTACAGGGGAGGCCGTCCCTCCGTTGTTATTCCCCGATCGACTGCTGGATCGATGAAGCAGACCAGAGGCGCTTTCAGGACGACTAGCCGTCCCTCCATTGTTGCTCCCCGATCGACTGTTGGATCGATGAAGCAGACCAGAGGCGCTTTCAGGACGACTGCTAGACTTTCCTGCCGTCACCACACGCCCCGTGGACGACGAACCGAGGGCAGCACTGCCGCCGAGCTGTCGAATTGGGCTGTTCCCGCCGAGACCCAGGAGCTGAACGAAACTTTAGCACGCGGCATGCTTAAAATCTATCGATGTTTACCACCTCAACGGGAACGTCGTATCGGACGGGGTCACTCACACGACGGGGTCTCACTGTGCCAACGCCATTCTTTGTCAGCAAACTGTTGGGTAAAGCAGGGTCTGTCCCACCAGGCAACGTCTGCGCAAGGCTAGAGTCCATAAGCAGGTTGGCGAGCGTCGTCTGAGAAGTGTCTTGCGTTCCACTGCAGGACATTGATTATTTTTTGTTTACTGAAAAAAAGTAAAAAGAAACGCACTCTGCATAGTTTACGGCAGGGAGGCTACCAGTGGACGAGTTCTGGGACAGGCTTGCAGCGAGAGAGATCTGTGACTGCGAGAAGGTTTGAGGCTAGCAAAGTCCTCATTTTTTAGCATTGAAGGTGCACGAGGGAAAAAAAAAAAAAGGAGGGGCACTACCGTTGTTGCGTCGTCTGTAGAGAAATCTGACTCTTGGTCCTCCTCGATTTGCCGATACAATCTGAAAGAGTTTGTCGATAGTGACGGAGCTAGCGACCTTTGGACACCCTGTCGCTCGACGGGGATCGGCTTAAAATTTGTACTGTGCACAGAGAAATTGTCGAGGAATGACTGCGAGGGATCGCCGTCGGGGTAGTCATCGTCAAGAGACGCCCTATGGTTTCGTTTAACAATATAATTGTTTTTTTAAAAAAAAAAAAATAATGCTGGGGAATACCCATTTGAAGGAGAAAACGACGAAACAGGATTGACTAGGTCGTTCCGTGCCAGAGGCTGCTGGTTGAGTTCGTGCCATCGATCGGGCTGCTGGTACATCGTCTGCTGTTGTTGTAGTTGTCGCTGCTGGACCTGAAAGCGGGCTTGCTGTTGCTGTTGCTGTTGCTGCAAGCGGGCTTGCTGCTGTTGTTGCAGCTCTTGCTGGCGTAGGATGGCCTGCTGCTGCTGTTGCTGTTGTTGTTGCTGTAGCAACTGTTGCGCTTGCTGCTGTTGTTCGTGCAGTATTCGCTGTTGTTGTTCCCGCTGTTGTTGCTGCTGCTGCTGCTGCTGCTGCTGCTGACGAAAATGTTGGATTTGAAGCTGCTGCTGCCCATGCCGACGCAAGTACTCTGGGTCCAGCTGAGGTGGACGAGTGGCAAAGTCGGCGGAAGTGTCGTTGAAAAAGTTGCTTCTGCTATAATGAGGATCGAAGCCAACGAACCCAGAGACGTCGCCCTCGTCTTGCTCGGGAATCGAGTCTGAAGTCCACCGTTGACGGCCGGCCTGTGACGATGACGACGGATAGTACAGCGGAGCATCGAAGTGCTGCTGCTCGTCCTCCTCGTTGAATCCCCCAGCGTCAAAAGGTAGTGGCTGCATGCTTGCCGTTCAGCGGAAAAGTGCAAAAGAAACCAAACGAGGTGGTACATACCGACAACAACACGTCGCCATAGCCCGCCGCAGGTACGCTGTCGTCAAAGTGTGCTTCTGGTGTGTTGTTATGGTACTGAAGCCTTTGTTGTTGTTCGTCCAGTCTTTGCTGTTCCAGCTGTTGCTGTTGGAGAAGCTCGCGCTGCTGGGCATGCTCTCTTGCCATGCGTATCTGCTCCTCTTGCTTCAACTGCAGCTCCTTCATGCGCTGCATTGCAGCGTGTGGTGGAGGTCTGTTGAACATCAGAACAGGACCTGAAAAACAAAGTTCAAACAACGTGTCAGACACCACCTGTTTTCCTTGGTTCAGAGCGAAACAAGAGTATGCGCATGTGAGAGGGTGTGCCACACGCAGACGAGCATGAAGTGTGTGCGTTTGTGTCAAGCCAGACGCACTCAGTTTGTGACAGTGGACAAGGGCGTCCGAAATTATTATTTTTTATTTAAAAAAAAAGATTTTTTTTTTTTGCACCCAGCTTCAACTTGCCCACTCTGGCGGCGCGGCTGGCGAAAAGATCTTTCGAGCTGGCTGTATTCATGAGCAATCTTTACAGGAACTACAACACAAATCCCGGGAGACCATTGAAACATCGACATTGCTAATGACATGGCTGGACTGCACATGCCCAGAGTATCGCAGCTCATCATCATCCGCCGTGGAGCTGTGTTCGCGGCCTATGTTTAGTAAGAGGCTCTGGCTGCCTGTACAACGTACCGTTGATATAAAGAGAATCTCATCGTTCGCTTGGAGCTCGTAGTCCAGCTGTCCCTCCAGCTCCCAGTCGGCATCGTTGATAAGCACGAGGATGCCTGGCCGCACGCTGTCACCCGATGCAAACAGCTCTGGCCGCTCCGTACACAGGTTGTCGCGCATCCACGGAAGTAGCTGCCTCATGTGTGACTTTGCATAGAGTTAGACTCACGAAAGAAACAAACAAAACAGAAAAAAGCATACAACGGACGATGGCACGTCCACCCGCCTCTCCTTGACGCCATCAAACAGCAACTCGGCTCCTCCTTTGAACAACAGCGTCACTCGCACCATGGACTTGGATACGGTAGCGTCACTTTCTAAAATGGCTGCGCTACGTGCGAAGGAGAATCGAGAAAATTTTTATTTCGAGCCTCGCTTGTGTCTGTGTCGGCGAGTCTGCCGGTATAGGTCGCTCTTCGGGATCCGCAAAGCTCACGGAGATGGGACGCAAAACAAACGGCCATCACGTGACCAGCTTGAACTAAATTAACCCCGTCTTTGTCCCATAACATTTCACATCACGCCCACGTGGCCTCCCACGTGTGATGGATACAGGGTTTAGCCGCCTGCAGTCAGTCTTCGGATTGGTCGTCCTTGCGGCTGTTGCCGGTGGCGTCTCGGCGCACACCAAGCACTCGCCGCACATCCGGACGCTGCTCCGTAGCGGCCATCTGGATCGCCTGCCCGAGCGCCCATTCTTTGACGCGCGTTCGACTGCCAGCGTGCTCGTCGCGTCGCCTGCAACCATCGCCAAGAACGGCGACCCAGTTACCGTGACCTGGTCCGGGGTGACGGACGCAGTGTCCAACGACTGGGTTGGCCTGTACCTGAGCCCCGAGGACGAGCACACGTCGTACGCCGACTTTGTCTACGTGACCTCGAGCGAGACCTGGTCCTCGGGTGCTGGCTCGCTCAACTTCACCATTGTCAACTTGCGCCGCCCTCTCCAGTTTCGCTACTTTCAGTACCGTGGGAGTGACGCGTACAACCTCATCGCCGTATCCAACACGTTTGAGCATGCCAACGTGAACGAGCCCGTGCAAGGCCACGTCGCGCTCACCGGCAAGGGCGACGAGATGCGTGTCATGTTTGTCACGTCGGATGCAAGTGCGCGGCCGGTCGTTCAGTACGGCCTCCAGCCTGGCGTGTACTCGTACGAGGCGTACGGTTCGTCCGTGACCTACACTGCCGACATGATGTGCGGCAGCCCCGCCAACACCGAGAGCGCAAGCACCTTTATCGACCCCGGCTATACGCACGACGTCCTCCTGGCCCAGCTCCTCCCCGCCACCAAGTACTACTACCGTTTTGGCACGCACGAGTACGGCTTCAGCACCGAGCGCTACTTTAAGACGGCTCCGTTGCTTGGTAACCCGGTCAACCGCTTTATCGCGTACGGCGACATGGGCGATGACCTGCCAGGCTCGCAGGGCGTAGCTCAGCGCCTCATGGCCGAGGTTATCGAGGTCGACACCGACTTTATCCTGCATTTTGGTGATATCTCCTATGCAGTGGGCCGCGGATCGCTTTGGGAGACCTTTTGCAACCTAATCGACCCCATCGCCTCCTTTTCCCCCTACATGGTGTCGATCGGCAACCACGAGGTAATAGAGTCTTTTTTTTTTTTTTTCCATTTTAGAAATAGCTTGAATTATCTTGAACGCAGTATTGCTATACTACGCCAAACAACGGCAAGGACCCCTCTGGTGCAGAAGGCATCGGATGGCACCCTGTCTGGGGAAACTATGGAAACGACGGCGGCGGTGAGTGCGCCGTGCCAACGTACTACCGCTACCACATGCCCGAAAACGGCAACAGCCTCTTCTGGTACAGCTTTGACTATGGCAACATGCACATCTTGCAGATGTCCACCGAGCACGATTTTACCGAGGGCTCGCCGCAATACGCGTGGATGGAGCAGGACCTCAAGGCCGTCAATCGATCGGTCACCCCCTTCCTCATCGTCACGGGACATCGCCCCATGTACAACAGCGAGATGTACGAGAGCGACTATCGCGTGTGCAAGAACATGCGTTCCTCGTTCGAATCGCTCCTTACCGAGAACCATGTCGATGTTTTCCTTGCCGGTCACTACCATTCGATGGAGGTTACCTGTGCCGTCTCGAACGAGGTCTGCGTCGGCCTCGACGGACCGGGAGTGTACCACATCACCGTCGGAAGCGCGGGCGCATGGGTCGACACTGCTGGCTATTATGATGTCCCGTGGCGGGCCTACGCCGAGCAAACGTACGGCTATGAGCGCGTGACAACGACAGCCGACGAGCTCGTTCTCGAGTTTGTCCGAACCTCTGACAAGTATGACACCTTTTGGAGGAGAAACTTTTTCGCTAAAAAATTTTCCTACTCCTTTTAGTGTCATCACCAACACTGTCCGCGTCCCTCGTCGATTTTAAACTCTTCTACAGATTTTTTTTGAACGTTCAGTACTCTTTTCAGTTTCCAAAAAAAAAAAAAACAGAAAACAAAAACTTCTACTCCTGCTTAAGAGGCTTCCCGGGGAACCATGGGATAAGGCGAGACGTCGTCTTCTTGTACTCTTGGTAGGCCGCGTACTTTTCGCTTGTGATGTGCTCGGTGAACCAGGTCTTGTTTTCCAAAATAGCTTTAATTGTTTGGAGAACTGCCATGACAAGGATACCGAGCCCTGGAAAAGCAGGATCAAAAGGACGGCACCGGTGATGGTCCAGTTGAGGGGCTGGTTGGAGGCGCCAATCGAAAACACGTAGTATGACGACCAGATTGCTTGCTCCGCAAAGAAATTAGGCTGTAGTGCTGTAAGTGGATGGCAAGAGCAGGAGCGTCAGCTTACGTGGCGTGAATACTTGAAAATGCCCGACGTGAGGAAGCCCCGCTTGAAATCGCCCGTGAGAGTCTTCTTCTCGCCGATGAGACGATATTTTTCGGACTGGAACGCAAACTGCACCGCCAAATAAAAATATTTTTTTTGGAAGACGGAAGCAAGAAAAAGGGTACCTGGTGCTCGTCGGCGACAGTCTCGAGGATCAGAAACGAGAAGAAGAGGAACGCAGCCAAGAAGTCAATCGAACGCAGGGCTCCGTTGCCCTGAGCCTCGGCCACCCAGGCAGCGTACGCGGGCAAGGTGAAGAGGAAAATGAGCACATTCTGGTAAAGGGAGATGAAAACAACGTTGAACACCTGAAACAAGGTCCAGTGCATCCGTGCACGAAGGTACGGCCAGCGGTAGTCCTCGCCGTGCCAAGCGTATCCGCCCTTTCGCGCAAAGTTGAACGTGAGCCGGACGCCCCAAAAAGTGCACAGCACAGCCATCGTCAGCAGGCGGCTGCCGGGTAGCACATGCGTCGTCCAGTAGTCGTGCAGAGCAAAATGCCACGCAAAAGCCACGGGCGTGAGCGACCAGAGCTTGTCGACCCAGCTGTAATTGCCCGTGGCAACACTCAAAATCCACACGGCCGCCGAAAGCGCCAGCGTAATGTAGATGCCGCTCAATAGCGGATCCGCGCTCACGTACGCCGACCACAGCAGGGCAGGGTCTTGCGCCAGGGCTCCCTCAGGCAGCAGGCTGCTAAACCCTGTGGTCATCACGCGTGGGAGGCCACGTGGGCGTGAGTGGAAATGTCATGGGACCGGAACTAACGTACGAGTTTAGACCACCTTGGGCAGAGATGCCGTCCGGCCGCGCGCCCAGGGCGACGCCGGATGATGTCGTGCCGGTTGCGGCCGCACAGCTGTTGCTGTCGAGGGTTGGGAGGAGGAGGAGGAGGACGATGACGACGATGGCGACGATGGCAAATCCTCCTTGAGGAGCCGACTGCCAATTTTTAGTTCAACCGGTTCCATCTCCGTGAGCTTTGCGGATCCCGAAGAGCGACTTGTACCGGCAGACTCGCCCTGAATTAATTTAATTACCGTGGGTATTCTAATTAAGAGCCGGAACAAATGCCACATGTCTCCCCTAGAGTGAATGGTGGTGTGAGGTCAAATGCAACAGCAAGAATACGTGTGATAAACCTTGTAGTTCTAAAGGCAGCTTCACTTTGACCAACTTCACATTTCGGAAATTACTTACGCACCGGGCCGGTGTGTTTCACCGGG
>Ga0302233_10001711_pt1 | contig 14763 bp, 10 predicted proteins | sample II_Palsa_N3_1_FD_193516 | JGI IMG/M metagenome (GOLD analysis project Ga0302233, IMG submission 193516) | Peat permafrost microbial communities from Stordalen Mire near Abisko, Sweden - II_Palsa_N3_1 | ecosystem: Environmental > Terrestrial > Soil > Palsa > Peat permafrost | place: Sweden... | reverse complement strand
CGCCGAACTTGCGGTTACCCATCTCCACACTCGGAGAGATGGCTAACCGTGCGCGATGCTCCCAGTTCGGTGTCCGCTGAAATCTGATCTGTGTACTGGCACGCGAAGCGAGCGTTTCGGACACCTTGTTGCGCAGCGGCTGCGGGAAATGGCGATAGACTTCCTTCAACCACGGCTGCCGGCGAATCCACGCCGACAGGTTGAGCAACATGAGCCCCACGCTTCTCCGTGGCTTACCGGCGCCACTCACCGCAGACCTCTGATCGATATACCAGCGTTCGTATACATGCACGCCATGGCTCAGTTGCCCAAAGCGTACGTCAGCTCCACGCGAAGATCGGCAAGATCCTCCACACCCACCGACAGCCGGATCAAACCATCGCTGATGCCCAAGCGCTTGCGGATGGCGATCGGGACCGAAGCATGAGTCATGATCGCCGGGTGTTCGATCAGGCTTTCGACGCCACCCAGCGACTCGGCCAGCGCGAACAATTCGCAACGCTCCAGCATCCGTTTGGCTTTTTTCAGGCCACCCTTCACTTCGATCGTGATAATGCCGCCGAAACCGTTCATCTGGCGCTTCGCAAGAGCATGCTGCGAATGGCTCTTGAGGCCCGGGTAGATCACCCGTTCGACCGCTGGGTGCTTCTCCAGCCACTTCGCCAGTTCCAGCGCACTCTCGCAATGCGCCTTCATGCGCAGATGCAATGTCTTCAAGCCACGCATGGCAAGGAACGCATCGAACGGGCCGGCCACGGCGCCAACCGAGTTCTGCAGAAAGCCCATCGATTCGGCCAGCTCCTTACTACCGGCAACCACGATGCCGCCGACCATGTCGGAATGGCCGTTGAGGTACTTGGTCGCCGAGTGCAGCACGAGATCCGCGCCATATTCAAGCGGACGCTGGATCATCGGCGAGCAAAAGGTGTTGTCCACCACCAGGATCAGGCCGTGCTTCTTCGCAAACGCAGCGACCCTGGCCAAGTCGACCAGCTTGAGCATCGGATTGGTCGGCGTTTCAGCCCAGATCATCCGCGTATTGGGTTTGAGCGCCGCCTTCATCGCAGCGCTGTCGTTCAGGTCGAGAAAGCTGAAGTCCAGCCCGGCCGAGCGCCGCCGCACCTTCTCAAACAAACGGTAAGTACCGCCATAGAGATCGTCCATCGCGATTACGTGACTACCCGAATCGAGCAGATCCAGTATCGTTGCCGCCGCGGCCAGACCGGAGGCAAACGCGAAGCCAGCCATGCCGCCCTCCAGATCCGCAACGCAACGCTCGTACGCCATTCGGGTGGGGTTCTGCGTGCGCGAGTACTCGTAACCCTTGTGCCTGCCCGGACTCTCCTGCACATAGGTCGAGGTGGCGTAGATCGGCGTCATGATCGCGCCAGTGCTGGGGTCGGGGTGCTGACCGGCGTGGATGGCACGGGTGCCCAGACCAAGTGCATCAGGTTTGCTGCGGTTTTTCATGGCGGTCATGGCATCCGGAAGAAATCGGCACGGGGCAAAACGTCTATCTTAGCTCGCCATGCTATCCCTGGCTGAACGGCTATCATGAAATCTGTTCATGTACATGGCCGCCGTCTTGAGGTCGGGTACCAGACACATTTGCATGCCCTCGTCGTACCCGCGATCTATTGCACATCGCGCCTGGAAACGCGATCTTTACCCCCTTAACCGCAGTGCGCGCGACATGCCCACGGCATCAGTCAGCCCGTCTGTCGACCCAGCGAGAAATCATTACATGATCAACACCCCGAGCAATTCCATACCTCTCGACGTACTTGAGGGTGTGGTGGATGGATTGACCGGAAATGTGCTGAGGGGGTGGGCATGCAGCCACGATACAGCGCCATCGCAACTGCATGTGGAAGTGCGGGCCGAGGGGATCCTGCTGGGCAGCGGTGCTGCCACGATGTTCAGGGCCGACCTGGCCCATGCCGGCAAAGGCGATGGGCATTGCGCCTTTGCCGTCACGCTCGATCCGATCCCGGAAGCTGGCGCCGTGCTCACGGTCATCGCCGTGGGAGCAAACGGTGTTCAGCCACTGATCGGCAGTCCGTTCACCATGCCCGACCATGATCTGACCAGCTCCAGCACACGCCATGCCGACATCCTGCCGCTACCGATAGGCCTCGCACGTCTGCAGGGCTCTCTGGATCAATGCGGACCGGATCGCGTGCATGGATGGGTGCGCTGGCTGGATGGGACAAATGTTTCGCCGGTCCTTTCGCTGCATGAAGGCGATCATGAGTGGCTGCGCTTCGACGCCAATCAATGGCGTCCCGACATTTCCGAAATACACCAGGGCGACGGGTGCTGCGGCTTCGACGTTCTGCTGCCTGAAGGGCTTCGTGATGATCGCCTGCACGTGCTGGAACTGCGCATAACGGAAGCTGATGTGACTCTGCTCAGGGCGCCGTTCCACGCGCGCATACCCTCTGCAACGACGAATCGCACGCCGGGTACATCGACGTCGCCCGCACCACTTGTGCGCGATGCATCCAGTGACAAAATCACGCTGTCAGTGATCGTCAATTTCTACAATATGCGACGCGAGGCGGCACGCACGCTGGCATCGCTCAGTAGCGACTACCAGATCGGCAGTGACACTCTCGATTACGAGGTTCTATGCGTCGACAACGGCTCCGATCCACCGCTCGAGGCGGAATGGGTCGCCAGCTTCGGCCCGCAGTTCCGACTGATCCGTCCCAGCCGCCAGCTTTCTTCACCATGCGCTGCGCTCAACGAGGCCGCGCTGATGGCCCGTGGCAAGTATGTGGCGGTGATGATCGATGGTGCGCATGTGCTCACCCCCGGAACTTTTCGCGAAGCGCTGCAGGCCTGGCGGGAGCATCCCGACGCCGTTGTCGCTCTGCGTCAATGGTTTATCGGTGGCGATCAACGCTGGCTGACCCTGGTCGGATACACCCGTGAGCAGGAGGACCAGCTATTCGAGCGTATCCGCTGGCCGCTCAATGGCTACGACCTGTTCCGAATCGGCTCGCCCATGAGCGACAACCCCGAGCCCTGGTTCGACGGCATCACCGAGACCAACTGCCTGATGCTGCCGACGGCGCTCTACGATCGTATCGGCGGTTTCGACGAGGGATTCGATCAGGCCGGCGGTGGGTTTGCCAATCTTGACCTCTGGCGCCGGGCCAGTACATCGGCAGCTGCTCCACTCGTGGCGCTGGTAGGCGAAGCCAGCTTCCACCAGTTCCACGGCGGCACCACCACCAATGTCGATGACCTCGAGAAGGATCTGCGCGTGCGCTCCTATGCGAATGCCTACCGCACCCTGCGCGGTGGGGACTTCGTCAGGGTGGAACGAGGCAGCCTGACGTTCCGCGGTCACATGTCCTCGGAATTCGCCACAGGCATGCGCCAGCGCACGCTGATGCCGATGCATCTTGGCGTTACCGAACAGATAAGACCTGGCAGACTGTCTGCACATTTCGATGATGGCGCACAGTCCCACCTGATGTCGGTCTACGCCGAGTGCGACTTGAAGCGCGACGTCCGCTGGCTGGGCCTGCCGACCGGAGTGGCGCCGGCGGACCTGGTCAGCATCCAGGAAATCATCCACCAAATTCGTCCCGACGCGGTTATCGCCGTGGGAGCCGAGGCCGGGCTGGTCGGCTTCATCGACAATACGCTGCAAGCCGTGGACATCGTCGGCGCACGCATCCTGCATGTGACGAACTCAGCCACATCGACGACGCGCTCGTCACGAATGACTTCCTTGCACGTGAGGCCAGACGATCCAGCGACTGTCACATACGCGCGTGACTGGGCCGGTGGCGCCGAAACGGTTTTGGTGCTGCACGCGGTCGACAGTACGGATAATTTCTCGCCGACAACGCTGCAGACCTGGGGCCAGCTCGTTTCTCATCGTTCCTTCCTGATCTGCCTGGGCACCGTATTCGGGCAGCCCTGGCTGGGTTATTCGAACCGCCAGCATTTCAGGACCATTCGCGAATTCGCCACTGGCAATTCGCCTTTCGTCATCGATCGCAGTTGGACCCGTCAATTGGTCAGCACCTGCCCCTACGGCTATCTGCGCAAGGTCGGAGGAAATATCAAGGCAACCCAGTACGATGCCGCGCTCGACGACATCGCACCGGATCAGCAAGCACTTCTGGAGAATCCGCAATGAACCGCTTCTGGCCCCGTTACATTCGCCCCCTGTTCGAAACCGTGCAACCGAAACGCATCATGGAAATTGGCGCGGAATTCGGCTGGAATACGCGCCATATCCTCAGTTACTGTCGCGCGCATGGCGCCCACGCCGACATCATCGATCCGGCTCCACTACCCAGCCTGCTCGAGGAACTGGCGCAGTTCGGCCCGGCTGAATATCGCTTCCTTGCGCTGAAGAGCCTGGCGGCGATCCCACAGCTGGAGGCCCCCGACATCGCACTGATCGATGGTGATCACAACTGGGCAACTGTCTTTCGCGAGCTCAACCTGCTGCAGGCCCGTGCGGAACAGACCGGCCAGGCACCTCCGATCGTGCTCTCGCACGATGCAGCATGGCCCTACGCCCGACGCGACATGTACTACAGCCCGGACGACCTGGATGGCTGGCAAAGGCATCCTTACAGCTACAAGGGGATGGTGCCGAACCAGTCCGAGCTGGACGAGCGCGGTGTAAACGGCTGGCTGGCCAACGCGACGCACGAAGGCGGCCCGCGCAACGGCGTGCTTACTGCCATCGAAGACTACATCGCCAGCGCCGGCATCGAATTCACCTTCCGCAAGCTTCCCTTCTTCAACGGGCTGAGCATTCTGGTGCCCGCAGCACGGATGACACCCGCCCTGCAGACGCTGATCGACAGCTTCTTCAGCGCCGAGAGCATGCTCGCTGCCTGTGAGTCGCTGGAGGCCGACGGCATGCAGCTTCGCGCCATGCTCAGCCAGACCGAAACCTGCCTGGGTCGACGTACCGAAGCATTGCAGCGCGCGCGCGCGATCATCGAGGCGCAGCGCCGGCAGATTGCGGAACTTGAGCGCGGGATCGCTGCGGAACATGGAACACAGGACGCCGCCTAGAGCTTCAGCGGCACCTGTCCGGCCGGGTAAGCTGATGGCGCGAAGAACCACGATTCGATTGCGTAACGGTCTTTCGCTATCGCCGCAGGGACACCGGTGCGGTGAAGGAAGAAATGGTCGAACAACAGGGCATCGCCCGGTGCGAAGACCGGGCTGGTGGTCGCCATCCCAGCTGCCGCTTCGGTGACCATGCCTGGCCCCACCGACCAGTCGAAGTAAGCACCATGGCTGCCGGTGGGCAACACCCGCGACAAGCGTCGCGGCAGAAACTCGAGTCCCGACGCATCCTCTCCACAATGAGAGAGCCCAAGCCATACATTCACGCTGCGGATGTCGGCTCCCATGAAGGCCCCATCCTGATGCCAATCGGCGTGACGAATCGACCCCGGCACGCAGCGCAGGGTCGACTTGCCGACCGACAGCATCGGCTGCTCGCCAAAATAGTCTGCAATCATGTCCGTGATCCCGCTGGATCCGAATAGCTCGGTCAACTCATAAAGCATGCGTGGCGAATCGGCCAGCCAGACGCCACCGGCCCCCTCCTCGATCCAGGGCCGTGCCTGCGCCAGCTCGCAGCCCTCCTGCAACGGCAAGCGCGCATACCATGAGTTGCCGAATGTCCCCTCGCCGTGCGCATGCCACGCCGCGCAAGCGTCGAGAGCCTGCCTCACACCATCGGCCAGCTGCAACGCGATATCTGCCGACAACAGCCCGCGCACCAGCAGCGCCCCATGATGACGGATGCCAGCAGCCAGCGTATTGGCATCGAGCTTGCTGGCCGGTATTTCCGGTACACCAACCACATCGCCAAACGGGTCAGGCGGAGCAATCAACCAGGGATCAGCAATCGCCGAGCAGGGCGGCTGGGCCAGATAGGCCTGATAGCGGCACAGTGCCAGCAGTAGCTCAATACCCTCATCTGGCTGTTGGCGCCGACAGGTTGTCAGCCATTCGATCGCATCGTCGTAGCGATGCTGCTGCATCAACTCCCGTGCGCGAACCAGACTCTCGTCCGACAGTTCATTGCAGGCCATCATGCCCTTCCATCTGATGCGCTTCAGGTGTCGCGTTGCTTGACTGATCCAGGCGCTGCTCGTCGCACAGCGTATCGACGATCGCCTGTCCACGCTGCAGGAAATCATCGTGTTCCGCCTTCATGGGAGCCATTGCAGGCTCATTCAACACATGCCGGAAGAACAAAGACATCACGTGACTCACCCCATCTTCCAAGATCGAACGACGATCATCAGCAAGGTATTCACGACCGGCAGCGTTGACGATCTCATAGGCCGGAAAATAATAGACGTCCGGCAGACGACTCACCTGTTCGGCCGCCACCCGGAGCACCGCCTTGGAATAGGTGGACGCCAGCAACACATGCTGCTTTGCCGCCGTCGCAGCCAAGGATACCGGTGAGACCGTAAGAATCACCTTCATGCGTGAATTGACCTCACGAATCTCCTCGATGAAGGCGCGCAGATCGGCAACCACTTCATCCACCGTGAAATTGAACAGGATATGCCGATCAGCGTCGAACCGACCTGCCGCCACGCCCGGGCATAGCGGATAGACGGCACCATCCTCGCGCGAACCCCAGCACTCGGTGAGACCCAACGTGAAAACAAATACATCCATCTCGCTGAAGGCCCGACGCACCGCGGCGAAATGCTGGTGGCGGTCCTCGTGGTACTCGCGCATGGAGCTGAAACCACCCGGCTGGATGGTCGGTCGAAAAGGATCGAACCAACAACCCTCATCGCCCTCCCAGAGGTCGTCCCTGGGAACGAATGCGCCCGACGCGCGTCGCCATAGCTGCAACAACTGGCGCGACGTATAGATATTGCCGTAGCGCGCGGAGTAAACCCCATAGCCGAAAGCTTCGGCCAGAGCAGGGGACAGCAGTGGATGTGCCGGCTCGGTTTCGTAACATGCAAGCCCGTGTTCACGCAGATGGCGCGCCACGTGCTGGGCAAAACAGCTTCCGGCAGTCACTACCCGCATATGTGGTTCGATCAGGAACGGCGGCGTCAGGACGGGGTCGATGTCCGCGCTGGCACGGCCGGCCATGGCACGGCTCCAGCGTTGTCGATCGTCAATGTCCAAGTAGGGATGACTCATACCAGACGCCTCATCTGCTCCAGCACCAGCTCACCGTAAGTCACATTCGCATGGGCACCATCACCATAATACGGCTCGCGCATGAAGCCGCTTTCATCGACGGTTTCGGGTGGACACGGTACAAACAATACCCCGGCCTCACTGCACCATTCGCGAACTATCTGCGAATGCAGACGCCAAAGCTTGTAGCGGAAAGCTGCCGGCGAAATTTCCTGGCACATGCCCGGATACATTCCCCATGGCACATCCGCGTGCATGCGCCCGGCATCCGCGTAAGGTGGTGGCGATTCGACATGGCACATTTGCCCCGCACAAAGCCGACGAACCTGCGACATCAGGGCCAGGTACTCCGCCGTCATGGATTCCAGCACGCGCTGGACCGCCAGCGCCGGCAAGACCTCGGCAGCGGGATCCAGTGGCAGCAAAGGCTGCGTCGGCAGCACGAAATCAAAACGGCGTGGATGCACCAGCATGCCAAGCACACCATGTGCCGCACCACCGACCATCGAAAACACCGGGCCAGGATGCTCCCGCAACTGCTGCTCGACCTGCAGCGACAGGCGCGGCACACCATTCTCCAGCGCGATAGCACCGGGCATTTCCCAGAAATTGAGGGCCTTAAATGGAATGTCTAAAGCCGCAGCGGCCTGCGCTACGCTGACAACATGACTATGACCAATACACAATATGGGCTGCTGCGTATCCATGCGCACATACGGCAATGTGGACATCATGCGATTGAGACCTTGGTCCGGGGCGCTGCGAAGCTTGCGGCCTCCATCGCTTCGGGCTCGATCGACAACGGTTGCCATTCGCGCGGAGGAAAGGCCAGCGTGAAAGGCTCCCCTGAAAGCGTGAGATTCGGGTTATAGATCGGATCGTGATCCAGCTGAACACCCCAGCGGATCTTCATGAACTCCATCTCGCGCATGAAGCGCGCGCGCTTCTCCGCCGTATCCTCATGTCCGCGCGAAGCGGATTCATGATGGTAAAGCTCGGCAAACGGTGTCCATATATTGGTATAGCCGAGGTGCCGCAGGCGTAGGCAGAAATCGATGTCGTTAAAGGCAATCTGCAAGGCGGTATCCAGACCGCCCACCTCAAGGTAAACCTCCCGTCGCACCATCAGGCAAGCCGCCGTGACCGCGCTCATACCCTGTGCCAGCTTTGCACGCGCCATCTGGCCTGGAAAGCCTCGTGGCATACCGCTGTAAAGATGCGCCGCCACGCCATGCACCCCAGTCACCACACCCGCATGCTGGATGGTGTCGTTGGGGTAATACAGCATTGCCCCTACAGCACCCACGTGTGGGCGCATCGCATGGCTCGCCAGTTCCTCGAGCCAATCCGGGGTAATGACCTCGACGTCATTGTTGAGCAGACAAATCAGCTCACCTCGACAATCAACCACTGCATCATTGTTGATGCTTGAATAGTTGAAAGGCTGATCGTGCTTCCTCACCCGTACCTTTGGGTGATCATCGAAACTGGAGAAGTAGGCAAGTGACTCTGGCTCGACGGACTGGTTGTCCACGATGAGGATTTCGTAGTGCGGATAGGTTGTCCGCTCCAGGATCGATTCCACGCAACGGCGCAACAGATCTAGTCGATCTCTGGTGGGCACGATGATGCTGATGAGCGGCCGCAGTTCGGGCAACAGATAACGAACCCGGAATGCCCCCAGCATGCCGTCAATCTCCAGTACTTCCGCCGCCACACCGGTCCGCTCGAAATGTCCACGCAGCGCGCGACGGCCAGCTTCGTGGGCATAGCTTTTCTCGCCCACGCCCTGCGCGGTCGACCCGGCAATCGCACGCCAGTGATAGAGGACTACGGGTACATGGCCAATCTGCTCCGATGTCAGCCGTTCGCTGCAGCGCAATACCAAGTCCCAGTCCTGACTACCTTCCAGCCCTTCCCGGAAGCCGCCCACCGCATTCAACAGCGCCCGCGAATAGACACCCAAGTGGCTGACGCAGTTCTGTCCATGCAACAGGTCCGGGTTCCAGTTGGGCTTGAAGTAAGGATCGTAGCGCTGACCATCGGCATCGATCTTGTCCTCGTCCGTATAAACGAACTGCCATTGCGGATGGCGCCGCCATGCCTCGACGATCGAGGCCAGCGCAGCCGGATGCAATTCGTCATCGTGATCGAGCAAAGCGACACAATCGCCGCGCGCCATGGCCAGCGCACTGTTCGATGCCGCCGAGATATGACCATTGCTTTCACGCCAGATGATACGGATGCGTGGATCGCGCTTCGCATAGGCTTCCAGCACTTCACGCACCTGCGGCTCAGTGGAAGCATCGTCGGACACGCACAATTCCCAGTGCGGATAAGACTGCGCCAACACACTGTCCAGGCAACGCCGCAACCATATCTCCGGCGTATTGAAAGTGGGCAATAAAATCGAGACCAGTCGTACTGGAAGCGTCCGAATCGACACAACAGACTGGTCGTACAGCTTCAGCCAACGTTTGTAAGTGGGTGCCTTGAAGTTGCCATATGCCATGTAACGTTCATGCAACCAAGTCGCAAAGGCGTGCCGGCCGCCAGCCCCCCGGAGCTTCCGCCAAGCATCCAGCATCAACCCGCGAATACCGGGGCCACGCACATTCCGATCCCTTGCGACCGCATGGAGCATGCGCCAAGCCGCACCGACACGACTTAGTCGACGAAACCTGAGGTCTCGCACATGGAACTTGCACGGAACACTTGCTGGATCGAAGCGCAACCGCTGGACATCGAATGGAAGCAGCACAACGCCGACATGGCGTCTGGCAGTGTTCCTAACGAAACCCAAGTACAGGGACCAGGTCTCGTGCATGCCGTAGCCATAATCGAAATACAGCATCGGCTCCAACCGGTCGTCCTCCATGTCTTCCAGCTCAATCGAGAGACGATACCAGCCGGCCTTCAGCGGGAAGCCTGCGGCCACGCACGCAAATTTCGGATCGTTGCCGTTGGCCTGCCATACCCCTGCCTGGCCTGTCACCGGCTCCAGCTGCTCGAGCGGTTGCAGCGACATGTCATACGGTCGTCCATTTAGACGCCGCACGATGCCACGCAGGCGGCGCCACACTAGTCGATGCACGGACGGCATGCTTCGGTGCTCCTGCTCAATGGCCACGTTTGATAAGCCTCCTGAGCCAGGACCAAAAACCACGCCTTGCCAGCTGGTCGATACTTTGCTGAAGCTGCTGCAGGGTCGCCAGCGCTTCTATCCGTTGCTGCGAAAACTCCTGGGCCAAATCCTGGATGTTCCCTCGTTGCTGCGAAAACTCCTGAGCCAAACCCTGCATGCTCCCCTGCTGCTGCGAAAGCGCGCTGGCCAGATTCTGCACGTCTACTCGTGCGCGTGAGAGCTGACGCATGCTGACAATTGCCTGCTGCTCCAACAGGCGATGCAACACGGGATTGGAAACCACTACCTCGTAGTCGACCCGCATGGTCACCTGCAGTCCTTCATCACCGGCCACTTCCGCGAGCGCACTCCCGACCTCGAATTCGACGCTGGGATCGTCATCGAAACTAACCAGGCGCAAGGACTGTATGCCGGCAGCCTCCATCCATTCCCCGTTGACGTGACCCAAGCGACCCTGCAATTGGGGCAGCTCTGTCCCCTGCGATTCGCTGCTCTCCTGCAACATGACTCGCCTCAACCCGTAGATGCCGGGGAAATCAGCCGGATCGAGCCGCAGGTAATCTGGACGAATACCCGCCGGCAAACGGAATTGCAGATCCACCACCCCATCTTCCGCGTCGACCGGCTGAGAAATCATGCGACTTTCATCGTAAGCCTCGTCATGACGCCGATAGAAGAGATGGCTGATCACCGGTTGCGGTTCGATCACGGCCGACGTCAGTGGCTGATTATTCGCATCCACAAGAATCCCTGCCAGCGCCTCGAAAAAGCCGCGTATCGACTCAGGCGAAGCCGCAGCCTCACGCATGAAGGCGACGAATGCCGCAGGCAGCTGCGAACCCACGGCCACCACGCCAAGACCGTGGCTATGCCTGAAGTCAAAACATGCATGGCGATTCGAAAGCTCTTCAAAGAATTTCCCGACGCCGAAGCCGCGTTCGCGAACATCCGTATCGTGCAAAAGCACCACTGCACGATCGCTGAGCTTCGGTAGCCAGCTTTCAAAGTCGTGACGCACCGCCTCGTATGTATGCAGGCCGTCGATATGCAGCAGGTCGATACTGCCATCTTCGAACTGGGGCACCGCATCATCGAAGTTTGCGCGCAACAGCCGTGAAAAATCCCCATATAGCGGATCATGTCGAGAGCGAAGCGATTGATAGACCTGCTCTCCGTAATGCAGAGCGTGCGCATCACCTTGCCATGCATCCACGGCCACACACCGGCAGTGCAGGTCCAGCGCGCGCACCGCCTGGCAGAATGCCAGATAGGAGTTGCCCGAATGAGTGCCCAACTCCACCAGGCAACGCGGCCGCAGAAGATCGACAGCAAGGTAAGCAAACGGGATATGGCCAACCCAGCCGTAAGGCGGCACGATCCGTGGCCGCATCAATACCAACGGGTGGCCCTGAAGCTGGAAATCACCGTTCATTCTGTACTCGCTCCAACCGAACATCCAGCATCGGTATGCCGATCAGGCCCGCGACCATGGAGCCTCCCGTAGCAGTGAAGTGCAACGCCTCATGCAGCCAGTGCTGAACCACATGCTGCTCCTGAGTACCCTCGGCGACACCCGCGGCAATGAAGTATTCGCCGGAAAGCAGGCGAGGCATGACGAAGCAGAAACTGGCATGAAAATGCTGCCCCGCGGTTACCGGAAAGTCATCCTCGTAACTGAGACCGGTGTTATCACCAAACAGCAACTGACCAAGACGATCCTTCACGTAGAAGCCGGCAATCACGTTGTCGGCGCTCGCTTCGGCAAAAAGCTCGATGCGCAACGTGACGTATTCGCCAGCTACCACGGCTGCCACGGCCTGCCCATCCTCGTTAAAAAAGGAGACATGAACAATCCGCACCTTGAACTCGCCAAATCCTTCGGCATCGGGCTGAAACGGAAGAATACGCAGATCATTGCGCAGGGTGGAACGATCGATGAGCTCCTGCCGCTGATCCACCTGATGTTCCCGCGAAACCCTGAGCTGGCTTGCCGGCTGTTGGTGTCCGCGCGCCTGAAACCCACCCTGCTGCTCAGCCAGCGAAGCTTCCATGTAGGCCTCCATCACGTTGCGGGCCTCGCCAACGCGCTGCACGCGACCGTGTTCAAGCCAGATCGCACGATCACACAGACTGGTCACCGCGCTGCCGTCATGGCTGACAAACAGCATGGTGCCGCGCTTGCGGAATTCCCGCAGGTAGCGCATGCATTTCTGCATGAAAAAAGCATCTCCGACGGCCAGTGCCTCGTCGATGATCAGGATATCGGCATCGACATGGACCACTACGGCGAACGCCAATCGCATGACCATACCCGTCGAATAATTGCGCACTGGTTGATCGACAAATTCGCCAATATCTGCATACGCCAGAATATCGTCGATGCGCGCATCCACCTGGCTGCGGCTCAGTCCAAGAATCGACGCATTCAGATACACGTTTTGACGGCCGGTGAACTCCGGATTAAAGCCGCTGCCCAATTCCAGTAAGGCCGCCACACGACCGTGGATGCCTGCGCTCCCCTCGCTGGGTTTGAGCGTGCCAGCGATCAGTTGCAGCAAGGTCGATTTGCCGGCACCGTTGCGACCGACGATCCCCAAGGTTTCACCACGTCGCACTTCAAAATCGATATCACGCAGTGCCCAGAATTCCCTGTAAAAACGCTGTCGCCCCCCGATCAAACTCTGCAACATGCGGTGCACCGGCTTGTCGTAGAGTTGGTAGCACTTCCCCAGCGCATGCACCTCGATCACTACCTCGGCGACCGATGCCGGTGGTGCCACGATGGCTTCAGAGGACATCGGCAAATCCATCCCGCGTGCGCTGGAACCAGAAATACCCGAGCATCAGCACGGCCACCGATGCCAGTGTGTAGATCCCCAATGCGTGCCAATCCGGTGACTGTCCAAACAGCACCAGCTGACGCGTCTGTTCGATCATCAAGGTCAACGGATTGAGCGCAATCCAGTCGCGATATGGTTCATGCAGGTTTGACGCCGGGTAGAACACCGGACTCAGGAACATAAGCATCGACGAAATCACGCCCGCAAGCTGCGTTAGGTCGCGGATAAACACGCCCAACGAGGCCATCAGCCAGCTCACTCCGCACAGCAGCAGGACGTAAGGTGCATATAGCAGCGGCAGATACAGCACTGTCGGGTGCAGCGTGTGCCGTGAGATCAACACGAAAATCAGCAATACCAGCAGGCTTAGTAATGCATTGAACAGGGTCGAAGCCACCATGACGCAAGGCAGGATGGCCAGTGGAAACACCACTCGCTTCACCAGATTGCTCTGCGAGACGATGACACTTGGCGCACGCATGATGCATTCGGCCAGCAGCGAGTGGACGATCATCCCGCAGAAGATCATCAGCGAGAAATCAGCACCCGACTCCATGTTCGGCCAGCGCATGCCGAGAAATACCCTGAACGCGAGCGTATAGACAGCCAGCATCAACAGCGGATTTAAAAATGACCACAATAGTCCGAAGAAGGATCCGCTGTAACGCCCTGCCACATCGCGCTTGGCGAGCTCCCAGAATACATTCCGCCTTATCCAGATACGCCTCGACAGCGACATTCTTACTGTTTCCATTCTTAACTGGCTTACCGTTTCCATTCTTAACTGGCACCTCACCCCAAAACTGTATGACGCTGAAGCGTCGCGACCAGCAGACGCCTGCCCCAGTCTGTTTTTCAATCTTTACGGCCAATCTAATGGCAAACTATTCATCGCTCCGCTGTCCGCTTACGCACCGGCACATTGAATCAACCATACCAGCTTACCGACTGACCATTCGCACCCGAATGTCCGCCTATGTGACACCAAAGAAGGCCCGATGAACAGCCCATCACCTCAAACACAATCGCTCATGGTCACCGGCGGAGCCGGTTTCATCGGTGCCAATTTCGTACTGCAGGCCGTCGCCGACGGCCTGCGCATCATCAATCTTGACAAGCTCACCTACGCCGGCAACCTGGATACCCTGTCATTGCTGCATGGCAACAACAGGCATGTATTCGTGCAGGGCGATATCGGTGACCGGGATCTAGTGACCAAGCTGCTGGCCGAACATCGCCCAGATGCCATCATCAACTTCGCCGCAGAGTCCCACGTTGACCGCTCGATCGACGGGCCGGCCGAATTTGTACAGACCAACGTGGTCGGCACACTGGGCCTGCTGGAGTGCGCGCGAGATTACTGGCGCAGCCTTGATGGTGAATCGCGCGATGCTTTCCGCTTTCTGCACGTGTCGACCGATGAGGTCTATGGTTCGCTCGGTGCGGAAGGCAAGTTCACCGAGCAAACAGCCTATGCGCCCAATTCCCCTTATTCCGCGTCAAAGGCAGCGTCCGATCATCTGGTTCGCGCGTTCCAACACACCTATGGCCTGCCAACGTTAACCACGAATTGCTCCAACAACTACGGCCCTTATCAGTTCCCCG
>Ga0302233_10001709_pt1 | contig 14779 bp, 12 predicted proteins | sample II_Palsa_N3_1_FD_193516 | JGI IMG/M metagenome (GOLD analysis project Ga0302233, IMG submission 193516) | Peat permafrost microbial communities from Stordalen Mire near Abisko, Sweden - II_Palsa_N3_1 | ecosystem: Environmental > Terrestrial > Soil > Palsa > Peat permafrost | place: Sweden... | reverse complement strand
GGCATCGGCGGTGGCAGTGCAGGCAGTCTGATCAAGATCGGCAGCGGCACGCTGGTGTTGAGCGGTGCCAATACCTACACCGGTGGCACCACGATCAGTGGCGGCATGCTGCAGCTAGGTACGGGCAGCAGCAGCGGTAGCGTGCTGGGCGATATCGTGGATCAAGGCACTCTCGCTTTCGATCGCTCCGATAACGCCATCTTCAGCGGCGTGATTTCCGGCAGTGGTGGTCTGTTGCAAGCCGGTAGCGGCACTACGGCGTTGACCGCCGTCGATACCTACACGGGCACCACCGAGGTCGCGTCCGGTGATTTGCAGGTGGACGGCACGATCACCAGCGACGTGCAGGTCGATGCGGGCGCGACACTGTCAGGTACCGGCCAGGTGGGCGGCATCAACGTCTTTGGCAACCTGCTGATCGGCGATGCGGCCGCCGCCGCGAAAGTGATGTCGGCCACGCGTACTGTCACCTTCAACCCCGGCTCGCAGTTCCAGATCTATATCGATCCCACCGGTGCGCACAGCTTGCTGCAGATCAACGGCAGCGCCGTGCTCAAGGGGGGCAATGTCAGCCTCAGCGCGGCGGCCGGTACCTATACGGCGAATCAGTCGTATCAGATCCTTGCCGCCACCGGTGGTGTCACCGGCACATTCAGTGGGGTGCTGGTCAACAGCCTCAACCTGACGCCGACGTTGAAATATCAAGCCAACGGCGTGTATCTGGTGCTGGAGGCGGCTAACGCCGGTAGCACCGGGTCATCAGGGAGTGGGACAACATCGTCAGGGAGCGGCACGGCGTCGTCAGGAAGTGGAACAGTGACCGTGCCCACGGGCACCGCGTCCCTGACACCGTTGTTCCCGTGTTCGCAGCTGACGCTCAACCAGTGCCATACCGAGCGCGCACTACAAATGATTTCGGCTCAGCCACCGACAGCTCTGGTGCCGGCGTTGAACGCACTGGTCACGCAGACGCTCCCGGCAGCCAAGGTATCCCTGGATGCCATGAACGGGCAGATCTTCGCGGAGGCAGACACCGCGGCGCTGCGTCAGATGAGCGATCTGCGCGGACTGGTCGCTGCGCATGCGGCGAACGCGACCGATGGTCAGTTGTGGATGCAGGCGCGCAATGGTGACGCCAGTCTTGGCAGCGATGGCAATGCGCAGTCCGTATCGTTAGACGATCAAGGCAGCTACGCCGGCCTGCAAAACCAGATCGCTGATTGGCTCAAGCTCGGGGCGTTCGTTGGGCAGAACCGTGCCAATCTGAATTTGTCCAATGGTGATCATGCCCGTCTGAATACACCGCAGTTCGGCTTTTATCTCGCTGGCGTGTTCGGCCCCAATGACGCGTGGTATGGCAACGCGAATATGGGTTATGCCAACCCCCAGGTGCGCACCACCCGTTATGTCACCGTGGGCAATGCGGTGGGACAGACCGCCAGTGCTTCGTATCATCAAAACGCCGCGGCCCTATCCCTGGAGCTGGGCTATCGCGGCAGTTTTGGGAGCACGCAAGTGGTGCCGTTTGTCGCCTATGACGGCGCCTACGTAAAGCACGGTCTGGTACAAGAAGACAGTGGCCAGTCGCTGGACGTGAATGTGCGTGGCGATAGTAGGGGGTCGTCCGTGATCTCCAGCGGCCTGCATCTGTCGCAGGATGTTCAGACCGACAGAGGAACGATCATGCCGGAGCTCACGGTCGCCATCGGTCGCCAGCAAGGTGACGCCATGGGCACCGCAGACGTCAGCTTTGAAGCCGCGCCAGGCACAGCGTTCCGCACCGATGGCGTCAAGACGGGTCGACTGCTTGAAACCGTCAGCGGTGGCCTGTCGGCCGAACTCCGTCGTGGTTGGACGGCCAGCCTCGACGGTACCTATGCCCACGCCAGCCACGAAAACGATCGCGGCGTGAAAGCCCAGGTCGCGTTGGCGTTCTGATCGACGATCGATCAGACCCGGGTCCCCTGGTGCACAAACCTATCAGGACGAGGTGATGAGCGGCGTCTTACCGAGCTACGTTCTGATTAGTTGTTGAAAACACGCTCGGCAGACATTTCTGTAAAGCGGAAGTCGACCCCGAGCATTTTCGAAGCGGCCTATCAACATAGGCCGTTTTTTTTGCCTCGAACACGTCGTGTGATTCACCCTTGGACTCGCTGCGCTCGCACGGCATGACTGTCGCCAGATGCGATAGGTGTCCGACTGCCGATGGTAGAGTGGCGACGATTGCATGAGCGAGATTCATCAATGGCGCGTGAAAACTATGGTGACCTACTTGCGTTTTTGGCGGTAGCGCGCGAACAAAGCTTCACCAAGGCTGCCGCCCAGCTAGGTATTTCACAGTCCGCGCTCAGCCATGCGATCCGGTTACTCGAGACGAGACTGGACGTTCGTCTATTGAATCGCAGCACGCGTAGCGTGACGCCCACGGAAGCGGGCGACCGATTAATTGCATCGATTACCCCGCACTTCGAAGAAATCGATGCCGAAGTGGTAGCCGTCAAAGGGTTACGCGGAAAACTTAGCGGCACCCTCCGCATCACAACGGCGGATTACGCGTTCCACACAGTCATCTGGCCAAAACTCCAAGAGCTTCTGCCCGCCTATCCCGATCTAAAGGTGGAGACGATCATTGACCACGGGCTGACAGACATCGTCGCGCAACGCTTCGATCTGGGTATTCGCTACGGCGATCAGGTCGCCAAGGATATGATCGCGGTGCGGATCGGGCCGGATATACGTATGACGGTTGTCGGAGCGCCACAGTATTTGAAGGGCAAAAGCCGGCCGCGCACCCCGCAGGACCTGCTGGGTTTTCGCTGTATAAACCTTTACCTGGCGTCCTATGGCGGTCTTTATGCCTGGCAGTTGGAAAAGGGAAAGAGCGAGGTACAAGTACGCGTCGATGGGCAAGTGAGCTTCAACGGAATTGTCCAGGTCGTTGAAGCAGTGGTTGCCGGATTTGGGCTCGCATTTATCCCGGAAGACCTGGCCGAGCCGCACGTAAAGGCCGGTCACCTGCAATACGTGCTGCAAGACTGGTCGCCTGTTTGGCCGGGCCTCCACGCCTATTATCCGAGCCGGCGACAGTCGTCGCCGGCCCTTCGTCTTGTCGTGGATGCTTTGCGGTATCGCAAGTAGCGCGGGTGCTACCTACCTGGACAATGTCGCACTGCTGGCTAGCTCTGGACTCACTATTTCTTCGGCAGCGCAAAGGCCATCACGATGTCCCGCGCCCAAACCAGGGCGCCCGTGCGCGCATCGATTGTCGGCACGACACCCGAAGGCTCGTTCGTGCGTAAGTTGTCCCCGACTAGTCCTCCCAAAATAATTAGGCTGCGGGCAATCGTTAGCGCAGGGGTAGGAAAATACTCACCGGGCGTGGAGTCGCCCATGCCTTTCCTCAGCATGAACTGAATTCATTAACGGGCCTAGCGCAACCGGCTATGACTGCGCTGTCGCAACATCTGCTTCCCGCTGGGAAGGACCGTGCAGTGTTATAGCGAAGGCACACGCGACGCATCCCGCCCCTGTCACGGCGACGACCGCAGCGACGGGAAAGGGTGCTTTGTCTGACAGAGCGCCCACGACAGCAGCGCCGAGAACCCCGCCGCCATACTGGATGGCTCCTAACAATGCTGACGCAGCTCCCGTGCCCGTTGGCAGATCTTCGAGTGCTGCGGTGACGCCGTTAGCCACGATAAATCCTGTAGCGGCCACGAATGCGATCGCCGGCACAAACACACCCCAGAGCCCACCGATGCGAAGCGTGACGGCTATCAGCATCACCCCGCCGGCTACACCTGCACCGATCGCACCAGCGCGCAGCAGTCGAACGGCGCCGATGCGTGGCACCAGTCGCCGGTTAACGAGGTTGGCCACCATGAGGCCGGCGACTCCGGCAGAGAAGATGAGCGCGTACCTCGATGGTGCGAGGCGAAAATACTCGATATATATGAAGGGTGAGGCTGCGATATAGGCGAACGTACCCGCGTAGAAGAAACCCAGCGCACCTGCAAAAGCTAGCAGCCGCGGTTGCAGCATAAGCTGCTTGTACTGCAGGAACGCCGTCAACAATCCCGCATTACAGCGGCGCGCCGTGGGCAGCGTCTCCGGAAGAGTCCACACCGCGCAGGCGGTAGCTATTCCCGTCGCAACCAAAAGCCAAAAGATCGCTCGCCATGACCCGGTGACTTCGAGCACGAGGCTTCCGATGGAGGGACCAAGCAGCGGCGCGATAGCCATGACCGTCATCAGGGACGACATGACCTGCGCGCCACGTACCCCTGCGAATCGGTCGCGCACCATGGCCCGGGCAAGCACCACACTTGCGCACGCCCCGATCGCCTGGATGGCTCGCGAGCAAACAATGGCGGTACCCGAGCCTGCCAGAGCGCAGCCGGCCGACCCCAGGATAAACACCAACAGCCCGGCGAGAATGGGCGCGCGTCGACCAAAGCGATCGCTCAGAGGACCCCAAATTAGCTGTCCCGCACTGAATCCGATCAGGTAGGTCGAGACCGTCATGGCGGCCACGCCAGGCGTGACGCCCAGATCTCGCACCATAGTCGGCATGGCGGGCAAATAAAGGTCCGTCGAGATGGACGCGAATGCCATGAGCAGACTCGTCACGGCCAACATCCAGTAATCGCGGACGGCTTCACTGCGTGGTCTTGGGGCTCTTGCGAGCGGCGAGGACGGCATGCGGGCTCTCTTCTGACCTCACATGAGGCGCTGGCCGCGAATGCTACTTCCTAAACCAATCGGAAGTTCCCCCGGCTCTGCCGGGGTGGCAGTAGCAGTTTGACGTTTAAAGAAGTAGCTGTCGGCATTGAGGTAGTTCAAGCGCAGATATCGAATCGAAGGCAAATTCTGGCTTGGAATGGTGAAGCCGGTGCATCAAGGGTTGAATGGCGAGCACTTGATTCTCGATTGCGAAAAGGCCCCTTTGAGGGGCCAGCAATCGTTAAAGCCCCCGGCTTTGCCGGGGGATACTTACTGCCCCTGTCTAGTCATGAATTTAATTCATAGGTCCAAGCAATTAAATGGTCTTAATCAATCGAATGTAAGCGCGTAAAACAGTAGTCCTGCATCACAGCGACGAATACGGGACGGTGGTCCCACGTCGAACGATTCGCGAGCGACGGACGGAGAAACGGCGGTGGAAAGAAACTATTTGGTGTTTACGGCTTGGCTTTCGCTGGCCCTCGTACCGATGACCGCGACAGGCGCGTCGGGTAGCGACATAGTCATCGTGCCCACGGGAAGCCAGCCGTCCATCGTCGGTCCCGCGAGCAACTTCACCGGTGCGGCGCGCATTGACCCGGTCCTTCTCCAACCGCGTGCACCATCCCGACTGTCGGCCGGATACGTCACCTTCGAGCCGGGCGCTCGATCCGCCTGGCATACGCATCCTCTAGGGCAATTGCTGGTCATCGTGGGCGGCACTGGCTGGGTGCAGCAAGAAGGTCATCCACGTCAGACCGTTCATGCGGGAGACGTTATCTGGACGCCTCCGGGGGTGAAGCACTGGCACGGCGCGACCGCGACCACCGCCATGACGCAGCTCGCCGCCCAAGAAACGGTCGACGGCCGAAATGTGACCTGGATGGAAAAAGTCTCCGACGCCGACTACACCCGCTAGCGGGGCACTCCCTTTACTTCGCCGGAAATCACTATGCGCTATTCAATTCTTGGACTTGCCATCATTCCGCTACTGCACGTGTCGATAAGCAGTGCATCGACCCTACCGCCAGCGCGCGCACCGATCGTCGCCCCGACGCTCGATGAGACGCGCGCGGTGTCGCCCGCGCTAGCCCGCTACACCGAGACCACCCTTCTTGGCGAGTTGTGGTCGCGCCCTGGCCTTAGCCCAAGAGATCGCAGCGTGGTGACCATTGCTGCGCTGATCGCGAGAAACCAGGTCATCGAAATGCCATTTTATTTCAATCGTGCGCTCGACAACGGGGTGACGCCGGCTGAGCTGTCGGAAATCATCACGCATCTCGCGTTCTACGCAGGGTGGGCAAATGCTACGGCTGCGGTGGCCGTCGCCAAGGATGTATTCCACGATCGCGGCGTGACGGCCGCGCAGTTGCCACCGGCTGAACCGGACCTCATGCCGATCGACGAGAAGGCTGAGGCCTTACGCGCGAGTGCTGTGCAGGAGAACGCAGGCGCGATCTCTCCTGGCGTCGTCCACTACACCAGCGAAGTGGTTTTCCACAACTTATGGCTGCGCCCCGGGCTTGCGCCCCGCGACCGTAGCCTCGTTACCGTCAGTGCCCTGATCGCCAACGGCCAGGTTGCGCAAATCCCTTACCACCTAAATCGGGCGATGGACAACGGCCTGACGAAGGCGCAGGTCGGTGAGGTGTTGACGCATCTCGAATTCTACGCGGGCTGGCCGAATGTCTTCTCGGCTATCCCGGTCGTAAAAGATGTGCTCGCCAAACGTCCCGGCTGAGTAAAAACGCCAATGACATTGGCCCGTGCTCTCAAGGAGTGCGACGCGACGCGCGGGGCGCCATGAAATTCTCAAGTTGCACCAAAGGACCATGAAATGACACAAACCTATACGGAAGAAAAATCGGTCGCCGGCCGGCGCAGGGTGCTCAAGGCGGGCGCCGGATTGATGGCAGCCCCCATGCTGGGCGCCATGGCAGCCTCCAGTGGCAATCGTGGCGGCATACGAAATGACCCCTCGGCGGCCGCCGCACAGAACGTACGCGCTGTGGGCGCGAAAAGTGCGACTGCGCCGCTAGGATCACTTACGATCTCACGACGTGCAGTCGGTCCACGCGACGTCCTCCTGGACATTCTGTACTGCGGCGTGTGTCACTCCGACATCCACACTGTTCGTGGTGAATGGGGGCCGACGCAGTACCCGTGCGTGCCCGGCCACGAAATTGTCGGGCGTGTCATTGCCGTCGGTACCGAAGTCACCAAGTTTCAGGTCGGCGACATCGGCGGCGTGGGCTGCATCGTGGACTCCTGCGGCGTGTGTGAGCCTTGTCAGGACGATCTAGAGCAGTACTGCGAAAAGGGCATGACTCAGACGTATGGCTCGCCGGATGCGCATACCGGTGGCTACACCTTCGGTGGGTATTCGGACCGCGTTGTCGTTAAGGATCATTTTGTCATCCGCATCCCCCCGGGTGCGGACCTTGCCGCCATGGCGCCATTTGCTCTGCGCAGGTGTCACGACCTTCTCGCCGATGCAGCACTGGAAACTCGAACGTGGTCAGCGCGTGGGTGTCGTGGGCATGGGCGGACTTGGCCATGTGGCCGTGCAACTTGCTGCGGCCCGCCATGCCGAGGTCACCGTGTTTACGACCACATCATCGAAACTCGGGGATGCCAAGCGTCTAGGCGCAACGGATGCGGTGCTCTCCACGGATGCCGCGGCCATGAAGGCACACGCTGGCAAGTTCGATCTGATCATCTCGACCGTACCTAACGGCTATCCGATGCAGGCTTTCATCGACCTGCTGAAGTTGAACGGTACGCTGGTGAACGTCGGTGCCATGGAGCCATTGAAAGAAGTCAAGGGCCTGCACCTAGCGATAGGCCGGCGCGCACTGGCCGGATCGATTATCGGCGGCATTGCCGAAACACAGGAGGTGGTCGATTACTGCGCTGCGCGGAACATCAAGGCCCAGGTACAGCTCATCCGGCCGGATGAGATCAACACAGCTTTCGAGGGCGTGATCGACAAAAGCGTGCGCTACCGCTACGTGATCGATTTCGCGTCATCCAAGCGCGCCGGCTGACAGGCAAATAAACGATAAGAACACAGAGGTTGGCAATGAATACCTGGAGCCACGAACAACTCGAACGCATTAAACAATCAGACGATTTGCATGTCGCGCCGTTTCGGCAAGACGGTACGACACCGGGAACGCCGACGTGGATCTGGTCGGTTGTCGTCGGCGATGAGCTCTATGCGCGTGCTTATCACGGGCGCGCCTCGCGGTGGTTCCAGGCGGCGCTCGCACAGGGTGCCGGCCGCATCACCATCGTAGACATGGACCTTCCCGTGACTTTCGAGTTGGTGCAGGACGCGCTCAACAACCAGATCGATGCGGCCTATCAAGCGAAATATGCGGGTCACACCTATCTCGCGCCGATGATCCGGAATGAAAGCCGGTCCGCGACCGTACGAATTCGCCCCGCTGGCTAAGCGGCAATCTAACGAACGGTACCAACGTGAACATATGACAGCGGCCGACCACCCAAAAGCGGACGATCGTGCACATGAATTTCCCCAAATCTACAAAGGACTTAAACATGAATCCCACCTACGACTTTAACGGACAAGTTGCGCTCGTCACGGGCGCGAGCACCGGCATGGGCTTCGCGGCGGCCAAGGCATTCGCGGAATCCGGAGCTGCCGTTGCGCTGGCAGACATCAACGTCGACGCATTGCGGACGGCCACCGATACGCTAGAGAAAGCGGGTCACAAAGTCATCGCCATCGTATGCGACGTCACTGACGAAGCGCAGGCGGCCGCGATGGTCGAGCGCACAGTCGCTGAGTTTGGCCGCCTTGATATGGCCTACAACAACGCGGGCATCCTCGGTCCCATGGGCGACATCACCGATGAAACCGGCGAAGGTTTCGACCAGGTCAACGCCGTCAATTTACGCGGCGTATGGACCTGCATGAAGCATGAGCTCCTGCAAATGCGCAAGCAGGGAAGCGGCGCGATCGTCAACTGCTCGTCGCTTGGCGGTCTCGTTGGTCTTGCTGGGCGTGCGGCTTATCACGGCAGCAAGCACGGCGTTATCGGCATCACCAAGGCGGCGGCCCTGGACTACGCTGCCAAGGGCATCCGCGTGAATGCGGTATGCCCTGGTTGCATTGACACGCCCATGGGGGACGCGATTGACCCCGCTGCGATGAAGGAATTCCTGAAGCAGCAGCCGATTGGCCGCATGGGCCGTCCTGAAGAGGTCGCTGCCGCTGTGCTTTGGCTTTGCAGCCCTGCCGCTAGCCTCATTCTCGGTGTCGCTCTGCCCGTCGACGGTGGGTTCGTCGCCCACTGATTATTGTTTCGCTTCGCGGCAGCTACTTGGGTAGCCGCCGCGCTTCGCCTTCATTCGCAGGAGAACACTATGGACATCATCCGCAATGGCTCTGTGCCGTCCGCTAAGGGGCCGAGCGATTACTTCACGGGCACCGTGCGTATCGACGCGCCCTTCAAGGGAGCGGGTGACGCGCGCATAACGGGAGCTACGGTTACGTTCGAACCGGGCGCTCGATCCGCGTGGCACACCCATCCTTTGGGGCAGGTGTTACTTGTTACCGCGGGTAAGGGCTGGACGCAGTGCGAAGGTGGCGCGATCGTCGAGATCAACGCGGGCGACATCCTTATCTGTCCGCCAGGCCACAAGCACTGGCACGGCGCTTCGCCAAGCACATCGATGACGCATATTGCGGTCCAGGAGGCCCTGGATGGCGTGAACGTTGTATGGCTTGAAAAGGTTACCGACGAAGAATATTCGGTCGGGCCATCTCCCAAGCCCTAATCAACCCAGCGCTACAGGGATTGTGATAACCCGTTTCTAAGCTAAGCGAGAAGCTTTCGAGGACAGGTACCTATGCACTACAAACATCTTGGCCGTACCGGACTGAAAGTGAGTCGGCTTTGCCTGGGCACAATGAATTTTGGCGAATTGACGAACGAGTCGACGAGCTTTGAGATCATGGATGCGGCGCTGGACGCTGGCATCAACTACTTTGATACGGCGGATGTCTACGGCGGCCCCAATTCTCCAGACATGGAGAAAGGCTACGGGATTTCCGAAGAATATATCGGGCGATGGCTAGCTCAAGGCGGTCGTCGAGAGCGGATTGTCCTTGCCACAAAGGTCTATCAGCCGATGGAAACTGGCCCGAATGACCGTCATCTCTCGGCTTACCACATCCGAAAAGCCTGTGAGGAAAGCCTGCGTCGGCTGCAGACAGACCACATCGACCTGTACCAGATGCACCACATCGATCGCAGCACGCCTTGGGAGGAGATCTGGCAGGCGATGGAGGTGCTCGTGCGACAGGGTAAAGTCATCTACGTTGGCAGCAGCAACTTCGCTGGCTGGGACATTGCTACGGCTCAGTCGACGGCTATAGCGCGTTCGTTCATGGGGCTGGCATCTGAGCAAAGTCTCTACAACTTGACGGCACGCACTATTGAGTTAGAGGTCATTCCGGCCTGTCGGCATTTCGGCCTTGGCCTTGTACCGTGGAGTCCAATCGGCGGTGGCCTGCTGGGTGGAGTGTTGCGGAAGGCGGCAGAAGGTCGGCGGGCAAAGCCAAAAGTCACGCAGCAAATCGAGCGACTTAGGCCGCAGCTCGAAGCCTATGAGTCGCTCTGCCGTGACATTGGAGAAAAGCCTTCGGACGTCGCGCTGGCGTGGCTGCTGCGTAACCCGGCAGTCACCGCTCCCATCATCGGTCCGCGTACGGTTGAACAGCTCAAGGAGAACCTTCGCGCCGTCGATGTGGTTCTTTCGGATGACGTGCTCGAGCAACTCGACAAGATCTGGCCAGGACCGGGCGGAGAAGCGCCCAAGGCCTATGCTTGGTAACGTTCCTTGCGGTCGTTCTGATCGGGGCAAATCTACGGACACCAAAGTCCGTGGTGGGTTTGAAGCATTACAAGTGGCCGCTTTGGAAGCATTAGAGCTGGTGGGTTTGCGGCCGTAACGGGTGGCGGGTTTCAGCAGAATACGCAGGCTTGAGCTTTTAGAAGTGCTCTTCGTTTTCGATTAAATATTAGGTAAAGAGTGAGATGTCGGCACAGTTGACCCAGGACTGCGTGGCCGATGCTTGGTCAGGAGCGCCGCCATGACAGGTGTGGACTGGTTCATTTCTTTGGACGAACATGATCCTGCTGTACGCTTGGCGCGTTGGCCATTTACGGCAAGATAGTGCTTGCCGAGTCCGTGGTCAGAGCTTTCCAATTCCCAGCTACATGGAGAAAACCGAATGACCCGCATCCTGTTTGTCGGCCAGAAGCCGGAGACCGTGGATTTTTCCGACCCATCGCTTCCTCCGGGTTTTGATGCCGACAAGATCAATGCGGGTATCGCCGTTGCCGTCACCAAGATCCAGGAGCGCGGATGGCAGGGCGACACGTGCATGATCACGCCCGACGAGGCCGGCAGCGTCACGCTCGAAAAACAACTGAAGAGCGCAACTTATGACTGTGTGGTGATCGGTGGTGGCCTCAGAATTCCGCCGAAGAGCCTGGTGCTGTTTGAGACGGTGGTGAACATTGTCCATAAGGCAGCGCCGGGCGCCGTCATCGCATTCAACACGCGCCCGGAAGACACTGCCGAGGCTGCTGCTCGCCAGCTTCATCTCGGCTGACAGTGAACGCCACGCCAGGGGCTCGCGCCGGCAGGCCCCCGGGAAACGCAGCTATCGCATCGGGTCTGCTCGCACGGCCGATATTTCCCGCCACTCCCGGAAAAATGGACGCCCCCAAAGCGGACGTTCGCGACCGGCTCAAATGGGTCGGTTTTCGCCGGTCGACATCGGCTTCAGCGAATCACAGTGGTCGGCGGCCTGGTGACTGTAGATCGGTCGTGTGATGCATTCGCTCGGACGCACGCAACGGCGGCGCATCGCTTTTGGCTGTTATCACCCGCGATGCCCGCGATGTCTCAATGAAAATCTCGCGACCGCACATCCAGACCTCCGAGCAACTCGCTCATGTCGAGCAATCGACTGGCAATCAGATGGCATACGCCATCGACCGATTCCCACCGCCCATCGATTCCCAGCAGTTCTGATTCCAGTAACACCCGTCTATGGGTTTCGGCGACATCGCGCCAGACGACGACGTTGACCATGCCATGTTCGTCTTCCATCGTGAGGAACGTGACACCGCTGGCCGTCTGTGGTCGCTGACGTATCGTGACGACGCCCGCAACACGCGCATAGCTGTTGTGAGGGCGCTTGCGCAGCGTCCTTGAGTCCACGCATCGAGCGGCGCGTAGCCGATCTCTGATTTGCGCCATGGGGTGCACGCCCAGCGTCAGGCCAGTTCGCGCGTAGTCGGCCAGCGTCTCCTCGGCCTGCGTCGGCTTCGGTAAGGCCACCTCGATCTCTGCCGGACTGGTGTTACCGAAGAGCGGCAACTGCCTTTCGACACCGGCGATCTCCCAATGCGCGTGGTTCCGATGCTTCGACAGACCCCGCAACGCGCTGGCTTGCGCCAACAAGTCCTGATGACGCCTGTCCACGGCCGCTCGCGCGCAGAGATCCGCGATGTCGGCGAACGGGCGTTGTGCGCGGGCCGCCATGATCCGCTGCGCCGCTTCTTCGCTGAATCCTCGCACCTGGCGTAGCCCAAGCTGGATCGCGGGAGGTTCTTCCTCACGGGTGATGAGCGTGTTGTCCCAATCGCTGCACTGCACGTCGATAGGGAAAACATCGATGTCATGGCGTCGGGCATCCTGCACGATCTGGCTCGGCGCATAGAAGCCCATCGGTTGGCTGTTCAACAGCGCGCAGGTGAAGGCCGCGGGCTCGTGACACTTCAGCCAGCAGCTCGCATAGACGATGCCAGCGAAACTGGCCGCGTGTGATTCGGGGAACCCATACGAGCCGAAGCCCTTCATCTGCTCGAACAGCCTCTTGGCAAAGGCGGCGGTGTAGCCGCGATCGGTCATGCCGGTCAGGATGCGTTCGCGGTGCTTCTCCAATCCACCCCGGCGCTTCCACGCGGCCATGTCACGCCGAAGTCCGTCCGCTTCGCCTGCCGTATAGCCAGCGGCGACCATGGCCAGCTTCATCACCTGTTCCTGGAACAGCGGTACACCCAGCGTGCGTTCGAACACCTCCTTCAACTCTTCCGAAGGGTAGTCGACGGGCTCCTCGCCCCTTCGTCGCCGCAGATACGGATGCACCATGTCGCCCTGAATGGGGCCGGGTCGAACGATCGCGACTTGCACCACGAGATCGAAGAAGTTCTCCGGCCGGTGCCGCGGCAGCATGGCCATCTGTGCGCGTGACTCGATCTGGAACACGCCCACCGTGTCGGCGCGTTGGATCATGGCGTAGGTGGCCGGATCTTCCGATGGCAACGTGGCCATCGAGTAATCCTGTCCGCGCTGGTGGCGCAGCATGTTCAGGCATTTCTGCACGCACGTGAGCATACCCAGGGCCAAGCAATCGACCTTCAACAAGTTCATCGTGTCGAGGTCATCCTTGTCCCATTGGATGATCGTGCGATCGGGCATCGCCGCGTTCTCCACGGGCACCAGTTCGCTCAGTGGCGCATCAGAGATGACGAACCCACCAACGTGCTGCGACAGGTGCCGCGGCATGTCCAGGATCTCGGCCGTCAGCTTGACGATGCGCCGGATGACCGCGCTCTCAGGATCGAATCCACGCTCTCGCAACCGCTCAGCGAGTGACGCATCACCGTTCGACCATGCGAATACCTGGCTCAACTGATCGACCTGATCGAGTGGCAGTCCCATGGCCTTGGCCACGTCCCGCACGGCGCTCTTGCCGCGATAGCAGATAACAGTGGCCGCCAGAGCGGCACGTTCTCGCCCGTATTTCCGATAGATGTACTGGATGACTTCCTCACGGCGCTCGTGCTCGAAGTCGATGTCGATGTCGGGTGGCTCGTTGCGCTCCTTGGAAATGAACCGCTCGACCAACAGGCTCATCTTCATCGGATCGACCTCGGTCACGCCGAGGGCGAAGCACACCGATGAATTGGCAGCGGACCCTCGGCCCTGGCAAAGGATTCCCTGGCTGCGCGCGAAGCGCACGATGTCATGCACCGTCAGGAAATAGGACTCGAAACGCAGTGCTTCGATCAGTCCCAGCTCGTGCTCGATCTGCTTATGCACTTTCTCCGGCACACTCTCGGGCCAGCGCCATCGCGCACCCTCTTCTGACAGGTGGCGCAACCAGCTGGTAGCGGTGTGGCCTTCCGGCACGAGCTCGGCCGGATAGCGGTAGCGCAACTCGTCGAGCGTAAAGGTGCATCGGGCGGCGATCCGTGTGCTCTCGTCGAGCAACGCCTCGGGATAGATTTTGGCGAGCACATGCCGGCGACGCAGGTGCCGTTCGCCGTTGCGTGCGATCAACCCGCCCGCTTCGGCGACAGGCACGCGATGCCGGATCGCGGTGAGCGTGTGCTGCAAGGCCAGCCGGTGCCGAATGTGCATGTGCACGTCGCCCGTCGCGACCAGCGGCAGGCCGACCTCGCGGCCGATCGCTTCAAGCTCGCGCATCCTTCGCGCATCGTTCGGTCCACGATGCAGCTCAACGGCCAACCAGGCGCGATCGCCGAACGTTTGTCGCACCCAGCGACCGTGAGCCACGTCGACGATCAGATCGGGCGCCCACAGAACCAACGTGCCCGGCAGACCGGTAGCCACGTTGGCGCGCGTCAGACGATAGGTGCCTTTCTCCGAGGCGCGCCGTCCCGTCGTGATGAGGCCACACAGCGACGTGTAGCCTTCCTTCGTTTCGCACAGCACGACGATCTTCGGGCCATCGCCGAGCTGGATCTCCGAACCGACGATCAACGGCACGCCCGTGTCGCGTGAGGCTTCCAGTGCGCGGACGATACCGGCGAGTGAGCACTCATCGGTGATCGCCAGTGCCGCATAACCACACGTCTTCGCCCGCTCGAACAACTCGCGTGCACTGGATGCGCCACGGCCGAAGGAGAAGTTCGAGAGGCAATGGAGCTCCGCGTAGGCTGTCATGCGAACCACCCGTGGATCATCCAGCCGATCTGTTCGT
>Ga0302233_10001695_pt1 | contig 14882 bp, 16 predicted proteins | sample II_Palsa_N3_1_FD_193516 | JGI IMG/M metagenome (GOLD analysis project Ga0302233, IMG submission 193516) | Peat permafrost microbial communities from Stordalen Mire near Abisko, Sweden - II_Palsa_N3_1 | ecosystem: Environmental > Terrestrial > Soil > Palsa > Peat permafrost | place: Sweden... | reverse complement strand
CCTGCTGCTGCTGCTGCTCCTGCTCCTGCTGCTGCTGCTGGGTGTCGTCGTTATCCGCTGCTGGCTCCATTTGGTGGGTATCTTTTTGTTGTGGTGAAAAAGTTTTTCAATTGGATGGGATGCAAAAGCAAACAACAACAAAAAAACTTCCACTTCCCCACAATTGATGACATCATCACAGAGAAAATCATCCCCCATTTTCGCAGTGCTCGCCCTGTAGTGCACGGGAAATTCACCTTCAAAAAAAAAATGCGACTGTCCCCTGCCCAGGCTCTCCTCCGTGCCCTCCTCGTCCTGGCGATGTGGATGGACGTTGCCTGCGCGACCTGGCTTGCACTTCAAGAGCCGCTGACGATGCAGACGCCGCGATACGGCCACAGCGCGGTCGTGCTGTCAGACGGTGTGACGCTGCTTGTGGCCGGTGGGACCGATGGCCAGCGGGTGCTTGACCTGGCCGAGGTCCTTGTGCCGCCGCCCTCGCCCTCGACCTCGACCTCGGCCTCGGCCTCCAGTAGCAGCAGCAGCAACGGCCAATGGCACGTCACCAGCAGTATGAACCAGCCGCGGATGGGCCACACACTGACGGTCTTGCCCAACGGGTGGGTGCTGGTCACGGGCGGGTGCACTGACCTGGACGATTGCGACGGCACGACCACGGCCACGACAGAGCTGTACGATCCGTCCGAAGGCCATCCGCCCTTGCCGGGCACGTTCTATCTGTCCACCAGCATGACTTTGGCACGAGCGTACCACACGGCGACGCTGCTGGCTGACCGCGGCATCGTGGTCGTGACGGGCGGATGGCCCCTCAACGCCGACACGTCGACCGAGGCGCTGGATATTGCCACGGGCGTGTGGCAGGCACTGCCCCTGGCCACGATGGACCTGCCACGCGACCACCACACGGCAATCCTCCTGCCCAATGGCCTGCTCTCGATCTGGGGCGGCTCCCAGTTCAACGACGGCGGCGAGATCCTCAACGTGACCACCAGCACCTGGACGCGCACCGCCTCCGCGCCCGGATCGGTCGTCCAGTACCCCTACACGTCTGCCACGCTGCTGCTGGACGGCTCGTCGGTGCTCGTGGCCGGCACCAGCTACGTCAGCGCCAGCAGCCCGCTCCGTGACACGGCCATCTACAACATCACCAGCGACACGTGGACGGAGCCACCGGGCCACATGATCACTCCACGGTACAGGCACACGGCCACGCTGCTGGCCAACGGGCTGGTCCTGGTCGTGGGCGGGATCGATGTCCACTCGGACAACAACGGCAACCAGGTGGCGCTGTGCAGCGAGCTGTTTGATCCCTCAACCGGCACGTGGGCCAGCAGCAGCGGATGTCTGGCGTACCCGCGGCTGGACCACACGACGTCCGTCTACCCAAACGACGTCAAGGTCGTCGCCGTCGGCGGGCAGGACCCGCAGGCAGCGGCCAACGCAGAGACGTACGACTACACGAACGCCGCCTGGGCCGACAACAACAACGCGCCCTTCCCCGACGGATCGGAGCGAGTGTGGCTCACAGTCACCCTCCTCCCATTGACAGGCAAGATCCTGCTGGTCGGAGGTGTGCCCGAGACCGACGGGCCTATCGCCCCGGCCTACTCATCGACCCTTCTCTACGACGAGGTAAAAGCTAAAAAATCAACAAATAAATATACATAAATAATAGTTATCGTTGTAGGAGACCGGCTACTCTGCAGGCGGCAGCCTCGTCTCTGGCGGCCGTGCAGGCCACACAGCCAGCCTGGTCCTCTCGGACGCATACCTTTTGGTCGCGGGCGGGTTCAGCAGCACGGTGATGGCCGCACTCGCCACGTGCGAGCTCTACGACGTGGCACAGGGTACGTGGTCTCCCGTTGCGCCCATGTCGACTGCGCGATCGTTCCACCGGGCCGTGGTCCTGCTGAGCGGCCAGGTCCTCGTGGCGGGCGGGATGGACTCGAGCAGCACGCCCATCGTCTCGACCGAGCTGTACGACCCCTCGGCCGGCCAGTGGACGACCCTGAGCAGCCTCAACGAGCCCCGTGTGCTGCACAGCCTCACCCTGCTGGCCGACGGGTCAGTGCTGGCCGCAGGCGGGGCAGCAGGCAGCGATGATGCGACGGCCGAGGTGTACGACCCCTCTGCCTCCGCGACACCAACGTGGGCGTACACTGCGGGGCCCATGACGTCGCCGCGCACGGTCCACTCTGCGACGCTACTGCACGACGGGCGCGTGCTGATCGCGGGCGGCATGTACATCAACACGACCGTGGAGGTGTCGTACCGCTCTGCCGAGATCTACGACCCCGTGAGCGGTCTGTTTGCGCCCACGGCCAGCATGAGCGACGCACGGTGCACGCACGGGGCCCTGGTGATGGCCGGCGGGGGCGGCAACTACGTCCTCGTGGTGGGGGGCGCCGACGTCGAGCAGTTCTCGCTGACCTTGCACGACAGCTCCGAGGTCTACCTTGTGGAGGAGGGCGGGTGGATCCTGTACGGCTCGATGTCGCTCCCGCGCATGTTCCTCCAAGGCGCGATCGCCCTGACGCCCAGCGGCGCCGTGTTTGTCGCGGGCGGCGCCGTGCCGTGGTACCCCGGGTCCTCGCAGTGGCAGGTCACCAACACCACGGACGTGTTTGCATGCCGCCCCGGCTACTTTGGCGGACTGTGCGCTGCGTTCGCCGATCCAGCAACAACGTGCAAGAACGGGGGCGTGCTCAGGGACAACTTTGGCGGCAACGGACTGTGCGCGTGCCCCGCGGGCTACACGGACGACTACTGCGCCGTGCCCGACTGCCGTCTCGTGGGCTGCGCGGGCAACGGCACGTGCGATCCGGTCGTTGGGGGCGCATGCAGCTGCGTCATCGGCTGGACAGCCGACTTTTGCACCGTCCCGCAGCCATGCACCGCCGAGCTGTGCCAGCACGACGGCGTGTGCGTCCCTGGGGACAACGCGTGCGTGTGCACCCCAGGGTACGGTGGCGTATTCTGCCAGGATCAGCTGGGCTGCTTCAACGAGACGGATCCGCAGGCCGTGTGCATCCACGGGACCTGTGTCATCGGCGGCGAGGGTGTGTACTGCGTGTGCCCGTTTGGCTACCAGGGCGATCAATGCCAGGAGCTCTCTGCGCTGTACGCCATCTTCCCGCTGCTGCCCGTGATCATCGGCATGACGCTGGCCGTGGTGCTGTTTGCCCTGGGCAAGTACCGCTACAGCCCCGACGCCGACAACCGCGTCGTGTTTGTGGTGCTGGTGGGCGTGGTGGACCTGATCACGCACATTGTGTTCCTGCTCACGGCGTACAACGAGGCGCAGGTGCCGCGCACGCTCTTTGGCATGGCCATGCTGTTTGTCATCCTGCCGATGCTGGCAAACCTGGGCTTTGCCATGTGGTTCCTGTTGCAGATGTCACGCGACGACGGCGACCCCCACTGGTTTGCGCAGCACCACACCGTCGTCGCAATCGTCGCCACCGTCGCAATGACGAATGCAGAGTCTGTCTCCCTGCTGCGATCGCGCTTGTACAACCTCGACATGTTCTCCGCCGAGTGGCCCGACTGGGCCCTCGACCGCATCGAGTACTTTGGCGTCGTGCCCGTGTTCCTGCAGGACATCCCCCAGATCGTCATCCAGTCGCTCATCACCTCGCGCACAAACGACTTTAACTCGGCCGCACTCGCATCCATCTTCATGGCCTCTGTCTCCATCACAAAGGAGGTCGTCAGCCGCGTCTTCCTCTCGCGAGCACGCTCCATCCAGTCAGACATGTACGGCCTCGGGGGGAAGCAGCAGTACGCCATGCTGGACTAGATATGTGGGCTGTTATAGTATAATTTGTTTTTCCGAGTTGATGCTTGAAAAACTCTGAGCAAGAACTTCAGACTACGTAGGGAGGTTTAAACGAAACCATCCACTGCCATCACACAACAACAAAAAATTCTTTTTTAATTTTTTTTTCTCAACTGTTGGTATGGGTTACACAGATTTCGTTACAACGCCAATGCGCCACACACCCAGTTATCTGCCGTTACGTAATTTGGTGATGTCGGGGGCGCAAAGCACTCTCGCACGGTAAATCTATGACAAAGACTGTGTCAGACTTTTGAAAAAAAAAATTTTTTTTTTCAAACATACGTGTCGCCGTAAGCTGATTCGCACTGTGCGGCCGCTTGCTCCGCCTCTCCGATAGTACTTTGGTTTGTAGCATCGTTGGCTTCGCCCTGTATGTCGCAATCACGGCAGTGATCACCTTTGTCACGGTGCAGCTCCTGCCCATTCGAGGAGTTGTTCACGACGATGGTCATCACAACGACGCCGTCCATGCTCGACGCGGCAGAGAACGACGTTATAAGCTGGGCTGTGGCCGCAGTCGAGCCGGTACCTGAGAACTGACAGTTGAACGTTTCTCTCGTCCGAGACCGCTTTGGCGAGCCGCACGGCGACTCGGAAACGGTCGATAAGCCTAGCGAAACGCTCACCGTGACCGGCGTGGTGTCGTCAATGCAGCTACTGGCTAGCCTCTTGAGCTGCTGCTGCTGCTGCTGCTGCTGCTGCTGCTGCTGCTGCTGGGAATGGTCCATGCTGCTCGCTGAGATGGTTTTTCTACTGAATGGAATGGCGGGGTACAACCAAAAAGGAAACTGTGAAACCCGTCTCAAGAAAAACACGAAACAGCGAGACACAAAGGCTGCGCTGTTCTCCAGCCCACTTGGACAACAGGCCTTGACAGGCAGAAAGAACGTTCGGCAAATCACCTGGACAGAAAACGTACCACGCCGCGTTTTTTTGTGTCACACTCACTATGCTGTCACCATTCAAGTCCGCGCCCTTTCCGCCCTTTTTTTGCAAACGCCTCCCGTTGCATGCCGTGTCCACGAGAAAACTGGCCGCAAACTTGATGCGAAAAAGAGCAAAATACGTACACACAAGCTGGCTGGTACAAAAATGTTAGGTTTCCTCTGGCCAGACAGACGCTGGAAAATCAGTGAGTGCGTACTCAGAATGTTGTGAAAAACACAAGAGAGGAGAGAATACAGTGGTTGAAAAGAAAGAAGGAGCGAAATATAAAAAAAAAGGTAGAGGAAGAAAGAATATAATAAATTGTAGAATTTCGCTGAAAACAAAATTCACTTTGCACTCATCGTTCACAATCGACATGAACTCGCCTAGCACTGCGATGGCGGACACACCTCACAGACAACAACTCGAATAAGTATGCCTTGTCCGACAATATGAAAAGGAAAGAAGAAAAGATGCGGTTGAATGTGCAAGAATAGAGATGTAAATTCTCATCAATTGTGCACTTGCTTGTTGCTTGCGTCTGCGTTTTTGTAAGTAAAAAAAAAAAAAAAAGAAAATTACACAGTCCCTTTAATTAGGTTTTACAAAAAAAAAATTTTTATTTGCTGGGAGCAGACCCTGCTGCTGCTTGAGCTTTGTCCTTTTTGAACCCGATCATCTCCCACAAACTCAAACCGATGCTCTTCCTGTTGGGCTTTGGCGACGAGGTCGAGCCGGCAGGCCCTGCTGTGGCGGCGGCGGCGGCAGCAGAAGTGAGAGAAAAGCTCGCCGGTAGCGTGGCCGACTTGTGGTCTACCGTCGAGCTAGTGGGGAGGTGGTCCATCGGAGGCAGTGCGACCGTGGCCGACAAAGGCTCCGGAGGGGACGAATCGGCATTGTTTCTGCTCTTGGTCGAGGCTTTGCGTGCCAGAGAGGAGGCGCCGCTCTCGCTCGACTCGGTCGTTAAAAAGGATGCTGTCTTGCTGCCAATAATGCTGTTGCTGCTGCTTTGAGTGGGCGACATTGTCAAGAGGGCCAGTGAGGGCATCTGAGTAACAAGTAAATGTAACAAACAAATGAAAATGGAATTCAAAACAACCACTTACGATCTGGCGTTTGACCGACGTCTTGCGGTTGACGTCGCGTTTCAAGGTGTTGTCGGCGTTGGCCTTGTTCTGGAGGTTGGCCTCGAGGGCGGCCTGGTCGTGGCGGTAGCGGAAGAGCACGTTGGCGCCCTCCTTGAACGTCATCGCTGACGTGCCGTGGATGGGCACGAGGATTTCCAGCTTGACAAGGATTGTGGCAAGCTCGATTGCCTGGGGCCGTTTGACAATCTCGTCCTGTTCGACAAACATGAGCCAGTAGATCAGGTCTTCGGCCGTAAAGCTAATATTTGCACAAAAGTTAAGAAAGAAAGTAGATGAGAAATGAGAAACTGTATACCAGTTGCGGTAGGTTTTGAGTCGACTGTTCTTGGAGCGGACCTGGCAGTCGACAACGGGCAGAGATGCCGTAAGTTGAACAAGGAAATTTGTCCACCGCTGTTGCACTTTGGGATCCGACTTGAGAAAGTACGACGAACGCAGCGTGTAGGTGACCAGGAGAGTGCGTCCGATTCTAAAATAATATCCTCCTTGTTGAGTACTTTCTTATTTTTTTTTTTTTATTTTAAAAAAAAAGAGTAACCTTATGATCTCGGCAGTGGTGTCATTCTCGCGCTTGTAGCTGTGAAGGCGCTCGAGCGTGGCCGACGAAATGTGCTGCTTGATGCTCTTCCGGCGGCCCACAATGGGCGAGGTGGGGCTCGGAGGGAGCGCCTGCGGAACAGGGGGTTGCTTGATCGAGTGCTTGCCCTTGAGCGACGACGACGTCACCTCCAGCGAAGGACGGCGGTTGAGGTTTGCACTTGCCAGGGCGGGAGAGTTGGTGGCGGACTCGGCCGTGACGATCTGTGGCGTGGTCGGAGGCGAGGTCGTGCCTGACTCTGGTGTGCCTACGTTAGGGTTCGCGGCTTTGACAGACTCCGCGGATGCGGTAATCAACGTCGCAGCAGAAGGCTCCTTGGACCCAGGCAAGGAAACACTCACCGAGCGCGGCTTCCTCTCGACAATGTTGTCGGTCAGGTCGTTTGCAGACGGGGTGACGGGGCGCAAGAGTCCACCTGTTGAATTTGTTGCGTAAGTTTCTTTTTGTCTTGTTTTGTTTTTCTGCTTCAAACGCACCAAAAGCAAGCACATGCTCAACGGCCTTCTCAAAGTCCGAGCCAGAGAGGTCGGCGGCCTTGTTGATAATCTGGATGTCGACGTAATAAAAGATTGTTTCCAACAACTCGATGCGCTCTTCCGGTGTCATGTTTGCATATTCTAAAACAAAAAAAAAAAATTTTTTTTTTATTCAAGAGTTACTTGCTTTGAATTTACCTATGGCAGTGGGGAGGTTGGTGGCGGGCTTGGATCCGCCGGCGATGGCGTTGGCTTCGACCAGGGCATCGACAATCGACGTCGATGAGATGGAGCGGATGCCATTAGCGAGTGACGACGACGAGTTGCTAGAGACGTTGGGGGCAGCGTTGGGGGCGTCCAAAAGGTCTTGTTTCACGTTCACGGCCTTGGTGGTTTTGTTGACATTGCGCTTCAGCGTGACCGCCTTGTGGATGCTCGTGGGCTGGTTGGACGTCATCAGGCCCTCGTGCACAATCTTGGTAGCTGCATAAAGCGAGGGGCCAATTAAAAAAAAAACAAAAACATGTACAAGTACGTATACCATGGTTGATGGTCGTGCGGTTGCGCTTGAGCGGGAGCAGAGGGCGGACGTTGTGGTTCCCTTGCTCGTCACTGTCTTCGTTCTCGTCGTTGCTGGCGAGTGGGACGAGATATGAAGTATCTGGGCTGTCGTTGGACCGCAGTGTGTCGTTGCTCTCGAAGCGTGCGTGGCCGGTGGGCACGACGCCGTCCATCGACTGGTCGCCGTCCAAAGGGGTGTCGACCGAGTCTGAGGGCACGATCTGGTCGGGATCTCTGTAAGGGATAAAGGGTTCCCCGCAGAGCCCCTCGTAGGCGGACTTTAGATGGGCCACGACGTCTTCAAGGCTGGGGCGCTTGTCCGGCTCGTCCTCGCAGCACTCCTGCGTGATCCGGATCAGTTCTGGCGGGCACCCTGGCTCTGCGCGCTGTGCAATTTCCGCCCTGTCAGAGTGCGGTTAGATTATCTAACAGTGTTCGTGGGGAAATAAAAAAAGAATACCCTTCAATGCCAAACCCAGGGATAACTCGCTTAAAGACCGATGTGCTGGGCTGTTTCCTAGAGATGAGCTCACACAGCACAAGCCCTAAAGAGGTAACGTTAAATCCGCAAGTAAAAAAAAAAAAAACGAAACGTGCTGCTACCATAGCTAAAGATATCAACACGCTCGTCATAGTCCAGGCAAAACATGATCTCGGGCGCCTCAAAGAACTCTGACCCGCAGATGGTGTAGTGGTTGGGCCGCTTGAGCGACGACACTTCGCGGGCAAAGCCAAAGTCTGCCATTTTAACGACTTGGTCGCGGTTGATGAGCACGTTTTCTGCGGGTACAATTTCTGTTGGGGAGAGCGCGCAAAAGGGTACAGCAATACCTGTCTTGACATCGCGGTGCACAATGTTCTTCCCGTGCAAGTACGAGATGGCCGAGGCGATCTCGATGGCAATCGTCAGTCTCCTGAGCCAGTCAGGAGAGTGCTGCAGAGAGAACGGGAAGGGCCATATAAGCGACGCACCGACTTACATATAAAATAGATACATTGACGAGGAACTGTCGCAGGTCACCGCCATCGACAAAGTCGGTCACGATGTACAGGTTGTTGGCGTGAAAGCAGATACCCTACACCACACGACCCACAATTCAGTCATTCTCGTTCCCTCTCAGTGTAGTCAGCTAGCTACTTTGAACTTGAGCACGTTTGAGTGGTGCACAGACGCAAGGATCTCCACCTCGCGCTTGAAATACACGGCAGGGTCCCAGTCGGGACTTGATGCGTCCTAGTTTCACACACACACACGAGTTGAGCCTCTCTCCTCTCCCCACAGAACGGGTACCTGCGCCACGTCCTGCGGGATCTTCTTCACGGCCACGTCCAGCCCGTCCAGCACGCCGCGGTACACGGCGCCAAACTGGCCCTGTTTTTTTTGGGGGGGGGCGGTGTTTATGTCACGAACAGTTGCGGTTTTCGGGTGAGTCGCGATGAAACGAAGCCAGTTTACCTTGCCGAGGATCTTTTCCAGCTTGAGCTTCTCGTACGGAATAAGGTTCTCCATTGGTCGTCCGTGAACGGCAACGGCCTCGCCTGTTTTTCGCGGAAAAAGAAACGTGCACTGCCGTAAATAATACTATTTTTTATTTATTTTTTTTTGATTCGGTGGAAGGGACACCACGAGGCGGAGGTTTCTCTTCTACTTGAAAGCGCGCGAGCAGGTCCAGGGAGAAGGAGGAGGTGGCGGAGAGAAAGGGAGTGAGAGCGCGAAGGGCAGAGCGCAAAGTGCAAATACAGCGTGGCCATTTTCGCAATCACACCCCTATGATAACAAAAAAACAAAACTTCTGTACTATTTTTAAGACACGACATCTCTGGTCCGAGTGACTATCGGAACCTGACAGGGGGGAATACTGATCAGTGAGCAAAAAACAGAAAACACGCACTCAAACAAGGAAAACTTAAGAAAGGGCGCCAGCGGTAGCGTTGTACACGATCGTGACGTCGGTTTTGGCGGCGGTGGCGGCGGCGTTGATGCGCTGGACGATGCCGTTCATGAGGGCGGCGGGCGCGGTGTAGATAAACAGGAAGATGAGCAGACCGAGCAAGACCTACATTTGAAATAGTTTAGCATTTTTTTAATTGTTGTTGTTGTTGTTGTTGTACCAAGAGGAGGAAGATGATGATGTACCACTTGTAGTGCTTCCAGACGATGTACTTGAACGACTTCCACGGGCTGGTGAACCAGAAGAACGACGTGGCGGGACGGTTCGGGGGCTCGAGGACGGGGTACTGGTTGGGCTCCTCGCGGGCCTGTCCGGCCGGCCGCTCCAAGGCCTCCTCCTCGGTGAGGATCTCGAGCTCAATCTCGATCTTACCAGAGACGCGCTCGGGTGCCTTGGGCTCGGGCTCGGTGAGTGCCTTGGCGCCCTTCTTGCCCTTTTTCGCTGCCTTCTTTGCCTTTGCGAGCCTCGCCTTCCTGTCCTCCTCCAGGTTCTCGCGCATGGTGACGCAGTACCATCCACGTGCGCGTCGCTTGCGGAAGAGCGAGACCGTGTTCTTGGTGGAGAGGTCGTCGTCGGTGATGTGCGTGGCGTTGTCGACGCGGGTGCCCGGCTTGGCAAAGTGGTTGAGGTCGATCTCGACCGAGCCAATGTAGTCGTCCGAGTGGAACACGTCGGCGTCCCAGATCTGCAGCGACAGGATCGACGGCACCTTGACAATCTCGACCTCGCGTGAGAACACGTGCGGCTTGCGCTCGATCACCATCGTCTCCTCGGCGGGCTGGTACTTGAACGGGAAGCACATGCGCCAGTTGAAGTTGCCCTCGCCGTCCAGCGAGCGGTAGTGCACGTCGGTCTTCTGCTTCTGCTTCTCCATCCCGCGCATGAAGCCCTTGACGTACAGGTCGCTCATCTTCTCGCCCGTGATGGCCGTGTCCTTGAGGTCGCACTCGGCCGTGTTCCACACGATCACACGCAGGACGTAACCCTTGGGCTTGCGCGGCGTGATGTCCACCGGCGGCGGGTGCGGGATGCCGGGGCGAGCAAGGAACATGTCGACCCACAGCTGCAGCTTGCCCTGCTCCAGATCGGGCTGCGACGGGTGGAACAGCGGGCGCGTCTCAATGTGCTCCTTGACCATGCCCGTCGAGTGCAGCGCAACCAGCGCCGCGTTCTCCTTCATCACCTCGTCGTACTCGTCGTCCTTGATCGCGTCCTCCACCGTCAGCGTCGGCACCTCGTCGGGCGCGACAAAGGGCTGGTCCCCGTTGTACCCGCGGATCAACACGTTGAACTCGTCGTCGTCCGTCGTCTCGTAGACGGGTGGCGGCAGGTTGTGGTGCTGGCACCACTCAAACAGGATCTCGGACGGCTTCTGCGAGTCGCGCCAGCGGTTGATGCCGCGCGGCTGGTAGCTGCGAGCCAGGCCGCTGTTGCCGCGCTTGCTGCTGAGCCAGCGCTGCTCAAGGTCGATCTTGGTGATGCCGATCAGGTCGTTGGCCGAAAGCATGTCGTAGTCAAACACCTCGATCGTCAGCTCGCCGTCGCGCGGGAGCGTGCACACCTGCTCAAACACGCGGCCAAACACAGGGTTGAGATTGCGAGCAATGTAGTTTTTCTAAAACAACATCGGTTGAGTACTAAAATAACAACAAGGGCGGCGGAAAACTGAGATTACCTTGTCGTTCAACGGCTTGTTCTTGCCAAACGTGACAATAACAAACGGATCAGAGAGACCATTGTCGTCGCGGGGCGTAAGCTCAAGGCCACGCACAAGGTAGAGACGTACAAGAACCTCAACAGACGACTTGTCGGGCAGGCTGGGCCAGATCCTTCAGAACCGATAATTTTAGATTTATGCTTGTAATTGTTCATGTATTGGTTGTACTTGTGGATGATGTCCTTGTTGCTGTCCTGGCCAAACGAAGCTCGCTTCTCGTTCTCGCGGCGCGACACGCGGCGACGCAGCCCGATGCGCTCCATGGACTTGGCCACGACCGACTTGGCTTTGACGGCCTCGGCCTTGACCTGGATGGGCTTGCCGTCGGCGTCGTACTCGGTGGGGTCGCGGCCGGCGCCGTCGAGGATGAACACAGCAAAGTTGCCCTTGAACACACCAGTCTTGGTCCGGTGCTCGTCCGAGCCCTTGGAGATGACAAACGTGTCGATCTGGTCGGCGAGGTCGTACACGCTCTCGAGGGGATGGTCGAGGACCTGGATCTTGTCGCCCTCGTACTTGGGGCCCGCCTCGTCGTGGTTGGCAGACGTGTAAAACTTGGACCACCAGTCCAGCACGACCTCCTTGTCCAGCATGGCCTCGGGGTCATCGCCCGCGAGCTTTTGAAGCATCTTGCCCAGGCTGACGGCCTGCGCGATGGCCTTGCTCTTGGCGAGGGCAGCGATATCGACGATCGTCTAATCGCAATAACAAATGAAAAGGGAAAAAAACTCACAACAATGAAATGCCATGGGAACGTACGCTGACCTTCCTGTAGTCGCTCGTGGCCACGGTGGCGGCGGTGTCGACAGGGACCGGAAGAAGAGCCGTGGAGGGGGTCCTGGGCGTGTTGAGCGTCGTGCTCGTGCCTGCCGTGGCGGAGGGCGACGCGGAGGGCGACGGGCCAGCGGAACCAGGGAGATCAGCGCCGTCCTCAACCGGGAGCATCTCGATGTCTGCGCCGTTGCCGGGGGTGGACGGCGGCTTGCTGAGCGCCGCCGTGATGTCTGCGCTGGACGCTCCAGGGGTCAGGTCTGGCGCGACGGTGGCACGGTGGATCGCGTCGGCGTTGGCGAGCGCCTCCAGGGCGGCACGCTTCTCGGCGGCCTTGCGGGCGAGATCCTGGTAGTACAGGTCTTGCACCGCCTGGGGCGTCTTGCCGAGGGTAGAGAGGTCGCGGTTGTACACGGCCAGCGACTTGATCGACGTGGAGCCGACAAGCGGGCGGTTGCCAAACTTGCGGTTGTCAAACACACGGATGTTGAGCGGGGGCGCGTAGATCTCCTTCACGGGCAGGTTGACGTCGAAGAAGAGCTCGTCCATGGCAAAGTTGGGGTGCTCCTTGAACGACTTGATGACGGACGACTCCTTCTGGACGCCGCCGCACTCGAACGAGATGTGAGGCTCGCTGACCGAGAGCAGCTGCACCTTGGCCAGGCTGCGCAGGCCCCACGTGAGCACGCGCACACGGCACTTTTGCATCTCGGGGCGCACGTCCTCGGGCAGGCGAATGGTCGGGCACTTTCTAAAGCTGTTGAAGGGATCGGTGACCTCGACCTCGTGTGGCAGAGGGAAGTAGCCCACGTCCGACATGGGGATGATCTCAAAGGCTGCGAGGATGTCACCCTCGTGCTGGTCCATGCGCTTGAGCGGGAACCATTCAAGGACAGCGGGGTTGGGCGACGAACGCGAGCGGAAGACGGGCATGGCGGTGCATCGGCCCAAGAAGTCGTCCTTACCTGCACAGAGAAGAACAAACGAACGTTATTATTTTGTACCATGCTGTTTGGGTTACCAATCTTGTCATAGTCCCAGACTTCGACGCTCACCTGCGTGGCCAGATCATCGATCAGCTCCTTGGGGTCGCTGTAGTTGCCATGGAGGGCGATGTTGCTCAGCACAATGACCTCGTCCCAGGTGGGCGTAAGCGTCTCGGCAATGATGTTGGTCTTTCCCGCGAGCGGGCCAAAATGGATGCGCACAAAGGGATCCGAGAGGCCGTTTGAGTCAGCAGCCGCGAGATCACGGGCTTGGTACACGTGGGCGCGCACCTGGTAGTGCTGCGTCTCTATATGAAGCTTGTTTAAAAATAAAAATCGTTCTCAAAAACACGCTACGTTTGTAGGCGAGGAAGGTTCCCGCAACGCCCCACTTGGCGGGCATGGATCGATAGCCAAAGTTGGCACTGCTCTCCGCAAAGAACTCGCGGTGCCATCGACGGCGGCGGAAAAAGTCCATTGCGCGGGCGGTGGAGCGACCGTCCTGGCTGAATGAGCCCGAGTACGTCCAGCCCTCTCCATGGTCGAGGGCTTCGCGGGACTTTCCGGACGTGACCTTGGTGACGGCCGTCGAGGTCGACGGCGCGGCGACGGCGTTGGCATCCCTCTTGCGCTCAATGTAGTGACGGCGGCGGCGCACCCAGTCGATGCGACGAGACTGCTTGTGGAACGACGACGTAAAGTTGAACGCGTATTCCCAGCCCTCTTCGTCGACGTCGCGAGCAGTGTCAATGTTCCACTTCTCGGTCGTGTAGACCCAGCCGGGCGGTAACACGTACGAGTCCATCGTGCGCTCTTCCTGGTAGTTTTTATCGGACCAGGCAGGCGGGTCGGTGGCCAACAGCGTCTTGGCTAAAGTAATATTTGAATATTAAATTGAAACACGCACGCACACACAAAAAAAAAAAGAAAACGTACACCAGCCAGTGAGAGGGTAGCGACGCTCGAGCTCAAAGACCTCGATGATGACCGTGTCCTGGTCACCGTAAACGTCGATGTCGGGCAGCGGTGGGTCCACATACCAGTCGCCGTTCCACTTCCAACCGTTGGGCAAGTAGTACGACTCCCTGTTCTTGGCAACCTTTCCGCGCTTGTCGGAGAAGGCCATGGGGTCACCAAGGGCGCTGCTGAGGTTGCCAGAGCTCCACTATTTTTATTTTATTTTATTTTATTTTTTTTGCTTGAGATGTAATGTAAATCATGTTGTTTTTTACTTTGCCAAAGGCGCGACGCTCATTCTCGTACGACTCGGCGATGGCAACAAAGACGCCGTCCTGCTGGGGCCAGTTCTTGGCCTCCTCGGTCTCGCCAAACCACACACGCATCTGGATCATACCGGGCAGGATGTCTTCCGAGGGCTTCTTGGGGCCGCTGTTCGTGCTGCGCAGACAGAACGTGCGCGACTTGCCAAAGAACGGGCCGCACTCGTCCTTCTCAGAGGAGAAAAAGTAGTCGATCACAGGGATGCGGACATAGGCGCCTACGCATAATACTTTTAGAAAAGGCCGTTCGATTCTTCATTTTATTTTAAGAAGGCGTACGGCGTTCGCCCTTGTGCAGGACGCTCACGATGATGTCGGGAATGTTGGCCTGGGCCTCGACAGCGAGGCTGACAAGGACTCGGAGGCGGGTCTCGAGGACCTCGAAGGCCTCTTCGGTGGTGATGTCGCCCTTGTTGAAGCTGTCCAGCATCTCTTGGCAGAGCAGGACCGATTCGTTGCGCTGTTCGTCGCGGTAGCGGTGCATGAAGACGTCGAGACGGGTCGATAAGACGTCGGGGAGAGCCTTGAGGGGCTTGGAACAGTCGGTGATGAGCGTCTCGGTGGTCTTCACGAGGGCGGCCTTGGCACGGAGCTGCTTGCTGTTCTGGACATCCGTGTCCTTGAC